>Ga0335069_10011235_pt1 | contig 12653 bp, 13 predicted proteins | sample Lox_Sample_11_FD_206714 | JGI IMG/M metagenome (GOLD analysis project Ga0335069, IMG submission 206714) | Soil microbial communities from Loxahatchee National Wildlife Refuge, Florida, United States - Lox_Sample_1.1 | ecosystem: Environmental > Terrestrial > Soil > Wetlands | place: USA... | reverse complement strand
CGCGTCGTCTCGCTGAGCGGCTGAAGGCGCGCGGCCATGACGTGGTCGTGACACGCGAGCCGGGCGGCTCGCCCGGGGCGGAGATCATCCGAGCCTTGCTGGTCAGCGGCGAGACCGATCGCTGGTCGCCGATGACCGAGACCCTGCTGATGTACGCCGCGCGGCGCGATCACATCGAGCGGACCATCACTCCCGCGCTGTCCGCAGGCGCGTGGGTGGTCAGCGACCGCTTCGCCGACTCCACGCGCGCCTACCAGGGCGCTGGCGGCGGCGCCCCGGCCTCGCTGATCCAGACGCTCGAGCGCCATGTGCTCGGCGAGACGCGGCCGGACCTGACGCTGATCCTCGACCTTCCCGTCGACCTGGGGCTCGCCCGTGCGGCGGCCCGCGAGCACGCCGAGACCCGGTTCGAGGGCAAAGGCGCGGCGTTCCACGAACGGCTGCGCGAGGGATTCCTGGCCATCGCCCGCGTCGAGGCCGACCGCTGCGCGGTGATCGACGCGACGCGGGACGCGGACGCCGTCGAGGCGGCGATCTGGGCGGTCGTGGAGGCGAGGCTGGCGGCGTGAGTGAGATCGCCCATCCGCGCGACGCGGCGCGCCTCGAGGGCTGCGAGGCGCAGGAGGCCGCGTTCCTCGCCGCACTCGAGCGCGGACGCCTGCATCACGCCTGGCTGCTCGTGGGGCCGGAGGGAGTCGGCAAGGCGACGTTCGCCTATCGCGCCGCCCGCCGGCTGCTGGGCGCGCGGCCGGAGCCGGCCTACGGCGCGCTGGGCGCCGATCCGGACGATCCGGCGTTCCGCCAGGTGGCAGGCCGCGCGCATCCCGACCTGATGGTGCTGGAGCTCGAAAGCGACGAGGGCAAGTCGCGCAAGTCGATCCCCGTCGACGAGGCGCGCGCGCTGCCGGAGTTCTTCTCCAAGTCGCCCGGCCGGGCGGCCTATCGAGTCGCGATCATCGACACCGCCGACGACCTCAACGCCAACGCCGCGAACGCCGTCCTGAAGACGCTCGAGGAGCCGCCGGCGCGCGGCGTGCTTTTCCTGATCTCGCACCGGCCGGGCGCGCTGCTGCCGACGATCAAGTCGCGCTGCCGCCGGCTCGTGTTCGCGCCCCCGCCGTCCGACGAAGCCGCGCGGTGGGTGGCGCGGGCCGCCGACGTGTCGATCGAGGCTGCGCACGGCTATCTGCGCATGGCGCGCGGCGCGCCGGGGAGGGCGCTGCGCCTGGCGACGGCGAACGCGCTCGAGATCGACGAAGCCGCGCGACGGCTCGTGGACCGGCTGCCGACGATCGATCCCTCCGCCGTGCAGCACATGGCGGACAGCTTCCGTGGCCCAGAAGGGGCGCAGCGGTTCGAGCTGGTGATGGACCGGATCGCCGCGGCGCTGCACGAGCGGCTCGCGACGGCGGCGCTCGAGGGGCGGGCGCCCTCCGATCGCTGGGCTGAGGCATGGCAGGCGTTCAGCGACCTGCCGGGCGAAGCGGAGGCGATCAACCTCGATCGCGGCGACGCCTTCTTCACCGCGATCGGCCGCCTGGCGGCGCTGAGCTGAGCCGGATGCTGATCGACAGCCACGTCAATCTGCACGCGCCGCAGTTCGCCGCCGACCGCGAGGCGGTGATCGAGCGCGCGCGGGCGGCCGGGGTCGGGCTGATGGTGACGATCAGCGACAAGGTCTCGTCCGAGCCGGCGGTGCGGGCGATCTCGGAGACGCATCCCGACATCTGGCACACCGTGGGCACGCATCCGCACGAGGCGAAGGAGGATCCGGATCTAGGCCCCGAGCGGCTGATCGCGCTGGCCGCGCACCCGCGCTGCGTCGGGATCGGCGAGACCGGACTCGACTTCCACTACGATCTCTCGCCCCGCGACGTACAGGTGCGGGTGTTTCGCGCGCATATCGCCGCGGCGCGCCAGACAAGCCTGCCGCTGGTGGTGCACGCCCGGGAGGCGGACGAGACAATGGCCGAGATCCTGGAGACCGAGCATGCGGCGGGCGCATTCAAGCTGCTGATGCACTGCTACACTTCCGGGTCTGAACTGCTGGCCCGCACGGCGGCGCTCGGCGCGTGGTTCTCCGTTTCCGGCATCGCGACCTTCAGGAACGCGGACGACGTGCGCGAGCGGGTGAGGGCGATGCCCGCGGACCGGATCATCGTCGAGACCGACTGCCCCTACCTCGCGCCTGTTCCGCACCGCGGCCGCCGCAACGAGCCGGCTTACGTCGGGCTCGTGCTGGACAAGCTCGCCGAGCTGCGCGGCTGGGACCGCGCCGAGGCGGAGGCGCGCACAGAGGGGGCGTTCTTCGACCTGTTCGACCGGATTCCGCGGCCATGAGCGTCACCCTGGAGGTCACGATCCTGGGCTGCGGCTCCTCGGGAGGCGTGCCGCGCGCCGACGGCGCCTGGGGCGCGTGCGATCCCTCCGACCTCAGGAACCGGCGGACAAGGTGCTCGATGATGATCCGCCGTGTATCGGCCGAGGAGGGGCCGGAACGCTGGACGACGGCCGTCGTCGACGCCTCGCCCGAATTCCGGCTGCAGACCGCCGCGGCGGGGACCAAACGGCTCGACGCCCTGCTGATGACCCACGACCATGCAGATCAGTCGCACGGCATCGACGACATCCGCGCCTTCGCCATCCATCAGCGCGCTCGCATCCCGTGCCTGATGGACGGCGCGACGGCCGAGACCATGCTGCGACGGTTCGGCTACGTCTTCCTCGGCGAGAAGGGCTATCCGCCGATCGCCGACATCATCGGGATTCCGCTGCACGGCGAGCCCTGGCGCGTGGACGGGCCTTCCGGCCCGATCCCGGTCGTGACGTTCGACCAGGACCACGGCCCGGTGCGCAGCGTCGGCTATCGCTTCGGGCCCTTGGCCTACTCGCCGGACGTGCTCGAGCTCGACGAGGCGGCGTTCGCGGCGCTGGAAGGCGTGGACGTCTGGATCGTCGATGCGCTGCGCTATACGCCGCATCCGACCCACGCGCATGTCGAACGGACGCTGGGCTGGATCGAGCGGGTGAAGCCGCGGCGCGCGATCCTGACCAACCTGCACATAGACCTCGACTTCACGGAGCTGTCGTCACGGCTGCCCGAGGGCGTCGAGGCCGCGACGGACGGGCAGCGGATCGAGCTCGAGTGGGCAGGCGAAATTCCGTGAAAGCTTCGCCACTTAAGCTGGGTTTCCTCGCGTCGAATAACGGCACCGGCATGCGCGCCGTCGTGGCCGCGATCGAGGCCGGCGCGCTGAACGCCAGGGCGCTCGTCGCCATCAGCAACCGGCGCGAGGCGCCCGCGCTGACGTTCGCCCGGGATCACGGGGTTCCGACGCGCGTGATTGCGACCAAGGCCGACCCCGACGCCGCCGACGCGGCGGTCGCCGCCGCCTTGAAGGACTCTGGCGCCGAGCTCGTGGTCCTGTCGGGCTACCTGCGCAAACTCGGACCGAGGACGCTGGCGGCCTATAGGGGACGGATCCTGAATGTCCACCCGGCGCTGCTGCCGAAGTACGGCGGGCCGGGCATGTACGGCCGGCGCGTGCACGACGCCGTTGCGGCCGCTGGAGAAACGGTGAGCGGCGCGACAGTGCATCTGGTCGACGAGGAGTACGATCACGGACCAGCCGTCGCGCAGCTGGAGACGCCGCTTGCGCCCGGCGACGACGCCGCGGCGATCGAGGCGAAGGTGACGGCGCTCGAAAGCGGTTTGCTGGTCGACGTACTGAGGCGGATCTCGGAGGGGGCGCTGAGCCTGCCCGAAGGCCCGTCTCGAATTTCCGATAATCTTCCTTAGGCGCGAAGTTGATGCCCGACGCCCCCGACCTCTTCAACGTCGTCGACGCCTATATCGACGCCCTCTTCGCACCGGAAGACGAGGTGCTGAGGGCGGCGCTCCACGATGCGCGCACAGGCGGGCTGCCGCCGATCCAGGTCTCGGCGGCGCAAGGCAAGTTCCTCTATCTGATGGCCAAGCTGGTCGGCGCGCGGCGGATCCTCGAGCTCGGCACGCTGGGCGGCTATTCGACGATCTGGCTCGCCCGAGCATTGCCCGACGACGGCCGGCTCGTCTCGCTGGAACTGGAACCGAAGCATGCCCAGGTGGCGGGGCTCAATATCTCCCGCGCCGGCCTGTCCGACCGCGTCGAGATCGTCGTCGGCCCTGCCCTCGAGACATTGCCGGGCGTGATCGACGGCGCGGACGCGCCGTTCGACCTGGTGTTCATGGATGCGGACAAGCTCAGCTATTGCGCCTATCTCTCGATGATCGTGAACAGCTTGCGAAGCGGGGCGCTGATCCTGGCCGACAACGTGATCCGCTCCGGACGGGTGCTCGAGGCCGAGTCAGCCGATCCCAACGCGCGCGGCGCCCGCGACTTCAACGCGATGATCGCCGCCCATCCGCGCATCGAGGCGGTGATCCTGCAGCAGGTCGGGATCAAGGGCCATGACGGGCTGGCCGTCGCGCGCGTGATCTAGCCGCCGGATGGAAGCCTACCTCGTCTCCGCCCTGCTGGTGGCGCTCGCCGAGATGGGCGACCGCACGCAACTCCTCGCGATCATGCTGGCGAGCCGCTATCGCAAGCCAGTTCCGATCCTGCTCGGCATCCTGGCCGCGACGGTGGCCAACCACGTCCTCGCGGCGCTGGCTGGCTACTTCGTCTCCGGCGTGTTGCAGGCGACCTGGTTCAAGTACGCGGTCTCGCTCTCCTTCGTCGCCATGGCGATCTGGGCGCTTGTCCCGGAGAAGAAGCATGACGAAGACCAGTCGCGGCGCCTGCGCTTCGGCGTCTTCGTGACCACCGCGGTCACGTTCTTCCTGCTGGAAATGGGCGACAAGACGCAGATCGCGACCGCCGCCCTCGCCGCCCGTTACCACAACGTGCTCGTCGTCGCCGCCGGCACCTCGACCGGCATGATGGTGGCCAACACGCCGGCCGTCTTCCTCGGCCAGGCGGTGACGCGCGTGCTGCCGATCAGGGCGCTGCACATCTCCGCGGCCGTGGTCTACCTCATCCTGGGCATCTGGGGCGTCGCCGCGACGGCCGGCTGGGTGAAGTGACCGCCCTGCCCGGCCTCAGGCGTCCTCGAGGTAGCTGACGCCGGGCGCGGTTTTGAGCGCGCCCCGGGCCGCGGCGTCGAGCACGTAGCGGCCGGGCAGTTTCAGCTCGACCTCGCGGCCGCCGGCGAAACCGGCCACGAGCACGACGTCGCCGCCGCCCGCGGTTGCAGGTTTGAGCCGCTGACGCAGCGCCCCGGCGTCCGCCGCCGCGGGCGACAGGTGGACCCGCAGCGCTGCGGCGGCGGACTCGATCGCGCGGTCCAGCGGCTCGGCCTCGTCGCCGAAGAAGCGTACGTCGCCCTCCGCCGCCTTGGCGCGGACCTTGACCACGACGTGGGCCCCGGCCTCCAGCACCTCGCGGCAGCGCCTGAGCGCCTCGGGCGGGAACAGCACCTCGTACTCACCGGTGGGGTCCGAGAGACTGACGAAGGCAAACTTCTCGCCGCTGCCGGACGCCGCCCGCTCCTGGCGCCGACGCACGACGCCGGCCATCCGGAACGCTTCGGCGCCCGCGCGGGCCTGCTGCAGGGCGTCGGCGTAGAGCGTCGTGCGGCGGCGGCGCAGCACCTCGACCACGTCGTCGAGCGGGTGGCCGCTGAAGTAGAATCCGACCGCGGCCAGCTCCTCGTCGAGCTTCGCCGCCGGCGCCAGCGGCGCCGTCTTCGGCAGGCGCGGGCGCGCGGCGTCAGCATGCTCGGCCCCGAACAGGCTGACCTGGCCGGATGCGCGCTCGGAGGCCACGCTCTGAGCGTAGGCGATGAGGTCGTCCGAGGCGGCCAGGATCTGGGCGCGGTTGGGGTGGATGGCGTCGAACGCGCCGGCGCGGGCGAGATTCTCGAGCGCGCGCTTGCCGATCTGTCGCGGATCGATCCGCTCGAGGAAGTCGAACAGGTCGTGGAACGGCCCGCCTTCTTCGCGCACGGCCACAAGGTGCTCCATCGCCGCAAGCCCGACGTTGCGGATCGCGCCCAGCGCGTAGAGCACTTCGCCGTCGGCGACCTCGAAGTCGGCGCCCGAGCGGTTCACGTCTGGAGGGCGGATCGCGACCCCGAAACGACGGGCGTCCTGGTTGAACACCGCCAGACGGTCGGTGTTGGAGATGTCGAGACTCATCGAGGCTGCGAAGAACTCGACCGGCGCGTGGGTCTTCAGCCAGGCGGTCTGATAGGTGATGTAGGCGTAGGCCGCCGCGTGGCTCTTGTTGAAACCGTAGCCGGCGAACTTCGCGACGAGGTCGAAGATGTCGCCGGCCCGCGCGCCGGAGACGCCCTTTGCCGCGGCGCCCGCGACGAAGCGGGCGCGCTGCTGGTCCATCTCCTCCTTCTTCTTCTTGCCCATCGCGCGACGCAGCAGGTCGGCCTCGCCCAGGCTGTAGCCGGCCAGGATCTGGGCGATCTGCATCACCTGCTCCTGGTAGACGATGATGCCGTAGGTCTCGGACAGCACCGGCTCGAGCCAGGGATGCGGCCACTCGATCGGCTTGCGGCCCGACTTGCCGTCGCAGAAGGCGTCGATGTTGTCCATCGGACCGGGCCGGTAGAGGGCGCCCAGCGCCGTCACGTCCTCGATCGAGGTTGGCCGGAGCTTGCGCAGCGTGTCGCGCATGCCCTGCCCTTCGAGCTGGAAAACGCCCACCGTGTGCCCGGCGGACATCAGTTCGTAGACGTCCTGGTCGTCGAGCGGCAGCGCCGAGACGTCGGGCGCCGCGCCCCGCTGAGCGAGGAACCGCACGGCGCGGTCGATCACGGTCAACGTCTTCAGTCCGAGGAAGTCGAACTTCACCGGCCCGGCGCTCTCGACCCACTTCATGTTGAACTGGGTCGCCGGGATGTCAGAGCGCGCGTCGCGGTAGAGCGGGACGAGCTCGGTGAGCGGCCGGTCGCCGATGACGATGCCGGCGGCGTGGGTGGAGGCGTTGCGGTAGAGCCCTTCGAGTTGGAGGGCGATGTCGAGCAGCTCGGCGACGCCTTCCTCGCGCTGGCGGGCCTGCTGCAGACGCGGCTCGATCTCGATCGCCTTGGCGAGTGAGACCGGGTTGGCGGGGTTGGCCGGGACCATCTTCGCCAGGCGATCGACGAGCCCGAGCGGAAGTTGCATCACGCGCCCGACGTCGCGCAGCACGGCCCTGGCCTGGAGCGTGCCGAACGTGATGATCTGGGCGACGCGGTCGCGGCCGTACTTGGCCTGCACGTAGGCGATCACTTCCTCGCGCCGCTCCTGGCAGAAGTCGGTGTCGATGTCGGGCATCGAGACCCGCGCCGGATCGAGGAAGCGCTCGAACAGCAGCTTGAACCGCATCGGGTCGAGGCCTGTGATCAAGAGCGACCAGGCGACGATCGAACCCACCGCCGAGCCGCGTCCCGGCCCAACGGGGATGCCCTTGGCGACCGCGAACTTCATGAAGTCCGACACGATCAGGAGGTAGCCGGAAAAGCCCATCGAGGTGATGACGCCGAGCTCACGCTCGAGCCGCGCCCAGTACTCGGCCTCGGGCGCGTAGAGGGTGTGGCCGGCGAGCCGGGCTTTCAGGCCCTCGCGCGCCTGGGCCGCCAGTTCCTCGTCCTCGCTGCGGCCGCCGACGGTCGGGAAGCGCGGCAGCACGGGGTCGCGCTTCTTGACCATGAAGGCGCAGCGGCGGGCGATATCGAGGGTGTTGTCGCAGGCCTCGGGCAGGTCGGCGAACAGCTGGCGCATCTCGTCGGCGCTCTTGAACCAGTGCTCGGGCGAGACGCGCCGACGGTCGTCCTGTCCCAGGAATGCGCCGTCGGCGATGCAGATCAGCGCATCGTGCGCGCGGTGGGTCTTGGCCTCGGCGAAATAGACGTCGTTGGTCGCCACCAGCGGGACGTCGTGCTCGTAGGCGTAGGCCACGAGCCCCGGCTCGGCGATCGCCTCGCTGGCAAGTCCATGGCGCTGGAGCTCGATGTAGAACCGGTCGCCGAGCACTCGGCGCATCTCGGCGAGCGCCCGTTCAGCTTCGGACATGCGGCCGGCGGCCAGCAGAGGGTCGATCGGGCCGTCCGGTCCGCCGGACAGCAGGATCAGGCCCTCGGCCTTCTCGGCCAGCTTCGCCCAGGGCACATGCGGCAGGTCGGTCGCCGCGACGTCGAGGTAGGCGGCGGTGGAGAGCTCGGTGAGGTGGCGCCAGCCCGTCTCATCCTGCGCCAGAAGCACGACAGTGGGGATGCGCGCCCACCGCTCGGCGGGCCCCTCCCCGATCCCGGTCACCGGCAGCGCGCAGCCAACGATCGGCTGCACGCCGGCGTCCTTGGTGGCGACGGAGAATTCCAGCGCGCCAAAAAGATTGGCGCGGTCCGTCAGCGCGACGGCCGGCATGCCGGCGGTTCGCGCTAGCTTGCCGATCGCATCGGCCTTGATCGCACCCTCGAGCAGGGAATAGGCCGACCGGGTGCGAAGATGGACAAACCCTTCGCCGAGCCGCGCCAAACGTCCCTCCCCTCACCCGGCCAGACGCGCGCCGCGACTCAGCCGGCGAAACTCGCCATCTGGCAGACCATCCAAACGAACCCCGCCACCGAGGCAAGGGCCAGACCCTCGCGCGCCAGTCGAATCATGGGGACAATCCCTCCGATGTACCCGTTTTGTTCTTTTGTGCTTATTCCCCCTTTGTTCCACATTGTCAAGCTTCGATAGCGGCGAGCCGGCCGGCCAGCCCGTCGAGGGACTCGAGCCTCAGATCCGCGTGCGTGACCTCCGCGCGTCCGGCGTGCGCCAGGCCCCACGGCCCGCGACGGAGGAAGATGGCGAGCATCCCGGCGGCCTTGGCGGGCAGCACGTCGTTGTCGAGCCGGTCGCCGACATAGGCGATCGCCCCGGGCGGTGCGCCGGCGGCCGCGACCACCTGGGCGAAGAAGTCCGGATCCGGCTTCTCGACGCCCCAGCGGGCCGACGAGGCGATGAAGTCGGCCGGCGCCTCGGCGGCCGCGAGCGCCGCCTCCGCGGTCTCCGGCTGGTTGCCGGCGAGGCCCACGCGGAAGCCGGCCGCCCGGAGCGCCGCGAGGCAGGGCAGCGCGTCGGGATAGAAGTCGCCGGGCTCGAAGCGATGGGTCCACCCGGCCTCGATGCGGCGGCGCTGCTCGGCCTCGACGTCGAGGCCCGGCCGCACCAGCTCGAAGACGCGTCGGTGATGCCAGCCTCGTTCGATCACCGTTCCCAGCGCTGCGAAGAAACTCAGGCGCGGCACGCAAAGCCAGTCGGCCCACTCGCCCCAGTGCCGCGTCTCGTCCACCAGCGTCTCGCCGACGTCGAACACCACGACGCGGATCCGGCTCATGGCGTGCGCGGCTCGAGGCGGCCGTCCCGGAGCGCCAGCACGCGGTCCATGAAGCTGGTGAGCTCGAGATTGTGGGTCGCGACCAGCGCCGCGACGCCGCGCTGGCGGGCGAGGTCGTGCAGAGCCTTGAACACCGCCTTCGAGGTGACCGGATCGAGGTTGCCGGTCGGCTCGTCGCAGAGCAACAGGCGCGGACTGTTGGCGAGCGCTCGGGCGACCGCGACCCGCTGCTGCTCGCCGCCAGAAAGCCTCGCCGGCTGGTGGGTCAGCCGATCGCCGAGGCCGAGATCCTCGAGCAGCGCCTTCGCCCGCGTCTCGGCCTCGGTGCGGGGCCGACCGGCGATCATCAGCGGCAGGGCGACGTTGTCGAGCGCCGAGAGCTCGGGCAGCAGGTGGTGGAACTGGTAGACGAAGCCGATCTCCCGGAGGCGGATCCGTGTGCGGGCGCGGTCGCCCAGCACCGAGCAATCCTCGCCGTCGATGACGATGGTCCCGTCGGTCGGGTGCTCCAGAAGGCCCGCAGCGTGCAGCAGCGACGACTTGCCCGACCCCGAAGGGCCGACGAGCCCGACGAGCTCGCCCGGGCGGATCTCGAGGTCGATGCCCTTCAGCACCTCCAGGGTCCGCTCGCCGGTCTTGTAGCTGCGCTTCAGGCCTCGGACGACGAGGACTGGCTCACTCATAGCGGAGCGCCTCCACCGGATCGAGGCGCGAGGCGCGCCAGGCCGGCGGCAGTGTGGCGAGGAACGACGCGGCGAGCGCGATCACCGTGATGGCGGCCACCTCGTGCCATTCGATCTTCGCCGGCACGCGCGAGAGGAAATAGATCTGCGGGTTGAACACCTGCTGGTGCGTCGCCCACTCGACGAACTTCTGGATGTCGCCGATGCGCCAGCAGAAGACGACGCCGATCAAAAGGCCGGCGATCGTGCCGAGCGCGCCGACCGTCGCGCCGCAGAGGAAGAAGATGCGCAGGATCGCGCCCTGCCCCGCGCCCATGGTCCTGAGGATCGCGATGTCACGGCCCTTGTTCTTCACCAGCATCACCAGGGCCGAGATGATGTTCAGCGAGGCGATCAGCACCAGCATCGCCAGGATCAGGAACATCACGTTGTGCTCGACCGCGAGCGCGCCGAAGTAGGCCTCGTTCTTCTGGGTCCAGTCGGTGACGTCGTCCGGCGGAACGTGGGCCGCGGCCGCCAGCGCCGGCTTGAGGCTCGGGGCCAGGTCCGGATCGTCGAGCTTGATCTCGATGTAGTCGACCGCGGCGTCGCGCCCGAAGAAGAGCTGCGCCTGCGAGAGCGGCATGTAGATGAAGGCCTGGTCGTACTCGCTCATCCCGACCTGGAAGGCGCCGGCGACGACGTAGGTCTTCTGGATCGGCACCACGCCCATGGCGGTGGCTGTGCTCGCCGGCGAGATCAGCGTGATCGGATCGCCCGGCTTCACGTTCAGCGCGTCTGCCAGCCGTGCGCCGACCAGCACGAGGTTGCCGCCGTCGTCGCCGTCGCCGAATCCGGCCAGCGAACCGGACTTGATGTTGCCGGCGATGATGCGTGTGGCGCGCAGGTCAACGGGCCGCACGCCGCGGACGATCGCGCCCGCCGCCGACGACTGGCTCTGCGCGAGCGTCTGGGATTCGATGATCGGCGTCGCCTGCACGACGTGCGGGATGGCTTTCAGTCTCGCGATCAGCGCGTCCCGCTGCGCCGGGGTGTCGGCCGGCGCGACGACGTAGTCGTGGCCGTTGAACCCCAGGATCATGTTCGAGAGGTCGGCGCGGAAGCCGTTCATCACCGACATGACGATGATCAGCACCGCGACGGCCAGCATGATGCCGACGAACGAGATGATCGAGATCAGCGCGACGCCGCCTTCGCTGCGGCGGGCGCGCAGGTAGCGGACGGCGATCTCGCGCTCCCAGGCGCTGAAAGGCGGCGCGGCCGCCGGCGTGTCGCTCATCGGGTCAGGAACCCGGCGCGCGCAGCATGCCGAGCGAGATCCAGTGGAAGTGCACGGCGATCCAGAATGGCGCGAAGATCAGCGCCGAGATCCAGGTGGTGGTGATGAACTTGCGCGTCAGCTTAGGATCCACGGGCGAGGCGGGATCGCCGCCTCCGGGGGCCTTGATGCCCGCCTCGGCATGGCTGATCACGCCTCTGGGCAGCACGCTGAACAGCACTACCCACCAGACGATCAGGTAGACCGCGATCGAGGTCTCGAGGTTCATCCGTGCGCGGCCTCCGCGTGCTGCGGCTCTGCCATCAGCTCGATCAGGACCCCGCCCATGTCCTTCGGGTGGACGAAGATCACCGGCACGCCGTGGGCGCCGATGCGTGGCTCGCCAGTCCCGAGCACGGTCGCGCCCTTGGCCCGCATCTCGTCGCGCGCCTTGAGGATGTCGGGCACCTCGAAACAGACATGGTGCTGACCGCCGCGCGGGTTCTTCTCGAGGAAGGCGGTGATCGGCGAGTTCTCGCCGTAGGGCTCGATCAGCTCGATCTGGGCGTTCGGCAATTCGACGAAGCTGACCCACACGCCCTGCTCGGGCAGCGCGCGCTTCTCGGTGACCTTCGTCGCGCCCAGCACCTCGAGGTAAAGCTTCCAGGACTGTTCGATCGAAGGCGTCGCGACGCCGACGTGGTTCAGGCGGCCAATCATGCCGCACGCCTAGCACCGTTGCCGAGCAGAATGAAGGCGCAGGCCGAGCGTGCGTCGTTCGAGACGCGCCCTCGCGGGCGCTCCTCACCATGACGGACGACTGTGCAAGTCGCCAACGTCGTCATCCCGAGGAGCGCGCGCAGCGGGCGTGTCGAAGGACGCAGCATCGTCCTGCAATCGTTGGGGAGCGAGCTGGCGGTCCTCGCCATATTGCAATTCGCCGCGCCTCATGTACTTTGCAATACAAAGCATCTGGAAGGAACCGATGCAGGACCTCGACAAGGCGCTGGCCGAGATCGGCGCGATCCGCACGCAGCTGGCGCGCAGCGAGACGTTTCACGGCCTGGGACCGACCGCCTTCGCCGCCACCGGCGTGCTCGCGCTGCTGGTCGCCATCGGCGAGGCGCGCTGGATGCCGGACCCTGGCCCGCACGCCGCCGCGTTCCTGACGGTCTGGATCGCGGTGGCGGCGATCTCGGCCACGGTGATCGGCGTCGAGATGGTCGGGCGCTCGCGGCGACTCCACTCCCCGCTCGCCGACGAGATGATCGTCGCGGCGGTGCAGCAGTTCCTGCCGGCCGGCGCGGCTGGCGTGCTGATCACGGCGGTGCTCTACGGCTTCGCGCCGCAGGC
>Ga0335069_10011234_pt1 | contig 12653 bp, 12 predicted proteins | sample Lox_Sample_11_FD_206714 | JGI IMG/M metagenome (GOLD analysis project Ga0335069, IMG submission 206714) | Soil microbial communities from Loxahatchee National Wildlife Refuge, Florida, United States - Lox_Sample_1.1 | ecosystem: Environmental > Terrestrial > Soil > Wetlands | place: USA... | reverse complement strand
GGATTCCCGGGCCACAACGCTCGCATCCCGGATGAGTGTGCCACGGTCGGACAGATCCTGCAGGAAGGCGGCTGGAGCACATTCTGGCTAGGGAAGAACCACTGCGTCCCGGAGACCGAGCTGTCTTCCGGTGCAAGCAGAAAACTTTGGCCGCTGACCCAAGGTTTCGACCGCTACTACGGATTCATCGGTGCCGAGACCAACAACTGGTATCCCGATCTGACCGATGACAGCCACGTTATTGAGCAACCCTATTCGCCGGAAGAGGGCTATCACCTCTCCAAGGACCTGGCTGACCAGGCATTGAAGATGATCAAGGACCAGAAGGCCGGCAATCCTTCGAAGCCGTGGTACATGTGGTTCTGCCCGGGCGCGAACCATGCTCCGCACCATTGCCCGCAGGAGTACATCGACAAGTACAAGGGCAAGTTCGACGACGGTTACGAAGCCTATCGCGAGTGGGTACTGCCGCGCATGATCGCCAAAGGCATTCTGCCCGCGGGAACCCAACTCACGCCACTCAATCCGCTGCCGGATGACGTTGCGAATCCTGCCGATGCTGTTCGCCCCTGGAACACGCTTAACGCCGACGAGAAGAAACTCTTTTCGAAGCTGGCCGAAGTTTACGCCGGATTCTCGGAGTACACCGACGCTCAGGTGGGCCGGATCATCGACTACCTGGAGCAGAGCGGCCAACTTGAAAACACGCTCGTGTTCTACTGCGCCGACAACGGCGCGTCTGGCGAGGGCGGTCCGAACGGATCGGTCAACGAGAACAAGTTCTTCAATGGCTATCCTGACGACATCAACGAGAACATGAAGCTCATCGACAAGTTGGGAAGTCCGGATACCTACGAGCACTTCCCGACGGGATGGGCAGCGGCCTTCTCAACCCCGTTCAAGATGTTCAAACGCTACTCGGAATACGCTGGCGGCACCTGCGACCCACTGGTTATCTCGTGGCCGAAGGGCATCAAGGCTAAGGGCGAAGTGCGCAACCAGTATCACCATTCCGTGGACATCGTGGCGACGATCCTCGATGTTTGCGGTCTGGAAATGCCCAAAGTCTATAAGGGTGTGGAGCAGATTCCGCTTTCCGGTGTGTCGATGCGCTACTCGTTCGACGCCAAGCCGGACGCTCCGACGACCAAAAAACGCCAGTACTACGCGATGCTGGGCACTCGTGGAATCTGGGAAGACGGTTGGAAGGCAGCCGCACTCCACGCTCCGTTCACGGGCAAGGGGCACTTTGACAAGGACGGCTGGGAGCTCTATCACGTTGCTGAGGATCGCGCCGAGGCAAAGGACCTGGCTAAGCAGCATCCTGAGAAGCTCCAGTCGCTGATCAAGGCTTGGTTCGAAGAGGCGGAAGCCAACAGGGTACTGCCACTCGACGACCGCACTCCTACCGAGATGCTCTGCGTCGAACGGCCAACCGAGGAAAAGCCTCGCGAGCGGTACATTTACTATGCGGACGCTTCTCCAATTCCGGAAAGCTGTGCCGTCAACGTGCGTGGACGTTCGTACAAGATCCTCGCCGACGTCGAGATCACCGATCCGAACTGCTCAGGCGTCATCTTCGCCCACGGCTCGCGTTTCGGCGGTCACGCGCTCTTCATTGCCGATAAGAAGTTGAATTACGTTTACAACTTCCTAGGTATCCCTCCGGAGCAGAAGTTTGTCTCCGGGGAACTCAAGCCTGGCAAGTACACATTGGGTATGGAGTTCATCCGGGAAGGCGCAGGCAAGAACCGCGAATCCGTGGGGAAAACGAAGCTCTACGTTAACGACAAGGTTGTGGCCGAAGGTCCGATGCGCGCACAGGTTGGCAAATTCACCCTGTCGGGCGACGGTCTGTGTGTCGGCTACGACAGCGGCGACGCCGTGAGTGCGAGCTATACGTCCCCCGGGAGATTCAAAGGCGGGACGATCCAATTCGTCGGCGTGACGACGGAGAAGGCGCAATACCTCGACCTGGAGTTAGAAGCTGCGGGAGCGCTCGCCCGCGACTAACACCTAATTGCAACAATCATCCACTGGCCGGCAGTTCGAACCTGGACTGCCGGCCGGTCGAATTTCAGTCTCTACACACAGACAGGAGTCAGCCGTGCAACAAACGGACGACAGGCAGTTACAGGCCAAGCCATTAGCCTCATGGAACGAGGGCGCGGCGAAACAATCCATACTCGATTTTGCGAAACGGGTAACCACGGAAGGCAGTCCGGACTTCGTGCCAGTGGCGGAGCGTATTGCCGTGTTCGACAACGACGGCACGTTGTGGTGCGAACAACCGGTTATCCAGTTGGCCCACATCCTGGGGCGCTGGGAGGAAATGGCGAAGCAGGATCCAGCGCTGCGCGATCAACAGCCATGGAAGGCGGCGGTCGATAAGGACATGACGTGGTTCCGGACGGCGATCGCCAAGCACTATGGCGGTGACGAGAGTGACATGCCCGCCATCGCGAAAGGCGTGCTCTCGGCGTTCGAAGGCCTGACGACGGAAGAGTTTGCGGAGCGTGTTGCTGTGTTCTTCCGAACGGAAGCGCATCCCAAACTGAAACGGTTGTATCGCGACTGCGGGTATGCACCGATGGTCGAACTGCTGCGCTTTCTCGAAGCACACGGGTTCACGAACTACATTGTGTCGGGCGGTGGGCGTGATTTCATCCGCCAGATCGCCGGCGAGATTTATGGCATCCCGCAGGAGCGGGTGGTCGGCAGCAGCACGTCGATCGCGTTTCGTGAACAGGGTGACGGCGGCGACCTGCTGATGAAACCCAAGCTCGATGTTTTCGACGACGGAGCGATGAAGCCGACAAGGATCTGGAGCCGGATCGGGAAGCGTCCGATTTTTGCGGCAGGTAATTCGAATGGCGACATCCCGATGCTGCAGTTTGCCAACAAGCCGCCGCGGCCGGCGTTCCGGCTGCTTGTCCTGCATGACGACGCGGCTCGCGAATTCGATTACGTTTCGGGCGCCGAGAAATCGCTGACGCTGGCGAAACAGTACGGATGGACGGTGGTGAGCATGAAGAACGACTGGAGCCGTGTTTTCGCGAGTGAAGAAGTAAAGCAGTAGACAGACGTGGACCCCTCCCGCTCGGCGGGTATTCCGAGTGTCGACATCAAGCCGGGTTGATTCGTCTGCATTGGGCGGACATCTGACCTTGGCGCTCCCTTGATGACTGTTCCTTTTGACAGTTACCTAAGCGAATGCAAGGGCCTAACGTGCTTCCTGTCCGGTTCTGAATAGCGCATCGCAGTTGCGCGCGTGGATGATCGGCGATGAACAGGAATCCAAAGAAACTTAAAGCGAGTTTGAAAAGGCGCGCCTTGGCTGCCGCCATCGTGATGCTGGTGATGATCTGGATGACGCCGGCGAAAGCGCAGCTGCATACTGCCCCGCGCGGTGGCCCTGCCGGAAGCTGGCGCGCCATCGGAACGACCGAAGCCGGTTTCCAGGCGGACCACGATGGCATCGTGGTGCATGGGTTCAACGACTTCCGCCGTATCAAGTTCAAAGTGACGGGCGCCCCCTTGAATTTGCAGCGCCTGGTAGTGACCTACGAAAGCGGCACGCCGGAGCGCATTGATGTCCGGCATAACATCCCCGAAGGTGGAGAGAGCCGGCAGATTGACTTGCCGGGTTCCGGAAGGCGCCGGATCCGCAGAATTGATTTTTGGTACGACACAAAAGGACTTCTGAAGGGCAGAGCCCACGTAACCGTGTTCGGGATGAAGTAATCACGCACGACCTATAACGCATTATTGGAGGACACCAATGAATCATCCGAGACTTCAAGCACTCATCGTGATTTTGTTGGCGCTGTTGTTCTGCGCATCTTGCAAGAAATCTGAATCGGGCAATACCGAATCGGCCGCGACTCCAAACTCTCCAGCGGCCACCCAGCCGGCGCCGGCTACTCAACCGGCGCCGGCCGCGACACCAGCGGCCACACCTGCAGCAACGCCAGCTCCGGCTGCGGCCCAACCAGCCCCGGCCGCGGCTCAGCCGGCTGCGGCTGCGCCGTTACCGCCTCCGCCTTCTTTTTCAGCCGCGAAGAAGATCGGTATGTTCGCGTACCCCAAGAAGAATCAGAGCAACGATCAGCAACTGCGGGATGAGTTCGACTGCTACAACTCGGTCCAGCAGCAGACCGGCATAAATCCGGAAGCGGCAGCGCCAGTAGCGCCAACCGCCGAGGACATCCAAGCCGCCCAACAGCAAGCTGCCGCGAACGCTCCGCAAGCGCAGGGCGGCCGCGTCCGTGGAGCTGCGAGAGGAGCCGCTGGAGGCGCGATGATTGGGGCGATCGCCGGCGACGCAGGCAAGGGCGCCGGCATCGGCGCCGTTGCAGGAACGATGCGCGGCGGTATGAGGCAACGGCAAACGAATGCCGCGATGAAAGATCAAGCGGCGCAATCGGCAGGTTCGCAACTGCAACAGCAATACAACCAGGACAAGGCCGCTTACGACAAGAAAATGGGCACCTTCAAGCGAGGCTTTTCAGCTTGCATGGATGCACGCGCCTACTCAGTGAAATAGACAAAACCGGTTGGCCGATGGGTTCTCGCGTTCGTCTTCTTTAGTCACGCGGGAACCCTTTCGTTTCGCCGGCAACATAGACCATAAGCTGTCACTTGTGACAGTAGAAGCCTCCCGCAGGCACCCGTAGACTTCAGGCAATTACAGGAAGTCAAATAGGAGCGTTTCGTGAAAAGACAGTTTGCGGTCCTCTTGGTAATCATCGCAAGTCTTGGTTGTACCAGTTTTGCTCAGAGTCCTGTCGCGAAAGCCTGGACAATCCTGGATGCAGGTGTGAAGGATTCGAACGATTCGGACCGAGCAACCGCGGTTCGCGTTCTGGGGCTGATCCAAAATGATAAGAAAGCTCGAGAACAAGCGGAGTTAGCGCTGCAGGATAAGGACTCGATAGTTCGTGTTGCAGGCGCGAACGCGTTGCGCCAAATGCATTCCGTCGAATCGATTCCCAAATTGAAAGAGTTGTTGAAGGACAAGGAATCCCCCGTCGTGCTGGCGACTGCCCATGCACTCAAGAGCCTTGGAGACCCCGACGGTTATGAGGTTTTCTATGCGATTCTGACTGGCGAACGAAAATCGGGGGCGGGCCTGCTGGATGACCAGAAGAAAATGTTGAGCGATCCAAAGAAGATGGCCCAGTTTGGGTTTGAACAAGGTATCGGATATGTCCCGTTTGCCAGTATCGGGTTCGGAGCCATAAAAGCCTTTACTAAGGACGACAGTTCGCCCGTACGAGCTGCCGCCGCGATATCACTCGCCAAGGACCCCGATCCGAAAAGTGGGGAGGCATTAGTCGCGGCTGCTGCGGACAAGAAAGAGGTGGTACGTGCGGCTGCACTAGATGCCATCGCACAGCGCGACGATCCTTCCCTGCTGCCGGGCATCATGGCGGCCCTGGATGACAAGGAAGATCAAGTGAAGTACACGGCGGCAGCGGCGGTGATCAGGCTATCGGCGGAGCAAAAGTAGGGCACAGAAGCCAGACATCCTTCGATCGATATCGACGAACTGCTACGAAGCGATAGGAGAGTCCGATGAGCGATCTCATTTCACGAATCCTGGAAGACATGGTTGGTCGAGTCGATGGACCAATGCATATCCGTTTGATCCTTCAACCACTGATGGCTACATTCTTCGCGATCAAGAGTGGATGGCAAGATGCCAAGGCGGGCGAGCCCGCGTATTTTTGGGCTTTATTTACAAATCCCGAGCACCGGCGCGAAATGTTGCATAACGGCTGGAAGTCGATAAGCAACACATTCATCATGGCAGTCGTGATGGACATTATCTATCAGCTGATCAAACTTCATACGATTCGCCCCATTGAGGTGCTGTTGGTGGCGATCATCCTGGCGATCATTCCCTACCTTCTTATTCGTGGACCGGCAAACCGAATTCTCCGTCACTTTGTTACTCCTAAACCTCCCGTCGCAACCGAAGATCACTCGGCTACCACTCAGGCCGAGGTGGTCGGGAAGCATTGATCAGAACGCAAACGAGGTATCGTGGCAGAAGAAGCCGCGGTACCTCAAATTCCTCTCGCTCGATCACACTCGACTAGCGTTCCAGCGTGCGAACACGTTGACATTCGAATGACTTTCCAGAAATCACCAACAACGTAGTGCGTCCAGTCGCGGCGGTCGGCATTGCAGATGTGCTACGGAGAATGGTAGCGACGTAGCGACTAATGTGAACGGGACAGGAAGAGATTCCGCCCTTGAGTGACTTGCATTTGATCAGAGCGGATAGTCATCAAGCGGTATCGCGCTACCGCCACGGGCCAGGGATCCTTGGATCGCTCCTGAACACAATTTCTTACTTGCGTCCGAGCTTCAGAACAACGCCGAAGGCGACTTTCGGGCTCACGTGAGTCTCTCCGTCAACACGGGTGATGGATGCGGTGACGTCAAATACTCGAAGCGTCCACTGGTGGTTGATCTCGTAATCGAGACCGCCTCCCAACTCGGTGGCGAAGCCGTGGCTCTTGTCACCAGACTCTGATTTTTCGATGGCCACTCCGAACAAGGTGTAAGCAACCGGAATCCATTTCGTGCTCTTGCGAAGCGAAAACTCCGGACCGAAGGTGATGCTGTGCTCGCTTTCCCCTCCAGAGTAATGTCCGTCGAAATCAGCGGCGATCCCAACCCAGGAATTGACGTTTCCCACTATCGACGCCTTCCACCCATTGAAGTTGGTGTCTGAAGAGCGAAGGTAGGAGTAGCCCCCCAGGATCTCCGCCTTGGGAACTTCCTCCTCTTGCGACCATGCTGGCTTCGCAGCACACAGCCCCAAACCCAGGACCAACACGGCCAATGCGCGGAGCGATCCATGCATGCGCAAACCAAAGCGCAGAGGCAACTTCGAGAACAAGCCCGGATAATGCATACTCCCCCTATGGTTTCGAAGAACGTCGGAAACTTTCATTAGTACTTCTCGGGAACAAACCGCCTTCCCTGCAGCGTGGCCTGGTCGTCGTACTTCCCGTGATGCTTTTGGGGTGGAAGCTTCACCTTCGCCCGCGGAACCTTGCCATGTGGAATCTCGTTCAATAAATGGCTGAGGCAATTCAGTCGGGCCTTCTTCTTGTCGTCAGAACGCACGATGTGCCACGGAGCATGTTCGCTGTCGGTCGCCTCCAGCATCATGTCCCTGGCACGTGAATATTCGTACCAGCGACGGAAAGACTCCAAATCCATCGGGCTGAGCTTCCAATGGCGCAAAGGCTCGTTGATGCGTGCCTCAAATCGTTTCTTCTGCTCCTTCTTTCCGACCTCGAGCCAGTACTTGAGAAGAATGACGCCTGCGTTCACGATGTGCTTTTCGATGGCAGGACAGATCTCCAGGAACTGATGATGTTGTTCCTTGGTACAGAATCCCATCACGTGCTCCACCCCTGCCCGGTTGTACCAACTGCGGTCGAAGATTACGATCTCGCCGGCCGCTGGAAAATGCTGCATATAACGCTGCATATACATCTGCGATTTTTCTCGGTCCGAAGGAGCAGGAAGCGCCACTACACGAAAGACGCGAGGACTCACTCGTTCGGTAAGGGCGCGGATCGTGCCTCCTTTGCCGGCGGCGTCTCGACCTTCGAACACGACGATTACCCGCAAACCTTTGTATTTGACCCAATCCTGAAGTTTGCAAAGCTCCACTTGGAGCCTTCGCAGCTCCTTCGTGTACTGCTTGTTGCTCATTTTTTGTTGACTCTCTGTCTCTTTTTTCGACATGAACGATCCTTTTTGAACATGCAGCACATGGAGCGGTCGGCAACTTCGCCACCACGGGCGACTACTGCCGCCGCTAAACCTAGAGTTTCGCTCAGATCATAACTACTGTCAGAAAAGACAGTGATTCGCGTAGCGTGAAACACAGCCTCCCTGGTCACGGGATAACGGTCAGCGTCGTAGAGGTGTTTACGGTTCCTGAAGTCGCGCTGATGGTTGTCGTACCCTTCAGGGATGATGCAGTTGCGAGACCAGTGCTGGAGATGCTCACCACATTGGTGTTAGACGAAGCCCATGTGACCGAACTCGATAGGTCTGCGGACGATGCGTCCGAGTAGGTTCCGATGGCGGTGAATTGCTGGGTACTGCCACCCGACAACCGAATGATCGGATCCACCGGGGATATGGTAATCGTTCGAAGCGCTGCGGCCGTGACAGTAACTGTCGTAGTTCCAACGACATCGCCCTCGGAAGCGACAATGTTGGCGCTGCCAATCGCCATGGCGGTCGCTAATCCTGTCTCATCGACCTTAACGGTGCTGGGGTCCGACGATGTCCATTTAATCGTCGTCAGAGTTTTCGAGGTACCGTCATCGTAAGTGCCTTTGGCTGACAACAGTTGGTTTGTGCCGTCCACGAGTGAGGGACTGGCGGGGGTAATGGCGATTGAAGCCAATTTGGCTTCGGGGAAAAACCCATTGCAGCCAGGCAGGGCGGCGGCAACCACGAATAGCAATGCGAAGCAGATACGGGTCGCGGGTCTCATCGTTTTGAACCTCTGCCGTCCTTGCGAGCGCTGTGATTCTCGTACGCTCAACAGGTTCTGGAAAACGACAGGTTTCCTTTGAGTCGCACGTTAAGCCGAAGACCCGCAGCGCTCAACTGTCAAAACTTATAGTGCGGATAGGCTGCTGTCAGTTCTGCCAGTAGGCGATCGGGCACAACATCGCTAAAAGTTCTTAAATCAGGCGAGTACCCATGCGCGGGGGTATCGCGTGACGGTGGCTCGTGCTCCACGGGAGCGCGTGGACCTGTAGACGGCAGATCAGCAATTTCGAAAACTAGTCAGATTTGGAGAAGAGCTATGAGTCATCGCGGGAACACATGGAGTCGGAATGCGGCTCTATTCGTTGGAATATTCGTCGCTTGCCTTGGGGCTTCGGCTCAAGACGGTGTCGCCAAAACGCCCTTCGAGCTACCCACCGCCCAGAGAACCATCGCGCCACTGACCACACCCACCTCTAACTCCGACACAAACGTAAAATCAGCCTCCAGCAAGAGCATTGAGCTTCCTTCGCAAGGATTCTCGCTCGCGACGACTGCCCTAAAGCCTGGCCACGATGGAGTAGTTAGACTCACGCTCGACGAAGCACAGCAGGCAGCCGCCGGAGCGAGCAATCTGTTGGTGCGGCTGGGAGAACTCCAGGTAGAAGCTGCAAAGCAGCACCGCCTGGGCGTACAGGCGCAGTATTTCCCTGCCCTGAGCAGCTCGTACGTGGGTATCCATTTCAACAAACATCCGGGTGAGGTGCTTGCGCTGAGGACGGGGCAGCAGGTAGCTGTGAACATCGTCAATAAAGACCAGAACACGGTTAACCTTATGGCCGCTCAACCGATCACTCCGCTGATCGCCATCTACCAACTGACGAAAATCGCACGCGCGGACGAGAACATCGCCAAGGCGAAGGCCGGAATGCCAGTGGCGGAAGTAGCGATGCGGGTCGAGAAGACGTACTTCGATCTTCTCGTCGCTCAACGCGAACTCACCTGCGCTCAAGCCGACTCGAAGAAGATCCAGGCCAAATGGCTGACGGCAAGCAATTCAGGAAAGCCATTTGTGTCGACGGCACAAGAAACGGACATGCTCGGAGCCGAAAAGGCAGTGCTGCTTTCCACGGGCAAAGTGAAGGAGCTGACCCTGGCACTCAACCAAATGATTGGCCTGCCGGATGCAACAGCTCTGGAACTCGTCGCGCCTGAGCCATTGGTCGAAAGTGTGTCGGAAGACGAAGCAGTTGCAAAAGCGGTGGGTAATCCCGAGGTGGTCGAGGCAGAGCAGACCGCAGTCAAGGCGCGCGCAGCCGTAACGTTGTCGAAGCTGGCGTACGGCCCCACGGTCGCGGTGATCGGTGGTTACACCAACCAAACCTCAATCAACATCGTCTTTCCCCGGGCTGCCGGCTATATCGGAACCATGGCCTCCTGGACCATCTTTGATTTCGGCAAGCGCGAGTCGGGAGTGAAGGAAGCCAAAGCCAATGCCGAAGCGGCGAGTCTGGGCGTAACCCTGACCAAGGCGAAAGTGGCGTCGAAAGTTAAGAGCACCTATATGGAGTTGGACCGCTCACGTCAGCTGTATCAATTGGCGAGCCGGATGGTGTCCGCGAGTCGGGTGGTGGATGCCAGCTACAACTCCGACAATCCGGATGTCGAATCAGCAAGGGCAAAAATGGAAGCCGACATGTTTCGTGCCGAGCTCGAATACCGCCAGGCGTACGCCAAGCTGAAGGCTTTGATGGGTTCACGATAGGCCACTTGGGTCGAGCCCCAGGATTCTGCGGGCGAGCAAGGGAGAACACGATCAATGAACTGCACAGGCTTTACTAATAACGGTGCCCTAAACGGCTGTGCAGAACGCATGAAAAAGTTTGACCAACAATTGGCGTATCGCGGAGGGCAGGCCCAACAGTCTGCCCTTTCGTCGTAATCACCGATCCGCGAATACTGGAGGATGCAATGAGGAAAAGTGTGGCTCGACTTGCCGTGCTTGGCCTAGTTATTAGTGCCGCGGCATACTGCTGTGCTCAGTCAGCTTCTGAGTTGAATAACTACTTTCAACAGTCCGTGGGACTCAGTCAGGATCAAATCTCTGCCATCCGTGGAGGGCAGGCAGTCTCGAAGAAAATGACCTCCCGCATACCAGATGAAGTTTTCGTTTTCGGGGCGGTCTTTGTGAAAGCACCTCCGGAAAGCTACCCCAAACTGGCCTATGATTTTGAGCGCATGAGCAAGGTTCCCGGATACCTGGCCATCGAGAAGTTCAGCGACCCTCCGCAAATTTCAGACTTGAACGGCTACGCCTACGACGCCGATGACATCAAGGCGATGAAGGACTGCAAGCCCCAAGACTGTCAGATCCAGATGCCGGCCGGAAGCATCGATGCACTGCACAAAGCTGTTGATTTCTCTGCTCCTGACGCTGGAGACAAAGCTAATGCCTATCTGCGTCAGAGAGTAATCGAGCGTTTGGTCGCTTACCAGAAGGGCGGGAACCAGGTTCTCGGCGAATATAACGACAAGAAGAATCCCACGCAGGTCGCGGAGCAATTCAAGTACATGCTCAGCTACTCCAAGGTTCTGCCGAAAGCGCTTCCGGATTACTACAACTACCTTCTCTCTTACCCTAATGGCAAGCCCGCCAATGTAGAGAGCATGTTCTATTGGGATAAGGTCAAGTTTGGGCTTAAGCCAACCCTGCGGGTGATTCAGGTCGTAACCATGAAGGGGAACGATCCACACGAGCCGGCTTATACCATCGCTGAAAAGCAGCTTTATTCCAGCCACTACTTCGAGACTGCGCTGGACATCACTTTTTGCGTCCGCAGCGACGATCCGAATCAGCCCGGCTTTTATCTCATCAAGGTAATGGGATCGGAACAGGCGGGCCTGACCGGTTTCAAAGGTTCAATCGTTCGTAAGGTCGCGGTGGACAAGTCAGCGACCTCTCTGCAGAAATCACTGGCGGTGATTAAAGACGCTTTAGAAAAGAACCAATAGATCCGAGCGTACATGGCCGGAGAGTGCTCAAATGGGGAACAACCAGAATGATGGGCTCCAAACTCTGAGGATAGCCGCCTACGCTGTCGTCGTGGCTTATGGCATCCGGGCGTCGTCCCATATTCTGTCCATCTTGCTCTTGTCGCTGCTGTTGGCGTACGCCATCCTGCCGCTCCCGCAGTGGTTTGTGAACCGATTCCGTGTTCGCCAGAGTACTGCCCTCGGTTGTACTGCACTTCTTCTGATCGCACTCCACTTGGTGCTTACATTCGCCCTGTCTCGAACAGGTGCAGAAATGCACGCACGACTTCCGGTTTATGAACTGCGGATCCACGACCTGAGCCAGCACGTCACCGGCTTTCTGGCGCGGCACGGACTGGGAGCCAGTGACGGATCCGTTGGAACTCTTTTGAGTTCAGGGCGGATCGTGCAGTTGACCAAGAGCATCCTCCCCAAAGTCATTGCACTCATTTCTGACCGCATACTCGTCTTGATCCTGGCGTTGATGTTTCTGCTGGCACTTCTGGATCCGGAACGGAGCAAGAGTTCCTTCGCCCACAAACTCGCTGACTTCGGCCGAGATGTTCAACGCTATGTTGCTACCAGTGCCGTTACAGGGGCCAGTATCGGCCTCCTGAACCTGCTCGTCCTGACACTGTTGGGGGTCGATTTCGCCCTTGTCTGGGCTCTCGCGTACTTTTTCCTCCACTTCATTCCGAATTTTGGATTCGTTTTAGCACTGGTCCCCCCGAGTTTGCTCGCACTCCTCATGTTGGGTTGGAAGAAGGCGTTGCTCGTACTCGGATGCCTGATCCTGACGGAGATATTGGGTACGTACGTTCTAAATCCAATACTTTTAAAGAAGGGTCTCGACGTATCGGTGATCGAGGTCATGATCTCGGTGATGGTCTGGGGCTTTCTCCTTGGCCCGGCGGGAGTGATTCTCGCCGTCCCGCTGACTTTGGCACTCCGCAGGTTCATCGAGAACGCGATGCTTTTGACAACCTGACCTGGCCCACCTGTGATCATCTCATTTGGCCCACCCTCAGTTGATGATTCTCCGCTGGCAGCGGGTGAGCGTCGTTGCTGCCGAAGCGGAGACCTGC
>Ga0335069_10011233_pt1 | contig 12653 bp, 11 predicted proteins | sample Lox_Sample_11_FD_206714 | JGI IMG/M metagenome (GOLD analysis project Ga0335069, IMG submission 206714) | Soil microbial communities from Loxahatchee National Wildlife Refuge, Florida, United States - Lox_Sample_1.1 | ecosystem: Environmental > Terrestrial > Soil > Wetlands | place: USA... | reverse complement strand
CTGGTCGGCAAGGGCGGCAATTCCTTCGCCCTCCGCTTCCATCTCCATCCCGGCGTCCAGGCCTCGATCACCCAGAACGGCCAGGCGGCGCTGCTGAAGCTGCCGAAGGGCTCCTATTGGCGGATGCGGGTGCAGGGCGGCGACCTGGCACTCGCCGAGAGTGCCGCGATCGGCGTCGGCGGGCGGGTGCGGCGCACCCAGCAGCTCGTGGTCATGGGTGCGATCGAGAGCGACCGCACCGAGGTGAAATGGCTGATCCAGCGCGAGGGCGGCCGCAGATGACGAGAGTGAGCGAGTATTGATGACCACAAATCGACCGATCCGGCGCGCGCTGATCTCCGTTTCCGACAAGAGCGGCCTCGAGGCCTTCGGCAAGTTCCTGGCCGGGCAGGGCGTCGAGATTCTTTCGACCGGCGGCTCCGCAGAGGCACTGCGCAAAGCCGGCGTCAAGGTGACGGAGGTCTCGGCCCATACCGGTTTCCCGGAGATCATGGACGGCCGGGTGAAGACCCTGCATCCCAAGATCCATGGCGGCCTGCTGGCACGGCGCGATCTCGCGGCCCATGTCGAAGCGCAAAAGACGCATGGAATCGGCGACATCGACATGCTGGTTTCCAACCTCTACCCCTTCGAGGCGACGGTCGCCGCCGGCAAGGGCTGGGAGGATTGCATCGAGAACATCGACATCGGCGGGCCGGCGATGATCCGCGCAGCGGCGAAGAACAACGACTTCGTCACCGTGCTGGTCGATCCCGGCGACTATGCGGATGTCATGGCGGAGATGACGGCCGAGGGCGGCGCCACGACGCTGGAGACCCGGCGCCGCCTCGCCCGCCGCGCCTATGCGCGGACCGCCGGCTATGACGCGGCGATCGCGCGCTGGATGGCGGATGAGGCCGGCGAGGCCTTCCCGCCGCGCATCACCTTCGCCGGCACGCGGAGCCAGGTGCTGCGCTATGGCGAGAATCCGCACCAGCAAGCGGCGGTCTATCTGACCGGCGAGGCACGGACGGGAATCGCGCGCGGGAAGCAGCTCCAGGGCAAGGAGCTCTCCTACAACAACTTCAACGACGCCGACGCCGCCTTCGAGCTCGCCGCCGAGTTCGATGCGAAAGACGGCGCCGCGATCGCCATCATCAAGCACGCCAATCCCTGCGGCGTCGCCACCGCGGGTGATCTCCTGACGGCCTATCGCCGGGCGCTGGCCTGCGACCCGGTTTCGGCCTTTGGCGGGATCATCGCCGCCAACCGGGTGCTGGACGGTGCCGCCGCCGAGGAGATCGCCAAGATCTTTTCCGAGGTGATCATCGCCCCCGGTTTCTCAGGAGAAGCCCTGGCGATCCTGGGTGCGAAGAAGAATCTCCGCCTCGTGGAGACCGGCGCCATGCCGCCACGCGCCGCCGCGGGTCTCACTGTGCGAACCATCGCCGGCGCCCTGCTGGTGCAGACCGATGACGCCGCCGTGACGACCGAGAAGGAATTGAAGGTCGTCACCAAGCGTGCGCCGACGCCGCGAGAAGTCGCCGACCTGCTGTTCGCCTTCAAGGTCGCGAAGCACGCAAAGTCGAATGCGATCGTCTATGCCAGGGAGGGGGCCACAGTCGGGATCGGCGCCGGGCAGATGAGCCGGGTCGATTCCTCCAGGATCGCGGCATGGAAGGCGACCGAGGCGGCGAAGGCCGCCGGCGACAAGGAGAGCTGGGCCAAGGGATCGGTGGTGGCGTCCGACGCTTTCTTCCCTTTCGCCGACGGTCTTTTGGCGGCGGCGGAAGCCGGCGCCACCGCGGTCATCCAGCCCGGCGGCTCCATGCGCGACGACGAGGTGATCAAAGCGGCCGACGCGGCGGGTTTGTCCATGGTGTTCACCGGCATCCGGCACTTCCGGCATTAACCACAAAAGCGCAAGGTACATTACTTGAATTAAGCCGGTCTTAAATAATACCGCTTATGGGTGGCTCTCGCGGTCATCCATGGGTGGCGTATGCACGGCCAGTTTGAAGATCGGCGGTCCGGCGGCAATGACCTGCTGCGGGCGGTGATCGATACCGCCGTCGACGGAATGATCATCATCGATCGCCAGGGCATCGTCCGCATCTTCAATCCCGCGGCGGCAGCGCTGTTCGGCTGGAGCGCAGAGGAGGTCGTCGGCCGAAACGTCGCAATGCTGATGCCACCCGGCGACCGCGAGCGGCACGACGAATACCTCGGGCATTATCACGACACGGGCCAGCGCCGCATCATCGGCACCGGCCGCGAGGTCCGCGGGCAGCGCAAGGACGGCACCACCTTCCCGATGAATCTCGCCGTGGGCGAGATCAAGAGCGGGAAGGACTTCGCCTATGTCGGCATCATCCGCGACATCACCGAGCAGAAGCGCAGCTATGCGGCGCTGGCCGAGGCGACGTCGCGGGCGGAACTGGCCAGCGCCGCGAAGACGCAGTTCCTTGCCCGGATGTCCCACGAGCTCCGGACGCCGATGAATGCCGTGCTCGGCTTCACCCAGCTGCTGCGCATGTCGAAACCCGGCGAGATCTCTGAGACGCACTACGCCGAATATCTCGATGCCATCGTCGGCGCATCGCAGCACCTCGTCGCCTTGATCGACGACGTGCTCGAATTCTCCCGCCTCGGTTCCGGCGAGCTGAAGTTCCAATGCCGTCCGCTGGACCTGGCGGAGGTGACGGCGGCGGCGGTCAAGATGACCCTGCCCATGGCGCAGCGCCTCGGGATCACGATCGTCAACCGGGTCGAGGAGGGTCATGGCGACCTCGTGGTGCTGAGCGATCCGCTACGGCTTCGCCAATGCATCGTCAACCTGGTGACCAACGCCATCAAGTACAACCGGGCCGATGGACGCGTGTTCCTGGACCTGCGCGACGACCGGAGGCCGGAAGGCTATGTCCGGCTCGCGGTCGAGGACACCGGCGTCGGAATCCCGGAGCATCAGGTGCCCGAGCTCTTCCGGCCGTTCGCCCGACTCCATCCCGAGATGGAGCACGTCGAGGGCGCGGGTATCGGCCTTGCGATCACCAAGCAGCTGATCGAGGCCATGGGCGGCACGGTCTCGGCGACGAGCGCCGCCGGACGCGGCAGCAGCTTCTTCCTGGACATCCCCCTCGCCTCCGGCAGCGACAAGCGTGTGGCGCGGAACGAGAATGCCTACGCGCCGCAGAAAGTCGTGCTCTATGTCGAGGACAACCCGAAGAACGTGCATCTGATGGAATCGCTGCTGCGACAGGTCCCCGGCGTCGAGCTGAAAGTCGCCTACAGCGCCGAGCTCGGCCTGCAGATGGCGGGCTCGATACCGCTGCGTGCCATCATCCTCGACATCACGCTCCCGGGGATGGACGGCTTCGAGGCGTTGCAGCAGCTGCGCGCGCAACACAACACCGCGAACGTTCCGGTGATCGGGCTCAGCGCGCGGGCCAGCAACGGCGACATCGAGCGCGCGTCGGAGCTCGGCTTCTATCGCTATCTCACGAAGCCGGTGAACGTCCCGGAACTTCTGGATACCCTTCGCTCGGTCTTGTGAGCCCACTTGGCTTGTGAGCCCACTTGGCTTGTGAGCGCGGGCGACCGGCGCAGCGTCCCCAAGCCGCGCGCCGGTGCCCCCCGCAGTGACGCCCCCGCAATGAAGGCGGCCGTGCTACTTGACGACGGTCACCGGGCAGTCGGAATGCGAGACCACGGCGGTCGCCACCGAGCCGACGAAGATCCGCGCCAACTCGTTGGTGACCTCGGTGCCGAGGACCACGTGATCGGTCTTGTTCTTGCGCGCATAGGCAACGATCGCGTCGGCGACGTTGCTGCCGCTGACGAAGACGGTTTCGACTTCCCCGAATTTCGCCGCCTTCGCCACCCTGGCCGCGAGCTGCAGCGGCTTGTGCGCCGCGAGCCCTGAGGGGTGAACGAGCACCGCGTCCCAGTAATAGCGGCGCGCGGTGCGGGTCGGCACCACCTTCACGTTGAGGAAGGTCAGCTTCGCCCCTTCGCTCCGCGCCATGTCCACCGCGCAGGCGGCGGCGCGATCGGCCACCTTGGTGCCGTCGACGGCACAGAGATACTTCTTCGCCATTTCGCGTCAGCCTCCGAAGATCGGGCCTAGCGGAACCCAGGCTTCATTCGGAGATCGTTATCGGGGATCGGCGCGGGCAGCGCCTTGATTCAGGTCAACCGCAGCACCATCGGCTGCGCCGTGATGCCGCGCCAGGTGAGACGCGGGCCGACCGGCACGAAGCCCATGCGGAGATAGGCACCGAGGGCGCCCACCGCGGCGTTCAAAGTGACGGCGGAAGTTGCGGGTTCGCGGCGCCGGACTTCATCGACCAGCGCGGCCGCGAGGCGCCGGCCGACCCCGCGGCCATGCCAGTCCTCGGCCACCTGGATCTGGGTGATATGGGTCCGGTCGCGGACCGCGCCGAAGCCGACCACCCGGCTGCCGGCGACCGCCACGAAGGCCGGCGACCAGGGCGGATAGCGGAGGCCTCCGAGCCGGGCGCCGATGACGCCGGCATCGGCGTTCTCGCGCACCAAGGCGATGCCTTCCGGCGTCAGATCCCGCGCGAGATAGCGCGGGATCAACGTCTCGATGAGCGCCGCCATCTCGAGATGATCCGCGGAGAGCGGCGCGCGGATCTGGACGGCACGCAACCCCCGCGTCACCCGCTGGGAATTACGCCGCAGCCTTTGCGAGGTTGCGGAGCACGAAGGGCAGGATGCCGCCGTTCTTGAAGTACTCCACCTCATCGAGGGTATCGATGCGGCAGATGACGGCGAACTCCTGGGTCTGGCCGTTGGCGCGGGTCAGCTTCACCGTCACGTCCATGCGGGGCTTGATGCCCTTGGCGATGCCGGTGAAATCGAACGTCTCGCTGCCGTCGAGGCCGAGCGACTTCCGGGTCATGTCGCCCTTGAACTGCAGCGGCAGCACGCCCATCCCGACCAGGTTCGAGCGGTGGATGCGCTCGAAACTCTCCGCGATCACCGCCTTGACGCCGAGCAGCAGCGTGCCCTTGGCGGCCCAGTCGCGCGACGAGCCGGTGCCATATTCCTTGCCGGCGATCACGACCAGCGGCACTTTCTGTGCCTGGTACTTCATCGAGGCATCGTAGATCGACATGGTTTCGCCCGAAGGCTGCAGCTTGGTGACGCCGCCTTCGGTCCCCGGCGCCATCTCGTTCTTCAAGCGGATGTTGGCGAAGGTGCCGCGCATCATCACCTCGTGATTGCCGCGGCGCGCGCCATAGGAGTTGAAGTCCTTGGCATCGACGCCGTGCTTGATCAGGTACTGGCCCGCGGGCCCGTCCTTCTTGATCGAGCCCGCCGGGCTGATGTGGTCGGTGGTGATGGAATCGCCGAGGATGGCGAGCGGCCGCGCCTTGGCGATGTCGGAGATCGCCCCGCCCACCTCCCTGGTGAGGTGGGTGAAATAGGGCGGGTTCGCAACGTAGGTCGACTTGCCGTCCCAGCTGTAGGTCAGGCCCTTTGCGGTCTTCACCTTGCGCCAGTTGGCGTCGCCCTTGAAGACGTCGGCGTAGCGCTTCTTGAAGTCGGCGGACTTCACCGACTTCGCGACCGTGTCGGCGATCTCCTTCGAGGAGGGCCAGATGTCCTTCAGGTAGACCGGCTTGCCCTTCTTGTCGTAGCCGAGCGGATCCTTCGCGAGATCGACCTTGAGGTTGCCGGCGAGCGCATAGGCGACCACCAGCATCGGCGAGGCGAGATAGTTCGCCTTGCAGCTCGGATTGACCCGGCCCTCGAAGTTGCGGTTGCCGGAGAGGACGGCGCCGGCCACGAGATCGCCCTTGGCGATCGCGTCGGCGATGGGATCCGGCAGGGGTCCCGAATTGCCGATGCAGGTGGTGCAGCCGTAGCCGACCAGGTTGAAGCCGAGTTTGTCGAGGTAGGTGTTGACCCCCGCCTTCTTCAGGTAGTCGGTCACCACCTGGGAGCCGGGCGCGAGCGAGGTCTTCACCCAGGGCTTCACGCTGAGGCCCTTCTGCACGGCGTTCTTCGCCAGGAGGCCGGCGCCCAGCATGACGCTGGGGTTGGAGGTGTTGGTGCAGGAGGTGATGGCCGCGATCACCACCGCGCCGTCGCCGAGCTCGTAGCTCGAGCCCCGCACCGAGACCATGCTCTCATTGCCCTTGCGGCCGAAGGTGTCGGTCAAGGCCTTGCGGAAGGATTCCGAGACCTGGGAGAGCGGCACGCGATCCTGCGGGCGCTTGGGTCCGGCGAGGCTGGGCTCGACGGTCGCGAGGTCGAGGCTGAGGGAATCGGTGAAGACCGGATCCGGAGTCTTCTTGTCGCGCCACATGCCCTGGGCCTTCGCGTATTTCTCCACGAGGGCGATGCGGTCCGCCTTGCGGCCGGTGGCCTTCAGATAGCGGATGGTCTCCGCGTCGATCGGGAAGAAGCCGCAGGTCGCGCCATATTCCGGCGCCATGTTGGCGATGGTGGCGCGATCGGCGAGCTGCAGGTCCTCGAGGCCGGGGCCGTAGAACTCGACGAACTTGTTGACGACGCCCTTCTTGCGCAGCATCTCGGTGACGGTGAGCACGAGGTCGGTGGCAGTGGCACCTTCCTTCAGCTTGCCCATCAGCTTGAAGCCGACGACTTCGGGGATCAGCATCGAGACCGGCTGGCCCAGCATCGCCGCTTCCGCCTCGATGCCGCCGACGCCCCAGCCGAGCACGGCAAGGCCGTTGACCATGGTGGTGTGGCTGTCGGTGCCGACGAGGGTGTCGGGATAGGCGACATTGCGCGCGGCGCCGGCCTTCTTGCCTTTAGCCGCGGGCGCCGCTTCCTTCGCGGTCCACACCACCTGCGCCAGATGCTCGAGATTGACCTGGTGGCAGATGCCGGTGCCGGGCGGCACCACGCGGAAGTTCGCGAAGGCGCTCTGGCCCCAGCGCAAGAAGGCATAGCGCTCGCCGTTGCGCTCGTATTCGAGATCGACGTTCTTCTTGAAGGCGCCGGCGCCGGCGAAGAAATCCACCATCACCGAGTGGTCGATCACGAGGTCGACCGGCGAGAGCGGGTTGATCCGGGTCGCATCGCCGCCGAGCTTCTGCATCGCCTCGCGCATGGCGGCGAGGTCGACCACCGCAGGGACGCCGGTGAAGTCCTGCATCAGCACCCGGGCCGGGCGATAGGCGATCTCCCGATCGGACCGCCGGTCCTTCAGCCAGCGAGCAATCGCCTTGATGTCCTCGACCTGGACCGTGCGCCCATCCTCGTGGCGCAGCAGGTTCTCCAGGAGGACCTTCATGGAATTGGGCAGCGTCGAAAGGTCGCCGAGGGTCTTCTCCGCGGCTTTCAGGCTGAAATAGTCATAGGAACGCGACCCGACTTTCAGGGTCTTGCGGGTCTTCAGGCTGTTCAGTCCGGCAGGCAAGGCACGTCTCCCGATGCTGTCGCGCCCGCTCTTGGTCCCGTCCAGGCTGCGCGTGGTGGAAACCGGACCGGGCCAGGAGGGATCAGGACGGCGAATCGGCGCTGGGACGGCCGATCGGCCCGGGTCGATAACTCGTATATCACGCGATTGATACGCCGAGGGAGAGGCTTTGCGAACCAAGGAAAAAATCGTGCTAGACCAAGGTTCTCGCAGTCTGCTGCAGGCGCGAAATCACAATTTTGCCGTATTCCGGTCTTATTGCAGCCCCAGGACGTTGCGACCGTCGGCGCGGACAGAGATCATCCCCTCTGTTTGAACGGTGCCGGCCCACCGTCGTGATGCCCCTGACCGACGGCGATCCTTCGGTATCGCCGGAAGAGGCCGAACGGGTAGCGTCGTGTTACCCCCGAGCGACGCTCCCGGACCGGGTTCGACGCCGCGCCCACCCCATCCCCTTGGGGCGCGGCGTCGGCCCACTCCATCTTCCCCACCCCACTTCCTTTCCCGGGCTCCCATCCCAAGCTAGTCTCGCGGCGACGATTCGCGGAGCGCCGGATATTCCCCCAATGCCTCTCTTCCCCGATGCCCCTCTTCCAAGGTGACGATCTCGCATGCCGGCGCGGCGAGGCGCTGATCTTCGAGGCGGTGGATTTCGCACTCGAGCCCGGTGAGGCGCTCTGGCTCGCCGGACCCAACGGCAGCGGCAAGTCGAGCCTGCTGCGGTTGATGGCGGGCCTCCTGAAGCCGATCGCGGGCAGGATCACCTGGGACGGCCGCGAGATCGGCAAGGATGCGGAGGCGCACCGGGCGCGGCTCCGCTATCTCGGACATCTCGATGCCGTCAAAGCGCATCTCAGCGTCACCGAGAACCTGCTCTTCTGGGCGGAGTATTGGGGCCTCGCGCCGAATGCGGCCGGCCCTGCGCTGTCACGGCTCGGCCTTGCTCACCTGAAGGACGCGCCGGCGCGCCAACTTTCCGCCGGACAGCGGCGAAGGCTGGGCCTCGCGCGTCTTGCGCTGGGCCCAGTGGCGCTCTGGCTGCTGGATGAGCCCTCGGCGGCGCTCGATGCCGCCGGCGTCGATCTGCTGGCGACGCTGATCGACGAATGCCGCGCCCAGGGCGGGATCGTGGTCTATTCCAGCCATGACACGCTGCCGGTCGCCGATGCCCATAAGCTCACGCTCGCGCCTCTCTCTTTAGACATCGGGATCGCATGACCGCCTTTGCCGTCCTCATTCGCCGCGATCTCCGGCTCGGCCTGCGCCAGGGCGTCGATGCGCTGGTGGTGGTGCTGTTCTTCCTGGTCGCGGGCGCGCTCTTTCCGTTCGCGATCGGCCCCGAGCCCGAGCGCCTCTCGCATCTTGCGGGCGGCGTCGCGCTGGCGATGGCGGCGCTGGCGGCGCTGCTCTCCCTCGACCGGCTCTACCAGACCGATTTCGAGGACGGCAGCTTCGACCAGATCATGCTCTCCGGCCTGCCGCTGGAGCTGGTGGCGGTCGCGAAGGCGGTGGCGCACTGGCTTCTGACCGGCCTGCCGCTGCTGGTGGCAGCACCCGTCCTCGCGCTGATGCTGCGGCTGCCAGCGGCGGGACAGGGACCGCTGCTGCTCTCGCTGGCGCTCTCGACGCCGATCCTCAGCCTCTTGGGCGGGCTCGGCGCGGCCTTGACCCTCGGCGCCCGGCGCGGCGGCGTGCTGCTGACCTTCCTGGTCCTGCCGCTCTATGTGCCGGCCCTCGTGCTCGGCGCCGCCGGCCTCGACGGCAGCCTGACCGGCGCCGGCGGAACTCCCCACTGGCTCATCCTCGGCGGCCTCGACATCGCCGCGCTCGCCCTCTGTCCCTGGGCGACGGCCGCCGCCCTCAGGGAAGCAAATGCGTAAAACCGATGGGCGGCCGGAATAAGGTCGATTCCGGGGTCAAAGGGGACCCGAATCGGGCAAAATCCGACCGCATTTTGATCTGCCCCAATGACAGGTAAGCCTTTTGGATCTAGCCCGAATTTTTGCAAAATGGGAAATTTGCCACTATCTGTGGCATCATCGCCACAGTCGATGGTTTTCCTGCACAGCGCACTGTAAAAAACGGAATCCCCATGGATTCCGCCGTTTGAATTGGCTTATCTTTCCCCGTGTCCAGCGGTTAATGCGCCCTTGGTGGGCATGCCGCGGCAACGCCTATGACCGAAGATTGTCCCAGGGGGTCTTACACCATGATTCGCGATTTCAAGCTGCTTATGCTTGGTTCCTGCTGCCTCGCCTTGACGGCGTGCGCGGCTCCGAACCGTGAGCCCGATCTCTCCAACATCAAGTCCAACGTCGACCAGACCCGCGAAGGCGACTTCGGGGACTTCCTGTACAACCTGGTCGAAGCCGAGGACAAGGCCCGCGAGGCCGAGGACATCAAGGCGAGCCTCGATGCCGACGCGCCGTACCTCTACACGAACCTGCCGCTCCGCAAGAAGGGCGTGCAGCTTTCGGAAGAGGCGTTGGATCACCGCAAGAAGGCCGAAGCAGCGCTCAACCGGATCCTCGATCCGATCCGCGCCCGCCTCGCCTATCTGGAATCGCTGCACGTCCCGCAGGACGTCGGCCCGATGAAGGCGTCGATCTACTTCGCCACCGGCAGCTCGCGCATCACCAGCGAGGAAGCCGGCAAGCTGGCGCAGATCGGAAACTTCCTCAGCCAGTACCCGATCTCGCACATCCAGATCGACTGCTACACCGACACGAAGGGCTCGACCGGCGCCAACAAGGAACTGGCGCGCCGTCGTTGCGCTTCGACCGTCGATGCGCTCAAGAAGGCCGGCGTTCCGCTGGCGGCGACCGTCGCCACCGACGCGGTCGGCGAGCCGAAGGACGCGCCGGACAACGTGGACAACCAGGAGAATCGCCGCGTCGATATCATGGTTGCCCCGCACGGCACCTACAACAAGGGCATGTAGTCGCCCTTCTGCGAGGTCCGCTCCGGCGGGTTTCGCGGCAAGCCTTCGAAACGGGCGCCACCCCTGGGTGGCGCCCGATTTCTTTTGTGGATTCGGAGTACGGCCTCGCGACCGATCGTCCCATGGGATCCTGACCGCGCGATCCCGCGGCCCCGGCCACGACCATTTGACCTTGATCACTGTTGCCGCGGGGCCGATCCCTGTATAACTCCCCGCCATGCACAGATTTGCCAATCCCGGCAGGTTCTTACGCATTGCCGACCGGGTCCTGCCCTGGCTCGGCGCCGCGACCCTGCTCGGCTTCGTCCTCGGGCTCTATTTCGCGCTGATCGGCTCGCCGCCGGACTACCAGCAGGGCGAGACCGTGCGGATCATGTACGTCCACGTGCCCGCGGCCTGGATCGCCATGTTCGCCTATTGCTGGGTCGGTGCGGCTTCCGCGGCGGCGCTGATCTGGCGTCATCCGCTGGCCGACGTCGCCGCCGAGGCGGCCTCGCCGGTCGGCGCCGCCTTCACGCTGCTGGCGCTGGTCTCCGGCTCGCTCTGGGGCCGGCCGATGTGGGGCGCCTATTGGGTCTGGGATGCGCGCCTGACCTCGTTCCTGCTGCTGCTCTTCCTCTATCTCGGGCATCTCGCGCTGCTGAACGCATTCGACGACAAGAGCCGCGGGCGGCGCTCGGCGGCGGTGCTGGCCGTGGTCGGCCTGATCAACGTGCCGATCATCAAGTTCTCGGTCGATTGGTGGAACACGCTGCACCAGCCGGCGAGCATCTTGAAGATGGGCGGCCCCTCGATCGACCCCGCGATGCTGCGGCCGCTGCTCATCATGGCGGTCGCCTGCCAGTGCTATTTCTTCCTCGTCACCTTCATGCGGATGCGGGCGATGCTGCTGGAGGCGCGGCAGCGCAATCTCGCCTATCGCCGCAATCCCGTGACCACGCGCACGCGCCAAACCATGGCCGGCGGCGGCAGCGCGAATTCCGGAAGCGTCGGCACATGAACCTCGCCCAGTATTTCGCCATGGGCGGCTATGCCGCCTTCATCTGGCCGAGCTATGCGCTGGCGGTCCTGCTGCTGATCGGCGTCTTCCTCCTGGCGCAGCGGCGTCTCAACGCCGCGGAGACGGCTCTGGGGCGCGATGGGGATCCGGCCAAGGACCCGGAACAATGAAGCAGCGGATGAAGCGGAAGACGCTGCGGCTCTACCTGGTGATCGCGACGCTCTGCCTGCTCGGCCTCGCGGTCGGCCTGACGCTCTACGCCTTCCAGAGCCGGATCGTATTCTTCTTCAGCCCGACCGAGGTCGCCGCGCACAAGCCGGATGTCGGCCAGGTGGTGCGGCTCGGCGGGCTCGTCGAGGCCGGCAGCGTGCAGAAGGCCGGCGACGGCGCCACCACCAACTTTCGCGTCACCGACCTGAAGAACACAGTGACGGTGAGCTATCGCGGCGTGCTGCCCGATCTCTTCCGCGAGGGCCAGGGCGTCGTGGTCGAGGGCAGCTACGGCGCCGACGGCAATTTCGCCGCCAGCGAAGTGCTGGCCAAGCACGACGAGAAGTACATGCCGCCCGAAGTCGCGAAGGCGTTGAAGGAATCCGGCCGCTGGCAGGAGGGCGAGAACGGCCAGCCGGTGAGCACGACCGGCAACACATCGGGCACATCCGGCGCGACGGGAGCCGCCAATCCATGATCGCCGAGATCGGACATTACGCCCTGGTGCTGGCTTTCGCTCTTGCCCTGGCGCAATCGGTGCTGCCGATGATCGGCGCCCAGCGCGGCATCCGGCCCTGGATGGCCTTTGCCCGCCCGGCGGCCTTCGCCCAGCTCGCTTTCGTCGGCCTCGCCTTCCTGATGCTGGTCGCCTGCTTCGTGCGCTCAGACTTCTCGGTCGCCATCGTCTATGAGCATTCCCATTCGCTGCAGCCGCTGATCTACAAGATCGCCGCGACCTGGGGCAATCACGAGGGCTCGCTGCTCCTGTGGGTGCTGATCCTCGCGATCTTCGGTGCCCTCGTCGCCCTCTTCGGCGAGAACCTGCCGCCGCGGTTGAAGGCCCGCGCCTTGAGCGTGCAGGGGATGATCGGCTTTGCCTTCCTCGCCTTCATGCTCTTCACCTCGAGCCCGTTCGAGCGCCTCAACCCGGCGCCGCTGGAGGGCCAGGAATTGAACCCGCTGCTGCAGGATCCCGGCCTCGCCATGCACCCGCCGATGCTCTATCTCGGCTATGTCGGCTTCTCGATGACCTTCTCCTTCGCCGTCGCCGCCCTGATCGAGGGCCGGGTCGATGCCGCCTGGGCGCGCTGGGTCCGGCCCTGGAC
>Ga0335069_10011232_pt1 | contig 12653 bp, 9 predicted proteins | sample Lox_Sample_11_FD_206714 | JGI IMG/M metagenome (GOLD analysis project Ga0335069, IMG submission 206714) | Soil microbial communities from Loxahatchee National Wildlife Refuge, Florida, United States - Lox_Sample_1.1 | ecosystem: Environmental > Terrestrial > Soil > Wetlands | place: USA: Florida... | reverse complement strand
AACCCCGGCGCAGCCGCCCGAGCACGAGCGCCGCGAGCGCGACGCGGTAGAGCGCGTACGGTAGGAGCGAGCGATCCCGCTCCACCTGCGTGATCAGCCAGGTCGAGCCGAGCGTGGAGACAAACGACGCCGTCGCCCCGGCGGCGAACGGCAGGGCCGCGCCCGGCGGCAGCCCGCGGCGCCCCAGCCGGACGCCCTTGAGCGCGGTCGCGCCGGCGATCACGGGGAGCGCGACATGGCGTGAGAGCCGGTTGGCGTCCTCGCGCGTGAACCGGCGCAGCCGCGCCGCGGCCAGGGTGGCGCCGTTGCGCGAGACCCCCGGGATGAGCGCCAGCGCCTGGGCGAGGCCGAGCGCGAGCGCGTCACGGGCCCCTGCGTCCTCGTGGCGTCTGGTCTGCGGCGAGCGGTCGGCCCATGCCATCACGAGCGCGCCGCCGATCAGGCCGGCCGCGATCGTCGGCGGCGTGCCGAGATGGGCCTCGATCCGGCGCTCGAGCGTGTAGCCGGCGACTGCCGGCGGCGCGAACGACAGCGCGATCAGCGCGATCCGCCGTCCATCGAGCCCGCGCAGGGCATCGCCGACCTCGCCGCGTAGCGTGATCAGCAGGGCGGCGGCGGTGCCGGCGTGCAGCACGACCTCGAACGACTTGCGAAGCTCGTCGTCGAGTTGGTCGTAGTCCCAGCGCAGCAGCCAGGGCACAAGCGCGACGTGGCCCGAGGACGAAATCGGGAGCAACTCCGCCGGGCCGTGGAGCGCTCCCAGCGCGATCGCCTGTCCGAGCGACAGCGCGGGCGACTCGGCCACTACTCAGAAACGACGTCCGCAGCGGCCGGCGGGCCGCCGCTGCCGCGACGAACGCGCCGCACGATCAGGTAGACGAGCGCCGCGACCACCAGCGCCAACGCTGCGTAGTCGACGTACTCGAGGTTGTGGCGCCAGTGCTGCCAGTTGCTGCCGACAGCGCGCCCGAGCGCGCCAAGGCCTCCGATCCACACGATCGAGCCGAGCGTGGCGAACGTGATGAAGCGCCAGTACGGCATCTCGGCGACGCCGGCGGCGTACGGGAAGATCGCGCGGATGAACGGGATCATTCGCGAGAAGAACACGACCGGCGAGCCGTAGCGCTCGAACCACCGGTGTGCGAGATCGAGCCGCCGGCGGCTGACGTGCAACTTGTTGCCGTGCCGTTCGATCAGCTCCATCCGCCCGAAATAGCCGATGCCGTACGCGATCGACGCCCCGATCACATCGCCGATCACTCCGGCCACAATGATCCCGAGCAACGTCAGCTTCCCGTCGTACACGTTGAAGCCGGCAAACAGCATCGTCGGCTCCGTGCCGGGCACGCCGATTACGCCGGAGGTGATCGTCAACAGCGACACCCCGGCAAGGCCGAGGTCCCGGATGATGTGCGTCGCCAGGTTGACGAGCGAGTCGGTGACGGATGCCGCGAGCAGCACGGCGGCCAAGCGTAGCGGCACAAGGCCCGCAAGCACCCGCGGATAGGGTTGTGCGCCGGAAGCTGCGAATGAGGATCTTCTTTTTTTGAGAGTCTGGATCGATCTCACGAACTCCCCGCACGTGCTCGTGATGCGACCGGTGATCGCCGAGCTGCGCGCCCGCGGGCACGAGGTGGAGGTCACGGCTCGCGACTTCGCGCAGACGCTCGAGCTGTGCCGGCGCTTCGAGATTGCGCACACGGCGGTCGGTCGCCACCGCGGCGGGCATCTCACCGCGAAGGCGCGCGGGCTCGCGTCGCGCTCGCTGGCGCTGACGCGCTGGGCCCGGGGACGCCGGTTCGACCTGGCGCTCGGACACGGGTCCAACGACGTCACGGTCGCGGCCGCGCTGCTGCGGATTCCGCGCTCGACGATGTTCGACTACGAGTGGGCGACCGTGCAGCACACGGTCAACTGCTCGCTGTCGCAGGCGGTCGTCGTCCCCGACGCGATCCCCCCTGAGCGGCTCTACCGCTACGGGGCGCGCGGCAAGATTCGGGCGTACCCCGGGCTCAAGGAGGAGTACTACCTGGCGGACTTCGAGGCCGACCCGGCCGTGCTCGCCGAGCTCCGACTCGACCCGTCTCGCCCGATCGCGGTCGTGCGGACCCCTCCGGCGGTATCGCTGTATCACCGCTTCGAGAACGATCTGTTCGCCGCCGTGCTCGACCGGCTGCGGGGTGTCCAGACGATCGTGCTGCCGCGGACTGCCGAGCAGCGAGCCGAACTCGAGCGTGCCGGAGGCTTCATCGTTCCGGCGCATGCCGTCGACGCGCAGTCGCTGATCGCGTATGCGGACGTCGTCGTCTCGGCGGGCGGCACGATGAACCGAGAGGCCGTCGCGCTCGGCACGCCGGTCTTCACCGTGTTCGAAGGAAGGCTCGGCGCGGTGGACGAGCGCCTGATCGCCGAGGGGCGGCTGCGGCGACTGCGCGGCGCCGAGGACGTCGTCGTCGCCAAGCGGGAGGCCGCGGACGCGACCGATCGGGTCCGGCGCGATCCGGCAGTGCTGGCCGAATTGCTGCTCGCTCCGGCGCATCGATGACGTTGTCATCGTGTTAGCGTCAGATAAGCGACTTCATAAGAACCGCGTCCGCACGTGAGGAAGGGGCTGTGATGCAGGGCAACAGACATCTCCGGCTCGCGATCCCAGCGATCGCGTGCACGATCGCGGTCGGCCTGGTCGCCGCGGCATCGGTCCAGGCAGCGAGCTACACGACCACCGGCGCCTGGACCTTCACCTCGGAGCCGAACCTCCATCCGCCGCGGCTGCGCAACGCGGGGCCGGCGGGAGCGCGCGGGCTGGCGCCGGGCTATTTCCTGATCGCGAACTTCAAGAACGCCACGCTGACCGCTCCACAGGTCGGCCAGGGGGGTCCGCTGATCCTCGACAGCACGCTTGCGCCGGTGTGGTTTCACCCCGTCGCCTCGAACCTCAGCGCGACGAATCTGCGGACGCAGACCTACCACGGCAAGCCGGTGCTCACGTGGTGGCAGGGCACGATCACGAACACGGGCGCGACCACATCCGGCACGAACATCGTCGTCGATCAGCACTACAAAGTCGTCGCGACGCTGAACGGCACCGGCGGCTGGGTGCTCAGCCCTCACGAGTTCCTGATCAACGGCTCGAACGCGTGGGTGACCGCGTACAAGGTCGTGGGCCCGATGAACCTGAGCGCGTTCGGCGGGTCGGCGCAGGGCTTCCTGCTCGACTCGGCCGTACAGGAGTACAGCCTGAGGACGGGGCGACTGCTGTACACGTGGGACATCAAGGATCACGTCTCGCTCGCCGACTCCGAGACTCACGCGCCGCCGCTGCCCACGGTCGCATGGGACGCCTACCACGTCAACTCGATCCAGCTGATCGGGAGCACGCGGTTCCTCACGTCGATGCGCAACACGTGGGCGGCGTACATGGTCAATACGGCGACGAACGGCGTCGAGTGGACGCTCGGCGGGAAGGCGAGCACGTTCACGCTGCCGGCGACCGCGCAGTTCGCCTGGCAGCACGACGTCGAGCTGCACGGCGGCAATGAGATCAGCATGTTCGACGACGCCTGCTGCAACATCACGGCCACGGGCTTCGGGCCGCCGCTCGGCCCCAGCCGCGGACTTGTGCTCGCGTTGAACACGAGTGCCCACACGGGGACGGTCATCCACGAGTACACGCACGGGGCGGGCTTCAACGCAGCGTTCCTCGGTAACACGCAGCTGCTTGCGAACGGCAACGTGCTGGTCGGCTGGGGGTCGAAGCCGAACTTCTCGGAATTCAGCAAGAACGGTCAGCTGCTGTTCGACGGCGTGCTTCCGGGGCCGGACGTCAGCTACCGCGCGTTCAGTTCGACATGGACAGCCACGCCGTCGGTGCCTCCCGCCGGTGCCGCCCGCAGGTCGGGCGGCCGGGACACCGTCTATGCCAGTTGGGACGGGGCGACGTCGGTCGTCTCCTGGCGTGTGCTGGCCGGCGCGGACAGCACGCACCTGACGAGCGTCGCCGTCCGCGCCCGTTCGGGCTTCGAGACCGCGATCCGACTGAAGAAGACCTACCGCGTGTTCACGATCCAAGCGCTCGACGGCAAGGGTCGAACGTTGGGAACGTCTCGCCAGTTCGCATCCGTTCGTTCGGGCGGCGGCGCAGGCACTCCAAAGGTCTGCTTCTACCCGCCCTGCTGAGGACCGTGGCGAGACGGCTCAGAGTCACCCGGATGCGGCGGCGCGTCGCCGTGATCGTGGTCGGCGGCGTGGCGCTGTGCGTGTGCGCTGCCGCCTCGACGCCGCGCGAGGTCAGGGCATCCGCCCAACCGGTGATCGTGTTTCCGATCCCGGGCAGCCACGTCGCCTCACCGAGGAGCCAGATCGTCGTCCGCGGGCTGCCGGTCGGGCAACTCGGTGCGATCACCGTCACCGGTTCCAGGAGCGGGCTGCACAGCGGCGTCGTACGGGCGGACTCCGACGGGCTCGGCGGCAGCTTCCTGCCCTCGACGCCCTTCACCGCCGGTGAGACCGTCACCGTGAGCACCTCGCTCAATGTGGTCGGCGGCTCGTACGGCAGCTGGCGCTTCACGATCGCGACCCCCGCGGGCGGGATCCCGCCGCTGCACTGGCCTGTCGCCACCCGGGCGCGCGGCGACGTGCAGCGATTTCACTCGCGCCCCGACCTGGTGCCGCCGACGGTCGCGATCTCCAAGCGCTTGTCGCGGACTGCGCCCGGCGACATCTTTCTCGCGCCGCAGTTCGGGCCGGTGCAGACGGGGCCGATGATCGTCGATTCGAACGGGAGCCTCATCTGGTTTGACCCGATGCAGGGCGTGGGCTCGGCGAGCGATCTTCGGGTGCAGACCTTCCGCGGCCAGCCGGTCCTGACGTGGTGGCAGGGCTACGTGACCGCCGGCGTCGGAGTCGGGCAGGACGTGATCGCGGACTCGTCGTATCGCGTGATCGCGACCGTGCAGGCCGTCGGGGGCATCCACGCCGACCTGCACGAGTTCGAGCTGACTCCGCGCGGAACCGGATTGATCGCCGCCGCCTATCCCGTCATCTGGGACACGTCGTCCGTCCACGGCTCGCGCCGCGAGATCGTGTTCGACTCGGTGGTGCAGGAGATCGACATCGCCACGGGGCTCCTGCTGTTCCAGTGGGACAGCCTCGATCACGTCCCCGTCACCGAGAGCTATGCGCCGCCGCCGGCGCACACGACCTCGCCGTTTGACTACTTCCACCTCAACTCGATCGAGCTCGACAACGACGGCAACCTGATCGTGTCCGCGCGCAACACCTGGGCGGCCTACAAGATCAGCCCCCTGACGGGCGCGGTCATCTGGCGACTGGGCGGGAAGCGGTCGAGCTTCAAGCTGGCTCCCGGCGTGTACTGGGCGTTCCAGCACGATGTCCGGGTGCGGGCGAACGACGACCGGTACGTGACGCTGTTCGATGACAGCGCGGGGCCGCCGACGGTCCACGCGCAATCACGCGGGATCAAGCTGTTGCTCGACACCAGGCGCATGACGGCGACGCTCGTCACGCAGTACGTGCACGCCCCCTCGCTGTCGGCCAATTACGAGGGCAACCTCCAGCAGCTGCCGGGCGGCGACGATTTCCTCGGGTGGGGCCAGGAGCCGTACTTCACCGAGTTCAGCCCGGCGGGCACGTTGCTGTTCGACGGCCGCTTCGTCGGCGGCAACGCGAGCTATCGGGCGTATCGATTCTCGTGGACGGGCCAGCCGGCGACCCCGCCGGCGCTCGCCGCCTCGACCACCAAGCGCACGACGACCGTATACGCGAGCTGGAACGGCGCGACATCGATCGCGGCCTGGCGAGTGCTCGGAGGCACGACGCCAGCGGCGCTGCGCCCGATCGCGACGGCTCGCAAGCGGGGGTTCGAGACGGCGATCACGGTCCCGAGCCAGCAGTTCGTCGCGGTCCAAGCGCTCGACGCCGCCGGGCATGCGCTCAGCCAGTCCGCGACGGTCCGCGCGGGCTGAGCGCCCGCATAACACGCTCTTGGTCGGCGTTTTGGGGGTTTCGCGACTAGAATTTCGGGCTACATGCGCCGCAGGATTCGATCCGCGGCCTTTCCCGTTCACCGCCATTCGTTGCCCCAGCTGCTGGTGGACGGCTCGTTGGTCGCGCTCGCTTATGTCCTCGCCTTCCGGCTGAGGTTCGACGACGCTGTCCCGACGCGCTACGAGCATCTGCTCGACGCGACGATCTGGTGGGTCGTGCCGACGACGGTGATCGTGCTCGCCGCGTTCGGGCTCTACCAGCGCCTGTGGACCTACGTCAGCCAGCGCGACTACGAGAACGTCGTCAAAGCCGTGATCGTCGCGACGTTCGTGATCGTCGGCGCAATCGCGCTCCTGCATCCCGTGCAGAACCTCACGGGACCCCGGCTGCGGCACTTCTCGAGCCCGGTGACGCTCCCGGTCGGCGTGATCGCGCTGTTCCTGCTGCTCGCGGTCGCGCTGCTGGTCGGCGCTCGCTTCCTCGTCCACCTCGTCACCGAGGGGCGGGTCCGCAGCTTCAAGGTCGGCAAGGGCGCCCGCGACGTGCTGATCGTCGGCGGTGGCGACGGCGGCAGGCTCGTCGTGCGCGAGCTCGTGCGCAACCCCGAGCTGCGGCTCCGGCCGGTCGGGTTCGTCGACGACGATCCGCGCAAGCAGGGATTCAAGGACGAGCACGGGCTGAAGGTGCTCGGGACGACCTCCGAGGAGGATCTCACGCGGGTGCTCGACGAGGCCGAGCCCGAGGAGGTCGTGATCGCGATCCCCTCAGCGCCCGGGACGCTCCGCGCCCGGGTCGTGGCCGCGTGCCGCGACCGCGGGATTCCGGTCCGGACGATGCCGACGGTGTTCGAGTTGCTGCAGGACGGATCGGGGCAGCTGCGCGTCACCCGCCAGCTGCGTGAGGTGAAGGTCGAGGACATGCTCGGTCGCGACGAGCTGCGGATCGAGCTCGAGCGGGTCGGCGCCTATCTCGCCGGGCAGACGGTGCTCGTCACCGGCGCCGGCGGCTCGATCGGCGGCGAGCTCTCCCGCCAGATCGCCCGGGTCGGGCCGCGCCGCCTCGTCCTGGTCGACCACGCCGAGGACAACCTGTTCGAAATCGTTCGGGAGCTTCAGGAGGAGAGGCACGTCCGCACGGCGGTGCCGGTGCTCGCTGACTGCAAGGAGGAAGAGAGGATGCGAGAGGTCTTCTCCGAGCACCGGCCCGCCGTCGTCTTCCACGCCGCCGCCTACAAGCACGTGACGATGATGGAGCTCAATCCCGTCGAGGCGGTCCGCAACAACGCGCTCGCGACGAGGCTCGTGGCGCGGATCGCCGGCGAGACCGGCGTCGGCACGTTCGTACTCGTGTCGACCGACAAGGCCGTCAAGCCCGCCACCGTGATGGGCGCCTCCAAGGCGCTCGCGGAGTGGGCGGTCGAGGCGGCTGCCGCCAAGCACCCACACACGCAGTACGCGACCGTCCGGTTCGGCAACGTGCTCGCGTCGTCCGGCTCGGTCGTGCCGATCTTCCGGCGCCAGATCGCCGCGGGCGGACCGGTGACGGTCACCGATCCGCGGATGAGCCGCTACTTCATGACGATCCCCGAGGCGGTGCAGTTGATCATCCGCGCAGGGTCGCTGAGCGAGGGCAGCGGCCAGGTGTTCGTGCTCGACATGGGCGAGCCGATCAAGATCATCGATCTCGCCGAGACAATGATCCGTCTCTCGGGCCTGGAGCCCGAACGCGACATCGCAATCGAGATCGTCGGGGCGCGTCCGGGCGAGAAATTCCATGAGGATCTGTTTAACCCGTACGAGCGCCCGCAACGGACTCCGGCGCAAAAAATCCTGCGGGCCGATCGCGATGTCCTCGATCCCGCCTGGGTCGAGGACACATTTTCGAAGATCAACCTGCTCGTTCTGGAAGGCGATGCCGCGGTGCTTGCCGAACATGTCTCGCAGCTGGCGAGCCTTCGCGAGCTCCCGAGCGAGTCAGGCGCCCGGGTCGCCACGTAGACTGCGAATCGAGCATGGGGCACATTCCCTTCGCCTTCTCTGTCCACCACTTCATCAACTCGGTGGGCGCGGACGCCGGCTTTGCCGCGATCATCGGCCTGGCGATCCTTGTGCTGCTCTATTTCGCGCAGGCGCGCGAGACGTCGTCGCTGCGCGAGCAGGCCTATGAATGGGCTCAGCGCGTGCAGCAGCTCGAGGCGCGGGTCGCCCAGCTGACCCGCCAGCAGCAGGTCGCGCCCCAGCCGGCGCCCGCTCCGGCTGCGCTCGCGGGTGCGCTCGCCGCGAGCAGAGCTCCGGGCGCGCCGGCGCGAACCGGCGTCTCGGTGCCCGCGTTTGCCGGGGTCGCGGCGGGCCCGCCGACGGGCGCGCCGGCCGGAGTCGCCGCGCCCGCGCTGACTGCCGCGACGAAGCTGATCCCGACCGTGGTGCCGCCCGCGCCGGACACCGCCGCCGCGACCGCGCTGCACGTGCCGGCTGAGCCGCTCGACCTCACGGCGATCGAGTCGCCGGCACCGGCGACGGTCGCCGGTGCAGCCAACGGCCATGCGGCCGATCCGGCCCTCACGCCACCGCCGACGCGGGCCGCGGGCCCGCCGCCCCCGAGGATCCAGATCCGTGGCTCGGGTGCGGGCGCTGCGGGCGCAGCCGCGGCCGCCGGCCCTCGCCGCTCGGCGACGCCTCCGCGCAGCCAGGTCAGCCCGCCGCGCTCGCGCGCGCGGAGGATCGTCGCCGTGCTGCTCGTCCTCGTCGCGATCGCAGTCGTCGTCGGCGCGCTCCTGATCCTCACGAAGGGCAGCTCGTCGACCAGCACGACGGCCGGGCGCTCGACGACGGCGACCAACGCGGCGGCCACGTCCAGGCACAAGCACAAGGCGCAGCCGGCCGCGTTCAGCCCCGCGTCGGTGACCGTCGCCGTGCTGAACGGCACCGCGACCAACCAGCTCGCGCATCGCGTGTCGCTCAAGCTCGACGGTGACGGCTACAAGCAGGGCGCCGTCAAGACCGCCGCCGACCAGACCCACACGTCGACGATCGTTGCCTACATGCCGGGACACAAGCGCGATGCGACCAAGGTCGCGGCATCACTCAACCTCGGTCCCGCATCGGTGCAGGCGATCGATCCGGCGACGCAGCAGGTCGTCTGCCCGTCCGGAAGCCCGTGCGTGGCGACCGTCGTAGTCACTGCCGGCGCCGACCTGGCGAACATCCAGTAACGCCGCCGAAGCCGATGCAGGATCTGCTCGACCTCCCGCAACGGAGCGCCAAGCCCAGGCAGGAGGGCGTCACACACGTGCTCGATCGTGGCCTGTCGGTGGCCGACGTCGACGGTCTCGTCGAGGTCGCCGGCGGGTACGTCGACCTCGTCAAGCTGGGGTGGGGAACGGCCGTCGCGACCGGCAACCTGGAACCGAAGCTCGAGCGGTACCGCCACCACGGGCTGCCGGTCGTCCTCGGCGGGACCTTGACCGAGCTGGCGATCGCTCAGGACCGGCTCGAGCAGCTGATCGCCTGGCTGCGCCGGCTCGGACTCGAGCACATCGAGATCTCCGACGGCACGATCACGCTGCCCCATGACCACAAACTCGAGCTGATCGAGCGGCTCTCACGGGAGTTCACCGTCCTCTCCGAGGTCGGCTCCAAGGACGACACGAGGATCATGGCGCCGTACCGGTGGGTCGAGCTGATCCAGGCCGAGCTCGCGGCGGGGGCGTGGAAGGTGATCGCCGAAGCCCGCGAGAGCGGCAACGTCGGGATCTTCCGCCACGACGGCGAGGTGCGGATGGGACTGATCGACGAGATCGTGCACGCGATTGACCCCGGCAAGATCCTGTTCGAGGCGCCGCGCAAGGATCAGCAGGTGTGGTTCGTGCGCCGCTTCGGCGCCAACGTCAACCTCGGCAACATCCCGCCGGAGGACGTTCTGTCGCTCGAGACGATCCGGCTCGGGCTCCGTTCCGACACCGCGGGCGGCGGCGCGGTCGCAGCCGCGACCGCCGATGAGTGAGCATCTGAACGGCATCCTGCTCGCGCGTCACGGCGAAACGGATGACAACCGCCGGCCGCTGCGCTTCCAGGGGTTCCGCGACACGCCGCTGAACGAGACGGGCCGCCGCCAGGCGGCCGAGCTTGCCGAGCGCGTCGCGGGCGACGGGATCGCGTCGCTGTGGTCCTCCGATCTCGTCCGCGCGAGCGAGACGGCGCGGATCGTCGGCGACCGGATCGGCCTGCAGGCGCGACTCGATCCGCGGTTGCGGGAGGCGAGCCGCGGCGATTGGGAGGGACGGTTGTTCATCGATGTCGAGCGGGAGGAGCCCGAGCGGTATGCGGCGTGGACGCGGGCGGGGGCGGACTTCCGGTTCCCCGGTGGCGAGTCGCTCCAGGAACAGCAGGACCGGGTCCTCGCGGCGCTGCAAGACATTCAGCGCGACGCCGGGTTGCCGGCGCTCGTCGTCTGCCACGGCGGCTCGATTCGCGTGCTCCTGTGCACGCGCGATCCTCGCGGGCTCGGCGCGTTTCACGACTTCACGGTGCCGAACGTTGCCGTGGTGCCGGCATGAGCCGGTTGCCGTTTGCGGCGTTCGGCGCGCTCGTGGTCGCAACCGTCGGGGCGTTCTTCGTCACGCAGCACATCAAGGTGAAGACGCCACTGTTCACCGGCGTGGGCCGGCGTCCCGCCGCGATCTCGCCGCTGCACGGAGGCGTGTGCGGGACGATCGACCATCGGATCGCGACAGTCACGTTCTATCTCCAGCACCGCTCCGACGACGTGTCGGTCTACGTGATCGACGACAGCGGGAACATCGTGCGGACGCTCGCCGCCGGAGAGCACATGCGCGGCGGCGCGCATCCGGTGCGCAAATACTTCCCGTGGAACGGACGCGAGGACAGCGGCAAGGTCGCACCTGACGGCACGTACTACATCCGCATCGCACTGCTCGGGCAGGGCCGCACGATCGACGAGACGGGGCTCCCGATTGAGGTCAAGTCCGCGGTGCCGCGCCCCGTCGTCACGAACGTCTCGCCGTCGGTGGTCGCGCCGGGTCGCGACGTCACGATCTCCTACACCGGCACCGAACGCCGCAGCGGATTCGTCCAGATCTACCGCACGGATGTCCCGCAATGGTGGCTGCGCGGGCCGGTCAAGACATTTCGCACCTCGTGGAACGGCAGCTCGGCGATCTGGGATGGCAAGATCCGGGGGCGGCCGGCGCCGCCCGGCACGTATCTGGTCGGCTACGCCGTGGTCGATCGCGCTTGCAACACCGGCCAGTTCCCGGCGCGGCTCCCGCCCGCGCCCGGCACGACCGCCCACGCCGGCGTCACGATCCGTTACCTCGCCGCCGAGCCGACGATCTCGCCGCATCCGGCCGGCTCGCGCGCGTTCGTGCTCGTCGACTCGCGGGGGCAGCCGTACGCGTGGGCGCTGCGACGGGCCGGCACGCGCAAGGCGGTCGCGCACGGCACCGCCTCGTCGCCGCTGCTGCACGTGCTGCTCCCGGGCTCCGGCGGCGCAGGGCTGTATGTCCTCTCGCTGCGGTCCGGCGCCCATCGGACCGCGGTCCCGCTGGCCGCAGCGGCGGCGGGTGCCGGAGCTCGGGCGAAGCTCCTCGTCGTGCTGCCGATGCTCACGTGGCAGGGCCAGAACCCGGTCGACGACGATGGCGACGGGATCCCGAACACGCTCGATGCCGGCTCCCCGATCCGCCTCTCGCGCCCGTTCACGAACGGGCTGCCATCCGACTTCCCCGACGTGGCGGCGTTCCTCGCCTACCTCGACCGTGCGCATCTGCCCTACGACCTGACGACCGACGTCGCGCTCGCGAGGGGCACCGCGCCGCAGCTCGGCGGCCACAAGGCGGTCGTGTTCGCCGGCGACGAGCGCTGGCTCCCGGGTTCGTTGAGCGCGCTCGTGCGCGCGTTCGTGCAGAACGGCGGCAACGTCCTGTCGCTCGGGATCGACTCGCTGCGGCGGACGGTGTCGCTGTCGGGCGCCACCGCGCTGTCGCCGACCCCGCCGAGCGCGACCGACATCTTCGGTGCGCGCGTGGGCGCGGTCGTGCCGCGCGGCGGTCAGCTGATCCTCACGATCCATGACGGGCTCGGGATCTTCACGACGACGTCCCAGACGTTCCCGGGGTACAACTCGTTCCAGCCGACCGCGATCCCCTCGCAGGCGGTCTCCGGGGGCCTGTACTCAACGGCGGGCACGAGCACCTCCACGACGAGCATCGTCGGCTTCAAAGACGGCCGCGGCACGGTCGTCGAGGTGGGTCTGCCGCGGTTCGGCACGAGCCTCGCCCACAACGTCGACGCCGAAGAGCTGGTCCGCCAGCTATGGACCGTGCTCGGCCGGTAGCGTCGCATCGGCCGGCGGCGACGGCGGGTCTGCGCCGAGCTCGAAGGCGCGGTGCTCGGCGAGGATCTGCTCAGCGCTGGGCGTGTCGTGCGGATGGTGCTTGCGGCAGACGATGTAGTCGGTCCCCGGCACCTTGTGGCGCCCGATCCGCCAGCAGCCCTTGGCGTGGCAGTTGTGGCGGCGGGCGATCGCGTAGGCGCCGCCGAGCAGGGTGATGTCCGCGAGCGGGCCGCTGATGAAGTTGTAGCCGTCGGGGTCGTGCCAGGTCCACCGCACGGCGTGGTAGAACCAAT
>Ga0335069_10011231_pt1 | contig 12653 bp, 8 predicted proteins | sample Lox_Sample_11_FD_206714 | JGI IMG/M metagenome (GOLD analysis project Ga0335069, IMG submission 206714) | Soil microbial communities from Loxahatchee National Wildlife Refuge, Florida, United States - Lox_Sample_1.1 | ecosystem: Environmental > Terrestrial > Soil > Wetlands | place: USA: Florida... | reverse complement strand
GGCCCGGCATGCGGGTTGTGGCATGCAGTGCAATCGCCCTGCGCTCCGGGGTGCTGCACCTTTGCTTTGTCGATCTTTTCTGCCTGCTCGCTATGGCAGGTCACGCATATTCCCTTCACATCGGCTTGCGTCAGGACCACCTTGCCGTCCTTTGCGGGCGCGTGGCAGGTGTCGCAGTCGCCGCCGACAAAGGGCGGGTGCGTGAACTTCTGCATCAAGTGCGCTTGCGCCGACTGATGCGGGTCGTGACACTGCACGCAATTGGCGGACCCGAAGGGTTGCCCCTTATGAGCTTTTTGCAGGTCCGCGGACTTTACGTCGTGACAATCAATGCAAAGCTCCGGGGCCGCCTTCGTCAGGTGATAATCGAACTGCTGCTGACCGCGCTCACCGACTTTGTGCACGTTATGGCAAGTGTCGCAGCCCATGTCGAGCGCCGCGTGCCTGCTGCCATCCTTGGGAACATTCAATCCTTGTTTGTGGCAATCGAGGCAGAGGTTCTGTCCTTTATCTCCCGACGTCGGCTTGAGCAACTGATACTTGTTGTCCGACTGATGGGGATCATGGCACTTAGTGCAATCACGCACCGCCGGCGGGTGGACCGTGCCCTTCAGTTCGGCTGCATTCATGTTGGCGTGACAGGTTATGCAGAGCGCCTGCGGAGTTGCAGTGATCAGCTTGATGCGAGTTACATCCTTTGAAACGCGTACCTCGTGACAGCTTGTGCAGCCGGTTGCAATTGCTGAATGAACGTTCTTTCCCTTCGCTTTGTCCTCGTGACACTCAACGCACTTGGCTGTATCGGTGTTTGGTTCCAGTTGTACCGGATGGATCGCCGCAACTAGAAACGAAGCACTGCTGATCAGGCTCCACCCCACTAGAACCCGTAATACCCTGGTCACAAACTGCCTCCTACGGCTTGACTACTGAGGACTGCACGACAGGTGCCGAAAGAGCCGACAATACGGAAGAGGACGCTCAAACCATTAAGTCACAAAGAGTTGGGCCCGCCGCGAATTGGGTAACCAGAGCTTCCAAACTACGACAGTCTGACAACCGCAGTGTCTAACCTCGCAAAGCGCGGTTGAAATCACGCACCCGGACAGTTGTGCTCGGAACGGCATGGGGGCATCGTAGGAATGCGCCCTTTCATCACCCGGATGGGTGATATGGCTCACGCCGCTGCCTGTCACCTATCAAACGTTACGCGGAAAGGCCCCTCAGAATCAAGCGATTACGGCAGTGCGCGCCTTTGGCTGCCGACTTGCCACATCTGCTCCTGAAGCAAGGAGCCGGGATGCCCTTCAACGTACTATCGATACCAAAACGCTTCTACAAGACTTTTTCGAATCTGCGCACCGGAATCATACTGCTGATCCTGGTGGTGATCGCCGCCGCGTCAGGGACCTTCATATTGCAGCGGCCCACCACCGAGCCCAGCAAACTGCAGGCAGCATACTCACCGCAAACCCTACAGATGCTCGACCGGTTTGGCCTGACCGATATTTTCCATTCGTGGTGGTTCATCACTCTCTTGACTTTGGTCAGCCTCAGCATCATTTTCGTTTCTCTCGAGCGCTTCCCGAACGCGTGGCGTTTTTACGCGCGACCTTATCGCAAGACCGATGCGCACTTCCGTTCTGCCAATCCATACAAAGTCGAGCTGCCCATCCAGAACGCCGAGCAGGGACTTAATGCCGCTGAGCGCGCGTTGAGCGAGATCGGCTGGCCGGTACAGCGTATTGCCGGCAAAGACGGCGCTTCGCTCTACTCGGAAAAGCACCGCTTCTCCGTGATGGCGCCCTATGTCATTCATGCCAGCCTGCTGCTGATCTTTGCCGGCGGCATCGTGGACGGCTTCCTCGGCTACTCAGGCTTTATCGCGTTGCGCAAAGGCCAAACCGGAAACGTGATCGAGCTGCGTACCGGTAGCACGAAAACCCTGCCTTTCAGTGTGAAGTGCTACAGCGCCGGGCAGGAGAACTACGCTGACGGCTCGCCAAAAAAGTGGTGGTCGAACCTGGCCATCGTGGAGAACGGCAAGGAAGTCGCGACCAAGCAGATCGTAGTGAATGATCCGCTGATCTATAAGGGACTGCGTTTCTTCCAGGCCAGCTATTGGATCGACAGCAAGAAAGTTGATGCGCTTCGCATCGCGGCCGTAAACGCTTCCGGCAATTCGACGCCGCTCGAGTTGAAGATGAACGAGGCGGTAGAAGTCGATCCGAATACGACCATCACGCTGACCGACTACATCTCCGATGCGTTTGTTCGCGACGGGCAGGTGTTCAAGAAGTCCGATGACATCGAGAACATCGCCTTCGGGCTCGACGTGAAGGATCGAACGAGCGGCGCAAGCACAAAAGTCTGGATGCTCCCTGTTCAGGGCGCGATTCTGGGCGGCGACAGCCTGACGTATAAGTTTGCCGGACCAACCTCAGGCAAAGACATTGACTTCCCTGCGGTAACCGGACTGGAAGTGGCGCATGAGCCCGGACAATGGCTGGTGTGGGCCGGCTGCGTCCTGATGGTCTTCGGGCTCTTCGTCGCCTTCTACCTCGTCCACATGCGTTTGTGGGTGACGCCGGTCGTGAACGCTGGAGGCAAGCAGGTGCTGTGGGTTGGCGGCGCGGCCAACAAGAACAAAGATCGCTTCGAGCAAAAGTTTGAAGAAGTTGTCGACGAAATTCGCAGTGAGTTGAAAGACACGCCTGCGGCTCCTCAATTCGCGCAGAAAGAAACCGAGGAGCGCGAAGCCGAACTGGCCGGCGTGAGGTAGAGGGAGGAAAGATCAAATGTCGACTCGTGCACGAGTAACGCAGTTAGAAACCACGCCACCGGCCGGCGGCAATGTACTGCTGGTGCTGGTGGGCGTTGGCATTGCGTTTCTGCTCATCAGCGCGTTGTTGGGCATCGCCAAGTCTGGCGGCAGCCTCTATACAGAAAGCAATCTTCTTTACGTTGCGCTGATTTTCTACGCCGGAGCCGCTGCGCTGTACATGGGATTCGGGGTCACCGGAACCGAAAAGTATGTGAAGTATGCGTCGGTGGCAACCGCGGTCGGATTCATCGCCAATACGCTGGCGGTGGCGCACCGCTGGTATCTTGCCGGGAGGCCTCCCTTCGCCAGCATCTATGAAATGCTGCTCAGCTTTGTGTGGACGCTGGCCCTGCTGACGCTGATCACCGAGAAGCGCTTCGGTGTAAAGATCATCGGCAGTATCACCATGCCGCTTGCCGTGGTCTGCGTCATCCTGATGCAGTTGCTGCCCTCGGAAGTTCGACCGCTGGTTCCTGCGCTGCAATCAACCTGGCTGCATGTTCATGTGACCCTCGCCATGCTGAGCTACGCGTCGTGTGCGGTGAGCTTCGCGCTGGCCATGATGTTTCTCATCCAGGACAACCTGCAGACCGAAACCTTCCTCGCATGGACCAGCACGCTGGTCAGCGCGGTTTATGTGGCGATTGTTGCCACGCGCTTTGAGCGGTGGGGCGGTTTGTCTGTTACAGCGTGGGACGCCGAGAACAAGAGCGATATGTTCCTCGGGCGCGGCGTTCGGCTGTTCGTCACCATTCCTGATCTTGGTTGGCTGTTCGTCATCGGTGCGCTGGCGGCTCTTGTTCCGCTGGCACTGTACGCCGTCTGGCGCGTGAAGCAAGACGACCGCTACCTGGCCATCGCCAACAAAGGCGTGTTCATCGGCATTCTGTTGCAAGCTGCGGTGCTGGGAGCTTTCGCACTTCGCGTGAAGGGCGCAAGCTATCCCTCGCCGTACCAGGAAGGCCTGTATTCCACTTCGCTCGCAGCATCACCGTTTATTCTCGGCGGAATGGTCACGGCGTGGTTTGCCTCGCTGCTGTACCTGATGCTGCTGTGGCGGCGCAATGATCTGCAGCGCCTGTTGCCCAGCGCCAAGGTACTCGACCAGGTCACGTACAAAACCATCTGCGTTGCCTTCCCGCTGCTGACGGCCATGATCGCCACCGGCGCCTACTGGGCCAATCGCACCTGGGGTTCCTACTGGAGTTGGGACCCGAAGGAGACTTGGGCTGCCATTACCTGGTTGGTGTACGCAGGATACCTGCACATGCGCATTACGCGCGGCTGGCGTGGCCGGCGCGCGGCTTACTTCGCCATTCTCGGATTTGGCGTCGTGATCTTTACTTTCCTCGGCGTAACGTATCTGCTTCCCGGCTTACACGCGTACGCATGAGGAGTTTCAGGGCTGGACAAGGGGCTGGAACTGCGGTTTAGGCCCCACGGGACCAGCACCCACTCCAGCCCTGAAAGCCTGGAAACTATGGTGTCGTCTCCGATTCTAGCCAACACGGCGGAGGCTTCGTCTTCAGACGAGCGGGCCCTTCCCGCCCCCGCAAGTTCCGTCATCGAGCGCCGGCGGCATATGAACTGGACGCTCAAGGCGCTGCTGCCGCTGGCTGCCGTTCTGGTCAATGGGCTTCTGCTGTTCGTGCTGGTGTCTTCGTCTCTTGAGCCCGGGCCGCGCAATACCGTCATCGCCGTGGCCGCCGGTGGGGCGTTCGTTATCTTCGCTGCGGTGCTGGTGGTCTTCTCGGTCACCGTGCGCCGGCCGATGCTCGAACTGCAGGAGAAGATTGCCCGCGTGCGCCTGGGCGATTTGCAAGCGCGTGTCGGCTTCGCCAACCGCAACGACGAAATCGGAGACTTGGGTCGCGATTTTAATGACATGGTGGCGCAGTTGAAGTCCAGCCGCGAGGAGATTCAGACGCTGCATGAGACGCAGATGTCGCGCGCTGAACACTTGGCCACATTAGGCGAAATCGCCGCCGGACTGGCGCATGAAATTCGTAATCCCCTGGCGGGCATCGCCGGCGTGCTCGACATTGTGGGCCGCGATCTGCCGCCGAACAGTCCAGCGCGCGACGTCATGGCCGATGCCAAGCAGGAGGCGGTGCAGATCAATCGCATTCTCAGCGACCTGCTGGAGACCGCTCGTCCGCGGCCTCCGCAGTTCAGGCCCGCTGATCTTGTGGGAACGGTCAGACACGCCGTCCACTTCGCGCATCCGCAATCGGTCACGAAGCGGATCGACATTAAGTTGGAAGCATCGCGTGAGTTGCCGCCGATCGAACATGATCCTAACCAGATCAATCAGGTACTGCTGAACCTGCTGCTCAACGCCGTGCAGTCGATGGACAAGCCCGGCACCATTCACGTGACCGTCGACATGGATGCGCGCGGCAAGTGCGCGGTGATCAGCGTCGCCGACGAGGGAAAAGGCATTGCCCCTGAGCACCTCCCCAACATCTTTCGCCCCTTCTTCACCACAAAGGGACACGGCACGGGACTGGGTCTTTCTCTTGCCAAGCGCACGATTGAGGCCCATAGCGGCAAGATTCAAGTAAGCAGCGAATTGGGGAAGGGAACGAAATTCCTGATCACCCTGCCGGTCGAGAAGCGCACCGGAAAGTAGCACTCCGGCTGCGGCTTTCGTTGCGAGCGCTTTGAATTCGTTCGCAGAGCTTAGCACTAAGGTTTACAATCATCTGAAAAGGACAGAAACCCAGGTAGAGGCTTGTGTAGTCAGGGCTTTCTTCGTTCAGCATGTTGATGAAACACGTATTCTCCCTTCCGATTGCACTCTTATTGGCTACCAGCGCAGCGATTGCTCAGCAGCCCCCTGCACAGCAGAGTCCGGCTCAGGCGAATCCGGCGCAGCAGTCGCAGGCGTTGAAGCCAACGGCATTGCAGTCCCAGACACAATTCAGCAAGCAACCAGCGGCCAGGCAGCCGCAGTCGGACGTAGTCGAAGAGATCGTTGCGCGCGTGAATAACAGCATCATCACCAGAGCTGACCTGCAGCGCAGCAAGGAAGCTCAGCAGGAAGAAGCAGCCAAAATCCCCGATCCCGCCGATCGGCCAAAGGAGCAGGACCTGCTGCGCGATTTGATCGATCAGCAACTGCTGCTGCAAAAGGCAAACGAGCTGGGTCTCAGCGCCGACACCGATCTCGTCAAGCGCCTCGACCAGATCCGCCAGCAGATGCACGCTGATTCGATGGAGGAGATGGAGAAGGCTGCCCAGGCGCAGGGCGTCTCCTGGGAGGATTTCAAACAGAACCTTAAGAACGGCATCCTGCAGCAGAAGGTGATTCAGCAGGAGGTTGGCGGGCACATCACGATCACCAAGCAGGACATTCAGAAGTTCTACGACGAGCACAAGGCGGAGATGGAGCGCCCCGAGCAGGTGCGTCTGAGCGAAATTCTGATCTCGACGGAAAAAGCCCCGCCCGTCAAAACCGAAAATGGCAAGACTGCGCTGCCCGAGGCGCCTGATCCGCAGGTTGTCGCCGCCGCACAGCAGAAGGCCAGTGCGATCTATGCTCAATTGCAGAACGGCGCGAAGTTCGCGGACCTTGCAAAATCAAATTCCGATGGCCCAACGGCTCAGGCCGGCGGCGACCTCGAATACTTCAAGCGGGGAACGCTGGCCAAGCAACTGGAAGACAGAGTCTTCGCGCTTCAGCCGGGGCAATACACCGAGCCCATACGAACCAACCAAGGCTGGGTCATTCTGGAAGTGACGGAACATACGCCTGCCGGCATTCCGCCGCTGAAAGACGTTGAGCCGCAGATCCAGGAACGGCTTTACATGACGCAAATGCAGCCGGCCCTTCGCGATTATCTGACGAAGCTGCGCGAGGACGCATACATCGATATCAAACCTAACTCTCCGTACATTGATACCGGCGCCAGCCCGAACGAAACCAAGCCGGTCTACACCACGGCCGAAGCCAGCAACGCCAAAACCGCACCAAAGAAGAAGAAGAAGCTCGGGCTGTTCTAACACCGGCCAGGGTTTATGCGGAAGCGGCGCGCCTGGCGCGCCGTTCTTGGTCTTGGACGGACACAACAACGTGGATGGATTGTTGCGACCGAATCGGCGTTGTTCTGAGTCCAAGGACAGAACGGCCCGATGCTCTTGCATCGGGCCGCAGTGGTTCGACAGTTTATTGGCCCTACAGCTTCGCCAACGTTTGCTGGGCCTGTTGAGCATCAGCGCCGCTCAGTTTCAGATCCAGCGACTTTTGCAGCTCTTGCTTCGCCCGGGCGCGATCGCCCACGGCGTTCAGAGCCATGCCCAGGTGATAGCGGTATTGCGGGCTTTGCGGGTTTTTCTTGATGGCTTCGTCCAGAAGTCCTATCGCGATGCTGTAGTTGCCCTTCTTGTACTGCACCCACGCCAGCGTGTCGGTGATGGCGGGAACCTGCGGCAGCGCCTGCTTCGCCTGCTGCGCCAGGGTCAGGGCAACGTCAAGGTTCTCGCCCTGCAGCGCGTACACCCAGGCTAGATCATTGGCAGCCAGCGGATCATTGGGATTGATGGTGTTGGCCTTCTCGAAGTATTTCCGCGCCGAGGCCAAGTCCCTCTTGCCGAGATAGATTTCGCCCAGAGCAACGTTGATAGCCCCACTGTTGGGCTGGGCCTCCAACGCCTTCTGGTAGATTGCAATCGCCTGCTCAGGCTTGTTCTGAATGAGGTAAAGCCGCCCCAACTGCGCGTAAGAAGGCACGGCTTGGGGATCGATCTCGATGCACTTTTGGAACTCAGCTACGGCCTGATCGAAGTTCTTGGTGTTGGCCAGCGCGGTCCCGTAGATGAAATGAGGCTGCGCACGGCCGGAATTCGTTGCGGCATATTGCTTGGCAAACTCCAATCCCTTCTGTGCCTGGCCGATGCCGAACAGCAACGAGACATAGTCGCTGGCAGCCGCATCGAATTGCGGATTCAACCGCAATACCGTTTGGAATTCGCGTTCGGCTTCAGCGTATTTCTTCTGTCCGGCGTAGGAGTACGCCATGTTGAGATGGATTGCGGGATCGTTGGGCGCCAACTGATTGGCTTGGGCAAGCTCCTCGTCCGCTGCTTTGAAATCACGCAATCCCAGGTCAATCGTTGCCATGGTCAGATGGGCCTGCGGACTCTTCGGAGCAAGCTTCAGTAAACGTTTAGCGTACTCTTTCGCGTTGTCGTAATCGCGTGCATCGCGATAGATCTCGGTGAGAGTTTCCAGGTAAAGAGTGTTGTCGGCTTCGCGTTTGACCGCCTCCTGGATTTCACTCTTCGCGCCGGCCATGTCGCCAGTCTGGCGCAGTGCCTGGGCCAGGTAGTAGTGCGCGTGTGAGTTTTCAGGGGCGTCCTTCAGAACCGCACGGAGCACCGTGATCGCTTCGTTAAGCTTGTGATTCACAGCCAGCAAGCGCGCCTGCGCCATACGCGCCGCGACATCATTGGGCTTCTGCTTGAGGATCTCGTCGTTGAGTTTCTGGGCGTCATCGACTTTCCCTGACATCATGTCGATCTCAACTAACGCTCCCTTCAGCTTGTCGTTGTTGGGGTCAACCGAGAGACCGCGGTTGTATTCGCGGATCGCAGCCTCGGGATTCCGCGCCATCAGGTAGAATCCCGCGATTTCGCCAGCCAGGTCGCCCGAGCTTGGCTTGGTGTTGCGTAGCTGCTGCAGTGCTGCCTCGGAGTCATTCTGCCGGCCGAGACCAATGTACAGCGATGCCAGCCGAAGATAATTCGCCGAGGAGTCAGGATTCGCCTTGATTCCGTCCTTGAGAATTTGAATCGCTTTGTCTGCCTGTCCCAAGACTTGGTAATAACGCGCCAGAGCAGCGTAGGCGTCATTATTCTTCGGATCGACCTGAATGGCCTTCTTAAAGTCAGCTTCCGACTCCGGCAGCTTGTTCAGGATGGCGTAAGCGATCCCGCGGTTCAGATAGGTAGAGGAATCGTCAGGCTTCAGATCGATCGCCTTGGTGTAGGACACCATCGCCTGGTCATACTGCTTCTGCGCCATCTGAACGGCGCCCATGAGCTGGTAGCCTTCGGCATTGCTGGGGTCCCTTTCGATAATCGCTTTGGCCTGCTCCTCGGCTTCGTTGAGTTTCCCCCCAACCAAATAGAAGTGGCCTAAGGCGACACGGGCCTTCAGGTAATTGGGGTCCAGCTCCACCGTCTGGCTCATCTCGCGGAAGGCCTCCGGCCAGCGCTCCAGTTTGAGATCTGCCGTGCCCAGTTGGTAATGCGCTTCGGCAAAGTTGGGATCGACCTGGATGGCTTTCTTGAACTGAATAGCGGCGGACTCGTACTGCTTCTGGTCCATGTACTTCATGCCGCTTTCAAGGTATTTCTTCTTCGCCTTTTCGGGATTAGCACGGCAACCCGAAAACGTAAGGGCGATAAGGACCAATAAGAAAGAGACGACGTAGCGGTTCCGCATAACTTCTCCTGGGGTCACCGAGGGATGATCTTGTCGACGTCAGACGCCACTTGCTTGGCAAACATAAAGGCACGCTTCTTCGCCCCGTCTTCGTCGCCAGCGACGACGGGAGCCGTAATGCGAATCAGCGCGGCATCGGTCCGGTTCAAACGCAGGGCGTCATAGACCAGATAAAACCTGCCGATATACTCGTTGGCGATCACTCGCCCATGGGACTGATACCAATACAGCACAAGCTGTTCATCGAGACCCTTGCGGATCACGTAGTAGTTGACCGGCACTTTGCGCCCGTCATCGAGCTCTAGGGTGATGATGGCCGATTGCTCGGGCTGCCAGCCGGCTCCCGGCAGGCAGTTCTTCGGGGAGTGGATACTTGCGTTCGTGCGCTGGGTTGCGAAATAAGCGAGGTAGAATCCAATCTCGCCGAAGCCGGGTTGAAAGTACACGCGGCTCAGGTAGTCGGAAGGCTGCAGAACCGCAAGTACGTCCTTATCGAGGGTGTAATCCGCCATATCCGAGAAGCCTGCAATCTGCTTGGGAAATTGTGCCAGAGGCAGCGCCGGGGGGGTTGCCTCTCCGTGCGACAGCATTGCCATTCCGCATGCGGCTACGCCCAGCACCACGATCATGATCCAGTAACGCGGAGTCGCTTTCACGCGGTCACCTCAGAGTTTGGTTGGGGGGGAGTTTCCTCCGGCATCCAGCCCAGTTTCTTCCGCACCCAGATCGTCAGGCTATGCAAGGCCAGGAACAGCACTGTCGCCACGACGAAGATCACCCATCCGGAAAACTCGTGCATAAAGCCCTCGGCCGCTTGCGGCCCGATGTAATGCGTCATCAGGGCCGTGATCACAACCCGGGTCCCATTGCTGATGACGGCCAAAGGAATCATCATGAAGAACATAAACCAGCGAACCGCGTTGCTGCGCTCCGCCAGGTAGCCATATCCGGCGGCCAGTGCCAGCAGCGACATCAGCGAGCGGATTCCGCTGCAGGCCTCAACCACTTCCAGTCTCATCCCGGGCATTACCAGGACGTTGCCTTCGCGCATGATCGGGAAGATGTTCAGGATCTCCAGCGTACGAGTGGCCAGGCTGGAGGCGATGAACTGCAGCGGGAAAACAACTTCGTTGTAGATGAGGACTGGCAGCGGAACGGCAAACATCAGGAAGGCGAGAGGGAAAGATAGCGCCCTCAGCATCGCCCAGCCACAGAAGTACACCAGTAGCCCGCAGATCATGAAGAGCAGAGACATGCGGCTGAGGAAGGGTTCCGCTCCCAGCTCGCCGAGCATGTAGAACGGTATCGAGCCCAACACAATGAGCATGCCGCTCCAGAACGCAGGCTTCAGCGGCACTTTCGCCAAGTCTTCGCGCTTCCTCCAGATCAAATACGCGCACAGTGGGGGTACCAGGAAACCATGGGAGTAGTCGGCAACGTTGTACCACGTCTCGGTAAAACTGTAGAGGATAGGAGCGTACAGGGCAACGAAGACCCCGACCAGCAGGAAGCCTTGCCAGCCAAACGACTTAAGATGATCGGCAAATGATGCCTTGGGCGGGGGAGCGACATCCCCCACCATGACGGAGTTGCCAGCCGGCGCGCTCACAGACGCGCCGGTTGGCCTGGTATCAGCCAGCGCCACGATGTTATTGCTCCATTCTGGTTTGCTTGAGTCGGCGTGTGGAATCCTTGCACGCGCCCCTCCCGAGAGTGTTTGTTAGCGTACACCAGAATACAGGGAAAAGTCAGTAAGCGTAAGCCCGTAGGCCTGCCGCGCAGAGCGCGGTACACAGCTATCGAAGCACCCTGCACAAAATTCGCAAGGCCGAACCAAACGATGAGTCTTTCGGGCCCGACTCTTATCGGGTTCGGCAGGCCTCCAAGCTTTCGCCACCGAAGGCGAAGTGTCTCAGCTTTCCAGTTGTATCGGCATCGCCCAGCCAGGACCATCACAGGCGAACAATCTTCGGTGAGCTGAAGCCTTTCATGGCGTTCCGAGTATCTACTATGAGGTTTGACGCAGTCAGCAACTCACGGTAATCAAAGCTCGAGTGGTCGGTAACAATCACGACGCAATCCGCCGCAACCGCAGAGGACACTAAGTCTTCGGAATCCAGCGTTACGCCGTCCAGCTTCAGGGTTGGCACATAAGGATCGGTGTATGTGACCTTGGCTCCAAGTTGGCGCAACAGCAGAATGATGTCCAAAGCCGGAGATTCGCGCATGTCGTCGATGTTGCGTTTGTAGGCGACGCCCGCGATGTGAACATGCGAGCCCTTCACCGGCTTCGAGGCTTCATTCAGCGCTTTCTGAATCTTGTCGGTGACAAAGTGCGGCATGCTGCCGTTGATGTGGCCAGCCAGTTCGATAAACCGGGCTTCAATGCCCGACTGCTTTGTCTTCCACGACAGATAAAAGGGATCGATCGGGATGCAATGACCGCCCAGGCCCGGCCCAGGATAGAACGGCATGAACCCAAAGGGCTTGGTAGCGGCGGCATCGATGACCTCCCAGACGTTGATGCCGATCCCGTCGCACATCACCGCCATTTCGTTCACCAGGCCGATGTTGATCATGCGGAAGGTGTTCTCTAGCAGCTTGACCATTTCGGCGACGCGTGTGCTGCTAACCGGAACAACCGTCTGCAAGGCCTGCGAGAAAAACAGCCGTCCCATTTCGGTGCAGGCGGCGGTTATGCCGCCCACAACCTTGGGAGTGTTCGACGTCTGATAAACCGGGTTGCCGGGATCGACACGTTCCGGAGAGAAGCAAAGAAAGAAATCTTCACCGGGTTTGAGCCCATCTTTTTCGAAGGTCGGCAGCAGCAGTTCGTTGGTCGTGCCGGGGTAAGTTGTGGATTCGAGGATGACCAGCAGACCGGGATGAAAGTGCTTCGCAATCTCTTCGACCGCCGACACGATGTAGCTCATGTCGGGGTCCTTGGTCTTGCGCAGCGGAGTCGGAACGCAAATGTTGATGGTGTCAAGATCGCGGACTACAGAGAAATCGGTCGTGGCGTCGAACTTTTTCTCCGCTACCAGCTTGGCAACTTCGGAGTCGGGAACATCCTGCACGTGCGACTTGCCGAGCTTAAGACCTTCGACCTTCGCCTCCTGCACGTCGATTCCGGTCACGACGAATCCAGCTTTGGCGAACTCCACTGCTAGTGGCAATCCGACGTAGCCGAGACCGACGATACCAACGCGCGCGGTTTTCGTCTCGATTTTGTTCTTCAGTTCTGCAAAAACTCCCGTGCTCTGCACTGCCGTTGGCATCCCATTACTCCTGAATCGGGTGGTGGCCGCATGCGTCCGCGAACCGGTCGCCTGCGGTATTCTGGTGTGAAGCTGCGAAGTACCTCGGCTGATTCTATATGGCTGG
>Ga0335069_10011229_pt1 | contig 12655 bp, 9 predicted proteins | sample Lox_Sample_11_FD_206714 | JGI IMG/M metagenome (GOLD analysis project Ga0335069, IMG submission 206714) | Soil microbial communities from Loxahatchee National Wildlife Refuge, Florida, United States - Lox_Sample_1.1 | ecosystem: Environmental > Terrestrial > Soil > Wetlands | place: USA: Florida... | reverse complement strand
GCGGGTGCGCCCGCGCCTGTCCGTCAACACCGCCGAGGCGGCGATCGACGCCGCGATGGCGGGCGTGGGGCTGACGCGCGTGCTGTCCTATCAGGCCGCGCGCGCGGTCGCGGAGGGCAGGCTGCGGATCGTGCTCGCCGAATTCGAGTTCGACCCGGTCCCGGTCAGCCTGCTACACGTGCCGGGTCCGCTGCCTCTGAAACTCCGGGCGTTTCTCGACGACGCCAAGCCCGCGCTCCGGAAGTCGTTGTCGGCCCTCGCGCTTTGAGCGCCGCGCCGCCCGTTGACGGCCCGGGCGCTTTGCTGCAACCAAGCCGCGTGCTCCCGAACCGACATCTGTTGCAGATCGAAGGACTTGAACCCCCGGCGATCGGGCAGATGCTCGATCTGGCCGAGAGCTATGTGCTGCTCAACCGCTCCGGCAAGACGCAGCGCGACCTGTTGCGCGGGCACACCCTGATAAACCTGTTCTTCGAGGACAGCACCCGCACCCGCACCAGCTTCGAACTGGCCGGCAAGCGGCTCGGCGCCGACGTCATCAACATGTCGGTCTCCTCGTCCTCCGTGAACAAGGGCGAGACGCTGCTGGATACGGCGGCGACGCTGAACGCGATGAACTGCGACCTGCTGGTGGTGCGCCACGGCGAGTCGGGCGCGCCCGCGCTGCTGGCGCAGAAGGTGGACGCGGCGGTGATCAACGCGGGCGACGGCACGCACGAGCACCCGACCCAGGCGCTGCTCGACGCGCTGACGATCCGCCGCCGCAAGGGCCGGCTGCAGGGGCTGACGGTCGCGATCTGCGGCGACGTGCTGCATTCGCGCGTCGCGCGGTCGAACATCCACCTGCTGGGTGCCATGGGCAGCCAGGTACGGGTGATCGGGCCGCCGACGCTGATCCCGTCGGAAGCCGCCTCGCTCGGCGTGAGCGTGTTCAACGACATGGCGAAGGGCCTGGCGGGCGCCGACGTGGTGATGATGCTGCGGCTGCAAAAGGAGCGCATGGCGCGGGGTCTGGTGCCAAGCGCGCGTGAATTCTTCCGCTTCTTCGGGCTGGATGCCGAAAAATTAGCATTTGCGAAACCGGATGCCCTGGTGATGCACCCTGGGCCGATGAACCGCGGCGTGGAGATCGACAGCGCGGTCGCCGACGACCCGGCGCGCAGCGTCATCAAGGAGCAGGTCGAGATGGGGGTCGCGGTGCGCATGGCGGTGCTCGACACCCTCGCCCGCGCCGAGGGCCGCCCCCGGGTCCGCAATGCACCCTGACCTGCTCTTCATCAGCGCGCGCCTGCTCGATCCTGCCGCGGGCCTCGACGAGCCCGGCGACCTACTCGTGCGCGACGGGCGTATCGCCGATTTCGGGCGCGACCTCGGCCGGCCGGACGGCGCGGAGACAATCGCCTGCGACGGCGGGGTGCTGTGCCCCGGCCTTGTGGACATGCGGGTCTCCCTCGGCGAGCCGGGCTTCGAGTACCGTGAGACCATCGCCTCCGCCGCCGCCGCGGCGGCAGCGGGCGGCATCACCACCCTCGCGGCCCTGCCCGACGGCCGCCCGGCCAGCGACGATCCCGCGCTGGTCCGCCTGCTGCGCGCGCGGGGCGAGGAGACCGGCAGCCTGAGCATCCTGCCCTACGGCGCCGTCACCCGCGCCTGCCGGGGCGAGGAGATGGCGGAACTCGGCCTGCTGCGCGAAGCCGGCGCCGTCGCCTTCACCGATGGCGGCCGCGCGATCGGCCCGGCCCGCCTGATGCGGCTCGCGCTGTCCTACGCGCGCGGCTTCGGCGCGACCATCGTGCAGCACCCCGAGGACCCGTCGCTCTCCGACGGCGGCGCGGCCAACGAGGGCGCGCTCGCCACCCGCCTCGGCCTGCCGGGCATCCCCGCCGCAGCCGAGGCGATGATGGTCGCACGGGACATCCGCCTCGCGCGGCTGACCGGCGGGGCGCTGCACTTCGCGCATCTGTCCACCGCCGAGGCGCTGGACCTGGTGCGCGCGGCCAAGCGCGACGGGCTCGCCGTCACCTGCGACACCGCGCCGCCCTATTTCGACCTGAACGAGACCGCCATCGGCGAATTCCGCACCTACGCCAAGCTCTCGCCGCCGCTGCGCGCCGAGGAGGACCGGCAGGCCGTCGCCGCCGCGCTCGCCGACGGCACCATCGACGCCATCGCGTCGGACCACCAACCGCGCGACGCCGACGACAAGCGCCAGCCCTTCGCGCAGGCGAGCCCGGGCGGCACCGGGCTTGCGACCCTTCTCGCCGTCACGCTCGCGCAGGTGCATGGCGGCACGCTCGGCCTCGGGCACGCGATCGCGCTGCTCACCTGCCGCCCCGCGGCGCTGCTGGGCGCCGACGCGGGAAGGCTGGCCAAGGGCGCTCCGGCGGATCTCTGCCTGTTCCACCCGGACCGCATCTGGCAGGTCGCGGCAGGCGAGTTGCCGGGCAAGGCGCAGAACACGCCCTTCGACGGCCGGGCGCTGGAAGGCCGCGTGCTGGGCACCTGGAAGACGGGAAGGCGCGTGTTCGGATGATGCCGGTCTTCGGCATCGTGCTGGGCTACCTGCTCGGCTCCATCCCGTTCGGCTACCTGCTGACGCAAGCCGCCGGCCTCGGCGACATCCGCGAGATCGGCTCCGGCAATATCGGCGCAACCAATGTGCTGCGCACCGGCAACAGGAAGCTCGCTGCCGCGACGCTGCTGCTCGACGCGCTGAAGGGCGCGGCGGCGGTGCTGGTCGTGCGCGCGATGGCGGGCGACCCGGCGGCGTTGTGGTCGGGCCTCGGCGCGGTGCTGGGCCATCTGTTCCCGGTCTGGCTCGGCTTCCGGGGCGGCAAGGGCGTGGCCACCGGCTACGGCGTGTTGATCGCCGCCGCCTGGCCGGTGGGACTGCTTGCCGGCGCGGTCTGGCTGATCGCCGCCAAGGTCTGGCGCATCTCGTCGGCCTCGGCGCTGCTGTCCTTCGCGCTCGCCCCGATCATCGCGCTGGTGCTGTGGCCGCTCGGCACCGGCTCCTGGGGCGTGGCGCTGCTCGCCCTTGCCATCGCTGCGCTGGTCTTCGCGCGCCACCATCAGAATATCCGCCGCCTGCTGGACGGCACCGAACCAAGGATCGGCCAGCGGACATGATGCCCACCGACACCCTGGCCCGCTTGCGCCTCGCCCGGGCCGAGGGCGTCGGTCCCGTCACCTACCGCCGGATGCTGCAACGCTACGGCAGCGCCGCCGCCGCCCTGGACGCGCTGCCCGCGCTGGCCCGCGCCGGCGGACGCACCGCCCCGCCCCGCGTGCCGAGCGAAGCCGCCGCCGCCCGCGAGGCCGGGCGGCTGGACAAGATGGGCGCGCGGCTGCTGTTCGCCGACACCGATGCCTATCCCAAGCTGCTCGCCCTGCTGGACGATGCGCCGCCGGTGATCGCCGTGCAGGGCGACGCGTCGCTGCTCGAGGCAAGGTCGGTCGCGCTGGTGGGCGGACGCAACGCCTCGGCCAACGGCCAGCGCATGGCCGAAACCCTGGCCGCCGACCTCGCTGCCTCCGGCCTTGTGGTGGCTTCGGGCCTCGCGCGCGGCATCGACGCCGCCGCCCATCGCGGAGCAATGACGCGTGGCCGCACCGTCGCCGTCATCGCCGGCGGGCTCGACGTGCCCTACCCGGCGGAGAACGCCGACCTGCAGCGCGCGATCGCCGAGGCGGGCGCCGTGGTGGCCGAGGCGCCGCTCGGCACCGAGCCGCAGGCACGGCACTTTCCGCGCCGCAACCGCATCATCGCCGGCCTCGTTCTCGGCATCGTCGTGGTGGAAGCCGCGCCCCGCTCCGGCAGCCTGATCACGGCCCGGCTCGGCCAGGAGGCCGGGCGGGAGATCTTCGCCGTGCCCGGCTCGCCGCTCGATCCCCGCGCGCGCGGCGCGAACGACCTGCTGCGCCAGGGGGCGGTGCTGACCGAAAGCGCCACCGACGTGATCGACAACCTGCCCGACCATCCGATGCGCGAGGGGATCGGCCGCTCGCCGCTGTTCGCGCGCGGCCTGCCGCCGGGGATGCCGACAGGACTCGGCGCGACGCGATCGTTTCTCGATCCGCCCGATCCGACGCCCGGGCAAGCCGGGGAGAGCGGCGAGGCGCATCGGCAACTGCTTGAATTGCTTGAAGCATCGCCTACCCCGGTTGACGATCTGGTGCGCCGCTGCCAGTTCTCTCCGGCTGCTGTCATGGCGGCGCTGCTGGAACTGGAGCTTGCGGGCCGGGTGGAAACCCTGCCTGGAAACCGCGTTGCGCTGCTCGCCCCGGGGGTCGCCCCCGGGGTCGCGGCATCGGGCGCCTAGGCCGTCAAACAGGATGCAATGACCGACGTCGTCGTCGTCGAATCGCCCGCCAAGGCTAAGACAATCAACAAATATCTTGGCGACAAGTTCACCGTGCTGGCGAGCTTCGGGCACGTGCGCGATCTGCCGCCCAAGGACGGCTCCGTGCGCCCGGAACAGGATTTCGCGATGGACTGGGAGGCCGATGACCGCGGCCGCCGCCAGGTCTCGGCGATCGCCAAGGCGCTGAAAGGGGCACGCAGGCTCTACCTCGCCACCGACCCCGACCGCGAGGGCGAGGCGATTTCCTGGCATGTCCGCGCGATGCTGGACGAGGCGCGCGCGCTGAAGGGCGTCGATGTTCGCCGCGTCACCTTCAACGAGATCACCCGCTCGGCCGTCGCCGAGGCGATGGCACATCCGCGCGACCTCGACAAGCCGCTGATCGAAGCCTACCTGGCGCGCCGCGCGCTGGATTACCTGGTGGGCTTCACCCTTTCGCCGGTGCTCTGGCGGAAGCTGCCGGGCAGCCGCTCGGCGGGGCGCGTGCAGTCGGTCGCGCTGCGCCTGATCTGCGAGCGCGAAGCCGAGATCGAGGCGTTCCGCGCTCGCGAATACTGGACGGTCGAAGCGGGCTTCACCACGCCGGCCGGTGCGCCGTTCACCGCGCGGCTCACGCATCTTGACGGCCACAAGCTTGACCAGTTCGACCTCAACAATGCCGCGACGGCCGAGCGGGCGAGGCACGCGGTCGAAGCCGGCGCGTTCAGCGTCGGCTCGGTCGAACGCAAGCGCGTCAAGCGCCACCCGCCGCCGCCCTTCACCACCTCCACGCTGCAGCAGGAAAGCTCCCGCAAGCTCGGCTTCGGCGCGCAGGCCACGATGCGGCTCGCGCAGCAGCTTTACGAAGGCGTCGATATCGGCGGCGAGACCACCGGCCTCATCACCTACATGCGGACCGACGGCGTGCAGATGGCGCGCGAGGCGACGCTGTCGATCCGCGACCATGTGAAGGACGCCTACGGGCCCGACTACATCCCCGCTGCGCCGCGCGAATACACGAGCAAGATCAAGAACGCGCAGGAAGCGCACGAGGCGATCCGCCCCACCGACGTCGCGCGCACGCCCGACAGCGTCGCGCGCTACCTGAACGCCGAGCAGCGCCGCCTCTACGAACTCGTCTGGAAGCGCGCCGTCGCCTCGCAGATGCAATCCGCCGAGCTCGATCAGGTCAGCGTCGAGATCACCGACGGCAAGGGCATCCGCCTGCGCGCCACCGGCTCCATCGTCGCCTTCGACGGATTCCTGAAGCTGTACCGTGAAGACACCGACGACGCCGCGGAGGAGGACGAGAACCGGATGCTGCCGCCGATGCGCGAGCGCGATCCGCTCTCGCTCGGCACGGTCACGGCGACGCAGCACTTCACCCAGCCGCCGCCGCGCTATTCGGAAGCAAGCCTCGTGAAGAAGATGGAGGAGCTCGGCATCGGCCGTCCCTCCACCTACGCCTCGATCCTTTCGGTGCTGCAGGACCGCAACTACGTGCGGCTGGAGAAGCGCCGCTTCATCCCGGAGGATCGCGGCCGCCTCGTTACGGCCTTCCTGGTCAGCTTCTTCAACCGCTACGTCGATACCGGGTTCACCGCGAACCTGGAGGAGAAGCTCGACGACATCTCGGGCGGCGTCATCGACTGGCGGCAGGTGATGCACGCCTTCTGGGACGAGTTCTCCAAGGCGGTCGGCGAGACCAAGGACCTCAAGATCTCCGACGTCATCGCGGCGCTGGACCAGGATCTCGGCCCGCATTTCTTCCCCGCGCGCGAGGACGGCTCGGACCCGCGCATCTGCGCCGCCTGCGGCACCGGCCGCCTCGGCCTCAAGCTCGGCCGCTACGGCAGCTTCATCGGCTGCTCCAACTACCCGGCCTGCCAGTACACGCGGAAACTCGCCGTCGATGCGGCGGACGATTCCAACGACACGCTGAAGGACGGGATGCGCGTGCTCGGCACGCACCCCGACACCGGCGAGGAGATCACCGTCCGGCGCGGGCCGTACGGCCTCTATGTGCAGCAGGGCGAAGCGCCGCCGCCGGAAGAGAGCAAGGGCAAGAAGGGCGCGAAGGCGCCGAAGCCGCGCCGCACCTCCCTGCCCCGCGGCATGGACGGGGACAGCATCGCGCTCGATCAGGCGGTCGCGCTCCTGTCGCTGCCGCGCATCGTCGGCCTCCACCCCGAGACGCAGGAGCCGATGGAAGCCGGCATCGGCCGCTTCGGCCCCTTCGTACGGATGGGAGCGGTGTTCGCCTCGCTCGACCGCGACGACGACGTGCTTTCGCTCGGCGCCAACCGCGCGGTCGACCTGCTCGCCAAGAAGCTCGCGAGCGTCCGCACGCTCGGCGAGCATCCCGGCGACAAGGAACTCGTCTCCGTCCGGAAGGGCCGCTTCGGCCCCTACGTGCAGCACGGCAAGACGGTCGCGAACCTGCCGCGCAACGTCGCGATGGACGATGTCACGCTCGCCGATGCGATCACGCTACTCGCCGAGAAGGGCAAGACGCTGAAGCCGCGCGGCGGGGCGGGGCGCGGCAAGGCGGCGCGCGGCGCGGCGAAAGGCGCCGAGGCCGAGGCGCCGGCAAAGGTCGTCAAGCTTACGCCGAAGGCGAAGAAGCCCGCGCCAAAGAAGAAGGCGAAGAAGCCGGCCAAGGCCGCCCCGAAGCGCCGGGCCGCCGGCTAGGCGTGGCGCCGTCAGCGGCACTCCGCCCTTCCTCCGCCACCCCCTCGCTTTGCGGGGGGGGCCCGGTGGGAGGGGGTCACGCCGCGCCGACCTGACATGCCGCCCCCCTTCCGCCCCCGCCGCCACCGCGGCAATGACGAAGGCCCGCCGCCCGACGGCGGACGCCGGCCGAAACTCCCCGCCCGCCTGCCCGAGACGATGGTGGTCCAGGTCACCGGCACCGATACGGACGGCGATGCGCTGGCGCGCCCCGCCGACTGGGCGGGCAACGGGCCGCCGCCGTCGATCCTGATGACGCCCGAGCCGCGCGGCCGTCCCGCGCTTGCGCCCGGTGAGCGCGTGCTCGCCCGTCTCAAGCCGATCGGGCGCGGCCGCTACGAAGGCCGCACCATCCGCCGCATCGACGCAGCACCCGGCAAGGTGCTCGGCGTCTTCCGCCCTGCCGCCGCCGTGCCGCTCCCTGCCATGCGGCAGATGCACGCCGCACCGCGCCGCCTCCTGCCTGCCCATGCCGGCGGCGGGCGCATCCAGCCCACCGACCGCCGCTCCCGCGCCGATTGGCTGGTCCCGCCCGGCCAGGACGGCGGCGCGCAGGAAGGCGAAATCGTGCTGGCGGAACCGCTGCCGCATGACGGCCTCGGCCTCAAGCCCGCGCGCGTGATCGAACGCCTCGGCCAACTGGGCGACGCCCGCTCGGTCAGCCTCATCGCCATCGTCACCAACGGCATCCCGCAGGAATTCTCCCCCGAGGCGCTGGCCGAGGCGCGCGCCGCGCGCGGCGTCGGCCCGGACGTGCGCGAGGACCTGCGCGACGTGCCGTTGATCACCATCGACGGCGAGGACGCGCGCGACTTCGACGATGCCGTCTATGCCGAGCCGATCGGCACCGGCTTCCGCCTTATCGTCGCCATCGCCGACGTGGCGCACTATGTCGCCCCCGGCAGCGCGCTCGACCGCGCGGCCCGCGAGCGCGGCAATTCCTGCTACTTCCCCGACCGCGTCGTGCCGATGCTGCCCGAGGAACTGTCCAACGGCTGGTGCAGCCTTCGGCCGAACGAAGATCGCGGCTGCCTGTTCGTCGAGATGTCCGTGGGCCCCGACGGCAGGAAGACCCGCCACCGTTTCGGGCGCGGCCTGATGCGCAGTGCGGCGCGGCTGACGTACGAACAGGTGCAGCGCGCCGAGAACGAGCTCGACTACCACTTCCTGCCTTGGACCCTGCCGCCCGGCCTGCTCGCCACGCTCTACGCCGCGTTCCGCGCCCTGCTCGCCGCCCGCGTCGCACGCGGCACGCTCGATCTCGATCTGCCGGAGCGCAAGGTGGTGCTGGATGCGCACGGCCATGTGCTGCAGGTGGCGCCGCGCCCGCGCCTCGATAGCCACCGGCTGATCGAGGAGTTCATGGTGCTCGCCAACGTCGCGGCGGCGGAGGAACTGGAACGCCACCGTCAGCCCTGCATGTACCGCGTCCACGCGCCCCCCAGCGAGGAGAAGCTGGAGGCGCTGCGCGCCTTCCTGCACGGGCTCGGCATCTCGCTGCCGCCCGGCGACCAGGTGCATCCGCGCGACCTCGACCGCGTGCTGCGCTCGGTCGCCGGCACGGACGAGGCGATGCTGGTCAACGAGGTCATGCTGCGCAGCCAGTCGCAGGCCGCCTACGCGCCGGAGAATATCGGCCATTTCGGCCTCGGACTGTCGCGTTACGCCCATTTCACCAGCCCGATCCGGCGCTACGCCGACCTGCTGGTGCATCGCGCCCTGATCCGCGGCCTGCGCCTCGGCGCCGATGGGCTGACCGAGGCCGAGGCCGCGCGCATGGCCGAGACTGGCGAGCACATCACCGCCACCGAGCGCCGCGCCGCGATGGCCGAGCGCGACGCGGTCGACCGTTACCTCGCTGCATACATGGCAGAAAAAATGGGCGCGGTATTCGCCGCGCGCATTTCTGGCGTGACCCGTTCGGCGCTATTCGTCACAGTAACGGACAACGGCGCGAACGGAATCGTTCCGATCGGCACCCTGCCCGACGATTTCTGGTTTCACGATGAACGGGAGCAGACGCTGACCGGACGGCGCACCGGCCTGACCTTTCGTCTGGCGCAGCCCGTGGACGTACGCCTCGCGGAGGCGAACCGCGTCACCGGCGGGCTATTGTTCCACATCCTGCAGGGCGACCCGCATCGGGACGGGGGCCGGCCCGCGGCACCAGCCCGGAAGCCGGCGGCAAAGCGGCCCTCCGCCCCGGCGCGCCGCAAGCGATGATGCCTCTCCTGTGCCCCGCCTCGCGGCCCTGACCCTGCTCCTGCTGCTCGCCACCGAGACGCATGCGGAGCCCGTCGCGGCCGGGCCGACATTCGACCAGGGCCTCGCCACCGCCGTCACCACCGTGGCGCTTGCCTTCATGGCGCCCCGCATCCTCGAACCTGTTCCTGTCTCGCAACTGACGGTGTGGGGTCTGCGCGGCCTGACCGCGCTCGATCCGCAGCTCACGCCCGAGCTGCGCGACGGCAGCCTGCGCCTGTCGGGTCCGGACCGCATCCTGGTTGTGCAGCCCGCGCCGAAGAACGAGGAACCGGCGGAGTGGGCCTCGGCCGCCGTGTCGCTCGCCGCCGTCGCCTGGATGGAGTCCGCCGCCGTGCACCGCGCTGGCACCGGCGGCATCCTGCAAAGCTTCTTCGACGAATTGTTCAACCACCTCGATCCCTATTCCCGCTACGTCGCCCCCGGCGAGGCCGCCGAGGACCGCGAACGCCGCTCCGGCACCGCCGGCCTCGGCCTCGTGCTTGCCAAGCGCGGCGGCGCCGTCGTGGTGGAACAGGCGATCGAGGACGGCCCGGGCGCGCTCGGCGGCATCGTCCGGGGCGATCGAATCGTGGCGGTGGACGGGCGCGCGACGCACGGCCACGACGCGTCGAGCGTCTCCGACTGGATCGACGGGCCCGAGGACACCTCCGTCACTATCGCCTGGCGCGGGCGCGACGGAAAGCTGCGCAGCGCCGACCTGGTGCGCGCGATGGTGCCGCCGGAAACCGTCTTCGCGCAGACCGCGGGCGATCTGCTGCTGGTGCGCATCACCGGCTTCAACCGCCGCACCGGCCAGCGCGTGGCGCGCGAGCTGGACACCGCCCTGAACGGCCCCCGCCCGCCGGTCGCGATCGTGCTCGATCTGCGCGGCAACCGGGGCGGGCTGCTGCGCGAGGCGGCGGCGGTCGCCGATGCCTTCCTCACGCCCGGCCTGATCGCCATGACGGCGGGCCGCGACCCGCAGGCGACGCGCGTCTGGCAGAGCGGCTCGGATGAGCTGGCCGCCAACGTGCCGGTCACCGTGTTGGTGGACGGCCGCTCCGCAAGCGCGGCCGAGGTGCTCGCGGCGGCGCTGGAGGATCGCGGGCGGGCAGTGGTGATCGGCAGCTCGACGCTCGGCAAGGGGCTGGTGCAGACGATCGCGCCGCTGCCCGACGGCGGCGAGTTGTTCGTCACTTGGAGCCGCATCCTCGCCCCCGGCGGCTGGCCCATCCAGGGGCTCGGCGTGCTGCCGCAGGTCTGCACCAGCAAGGGCCAGGAGGCGCTGGCCCGCCAGCTGGCGGCGCTGGCGCGGGGCGTGCAGCCGATGGCGGACGCCATCGCGCGTCACCGCGCCGCGCGCGCGCCGGTGCCGCCCGTGCAGGTTCTCGCCTTGCGCAGCGCCTGCCCCGCCGCCGAAGGCAGCGACGCCGACCTGTCGGCCGCGCGCGCGGTGATCGCCAACCCGGCGGTCTATGCCGCCGCTCTGCTGCCCGCGACCAGCGGCCGCTGAGCCCGGCTGCTGATCCCGGCTGGGGCGGCCGCGGCCGAAGCGAGCGCATGGCGGGCACGCAGGATCGGTCTTGACCCCGGACGGCGGGATGCGCATTTTCCGCCGCTCGCGAGGATCACGCCATGGCCAAGACGAACACCATCCAGATCAGGCTCGTGTCGAGCGCCGACACCGGGTACTTCTACGTGACGAAGAAGAACGCGCGCACACACACCGCAAAGATGGAAGTACGCAAGTACGATCCCGTCGCGCGCAAGCACGTCACGTTCAAAGAAGCCAAGATCAAGTAGCCGGCGCGGCGGGTCCGACCGCCGCCAGCCTACGCGAACGCCAGATTGACGACGCGGTTCCGGCCGCGGCGCTTGGCGTCGTACAGCGCCTCGTCGGCCTTCGCGAGCAGCGCCTCGGCGGGGCAGGGCGCGGAGCCGCTGCACACCGTGCCGATGCTCACGGTCAGGCGGAAGCCCGCGCCCGATTCGGTGCGGAACTCCAGCCCCTCGACGGCCGCGCGCAGCCGCTCGCCCGCCGCGGCGGCCCTGTCGGCGTCGGTCGCGGGCATCACCACGGCGAATTCCTCGCCGCCGCAGCGCGCCACCGAATCGAACACCCTCGTGTTGGCGCGCAGCGCGGCGGCCACCGCCTGCAAGGCGCGGTCGCCCGCGCCGTGGCCGTGGTCGTCGTTGATCGCCTTGAAGTGGTCCACGTCGATCATCAGCACCGCGATCGGCCGCGGCTGCCCGCCTTCCAGCAGCCCGCGCAGATGGCGCATCAGGTAGCGCTGGTTATAGAGCCCGGTCAGCGGATCGGTCGCCGCCATCTCCAGCGCGTGGCCGAGATCGTCGCGCAGCCGGTCCTGGTAGAACTTACGCCGGATCTGGTTGCGTGCCCGCACCCGCAACTCGTTCTCGTCCAACGGCAGCAGCAGCCAGTCGTTGGCGCCTATGTCGAAGCCGCGCAACAGCCGCGTGCGTTGCTCCGCCTCGGCCAGCAGCAGCATGGGGATGTCGCGCGTCGCGTTTTCGGCGCGCAGCGAGGAGGCAAGCTGCAGCGCGTCCTCGGTCGCCATCGACAGGTTCAGCACGATCAGGTCGAGGGTCTGCTCGGCGCAGGTGCGGCGTGCCTCGGCAACGCTGCGCGCCCGCCCGGTGACGATGCCCTCGCGGTCCAACGCGCGGCGCACCGTCTCCGCCCCGTGGTCCCAATCGTCCACCACCAGCGCCCGCGCGCCCTCAATTCGCGGCGCTCCCGCGGCATCCGCCGCCAGCCCGAGCGCGCGCGCGGTCTGGCCGCGCACCCGCCATTCGTCGAACATGCGCTTGAGCCGCACCAGCCCGCGCACGCGCGCCATCAGCGTCTCGTATTCGACCGGCTTGGTCAGGAAATCGTCGGCCCCGGCCTCCAGCCCCTGGATGCGCTCGCCCGGATCCCCCAGCGCGGTCACCATCACCACGGGCACATGCGCCGTCTTGTCGTCGTCCTTCAGCCGGCGACAGCACTCGAAGCCGTCCATCCCCGGCATCATGACGTCGAGCAGCACGAGGTCGGGTTCCCATTCGCGGGCGCGGGCCAGGGCCTCGAACCCGTCGCGGGCGGTCGCCACCTGGTAGTACTCGGCCGAGAGCTTCGCCTCGAGAAGACGGGCGTTCGCCGGTACGTCATCGACGACGAGGATCCGGGCTGTCATCGTTTCGCGGTAACCCTCGTCCTACTGTCAGCAATATGCCGTTACGATACTCCCCACGAAGTTGCACGCGTTTTAAGCCACGCGCCCAGTAAATCCCGCCGTTCGGCCCGGCACACGCGGGCCCCTAAAAACAGTACATAC
>Ga0335069_10011228_pt1 | contig 12655 bp, 14 predicted proteins | sample Lox_Sample_11_FD_206714 | JGI IMG/M metagenome (GOLD analysis project Ga0335069, IMG submission 206714) | Soil microbial communities from Loxahatchee National Wildlife Refuge, Florida, United States - Lox_Sample_1.1 | ecosystem: Environmental > Terrestrial > Soil > Wetlands | place: USA... | reverse complement strand
ACGCCAGCAGCAATCCCAGCGCGAGCGCCTGGAGGGCGGTGAAGCCGCGGCCCGCGGCCAGGCGCCGCAGGTCGCGCACGCGCTCGCTACCCCCGCGGCGGCAGTCCGAAGCCCAGCCGCTTGAGGATGTTGCGCCCCGCGCGCGTCGTGACGCGCTGGATGAAGTTCTGCGCCCCGGCGGTGTCGGCGCCGGAGCGGCGCACCGCGCAGATCTGGTAGCGCACCGGCGGCTGCGCCCAGCGCGGCAGGCGGATCGAGGAGACGCGGTCCGAGGCCGAGCGCCCGTCGGTGTAGTACGCGAAGCCGGCGTCGGCCGAGCCGAGCGCGACCTTCGAGACGATGCCGGTGACGTTCGGCTCCTGGCTGACGGTGTTGCGCGAGAGGATCGCGCCCAGGCGCAGCCGTGCGAGCAGCTGCCGCGTGTAGTCCCCGATCGGGACGCCCGGCGCGCCGACCGCGAGGCGGTGCCCGCCGGCGCGCAGGTCGTAGACGGACGTCAGGTGCCCGGGGTTCGACTTGGGGACGAGCAGCACGAGGAAGTTCGTCGCGAAGGTGACCGGCCGCGTGCAGAGCCCCTCGTGGAACAGCGCCTGCGCCTCCTTGGGGCTCGCCGAGGCGAAGACGTCGGCCGGCGCCCCGTGCTCGATCTGGAGCTGGAGCTGGTTGGAGCCGGCGAAGCTGTAGCGCACGGCGTTTGTGATGGCAGGGAAGGCATCGCGCAGCGAGGCCGCCGCGTAGACGTTCAGCGCGAGCGCGGCCGAAGGTGCCGCCAGCCCGGCGAGCACCGCGGCGCAGGCGACGATCAGGCCGGTGCGGCGCAGGAAGGACGTGGTCATGGCGATCCGGGGGTCTTCAGGTATGGGTCGATGGCGGGGCCGGCGGTGTCGACGTCGATCGGCTCGATCAGGCCCGCGCTGGGACGCAGGCCGGCGAGCCGGTGCAGCTGCGCGAGGTCCGCCGCGTCGCTCGCGAGCAGGCGCGCGAGCAGCATGCGCGTGCCCGGATCCTGGGCGTAGGCGGTGGCCGAGGTGTAGACGCCGCACAACAGGCGCTCCAGCCGCGTGGCCAGGGCCAGCACGTCGGCGCGCGTGCGCGTCTGGGCCGCGGGGAGCACGATCGTGAAGTCGCCGGGCTGCGGCGCGTCTGCGCCGAGCACCGCATCCAGGCGGTGGGCCGCGCGCAGCTTGGCCGCGCGTGCCGCCGAGAGCTCGCGGCGCTGGGCCGCGGTGAAGCCGGGCGTGCGCAGCGCCTGCGTGTCGGCGGCGACGCCGAGGCGCTCGGCGATCGCGCCGTACTGCACGAACCCGACGTCGTCACCGACCGGCGTCGCGGCGGGCGGGGCGCCGTGCGCGGCCGCGGCGGGCACGAGCCCCGCGAGCGCGACGAGCGTCACCAGGAGTCGATGCATAGACATTGCGTAGGTGCAGTCCTACCACGTCAGGGCCGTGGCGTGCACGCGACGGCACTACGATGGCCGCGATGCCGCATCGTGCCGCCGCCGCCCTGCTTGCCGCTGCGGCGGCGCTGAGCGGCTGTGGGACCGCGGCGACGACCGCGAGCGCGCCGCGCGCCCGGCGGCCGCCGCCGGCGCTGGCGTCGCAACCGGTGCGGCCGGGCGAGATCCTCGTCCGCGGTGCCACCTCCCCGCTCACGCGTGGCCCCTTCGCGTTCGACGGGTCGTACCTCGTGCGATTCGTCCAGTACGAGCCGCTGGGCGGCCACGTCGACTTCGCCCGCCAGACGGCGTTCGTCGCCGACCTCGAGCATCCCGGCACGCCGGGCGAGCCGGCGGTGCGCCTGTTCCGCACCGCGGCGGCGGGTGGGCGGCGGCTGCTGCCCCTGCACGGCCGCTACCTCGTCGACGTGAGCTTCGGCGACTTCCCGTTCGCGCTGCGCTTCACGCCGACGCGCTGACGAGCGCCCGACCGGTCAGTCGTTGGCGTGCAGGGCCGCGTTGAGGCCGCCCCAGTCGCCCGAGCGGGGCACGGCCTCAACGGCGCCGGTCTGGCTGTTGCGCCGGAAGAGCAGCCCGTCGCTGCCGCTCAACTCGCGCGCCTTGCGCACCTCGCCGTCGGGCATCGTCACGCGCGTCCCGGCGGTGACGTAGAGCCCGGCCTCGACGACGCAGCCGTCGCCGAGCGAGATCCCGACGCCCGCGTTGGCACCGACCAGGCAGCGCCGGCCGATCCGGATCTGCTCCGTCCCGCCGCCGGACAGGGTTCCCATGATCGAGGCCCCGCCCCCGATGTCCGACCCGTCGCCCACGACGACCCCCGCGCTGATGCGCCCCTCGACCATCGAGGTGCCGAGCGTCCCGGCGTTGAAGTTCACGAACCCCTCGTGCATCACGGTCGTCCCCTCGGCGAGGTAGGCACCGAGGCGCACGCGGTCGGCGTCGGCGATCCGCACGCCGCTCGGGACGACGTAGTCGGTCATCCGCGGGAACTTGTCGACGGACGCGACCTCCAGCCGGCGCCCCGCGCTCGCGAGATGGCGCATCCGCGTCTCCTCGAATCCCTCGGGGTCGCACGGCCCGGCGTCGGTCCACACGACGGTGCTGAGCACGCCGAAGATGCCCTCGACGCTGATCGTGCGTGGCCGGACGAGGCGCTGGGAGAGCAGGTGCAGGCGCAGGTAGGCGTCGTAGGCGTCCGCCGGAGCGGCCTGCAGGTCCTCGACGACCGTCACGACGGTCACGAGGCGCACGTCGCGCAGCTCGTCGTGGCCGGCGGCCTCCGCCAGCAGCTGGGCGCCGAGCTCGGCCGCCTCGTGGGCGTGGACCTCGCGCGTGCCTCCGCGCCCCGGCGCGCCCTCGAGCCCGAGCACGGGGCTCGGGAAGCGCACGTCGAGCACGCGTCCTGTGCGTTCGGAGATCGTCGCCAGGCCGACGGCCCAGGCGCCTGCTGGCTGCTGCGCGCTCACGGCGCCGAACGCTAGCGCCCGAGGCCGGTCAGGATCTGCGCGGCACGCTCGCACTCGGCGAGCGTCGGGACGAGCGCGATGCGCACATGGCCCTCGCCGGCGGGGCCGAAGAACGTGCCGGGCGCGACGACGACGCCGTGGCCGAGCAGGCGCTCCGCGCAGCCCTCCGCGCTCTCGCCCGCCGGCGCGCGGCACCACAGGAAGAACGTCGCCTCACCCCCGACGGGATCGAACCCGGCCGCGCGCACGGCGGGCAGCAGCAGCTCGCGCTTGGCCCGGTAGCGCGCCCGGGTCTCCTCGACGTGCCGCTCGTCGCCCCACGCCGCGATCGAGGCGCGCTGGACGAAGGTCTGCGGGGCGACGCCGATCGAGGGGCGCACCTGCTTGAGCGCCGCGATCAGCAGCGGGTCGCCCGCCACGAAGCCCGAGCGGTAGCCCGGCATCGAGGAGCGCTTGGAGAGCGAGTGGAAGGCGAGGACGTGCGTCGGGTCGCTGACCTGCAGGACCGAGGGCGGCGGCTCGCCCGCCAGCCAGATCTCGCTGTAGGCCTCGTCGGAGGCCAGCACGACGCCGTGCTCGCGACAGCGGGCCGCGAGCTCTTCGTAGAACGCGCGGGGAGCAACCGCTCCGGTCGGGTTGCCCGGGTGGTTGACCCACAGCAGCGCCAGCCGGCGCCACGCGCGCGCATCGAACTGCGAGAGATCCGGCAGCCATCCGCCCGCCGGGTCGAGTGGCAGCTCCAGCACGCGTGCGCCGGCGAACAGCGCGCCGCGTGCGGGAACCGGGTAGCCGGGGGTCGTGACCGCGACGAGGTCGCGCTCGGAGCCGGCGCCGATGAGCGCCTGGGCGAGGTGGAAGATCGCCTCCTTGCTGCCGAGCGTCGGGAGGATCTCGATCCCCGGGTCCAGCCGCACGCCGAAGCGGCGGTCGAGCCAGCCGGCGATCGCCCGGCGCAGCTCGGGCAGACCGGCGGCCTGGGGGTATGTCGAGACCGGCTCGTCCTCCACGGCCTGGGTGAGCGCCCGCCGGATGAACGCGGGCGTCTCCTCGCGCGGCTCGCCGACACCGAAGTCGATGAGCTCGGTGCCCTGCGCCTGCGCCCTGCGACGCGCGTCGGTGAGCTGCGCGAAGGGATAGGTCCCGAGCTCCTCGATCAACGGGTTGAGCTGCATCGCGGCCTCAGACGGTCGCCCCGGCGGCGAATGCGGTCAGGGTCCGGTGGCTGCGCGCGAGCGCGTCGGCGCTGACATGCTCGCCGCGGGTGTGCGCCTGCGGCGGGTCGCCGGGGCCGAAGTTCACCGCGTCGACGCCCGCGAGACCGAACTCGGCGACCGGCGTCCAGGCCTGCTTGGCCTCCACGGGCAGACCGGCGGTGCGCTGCAGCGCCGCGACGAGCGCGTTGCCGTGCGGCACCGGCCCCGAGGGGGCGTCCGTGTCGATCACGAGCTCGCCATGCGGGTCGCACAGCTCGTGCAGGCGTCGCTCTGCGTCCGCCGGCGTCATGCCGGGGGGGTAGCGGTAGTTCACGTGTGCGCGCGCGACGTCGGGGATGACGTTCGCGGCGATGCCGCCCTCGATCCGCGTCACCGAGGCGACCTCGGTGAAGCGCAGACCGCCGGCATCGTGCTCGACCGGCCCGACCGCGGCGAGCGTCGCGATCCCCGCCGCAGCGCGGTGGATCGCGTTGTCGGCCAGCCACGGACGCGCCGAGTGGCCGCTGCGCCCGTGAAAGGTCCAGGTCGCGTTGATGTTGCCAAGGCAGCCGAGCTGCAGGGCGTTCGCCGTCGGCTCCATGACGATCGCGAGGTCGGCTCCGCGCAGCCCCGCCTCGCGCGCCAGCAGCGGTTCGAGCGCGCTCTCGGTGTGGGCGAGCTCCTCGCGGCCGAAGAACACGAAGCCGAGGTCGAGCACGCGCTCCGCGGTCGCCGCGCCGAGCGCCAGCTCGATCATCACCGCGAGCGCGCCCTTCATGTCGGCTGCGCCGAGGCCGTGCACCGCGCCGCCCTCGATCCGGCCGGGGCGGTTGCCCTGCGCCGGCACCGTGTCGAGGTGCCCGGCGAGCAGGACGAGCGGGCGCTCGGTGCGCACGGTCGCGCCGGCCAGGATGCACGTGTCGCCCGCATCGCGCACGGGCACGCCGCCGTCCCCGAGCACCCGCAGGACGTGCCCGGCGAGCACCTGCTCCGCGCGCGACTCCGACGCGATGTCGACGAGCTCGAGCGTCCGCGCCGCGAGGCGCCCTGGCAGCGGGTCGGTCACGGACGGGACCGTAGCGGCACCACGATGGGGCCGTAGCTCGCCGCGCGGCCCTCGGCGCTGAGCTGCGCGGTGAGCGCCGCCGCGATCGCGTCGCGCAGGTCCTGCGAGGTGCGCTCGGGCACGTCGGCGAGCCCGAGCTCGGCGAGGGCGTCACGCGACCACGACGCGCGCGAGCGCGTCAAGCGCGGGCCGGCCAGGATCGTCCACGACGCTGTCGGGAAGACCTCGACGGTCGGGACGCCGGGCAGCGCGCGCCGCAGTGCCCGGTGCAGCTCGAGCCCGTGGCGCACCCACTCGTAGTACGGGCCGCCGCCGGCCACCGTCCTCGCATCGGGGGTGAAGCGGATCGCGCACACCTCGCGGCTGAGCGCGCGCTCGCCCGGCCGGCTGCGCTCGCCCGGCGCGGCGCAGTCGCACGGCGCGTCGACGCCGATCGCGTCGGGGGTCTCCTCGCACGCGATCTCGACGACGTCCGCGACGGTGCAGCGGCGCTCGTGCCGGACGAGCTGACGCCCGTCGACGACGGCGACGTCGAGGCCCTTGCGCAGGCCGCCGACGTCGACGCCCAGCCCGATCACCGCTCGCGCTCGCTGTTGTCGTGTGCCACTCGCATACGCCCATCGTCGGTGTTGGGCGGTCGCCGGAGGGCCTGTGGGTGGGCGGTCGGAGGGGGTGGCATGCGGGGCTCTGGTGGATGGGGTGTGGGTTGGGTCGGCGGCGGTGGCGTGCGCAATCCGGCCCAGCGGGCCGGCCTGGGCTCCGGGTGGGCGCGGTGGGCTGAATCGGGGACGGTGGGCGTCCGCAATCCGGCCCAGCGGGCCGGCGGGGCGCGGTCGTTGGCTGCCGGGCTCATCGGCACCGAAGGGAGCGGCTCGCGGGGCTCTGCGCGGGGTGGTGGGCTGGATCAGGGACGCTGGGCGTCCGGAGGGCGGCCCAGCGGGCCGGCCCGGTACGCCGGGTGGGCGCGGTGGGCTGAATCGGGGACGGTGGGCGTGCGCAATCCGGCCCAGCGGGCCGGCCCGGTACGCCGCTGCTCCTCAGTGGCGCCCGCCCGGATCGGCGCGCCCACGACCACGATCACCGCTCGCGCTCGACGACGACGGTCGTGGCCTTGATCACCGCCGTCGCCGCGACGCCCGGGCGCAGGCCGAGCTCGTCGGCTGCCTCGCGGCTCATGAGCGAGACGATGCGGAACGGCCCGCACGCGAGGTCGACCTTCGCCATCACCCCGTCGCGCTCGACGTCGACGACCACGCCGCTGAGCCGGTTGCGGGCGCTTGAGGCGCTCGTGGGGGCGCGCTCGCGCAGCACGCGCGCGAGCTCCTCGGCGGGCAGCACCCGCCTGCCCGCGCGGCGCTCGAAGCGGATGCGCCCATCGCGCTCCCAGCGGCGCAGCGTGTCGACGCTTACACCGAGCGCCTGCGCGGCGGCGCCGATCCGGATCCCGCCGTCGTCGATCTCCGCCATCGGGGCAGCGTACCCCGGACGGCGCACTAGACTCGGAGACAGAGGTGCAGCCCCGCAGCCGCCACGGACGCCTGACCGAGTCCCGCCCCGGGACCGGTGGCCAGGCGCCCTCGCGCGCCAAGCAGCGCGCGTTCTGCATCGCGGCGCTGCCGGAGGGAGAGGACCTCTCGGAGCTGCGCGAGCTGCTGCGCACCGCCGGGGTCGCGGTCGTCGGGCAGACGGTGCAGCACCGCGAGCACCCGCATCCGAACAGCTACCTGGGCCCGGGGAAGGTCACCGAGGTCAAGGCGCTGGCCAAGGCCGCGGACGCGAACGTCATCGCCTGCGACGACGAGCTCACGCCGCGCCAAGAGCGCAACCTCGAGGCCGAGCTCGACATGCCGGTGGTGGACCGCACGTCGGTGATCCTTGACATCTTCGCCGGACACGCGCACAGCGCCGAGGGCAAGCTCCAGGTCGAGCTTGCGCAGCTCGAGTACAACATGGCCCGCATGCGTGGCCTGTGGACGCATCTCGACCGCCTCGGCGTCGGCGGGGTCGGGACGCGCGGTCCCGGCGAGACGCAGATCGAGACCGACCGGCGGCTGGCGCGCAACCGGATCTCCGCGCTCAAGCGCCGGCTCGAGGAGGTGCAGGGCTCGCGCGGGACGATGCGCGCCGAGCGCCAGCGCACGGGCCTGCCGCAGATCGCACTCGCCGGCTACACGAACGCCGGCAAGTCGACGCTGCTCAACCGGCTCACGGGGGCGGAGGCCGGCGTGCAGGACCGCCTCTTCCACACCCTCGACCCGACGACGCGCGTGATGCGCGTCGACGGGCGGCCGTTCCTCGTGACCGACACGGTCGGCTTCATCCGCAAGCTCCCGCATCAGCTCGTCGAGGCGTTCACCGCCACGCTCGAGGAGACGCGCCTGGCGGATCTCATCCTGCACGTCGTCGACGCCTCCGTCGAGGAGGACGAGATGCTGGCGATGATGAAGGCCGTGGAGGACGTGCTTGAGGAGATCGGGGCCGGCGACCGGCCGCGCAGGCTCGTCCTCAACAAGGCCGACGCGATCGGCGCCGAGCGCCGAGCCGAGCTGCGACGGCGTCACCCGGACGGCATCCTCGTCTCGGCGGTCGGCGGAGAGGGCGTCGATCGCCTGCGCGAGCGCATCGAGGACGACTTCGTCCGCCGGATGCAGCCGGTCGAGCTGCTGCTCCCCTACGCGGAGGGCGGCCGCCTGGCGGAGCTCCACGAGATCGCAGGCGACCTCGAGCGCGAGGACACGCCGGAGGGCGTGCGCGTCAGCGCGCGCGTCACGCCGACCGTCGCCGAGCGCTTCGCGCGCTTCGCCGTCGGCGCGCACGCCGGCAACGGCGGCGGCCGCGGCGCATGAGGCTCGCCGTCCGGCGCCTGGACCCGCGCGCCGTCCTGCCCTCGCGCGCGCATCCCGGCGACGCCGGCCTGGACCTGCGCGCGCTGGAGGGCGCGACGCTGGCCCCCGGCGTTCGCGTGACGGTGCGCACCGGCCTGGCGATCGAGCTGCCGGCCGGCCACGCCGGCCTCGTGCTGCCGCGCTCGGGGCTGGCTGCACGGCACGGGATCGCGCTCGTGAACGCGCCGGGCCTGATCGACGAGGGCTACCGGGGCGAGCTGCGGATCCTGCTGCTCAACACCGACCGCGAGGCGGCGTTCGAGATCGAGCCGGGCGACCGGATCGCCCAGCTCGTGGTCGTGCCGGTCGCGTCCCCGGACCTCGTCGAGGTCGACGAGCTCTCCGCGCACAGCCGCGGCGACGGCGGCTTCGGGTCGACGGGGCGCTGACCCGCGGCCATCGATCCCGCTGCGCCGCCCGAGCCAGACGCATGCCCGAACACCTCGAATGGTCGATTGACTACCGTGGAGGTACACAATCGACCACTCGATGCCCGGTGAGCGCCGCTACGGGACCCCGGCGGCGCGGCGAGCGCTCGCGTGCGCGGCGTCCTCGAGCTCATCGTCGAGCGGAGCGAGCGGTTCGTCGAGGCCAAGCGCGGTCTGCACCAGCCAGTCGGCGAACCAGGTGTTCTTCGGCAGCAGCGGGCCGTGCATGTACGTCCCGATGACGTTCCCGCGCCGCACGCCCTCGAACCCCGAGTGCCCGTCGTTGCCATGGCCGCGCAGCACGCGCCCGAGCGGCCGCTCGCCGGGACCGAGGCTCGTGCGCCCGCCATGGTTCTCGAAGCCGGCGAGCACGCGCGGCCCCTCGATCCCGGGCAGCTCGACCTCGATCGCGATGTTGCCGATCAGGCGCGGGCCCTCAGCGCGCACCGTCTCGACGTCGACCAGGCCGACACCCGGGATCGACCGATCCTCAAGCTCGTAGGAGTGCCCGAGCAGCTGGTAGCCGCCGCAGACCGCGAGCAGCGCCGCGCCGCGCTCGACGGCGGCCTCGAGCGCCTCGCGCTTGACGTCGACGAGGTCCTGGGCGCAGAGCACCTGGTCGCGGTCCTGGCCGCCACCGAGGTAGAAGAGGTCGTGCACGGCCGGGTCGATCGCGTCGCCGAGGCCCGCCGCGGTCACCTCGAAGCCGATGCCCCGCCACGCGCAGCGGCGCTCGAGCAGCAGCAGGTTCCCGCGGTCGGCGTAGATGTTCATGAGGTCGGGGTAGAGCGCGCAGACGCGCAGCGTTCGCTCAGCCACCGAGCATCACCACGGTGGAGCCGACGTACTCGTCGGTCTCGGGGATCTCCCGGACGGGGAGGACGCGCAGGCCCGCCGCCTTGCCCTCTGCCTGCAGCGTTGCGGCGTCGAGCCGGTCGAGGCGGATCACGTCCTGGCTCGCCCGCCGGGCGCCGGCCGGATCGACGACCTCGCGCACACGCTCGATGACGAAGCTCTCGCCGTCGCCGTAGATGGCGACCGGGCGGCTCGAGTAGAGCGTGCCGTCGATCTCGCGCAGGTCTGGGAGCGCCTCGCCCGCGGGGCCGTCGGCGTGCGGGTCGAGGACCGCGGAGATGGCCAGCGCCAGCAGCCCGTCCGGCGCCAGGTGGGCACGCGCGCGGCGCAGGAAGGCCGCGCGCCCGGCGGGGCCGCCGAAGAGCTGGACGCTCTGCATCGGCACGATGATGAGCGCGAAGCGCTCGCAGAGCTCGAATGTGCGCGCGTCGGCGCACGCGGTGCTCACCGGGAGCGTCCCGGCGCGCGCCGCGAGCGCGGCCAGCAGCTCGGCGTCGGCGTCGAGCGCGACCACCGGCGTACCGCGCCGCGCGAGGTCCAGCGCCACGCGGCCCGTGCCGGAACCGACGTCGAGCACCGGGCCGGCCCTGGCTGCTGCAAGCTCGCGCCACAGCGGCAGGTCGACGTCGTAGGCGCCGCACTCCAGGTCGTGCCAGAGGACCGCGCTCACACGAACGAGCCCTCCACGGCGCCGCGCGCGGCGAGGACCTCGCGCAGCGCCAGCATCGCGGTGTAGGTCGGAAGTGCGAACAGCCGGCCGTGCCCGTCGCCGACGGCCTCGTCGAGCGCGGCACGCAGGTCCTCCTGCACGCGCAGGCGCTCGGGCGCCACGCCGGCGTACTTGAGCCGCAGCGCCATCTCCGCGGCTCGGGTCCCGCTGCAGGTCACGCGCCGCAGGCGGCCTGCGAGCACCTCGAAGTCCGCGTCCCAGATCCAGCTGACGTCGCGGCCGTCCGCGACCTGGTCGTTGAGCACCGCCAGCACGTCGTGCTCGCCGGGCTCGAGCGCGAGCGTGCGCAGCACCTCGTTGGCGCCCGCCGGGTTCTTCACGAGCATGATCGAGACCTCGCGCCCGTCGACCCGCGTCGTCTCGGCGCGTCCGAAGGCCGCACGGACGCTTTCGAGCCCCGCCCCGATGTCGGCCAGCCCGACGCCGAGCGCGTGCGCCAGCGCGGCCGCGGCCAGCGCGTTGTAGACGTTGTAGAGGCCCGGCAGCGGCAGGCGCACGGGCACGCGCTCGCGCTCGGCCTCCAGCATGAACTCGGCCGAGGTGACGCCGTGCAGGTGCACGTCACGGGCGCGCACCGCCGGCTCGGGCCGGCGCGCCCCGCAGCGATCGCAGCGGTAGCGGCCCAGGTGGCCCATGTAATGGGCGTCGTAGACATAGGGGGCGCCGCAGCGCCGGCAGTGCTTGGCGTCGGAGGCGTGCTGCATCGCCACGAGCGCCACGCCGTCGTCCTCCACCCCGAAGTAGAGCGCGTCGCCGCGCTCACGCCCGAGGTCCGCGACGACTGGGTCATCGGCGTTCAGCACGAGCCGCCCGGCGGCCGGCGAGGCCGCGACCGCGGCCCAGCGCGCCGCGATCGTCTCGAGCTCGCCGTAGCGATCGAGCTGGTCGCGGAACAGGTTGGCGAGCAGCGTCGCGCGAGGGTGCAGCGCCTCGACGAGCCGGTCGAGCCAGAACTCGTCGACCTCGAAGAGGCCGCGGTCACCGCCACCGTCGAGCAGCGTCGCCGCGATCCCGCCGGCCATGTTGGCGCCGGCGCGGTTGTGGACGAGCCGCTCGCCCGTGCGCTCGAGGATCGCAGCGGTCATCGCGGCCGTCGTCGTCTTCCCGTTCGTCGCGGAGATCACCACGCTGCCGCGCGGCAGGCGCGCCGCCAGCCGGCTGATCGCGCGGGGGTCCATACGCAGCAGGACCTTTCCCGGCAGGCTCGTGCCGCCGCGCCCTGACCGGCGCGAGAGCGCTCCGGCGGCGCGCGCGGCGCCTGCGGCGAGCGACGTGCGCAGCGGACTCACGAGCCCGCGGGAAGCAGCACGCGGACCGCGGCGGGCAGCGAGCGGACATGGACCGGGAGCGTCGCGACGGGATCGCCGTCGGCGTAGACGTCGAATGCACGGCTGGCGCTCACGCGCACCTCGCGGCCGCGGCGCACGCTCACGTTGCGCTCACGCACATGCGTCCCGCGAAACACGCGCGGGAACGATGCGAGAAAGCGCAGGCGGCCCGTCTTGCGGATCAGGACGACGTCGAGCAGGCCGTCGTCGACGCGGGCGTCGGGCGCGACGTACATGCCCCCACCGTAGACGCTCGTGTTCGCGACGATCACCGACCACCCGTCGAACGACTCCTGCGCCCCGTCGACCGTGACGTCGAAGCGCGCCGGCCGCCAGCGGGCGACGGCGCCGAGGGCCCCGTACACGTAGATGCCGCGCCCCAGGAACCGGGGGGCGCGGTTGGCGAGCGCGTTGGCCTCCGAGTCGAACCCGAGGCTCGCGATGCCCAGGAACGGCCGGCCGTTGGCCTCGCCGAGGTCCACCGGCGAGGGCGTTCCGCGCGCGATCACCGCGCAGGCCTCGACGGCGTCCTGCGGGATGCCCACATGCCGGCAGAAGTCGTTGCCGCTCCCGCCCGGCAGCACACCGATCACCGCTCCCTCCCGCGCCGCGGCAGCGCCGGCCACGGCCCCCGCCACGCCGTCCCCGGCGAACGCCACCGGCAGCTCGCCGCGCGCCAGCGCCGCGCCGGCGAGCTCGCCGGCGTGCTCGAGGCTGCGCGTCAGCTCCAGGTCGTGCTCGACACCGAGAGCGCGCAGGCGCTCGCGGACGGCCGGCAGCAGGCGCGTGACCTTGCCGCCGCCGGAGGACGGGTTCGCGATGAGCAGCGCGCGGGGCATCGTCGCGGCATTCTGCCCGGCGTGCACCTCAGACCCTATGGACGGGCGTCCGTCCGGTCGTGGGCGGAGAGTAGGTCGGCGCCCCGCGCTTAGCGCGTGAGGTCAGCAGGTCGAGGATTAGGGCCTCGGCCGCAACAGCACTAGGAGAGGAGCACCGACCATGCCGGAGGGTATGCGCTGGGTCGGTCTGGACGTGCACGCGTCCGAGTCGACGATGGCGGTTTTCGACGACGGCACCGGGGAGCTGGTCTGCCGACGGGTTCCGGGCCGTCCGCATGAGCTGTTGCCGTGGCTGCGCGGGATCGGCCAGCCGTCGCGAGCGGTCTATGAGGCCGGTCCGACCGGCTATGGGCTGGTTCGCCGCGCCGGGGCAGAGGGCATCGACGTGCGCGTCTGCGCGCCGGGGCGC
>Ga0335069_10011227_pt1 | contig 12656 bp, 12 predicted proteins | sample Lox_Sample_11_FD_206714 | JGI IMG/M metagenome (GOLD analysis project Ga0335069, IMG submission 206714) | Soil microbial communities from Loxahatchee National Wildlife Refuge, Florida, United States - Lox_Sample_1.1 | ecosystem: Environmental > Terrestrial > Soil > Wetlands | place: USA... | reverse complement strand
GAAAGACCCGCGGAAAGCTTTCACACGCGAGCTGGTCGTTCTGGGAGACCTCAACATGCCCAGGAGCACGGATACCGACCCGATCTTCCAGACCCTGACGAAACTGGGCCTGGAGGTGCCGTTGCATTCCACCCAGATCGCCTCGAACATCGCCAACGATGCCAATTTCGACCAGATCGCTTTCCTGCCCACCACCACCCGCGACCTGTTCACCGGTCTAAAAGGCGTCTTCGACTACGATACTGCCATCTTCCCGGATCTCTGGCAGGCTGGGAAGAATTCCAAAAATTTCGAAGCTTACCTGCGCTATTACATCTCCGATCACCGGCCCATGTGGGTCGAATTGCGCTTGCAATAGCGATTCAATCTGATCAGCGAGTTATGCGCCATCATGTCAACGCATAAGAGCGTCGAACCACACGGCTGTATCGTTTGCGGACGAATCCACGACTTGCTGATTGTTCGCAGCGATGACGGCAGGCTGGTGGATTGCAGCGTGACCAGCCCGGGCGGCCGCCAGGTGACCGATCCGGAACGGATCCTGGTCGCGTGCGACAGGCACAGCAGTGAGGAGATCGAGCGGGCGATCGCCCGCCACTATCCGGGACGCGCCGCGCCCGACAAACCGGACGAGGATTAAAGAGCTTTTCATCCCTCTGCAACAGGAGTGCTATACTTGCCTTATGACGATCATCCCCCTTCCCTCCAAAATCGAACTCGGCGACGACGCCTTTCCGCTCACTCCCGAAACCGGCATCCTGACCGATGCGCCCAACCGCTGGAATGCAGACTACCTGCACGACCTGCTTTCCCCCTCCACGGGTTTCCCCCTGCGCATCCGGACCGGGGGCCGGGCCGCCACGAACGTCATCCGGCTGCGGCTGAACGACAGCCTGGGATTCCTCGGCCGGGAAGGGTACCGCCTGACGACCTCCCCCGAGCTGATCAGCATCGAGGCGCCCGAGACGGCCGGCGTGTTCTATGGGATCCAATCCCTGCGCCAGCTTTTGCCGGTCGAGATCGAATCACGCCAGGCCCTCGCCGAGGATGATTGGAAAGTCCCCGGCCTGGCCATCACCGACGAGCCGCGCTTCGCCTGGCGGGGTTTCATGCTCGATGAAGGCCGCCACTTCCAGGGCAAGGAGACCGTCCTGCTGACGCTGGACCTGATGGCGCTGCAGAAACTCAACGTCCTGCACTGGCACCTCACCGAGGACCAGGGCTGGCGGATCGAGATCAAGAAATACCCGCGCCTCACCGAGGTCGGTTCCCAGCGCGCCGGGACAAGCAGCACCATCACTGGGCCCGAACACGACCACGTCCCGCACGGCGGTTTCTATACCCAGGAGGAGATCCGCGAGATCGTCAAATACGCCGCCGACCGGCACATAACCATCGTCCCGGAGATCGAGATGCCCGGGCATGCCCTCGCAGCCCTGGCCGCCTATCCGGAATTATCCTGCACCGGCGGTCCCTTCGAAGTTGCTACCCATTTCGGCATTTTCCAAGATATCTACTGCGCCGGGAAGGAAGCCACCTTCACCTTCCTGCAGGACGTTCTCGACGAAGTGATGGACCTTTTCCCCTCACCGTACATCCACATCGGCGGAGACGAGGCGCCCAAGAAGCGCTGGGAAAACTGCCCCGACTGCCAGCGCCGGATCGAGGAAAAGGGCCTGAAGGACGAACATGCCCTGCAAGTCTACATGACCAACCGGATCGCCGCGTACCTGGATTCGAAGGGCCGCCGCGTCGTCGGCTGGAACGAGATCCTGCAGGACCGGTTGGTCCCCACCGCAATCGTCCAGTTCTGGGTGCGCGGGCGCGAGAACCTGATCAAGGCACTCCGCCAGGACCATCGCCAGACCATCATGTCCACTTATCTCGACGCCTACCTGGATCACAGCTACGATCTGATGCCCCTCAGCCGGGCGTACAATTTCGAGCCCGTGCCGTCCGAGCTGGACAAGCAGGAGGCCGCCTTCATCCTCGGACCGGAGTTCCCGCTCTGGACCGAATGGGTCCCGAATCGTGCCCGTCTCGACTACCAAACCTATCCACGACTGACGGCCATGGCCGAAACCGCCTGGACGCCCCAGGCGAAAAAGAATCTACCTGCTTTCCGCCGCCGGCTGGCCAGGTTCCTGTCCCGGCTGGACCTGCTCGGGGTCCGCTATGCCCCGTTGGATGAAGTTGAGCCTTCATGGCTGAAGCAGCGCCTGGGCATCTTCACGATCGTCCGTCCGCAGACAAAAATCAGGGAATAAATTTCCCGGGTTCGTGCTATACTAGGCCGCAATATTCTTCCTGGAGTTGCTCGATGAATTTCTTCAAGAAGCTTTTTACTCCGCCTCCATCCAACTCGGGAACCTTCCATCGATTCAGCGTAAAATGCAAACGCTGCGGCGAGATCATCCAGGGGCAGGTCAATGTTAATAACGAGCCCAGCCTGGAGTTCGACGGGAGCGGGAAACCCTATTACATCTGCCGCAAGGTGTTAATGGGAAACCAGATGTGCTTTCAACAGATCGAGGTCATTTTCAAATTCAATGAAATGCGTGGCATACTCGAAAGGCAGGTAACCGGCGGGGAATTCGTCGACGGCTAGGAGCAGCCAGTCGAAGAGCGCTTATCCCACGGAATGACCTTCCATACTCCCCGACAGGGGAGTTTCCTTAATTGAACGCCAAACGGAGAAAAGAGCAGGAGCATGGTCAACGTAGATACGCAATACAAAATCGTGGGGCGGAAAGTCATCATCCGGCTAAAAGACCGGGTCTGCGAAAAATCGGAGGAGCTACTGGCGAGCGCCCTGTTCAGGGAAATCATCGTTCGTTACGTGAAGCACCTGGAAAGGAAAGACTCCCCCCTGATCGCCTTGTTCGCCGGCGGGCAAGCGAACATCTCCGAAGCCGATGTAGACGCCCTCATCCGAACGATCCAGCTGCTCTCCCAGATGAAGCTCGCCTGGGCGACCAAGATCCTCGGCGACGACAAGCGCTTCATCAAACAGCCTTCCCTGTTGTATGCATTCATCGAGGGTCTTTACGATTACTGGCGCGAATTCGAGCGCTTCATCGTTTGCGACTCCGAGTCCGACGTTTTGGACAAGCGCCCCTATCGCACCTTCAACGTAACGATCGAATCTTTGATGCACCTGGTCCGGAAAACCTACCGGAATATCCAGAAGAACATCAGCGGCAAGCATCCCAACATCTACCGCCAGGTCAGCGCGGGTGCTGAGATCGCCGCCATTGCATTGCCCAAGCCAATCGATTATTCCGGGAAGTGTTTCGAGAAGATCAAGGGCATCCCGGTCATCCGCCAGATCCTGCTCTACCCTCCCCTCCTGCTCAACCCGCCGATGAACAAACGGACCGGCAGCTTCGTCAGGGTGGATCGGAATCCGCTCGATATGGTCGATATCGACAGCAAGGAATGGCTGTGCTACCCAGCCAGGGTCGGCAGCCTGCTGGTGATGGTCTATTTCCACGAGAAGTTCTTCGAACTGGGCTTTTCGCTCTGCAACCTGTTCGAGCTGGCTGACGATGCCGCCCTGGAGGCAAAACCGGACGCCGTTTATCTCTTCGGTGTGCAGGATGATGCCCTGGACGGGATGGCGGAACTGCCCACCGTCTTCTACGATGCGGCCGCGGATGGCACTCTGGTGGCAGCAATTCCGCGGCGGGATGAATTCGGCTACTTCGGCTATCTCAAGAAGATGATCCTGACGCTACATAACATCCAGATGATGAAGCTGGGCAAGCTTCCTTATCATGGCGCGATGATCCGGCTCAATTTAAAGAACGAGCATGGTGCAAATGTCCTGATCTTCGGCGATACAGGCACAGGCAAATCCGAAACGCTGGAAGCCTTCCGCACCCTGGGCGAGGACGAAATCCGCGAGATCGTCATCATCGCCGACGACATGGGCTCGCTTTCGCTGGATGAAGAGAAGAACCTGATCGGCTACGGCACCGAGGTGGGGGCGTTCGTCCGCTTGGACGACCTGAAGCCCGGTTTCGCCTTCGGCCAGCTCGACCGGGCGATCATCATGAGCCCAAACATGGTCAATGCCCGGGTGATCCTGCCGGTCACGACCTACGATAACGTCGTCAAGGGGTATCCGGTCGACATGGTCCTCTACGCAAATAATTATGAGGATGTCGATGACCAGCATCCCATCATCGAAAAATTCGAATGTCCCGAACAGGCCTTGAAAGTCTTCCGGGAAGGCGCGGCGATGAGCAAAGGGACCACCACCTCCACCGGCCTGACCCATACGTATTTTGCCAATCCTTTCGGCCCGGTCCAGTACCAGGACCTGCACGATGAGATCGCCAGGCGCTATTTCGAGAACCTTTTCGAAAAGGGCATCTTCGTCGGCCAACTGCGCACCCGCCTGGGCATCCCGGGCTGGGAGCGACAGGGCCCGGAAGGCTCGGCGCACGCCCTGCTGGAATTGCTCCAGAAAGATCTGACCAACCCCTCATAACCGTCTCCCCCCGGACCTGTTGCCAGGTCCGGGCGTTTTTAAAGGCAAATTGCAGTTATCAGGGCCAATTTTCGCCGATTCCGGCTGTTTTTCTTCCCAAATATCAATAATTTTAAAGTCAATATTAATATTTTCAATAATCACCTCTTGACATTTAAATTTTAACTTGTATAATGTCAATTAGCTTTACTTACCGTTTAAGTGCTGTCAGAGGAGTCAAATCATGAAATCCCTCTACCATGCTTACCAGGCCTATGAGCGGCGCAGCGAAAGGGGCGAGTTCTCCGGTCGCTCATCGGGTCATCCTGATCTCTCCCTCCTGCCCGACTCTTTGCTGGCGCAGTTGGGCGAATTCCTTATCCAGACCGGCCTGAAACTCAAGCGGCGCCACACCGCCGGCAAGTCGATGGCCTGGTCACCGATGACGGGAAGCAAACAATGAAAAATGCATTGAGCAAGTGCCCGGTCTGCGACGGGGAACTGACCGTCACGCGTCTCCACTGCGATACCTGCGACACGGTCATCGAAGGACGTTTTGCCAACGGCGTCTTCGCCGGCCTGACCCCGGAGCAGCTGGATTTCATCGAGACCTTCGTCCGGTGTGAAGGCAAGATCACCCGCATGGAGGAGGAGATGGCGCTCTCCTACCCCACCATCCGCAACCGGCTGCAGGAAGTGATCCGCGCCCTCGGCTACGAACCCGGCAGGGAAGAAGCCGCCGAGATTCCCGACGAAAAGCGCCGTGTGGTCCTGGAAGACCTGGACTCAGGCAAGATCAACGCCGAAGAGGCCATGCGCCTCCTGAACGGAGAGGAGTAAGTCATGCAGCAGCAAACCTTCACAGTCAAAGCCTCACCGAATGTCCTGATCCGATCCGTTGCCGGCGACTTGCGCGTGGCCGGTTGGGACCGCATGGAGATCATGGTCAAGACCGACGGGGAAGTCCTCCAGGTCAACCCAGACAACGATCCGATCGCCATCTCGTGCGACGGTGATCTCATCATCTACCTGCCCCGCGACACTCAACTGACCACCAACACCGTGGCCGGCGACGCCAGCCTGCAGGCAATGCACGGAGCGGTCACGCTCGGACCGGTTGCCGGCGACCTGACCATGCACGACCTGGGTCCGGTCACCATTGGAACGATCTCGGGGGACGCCTCCCTGCGCAATATCGGCGCCCTGAACGCCGCCACCATCACCGGCGATTTCGCCCTGCGCGGCGGGCACGGCGTCTGCGCGGTCGACACGATCAACGGCGACGCTTCCTTGCGGGACGTGGACGGGATGGTCACCATCGAACACGTCGGTTCGGATCTGTACGTCCGCAACGTGCACGGAGCGGTGAACGCCAGCGCGGGGGCGGACGTGGCCCTTTACATCGATCCCACGCCCGGCCAAACCTACGACGTATCTGCCGGCGACGACCTGATCGTTCGCCTGTCCCCGGAAGCCAACGCCAGGCTGCACCTGACCTGCGCCTCCGCCGACTCGATCCAGGTCGATTTCCCCGGCGTGGTCCTTCCGGAGGACTGCAGCGATTGCCAGGTGGTGATCGGCAAGGAATCCGATGGGATGGCCGCCATGCTGCTGACCGCCGGCGGGGACCTGCTGGTGACCAGCCAGGCCGACCAATGGGAGTCCGCCGCCGACTTCGGGGTGGGCATGCACGACGGCCTGGAATGGCCCCTGCCCCCGGATTTCTCAGACCGCATCAACCGGCGCGTCCAGGCTGCCATGGAGCGGGCCCAGATCCACATGGAAGAAGCCAACCGGCGCGCCGAGCATGCCGGCCAGAGGGCATCCATCAAGATCGAAGCCGCCATGCGGAGGGCGGAAGCCAAGGCCCGGGCGGCCGAAGTCCGCGCCCGGCGCGGCCAGTTCAACCTGAACGTCGGCCGCTGGAACTGGGACCTGTCCCCCTCCGGGCCTGTCGAGACCGCCGCGCCAGCTTCGGACGAGGAGCGCCTGGTCATCCTGAAAATGCTCCAGGAAAAGAAGATCTCCCTCGAAGAAGCCGAAAAACTTCTGGCCGCCCTGGAAGGCAAATGAGCTTGATCCCCGCCGGCTCCCCGGCGATGGACTGGAGGTACTCATCATGACTGACCAAGAACGCAATCAAGTGTTGAAAATGATCGAAGACGGCAAGATCTCGCCGGAGGAGGGCCTCCGCCTGATGCAGGCTCTCGAGCAGAATCCGCCCGAAGAGGATCGCCTCCCGGGCGGGCCGGATCAGGCGACAGCATCCGAGGCCGGGCCGGCAGGGACATCCACCGAAAAATCGAACCTGGAAAACGATCCCCGCATCGCCCGCGTCAAAACGACCGTCCAGCGCCTGTGGCAGATCCCGTTGTGGATCGGCGTCGGGATTACCATCCTGTCCGCAGTCGGGATGTTCCTGATCCTGCGCGGCGCCGGCGGGAACTTCTGGTTCTATTTCATGATCCTGCCGCTCTTCATGGGGATCGCCATCATCGCATTGGGCGTCGGGACCCGCACCGCACGCTGGATCTTCGTCGACGTGCACCAGAAGCCCGGCGAGAAACCCGGGCGCATCTTCCTGGGCTTTCCCTTTCCCCTGAAACTGGCTGCCTGGTTCCTGCGCACCTTCGGGCGGAGCATTCCCGACCTCAAGAAAACCAACGTGGACGAAGTCATCGAGGTCATCGAGACCGGTTTTACCGGCGACCAGCCGCTGATCGTCAATGTGGATGAAGGCGACGACGGCGAAAAAGTCCAGGTCTACATCGGCTGATCCTTATCCTGCCTTTCGATGAATTATTAATTCTGTTTTGCGAGGAGGTCCAACATGGCCACCACTGAAGAACGTATGAAGATCCTTAAAATGATCGAGGAAGGGAAACTGAGCGCCGAGGAAGGGGCGAAGCTTCTGTCGGCCCTGGCAAGCGCCAATCGGCCCCTGGGCGGACTATCGGCCAGCGGCGCCAAGTGGCTGCGGGTGCGCGTGACCGATGTTTCCAGCGGCCGATCGAAGGCCACCGTCCAGATCCCGATCAGCCTGATGGAAGCAGGGATGAAGATCGGCGCGCACTTTGCCCCGGAGATCGATGGCGTCAACATGGATGAGCTGATGAACGCCCTGCGCTCCGGCATGACCGGGAAGATCATCGACGTCACCGACGATGAGGACGGGGAACACGTCGAAATATTCGTTGAATAATAGCGGATTGATAGGCGGCCAATAGGCAGCTTTGGAGCAGGAATGGTTTAATCTAGCTGGAATTCAACCAGAAGAAACAGGAGTTTGCCATGTCTGAAACGATCGAAAAAACATTCACCGTCACTTCACCGGCCCGCCTGAACCTCAGCAACATTCGCGGTTCGGTAGAGATCAAGGCTGGGCAGGATGGACAGATCCACGTCACTGCCGTCAAGCATGAGAACAGCGGCGACGCCAGCCGGACCGAAGTCGAGCTCAGCCAGGAAGCGGATGGGACCGTCAAGGTCGCCACGCATTTCCCGGACGGCGGCTGGAGCTGGCTGATCGGCTCCTTCCCCTGCCGCGTCGACTACGTAGTCGAAGTACCCCATCAGTGCTCCCTGAAAACGAACGCGGTCAGCAGCGACACCTTCGCCGCCGGCTTCGAAGGCGAGTTCAGCTTCACCACCGTCAGCGGCGAACTGACCTTGCGCGACCTGACCGGGCCGGTGAACGCCAAGACCGTCAGCGGCGCGCTGGAACTGGCAAACCTAGCCGGTGAAATGCACATCAACACGGTCAGCGGACAGATCTCGGGCAAGCAGCTGAACGGCAAACTGCACCTGGATACCGTTTCCGGGCGGGTGTCCTGCGAAGAATCCAGCCTGCCCTCCGCCGAAGCCACCACCGTCAGCGGCGACATGTCCCTGCAGACGGCCCTGGGAAGCGGTCCCTACCGCTTCAACTCCGTCTCAGGCAACGTGGAATTGAAGGTGCCGGCCGAATCCCGCTGCGAAGCAGAACTGCACGCCATCAGCGGCAGCCTTTCGACCAAGCTTCCGGCCACCTCCACCACCCGCCAGAACGGGCGCCAGACCCTGGAGGTCCAGGGCGGCGGCGTCAAGCTATACTTGAACAGCGTCTCCGGAAACCTCTCCCTGGTCTCGTGACCGGGTGGAAGGTCAAGCGATTTCCTCCTCAACGTCATCCCCAACAAATCCTGGGGATGACGCGTTTAATCCGTTTTGGCGAGCGCGTAAAAGTAACCAAAGGTAGACATTCATGGCAATCGCTCAATCGTCGAAATCGCACCAACCCCAGGGCATGTTCGCCTTCGCCCTGATCTGGATCGGCCAACTGGTCTCGGTCATCGCCACCCAGATGACCGGCTTCGCCATGACCATATGGATATACGAAAAAACCAGTAGCGCCACCGCCCTCGGCCTGGCAAACGTCTTCTGGGTGACCCCCTACCTGCTGATCTCGCCGATCGCCGGCGTGATGGTCGACCGCTACAGCCGCAAGCTGATGATGATGGTCAGCGACATCGGCGCCGGGCTGGCGACCGCCGGCATCTTGGTCCTGCAGGTCATGGGCGTCTTGCAGCTCTGGCATATCTATGTGGCCGTGATCTTCCAAGGGCTGGTGAACGCCTTCCAATGGCCGGCGTATTCCGCCGCCATCACTACCATGGTCTCCAAAAAACAGTATGGACGGGCCAACGGGATGATGTCGCTCGTCGACGTCGGTCCGGGCGTGATCGCCCCGGTTTTGGCCGGTGCGCTGATCGGCTTCATCAAGCTGGCCGGCATCCTGACCATCGATGTGGTTACCTACGGCCTGGCGATCCTCGCCCTGGCGGTCGTTTTCGTGCCCCAACCGCCGCCCAGCCAGGAAGGCCAGAAGGCCCGCAGCAACATCTGGAAGGAATCCGCCTTCGGCTTCAAATACATCTTCAGCCGACCCAGCCTGACCGGCCTGCTGACCCTCTTCCTGCTCGGCAACCTCTTTACCGGCATGGCGTTTACGCTGATCGCCCCCGCCATCCTTGCCCGGACGAATAACAACAGCATCATGCTGGGAACCGCCCAATCCTTCGCCGCCGTGGCGGGCGTGGTTGGCGCGGTCTTGATGAGCGCCTGGGGAGGCTTCAAACGCCGGATCAACGGGATCATCGCCGGCTGGTTCTTCTCCAGCCTGCTCGGGATGACTTTGTTCGGCTTTGGCAGGAGCCTGGCCATCTGGATCCCGGCCGGGATGCTGATGATGCTCTTCGTGCCGCTGATCAACGGCTCCAGCCAGGCCATCTGGCAATCCAAGGTCGCCCCGGATGTGCAGGGGCGCGTCTTTGCCACCCGGCGCTTCATCGCCCAACTGCTCCAGCCGATTGCGCCGGTCATCGCCGGGACGCTGGCCGATTTCGTCCTCGAGCCGGCGATGAAGGCCCAGACCGGCTTATCGCAAACCTTCGGCGGATGGTTCGGCAGCGGGTCCGGAGCAGGCATGGGAATGTTGATCACCCTGTGCGGATTGTTGACCGCCCTGATCGCCTGCGCCGCCCTTTTCGTCCCGGTCATCCGGCACGTCGAAGACCTCCTGCCAGACCACGACCAGGTGCCGGCCGCGACGCCGGCAGCCGAGGGCTCGCCGGCCGATTGACGCCCATCCCGGGCTGCGAATTGCTAAAAGACCAATCCCCATCGAAAAACATCCAGACAAGGAGGCAAGCATGCGTGACCACATTCAAGAAGCCCTGAAACACAGCCGGGCCGACTACACCGAAATCCGCATCGAAGAAAAGGAAACCACCCGGGTCGTCTTCCGCGGCAAGGAACTGGAAGTCGCCAATGCCAACATCGACAAGGGCGGCATCGTCCGCTGCCTGATCAAGGACAAAGGCTGGGGCGTGGCCACCTTCAACGACCTGGACGACCTGCTCAACAAGGTCGACCAGGCGACCGAGTGCGCCCGGGTCGGGTCGGTGCCCGAGCCGATCGAGCTGGCCCCGGTCGAGCCGGTCCAGCAAGTCATGACGGCAGACCTGAAGCGCGACTTCCGGGATATTTCCCTGGCTGAGAAAAAAGCCCTGGCGGAACGCTATAACCAATCCCTGCTCGGCGCCAGTGACAAGATCGTCGACACCTCGGCCGTTTACAGCGACGCCTTCACCAAGGTCATCCTGGCAAATTCCGAAGGGACTTACATCGAACAGGACCGTCCCTCCGTGGTCGTCGGAGCGACCGCCATCGCCCGGGACGGCGACAACGTCCAGCAGGCCCACGATTCCTTTTCCACCACCCAGGGCTACGAGTTCGTCCTCGACAAGGACGATATGGTCAGGATGGTCGCCAGCCACGCCGTCGAGCTGCTCTCGGCCAAACCGGTCAAGGCCGGCCAGTATACCGTGGTCGCTGACCAGATGCTGGCGGGAGTCTTCATCCACGAGGCGTTCGGGCACCTCTCCGAGGCGGATTTCGTCTATGAGAATCCCAAGGCGCGGGAGATGATGAGACTGGGTCGGCGGTTCGGCAAGGGGATCCTGAACGCCTTCGACGACGGCTCGATCCCACACCAGCGCGGCACCACCCTGTTCGACGACGAAGGCACCCCGGCCCAGCGCAACTGGCTGATCCGGGACGGAGAGCTGGTCGGGCGGCTGCACTCCCGCCAGACCGCCGCCAGGATGGGTGAATCGGCCTCGGGCAACGCCCGGGCGATCAATTACCGCTTCGCCCCGATCGTGCGAATGACGAATACAGGAATCGAAAACGGCGCCACCTCATTCGAGGACATGATCAGGGACATCCCGCTCGGCATCTACGCCTGCGAAGCCTACGGCGGCCAGACTCAGCTGGAGAACTTCTCCTTCAGCTCCGGATATGCCTACATGATTCGGGATGGGAAGCTGGCCGAGATGGTCAAGGATGTCATCCTGGCTGGAAACCTCTTCACCACCCTGGAGAATATCGATGCCATTGGGAACGACTTCAAATGGCTGAACACGGGCGGCGGCTGCGGAAAGGGCAACCAGTATCCCCTGCCGGTCGGGATGGGCGCGCCGCACATCCGCATTCAAAACGTCGTCATCGGCGGCGAATAACGGGAGGGCTGCATGGATATCCTGACCCAACTCAAAAAACAGGCCGACCAGGTGGAAGTGGTCAGCCTGCAGAACGAAAAAACCACGGTCGAGTACGAAGCCAACCAGCTGAAAACCTGCACCGTCGCCGAGACCAAAGGTACGGCAGTGCGGGTCATCCGCAAGGGACGACTCGGTTTTGCCGCCTCCACGGATGAAACCGCCGGCGATAAACTGGCCGTCAACGCGCTCGAATCGGCCTCCTACGGTGATCCGGCGTCCTTCTCCTTTCCGGAATCCCGGCCGGCGCCGGCCGTCCGGACCTACGACCCGGCCGTCGCCGACCTGCCCATCCCCCGGCTGGTCGAGGTCGGACGGGAGATCCTCGACCTGGTCCTGCCCGTCGAGCCGCAGGCGCGCTGCAACATCAGCCTGGAGCGCAGCCTGGCAACGGCCAACATCCGCAACCAAACCGGCCTGGATGTCTCCTTCCGGGCCTCCCCCCTTTCCCTCGGGCTGGAGATCGACCGGATCGAAGGCGACGACGTCCTGATCCTGTACGACCAGTTGGGCACCACCCTCTGGGATGAGGATTATCTCGATTTCGCCCGCCGGCTGGTCGAAAAACTGAAGAAAGCCCGCACCATCACCACCATCCAGCCGGGCCGGATGCCGGTCCTGTTCGCCCCCAGCGGCACGCTGGCCCTCGGCCTTCCATTGACCCAGGGACTGAACGGCAAAGAGGTCTACAAAGGCACCTCGCCGCTGGCCGGCAAGCTCGGCGAGAAGCTGTTCGATGAAAAGATCAGCCTCGTCGACGACGGGACGATCGACGGCATGTTTGCCAGCGCCAGCTACGACGACGAGGGCACGCCCCGCCGCCGGAATGTACTGGTGGACAAAGGTGTCTTGAAGGGGTTCATCTACGACCTGAAAACCGCCGCCCAGTGCGGAGTGGATTCGACCGGCAACGCCTCGCGCGGCCTCTTCAATCCGCCCGAGCCCTCCTTCACCAATTTCTGCATCCAGCCGGGCGAAACCACGCTGAAAGAGATGCTGGCCGGCATCCGGGAAGGCATCCTGGTCGAAGACCTGCTCGGCCTGGGACAGGGCAATATCATCTCGGGCGCATTCTCCAACCC
>Ga0335069_10011226_pt1 | contig 12656 bp, 10 predicted proteins | sample Lox_Sample_11_FD_206714 | JGI IMG/M metagenome (GOLD analysis project Ga0335069, IMG submission 206714) | Soil microbial communities from Loxahatchee National Wildlife Refuge, Florida, United States - Lox_Sample_1.1 | ecosystem: Environmental > Terrestrial > Soil > Wetlands | place: USA... | reverse complement strand
GCAGAAGCGGCGGCACCACAAGAAATCCCGGAAAGGATGCCCTCTTCTCGCGACAAACGCCGAGCCATCTCGATAGATTCTTCATTCGAAACGAGTTCCACGCGATCGACCATCGAGAGATCTAGCGTTCCTGGAATGAACCCAGCGCCGATTCCCTGTATTTTGTGCGGACCCGGTTGCAGCGGGCGGTGCTGTAAGGTCTGGGTGATTACAGGACTCCCGACCGGTTCCACTGCGATGGAGATGATTTTCTTGTTCCGAACCGTCTTGATGTAACGCGATACACCGCTGATGGTCCCGCCCGTACCGACCCCACTGACCAGAACATCAATGGCCCCCTCGGAATCTTCCCAGATCTCAGGTCCAGTCGTCTTGAAGTGAATGTCCGGATTCGCCGGATTCTGGAACTGCTGTAGAAGGATGTAGCGTTCGGGATCGGCAGCGACCAATTGTTCGGCCTTTGAGATCGCGGCCTGCATGCCGGCGGCACCTTCGGTCAGGATCAAATTCGCGCCAAATGCGATCAGCACCTTACGCCGCTCGATCGACATGGTTTCCGGCATGATCAAGGTAATCGGATACCCACGGGCGGCTGCCACAAACGCCAAAGCGATCCCTGTGTTTCCGCTCGTGGGTTCGATCAGTTCCTTGCCCGGCCGCAGGAGCCCGCGCTTCTCGGCATCCCAGATCATGGATGCGCCGATTCGATCCTTTACCGAATAGGCTGGATTCCGGCCTTCGATCTTAGCGAGAACGGTGGCTCGCGCCCCTTCCGTGACGCGGTTCAGCTTTACCAGCGGCGTGCGGCCGATGCTCAGTGAATTATCTTGAAATTGCATTAGATCTCCCAGTTCGGGACGTATTTCGTTTGCCGCTCGTGCCAGTTGCGGACTAGCTCGGCAAACGTGGTGTGATCGATCACATTCGAGATCGCTTGATCGACGCGACGCCAGGTCTCGGCAAACGGATCGTTCGCGACTTGCTTCCTCGAAGACTTTCCGGTCTTTGCGCCTTCGACGTAGCGAAGCACTTGCCCGACTGTGATCGAGTCGGCACCCCGCGATAATAGGTAACCGCCCTCTGCGCCTCTCCGCGATTCGACGAACCCGCCCTGCTTCAGCCCCGCCAGAATCAACTCCAAAAACTTTTGCGGGATGTCTTGGCGCTGGGCAATATCGGCGATCTTGATCGGCTCGCCTGGCTTCTGCAATGCGAGATCGAAAATGGCGCGTAATGCGTACTCGCCTTTTACGGATGCGTTCATGCCAGGATGGGCAATCCCCTCATGCCAACTAGAGATTGTACTCGGCTCTAAGGTTGACTTTCAAACTGTTCTCGCATAGGCTCAGCAACATGATCTCGTCCGGCTACTTGCCGGGCACCTTGTAAGCTGTTTCTCAGAAAAGGGGACAATAATGCGACGAAAATTATTGTTTTTGATTTTCTTATTGCCGCTGGTTGGCGCTGAGCCTGCCGGATACAGGTATTGGAGCGCGGCCGATCTGAAAGGTTATGCCAAGACGCTGGCGCCCAAAATGAGCGCTCAGAAATTCGCGAACGAGCGGATCGGGGATTTCGGAAATCATTATGCGCTCGCAGTGCATCGCGAGGGAACAGGCGACGCCGAGCTCCACGAGAACGATGCGGACCTGATGTTCATTTCCTCGGGCTCGGCCACGTTGGTGATCGGCGGCTCGATCAAGGACAGCAAGCAGACTGCGCCTGGCGAACAACGCGGACCTTCGATCGTTGGCGGCTCAAAGCAAAAGCTAGCGCCGGGAGACGTTGTGCACGTTCCATCCAAGACAGCACATCAGGTTATGCTCGATCCGGCGACGCAGATTACTTATCTGGTCGTGAAAGTAAGAGACTAGCGTACGGCTGTTCCACCATGGCGATCGATTGGCGAGCGCGCAGAGACGGAGATGATCCGTTAGATGCGTGGGAAGTTCTCGCGGAGGAGTTCGAAACTGCGGGAAACGTTCTGGGAAACGATCTGGATCAAGTCGCCGAGGACTACTTCGCGGCGAAAGCAAAGCTCGAGCGGCTCAAGGAGCAGCATCCGGAGGACCAAGTCGTAGCCAATGCTCAGGCCGAGTTCGCGCAAAAACTGCGCGCGGTCGAGCAGATTCTCTTCGCACGAATCCACGAACATCCTCGGACGGCTCTATGCTTTTCCGGGGGCGGCGTTCGCAGCGCGACGTTCGGACTGGGCGTCCTGCATGCCCTAGCGCGTTTGAATCCGTCGCCACTTCCCACGTTCGACTATCTTTCCACGGTTTCGGGCGGGGGCTATCTAGGAGCATGGTTCAGCGCCTGGGCAATGCGTGAGGAAGAGGCCGATCCGACCATACCTGGCGCAGAGGCTGTCACAGCAGACTTGGGAATACTTCCCCCGCTCCCATCAACGCTAGATCCTGAACCCGCGCCACTTCTTCACATTCGAAAATATTGCCGGTTTCTGAACCCCAAGATGGGCTTGCTTTCTGCGGACACGTGGACGCTCGGGGCGACGGTCGCGCGGAACATAATCCTGAATTGGCTGATCCTGATTCCGCTGATCATGTTGGTACTGCTGATTCCGGTGCTATACGTTGCGGTGATCTTCTTCATCGGCACGATCGACGAATCCAATGTCGGGTTTCACTGGGGCGGCGTGTGGCTATTTTTGATCGCGGGAATCTCAGCCGGAGTGGTTGGGACTACTTATATCGCGTGTCATTTGCCATCACTCAGCGGCAACAAGTCGGGTACGGAAACGAGCTTCCTGCGCTGGACTCTCTTGCCTCTGGGTATTTCGGCGATCTGTCTTTCGCTCCATTGGGTCTGGCGTCTTCGAATTCCACCACACAACGACTACGCCACTTATCAATTCATGATGATCGGAGCGCTCATCCATGGGCTCGGCGGGTTGTTTGGCGCGATCTGGATGTGGTCACGATCGATTCGAGCGCCATGGACGACAATCAGTGTGCTGCTAGCCGCAGCGCTGAGCGGGGCTGTTGCAGGATGGCTGGCGAATCTCGCAGCACAATGGCTGCAGATTCTCGACCAGTTTTCGCTCCAGTTCTTCGCGTGCCTCGCGGTACCGTTCGTGTTGTTATCGTTCTCCGCGGCTGCACTGCTCGCCGTCGGAATCGCCAGTCAGGTGACCAACGACGACGATCGGGAGTGGTGGTCGAGGGCCGGCGGATGGCTTCTGATCCTGACTTTTGTGTGGCTGCTCTTCAGCGCGAGCGTCTTGTTTCTGCCGGTCTTTCTGCAGCAGACTTGGACACGACTCCTTGCCGCGGTCTCGACATTGAGCATCGGTGGAATCGCGAGCCGTCTCGGTTTCAGCGGCGAAACCGCAGCCAGTGGTCTGAGAGAAGAGAAAGGCAGCCGCGAGCAGAACAGTAACCCGATCAAGGACCGCATCGCAAAGCTCGCTGGGCCGGTCTTTCTTATACTGCTTGTCGGGATTCTCGGAATCCTCAACACTAGCCTGGTCGACTCCTTGCCGACATGGCCGTTGACGTCGAAACTGCCGGGAGTAACCCAGCCTGTTGTCAGCGTCTTGTACATGATGACGCTCTGTGGGTTGGCCATACTTGCGTTCTCATGGCCCATCAATATCAATCGATTTTCGCTCCACGCAATGTATCGAGCCCGGCTCGTCCGCACCTATCTCGGGGCATCGCGCCCGGACCGGGAGGAGACCGCGAACAAGTTCACGGATCTGGACGAAGCAGACAACCCGCCGCTCGCCTGTCTTAGCAAATACAAGCCGCTGCATGTGGTCAACATGGCGCTGAATCTGGTGGGTGGCAAGAATCTCGCCTGGCAGCAGCGAAAAGCCGAGAGCTTCACCGCCTCACGCCTGCGCATTGGAAGCCTGCGCGTGGGTTTTCAGGATTCCAAGAAATATGCGCAGCAGGGAGGATCGGGAAAACCATTTACGCTCGGCTCGGCAATTACCATTTCCGGCGCCGCCGCCAGTCCGAACATGGGCTATCACTCGTCGCCGATTTTGAGTTTCGTGATGACGTTGTTCAATGCGCGGCTGGGCTGGTGGCTCGCCAATCCTGGTTCTCACGGAAAGGGCAGTTGGCAGAAGGATGGCCCGACGCTTTCCTTCTCGCCGATTATCAACGAAGCGCTCGGTAGAACAAACGATGAGAGTACCTGGATCTATCTCTCGGACGGCGGGCACTTCGAGAATCTTGCGATCTATGAAATGATCTTGCGCCGATGCAGGACGATCATCGTGGTAGATGGCAGCCAAGACAAATCCTATACCTTTGAAGACCTCGGCAACGCGGTGCGGAAAGCGCGGGTGGATTTGGGCATCCCCATCGAATTCCCGAATGAGCTTCCGATGTATAACGGCCGGGACTCTCGTAACCTGTATTGTGCGATCGGAACGATCAATTACTCGTGCGTGGACGGAACGAACGGCGACGACCAGCGGCTGGGAACCATCGTCTATATCAAAGCCTGTCTGAACGGGTCTGAGCCGACCGATGTTTTGCATTACGCCTCATCCGATAAGGATTTCCCGCAGCAGGGTACGGGGCAGTTATGGTTCGATGAGTCGCAGTTCGAAAGCTACCGGAGGCTTGGTTCACATATCGTCGAGGAGATTTGGAAGAAGAAGCCACCTATGCCGGGAGGAACTCCGGCGGTGGAGCAGTTTGTTGCGGCTGCACGAGAGTACGTCAAGACTAAGCCGCGAGTGGACGCGGATAAGACCTATTCTTTCCAGAACAGCTCGGCGTCGGAGCGGCGAACGTAGTTGGCGTCGGCGGCTATCGGATCCTGTGCACGGCCGGATCGGAGTTCGCGCCAGGCAATGTGGCCGATGGCTGCTGCTAACGCACGTGGAGCAGTGACGACAGGTATGCTTTGATCGACTGAACTCCGGAACGGCGAGAAATCGGTGGCAATGAACTCGAAACCCGACGGCGGGAGCGTCTTCAACCAAGCCGGAAATTTCATGACCGTCTCAGGCGCCGCGATGTGGAGGTTCTCGTCGTAAACGGCGCCGTATACTTCACCGCGCCTGGCATCGAGCACGACTGCCCGTAACGGTGCGGTTCCGAATGATGCCATCGCGCGCAGGTTCGACACAACGACGATCGGTCTGCCTGTCGCTTCCGCCAAGCCTTTCGTTGCCGTCAGCCCTACGCGAACTCCAGTGAACGATCCTGGTCCGGATGCAGCGGCGAAGCAGTCCATGTGTCGAACATTAACGCCGTGCCGATCGAGCAATCGCTCGATGTGAGAGTAGAGTACATGCCCGAAACCATCGGGCGAATGTAGCAGGACTTCTTCGATGGTCCTGTTTTCCTCGGTTAGGGCGATGCTTCCGAACTCCGACGTCGTGTCGATGGAAAGGATCACTTATTTAACTGGTACACGTGGTCGGCAGCGTAGACTTTGCCGTTGGCATTCAGCGCCGTGAGATGGATGCTCAGGACGGCTGGGAAGTTTGTCGCGATCGATGCCGGAATCACGAACGTTCCCGGCGCGCCCGTGCCAATGATCCTCGGACCGCGGCCGTCCGCCGCTACTTCCCCGGTCCAAAGATAAGTCATCGACCTGGTGGCGCGCGTCGTCCGCGTTAGTTTCACGGAGAACTGAACCGGCTTGCCGGCAGTAAGTGGATCGGTCGCCGGCTCTACGATTGTGTACGGCACCTTTTGCGGATTTGTTTCTAACTCTTGCACGGGTACCGGCCGGGAATCGAACTTGTAGGACTTCAACATCGATTCCTTTCGGCCCTCGCGCGCTACAAGCAGTACCCACGGCTTGCTCTTATCGGGGGCCTCGCCGGTGAAGTGCTCGCCTTTGTATTTCTTCTGCTCGAGGTATTCGCCGGTCGCTGGATTGAACCACATGACATCGTACCCGTGCTTTTCCACCGACACTTCGACCGGCGGGCCGGGATGCTCGATGTAGTTGATGTATTCGATCTCCTCCAGTGCCACGGAGCGGCCACCGTCGATATCGAAGTACGGTTCCAATTCCCAATGCCGCGTGTCGGACATGAAGTCGAACCAATAGCGCGCTTTGACCGCGTCGCCGCCCCGAAACTCGGGATACTCGCCATCCATGGTTGCGTTCCAAAGATGCTGCGCGTCCGTGACGCCGACAAAAGGCACCTGATAAAGCTGATGCTCCACGGAGCCCACAGCGTCGTCCAGTGAACTCTCGACGATATAGTCCATCCAACCATCGCTAATGAGGGGCGAAGACGATACCTTGGCGTTGGTGGAACGCGGATGCAGGTAGGGATCGAGCCTCTTGAGATCCTCGCCGAGCTCCTTTAGCAACGCGCGGCCATTTCCGTAGTCTTCGAACTCATCGAGACCCTGCCAAGTCACGTTGAAGGGCGCGTAGCGCGCGACGACGTACCGAACAAAGCGCTCGCGCGACTGCCAATCGGGGAACAGGCTGGTCAGGTAGTTGGGATCGGAAGCCAGAATGAGATCGGTAGTGATGCCGCGCTTGTGAATAGCGAGGACGCGCTTGTCGAGTTCATCGAAGAACGCGGGACTCGGTTTCGCCGTGCCGGCATACACGCGGTTGCGGTCGCCTGGATTGCCCAGAATCGACCCGCGGAAATGGTTGAACTTGTTCTGCGCCGCTTCGTTCAGCCTTTGTTCAAAATCCGCCGCGCTATCGAAGGCAAATCGATCGTCAATGTAACCCATCCAAAGGTGCGCCTTCTTGTCGTCGGTCGCCCAATGGTGAACGTTGGCCGCGTGAACGTAACCGGGCGAATCGGAGCCTGTGGCGCTGAATGAACCCTCCTTGCCGTCGAACGGAGCGATGTTACTCGTGGTCTTGTAAATCCACTGGCCTGCTTCGGTGGGAACGAAGCGAATGATCATCTTGCGACCGCCGTCCCAAAATGCCGGCATGAGATAAGTTTTGAATCGCGGCGAGCGGAATTCGGCTTTCAGTTGGACGCTAGCGTACGGATTCGGATGCGCGGACAAGTCCGTAGCGCTCAGCTCGAATGTGAACTCGCACGGCGAATAAGCGGGCGTGCCTTCGCACGGTGATTGAGCAAAAATGCGGATCGAGGCGAGAAGGATAAGGAGCGGCAGACGTGCCAGCATCTTCTTTCAGTTTATTACTGGCGGTTCCTAAACCTGCGCTGTCGTTGGTGGGGCAGGCCCCCGGCCTGCGGCCGACGCCCTCGTCGGCCTTCTTCGTTCAACCTATAGCCGGACCAGGGGGTCCGGCGCGGACGAGGGCGTCCGCCCCACAGTTTACATAGACATCACATGGAACCGCGCCGATGCGGAGTAGGCGCGCGGCGGACCTTCAACCGTCAGCCATGCCTGCGCGACATACTTGCCTGGCGGCAGTGAACCTGCTGGAGCTGTAATCGAAAACTCCTTCTCGTACTGGATTTGCAGTTCGGTTGTGGACTGCGAAAAGGCCTGGCCTTTCGACCAGGAATACACCACGTTCCCTTGATCGTTGTGGATTTCGAGATCGTACTGTTGGCTCGATGGAAATGCCAGCACCACTGGATCGGCTGACCAATTTCGAATCGTGAGCTTTGCGGTCAGCGTGATCGGCTGCGAAGCCGAATAATCAGCTTCGTCCAACGCCAGGTCTATCGATAGTTCGGGTTCAGCCATGGCTATCCGTAATAGTTCTTATCCCACGCATGGCGCTTCAAAACCGCGAGCGTCGCCTCATCCAGTGGCCCTTTATCGGAGACGGCGGCGTTCTGCTCTACGTTTCGCACCGTACGCATTCCCGGAATCACCGTTGTGACCGCATGATGCGTGATCGTAAATCGAAGCGCGATCTCCGGCAGCGACCCGTTCACGCCAGCCAGATCCTTGTTTAGCGCGGTGACATGCTGCTCAACTTCTTTCTTACGATCGCCTCGAAAATAATATGCGCGGAATTCCTTCGGATTGAAAACCGTATCTTCGGTTATGTTGCCGGTCAGGCTTCCCTCATCGAAGGGGACGCGCGCCAACACTCCCACATTCATCTGCTGCGCGAGCGGAAACAGACTCTTCTCCGGGCTCTGATCGAAGATGTTGTAGATCACCTGTACAGCGTCGATCAGCCCTGAGCGAACCAGCTCCAGCGCGGAGTCCGGCTGATGATCGTTGATGGATACGCCGACCGCACGGACCTTCCCGGCGGTCTTCAGCTCTTCGAATGCATGCCGCCATTCCTCATGCGGAAACCACTCCGGATTCCAGACGTGCAGTTGCAGGAGATCGATGGTTTCGAGCTTCAAATTGTGCAGGCTCTCGTCGACGCAATGCAGGATGTACTCGTATGGGAACACTTGTTCGATCCCGATCCCCGGCCGCGCCGGCCAGAGTTTGTTTTTCGGCGGCACCTTGGTGGCGACGTACATGCGATGTTTCGCGTCGCGGATCACACGCCCGACCAGTTTCTCGCTGTGGCCTTCCCCGTAGGCCAGCGCAGTGTCAATGAAGGTAACGCCAAGCTCCATGGCTCGGTGTAGCGCGCGGATAGACTCCTCATCGGTGCTTCCCATCCACTGATTTCCGCCAATACCCCATGCTCCATAACCGATCTCACTGATGGAAAAGCCCGTTCGCCCGAGGATCCGGTGTTTCATCCTGAACCTATGATAGTGAAAGGCGCATCCAATAGATTCAGGAGGCCGGAATGGAAGCGAAACATCGGGTCGTGATTCTCGGTGGCGGCTTCGGAGGGCTGTATGCCGCCAAGGCTCTACGCAGAGCGCCGGTCGAGGTTACATTACTCGACCGCCGCAATTTCCACCTCTTTCAACCCTTGCTTTACCAGGTTGCTACGGGTTCGCTCTCTCCAGGCGAGATCTCGTCCCCACTACGCTCGGTGCTGCGCCGTCAGAGGAATACGCGGGTATTGCTGGGGGAGGCGATTGATCTCGATGCCGGCCGCCGCCGGCTGATCTACGATTCTGGCGATCTGGAATATGACTCGCTCATCGTGGCAGCCGGCTCGGGCGATTACTATTTCGGTCATGAAGACTGGAAGGAAATCGCGCCCGGCCTGAAATCGATTGAAGAAGCAACTGCGATCCGGCATAAACTTCTCTATGCATTCGAAGCCGCTGAGAAAGAAACGGACCCTGACAAAAGGCGCCAATGGTTGACGTTTGTTCTCGTCGGCGCAGGCGCGACCGGCGTCGAGCTGGCCGGTGCGCTGGGAGAAATCGCTCACGACACTCTGAAGAACGACTTTCGCTCGATTCGGCCGGAAGAAGCCGAGATCCTTTTGCTTGAAGGTGGCCCGCGCGTGCTGCCGACGTTCCCCGCCGACCTGTCCGCGAAGGCTGCCGCGTCTTTAGTTCGACTCGGGGTGACGCCGCGAACAAACGTCATGGTGACCGATATCGATGAATCGGGTGTAACGGTTAAAACACCTCAGGGCATCGAGCGGATTGAAGCGAAGACAGTGCTCTGGTCGGCGGGCGTGCGGGCGTCGCACTTCGGCGAGGTCCTGGAGCAGCGGGCGGGTGCGCACCTCGATAAGACTGGTCGCGTGCGAGTGGATCCTGACTGCACGGTTCCGGGACATCCGGAAATCTTTGTGATCGGCGATCTTGCGTATCTGGAACAGGATGGCAAACCCTTGCCGGGCGTCTCGCCGGCCGCAATCCAGGGCGGCGGTTACGTTGCACGGCTGATTCAGAAGCGGTTGAAAAACGAGCCGACCGCTCCGTTTCATTACTTCGATAAAGGCAGTCTTGCAGTCATCGGGCGCGCGTCTGCAGTTGCGCAGATCGGACCGCTTCATCTGTCCGGTCTGCTTGCGTGGCTGGTCTGGCTGTTTGTTCACTTGATGAATCTGGTGGAATTTTCAAACCGGGTGCTGGTCTTTATTCAGTGGGGTTTTCTGTACATCACGTTCAACCGCGGCGCGCGGCTAATCACCGGCAGTGAGGCTCTGCATCGCACATCGCATGAAGAGGAAACTGCTACAGTAACGAAATAATGCGGAAATGGTGCTTGGCGGCCCTGCTTGCGGCGCTTCCGGCGTTGGGTCAAACAAGCGAGCAACTTTTCAACGGCAAGAACCTCGACGGATGGCAGTTTCTGCCAGGCGAGGCCGGCCAGCAGGGATTTACCGTCGAAAATGGTATTCTCCACACGCAGCCGGGTAAAGGGCTACTTTGGTACACGCGCAGGAAGATCGGCGATGCAACGGTGCGCGTTGTGTATAAGATGTCCAATGAAAAGGGAAACTCCGGCGTGTTCATCCGCATTCCGGTCGAGCCGGCATCGGAAAGCGACGCAATCAATAAGGGAATCGAGGTGCAGATCGACAACCGCGATAACGATTACCACTGCACCGGCGTGCTTTATTCGATGACCAAGGCTTTGGCGCGGCCGTACAAGGCTCCCGATGAGTGGAACACGATGGAGATCACATTACGAGGCCTGCGGACCATCGTGAAAGTCAATGGTGTGCTGGTGACGGATTACGACGGCGTGTCGGAAGTTCCGCCGAAAGAGAAATCCTACGAGCCAGACCGCGGCCAGCGTCCGGAAATGGGCTACATCGGGTTGCAGAACCACGATAGTGTAGCCGTGATTTCGTTTAGGGAAGTGAGTGTCGGGAAGTAGCTCATAGCTGAAAGCTATTGGCTGTTGGCTATCAGCTAGTTCACCTTGAACGTTTCGTCGATCTCGAAGGCCCGTTTGCGGCCCGTCGATACGACCCGGCCGCGGAACTTGATCCTGCCGTTGATGCAGAGATCGATCGGGCGATTCACTGGATAGTCGAAGCTCAGTACATCCTCCTCTTTCAAGTCCATCAGGTCTTCCACACGTAACGTCGGCCCTGCCAGACGGCCGTCGAGCAACATTTTCGACGGGCGAATCATCTTGAGAACTCGCGCTTGTTCTTCTTCAGTGGACTCGGTCTTGCGCACCGACCATTGCTGGTCGAACTTGTGGCGCAGCATCTTGACCACAATCGACGGGATGCCGATATTGATCATGCCGGCGTTGTCGCCGATGCGTGCCTCCATGGTGACTGCGACGACGGCCTCGTTCGGCGCGAGGATACGCAACAACTGTGGTTCCGTCTCGTGCTGATCGATGGAAAATTCAAGCGGGGTCACCGCGTGCCAGGCTGTTTTCAGATCCTGCAACGTGATGCGGAAGAGCCCGTCCAGAACGCTCTGCTCAATTTCGGTGATCTCGCGGTTAATCTTTAGCAACGACCGCGTACTCCCGCCCAGCAGCATCTCGATGATCGGAAAAACCAGCGTCGGGTTGATTTCCAACACGGCGTTGCCTTCGTACGGCTTCATCCCCAAAGCCACCAGGCAACTGGGCGAAGGTAGGCCTTGCGAGAATTCCATGAACGATAGCTGCTCTACCGAGACAAGGTTCACCGCGACGTAGGCGCGAAGGTACGCCGAAAGGCTGGAGGCGAGGCTGCGTGCGAAATTCTCGTGCAGAATGTGGATGGCGCGGAGCTGATCTTTGGCGATGCGGTCGGGGCGGCGAAAATCGTACGGCTGCGCCCGCTTGGCCGGGTCATCGTCTTCCGGAGAGTCACGCAGATTCCGGAATACATCATCGATTTCTTCCTGGCTTAGAACGCGATCTGACATCTAAACATCCATCGGCCGCTTTCGCCTTTTCTTTATCAAGATCGGTGCAAACCGGCTGATAGAATCGAAATGGTGCAGCGATTCCACGTACATAATTTCGGATGCCGGGCGTCTCAAGCTGACGGCGCCGCGCTGGAAGCGTCGTTGCATGCGAAGGGAATGTGCGCCTCGGCAACCGCGGCCGATGCTGAACTCGTCGTCCTAAATACCTGCACCGTAACAGCCTTTGCGGACGACGATGTGCGCAAAGCTGTGCACCGCGTGCATCGAGAGAATCCCGCCGCACGAATTCTGGTGACCGGGTGTTATGCCCAACGTGCCCCGGAGGAGTTAGTAGTATTACCCGGCGTCAACTGGGTGGTAGGGAATTCGCATAAGGTTCAGATTCCCGAAATCGTGACTGAAGCGCAAACGCCGTATCATGGCGAGATTCACGTCGGCGATATCTTCGCCCAGCAGGAGTTCCTTTCTGCTCCGGTGGAAGACGCCGCGGGAGAACGAACACGGCCCAATTTGAAGATTCAGGATGGCTGCAACAACCGTTGCTCATTCTGTATCATCCCGTTCGTGCGCGGGCGCAGCCGGAGCGCGCCGGCGGATCAGGTCGTAGAGCAAATGCGGAATCTCGCGTCGCGCTATCGCGAAGTGGTGCTGAGCGGAATCAATCTCGGCCGCTGGGGCCGCGAAGCGGGATCGACCATGCGGCTCGTGGATCTGATTCGAATGCTGCTGGCCGAGACCCCCATCGAACGCCTGCGGCTGAGTTCGGTCGAGCCGATGGATTGGAGCGACGATCTGTTGGAACTCGTCTCGTCGTCACCGCGAATTGCTAAACATGTTCATGCGCCTTTGCAGTCGGGTTCGGACCGCGTGCTCCGCCGGATGCATCGCAAATACCGGCCGCGTCACTATGAGGACCGCATTCGGAAAGCGCGAGCCTGGATGTCCGATGCCGCGATCGGTGCCGATGTCATGACCGGATTTCCAGGTGAAACGGACGAAGAGTTCGAAGAGAGTCGAGTGTTCATCGAAAGCCTGCCGTTCACATACCTGC
>Ga0335069_10011225_pt1 | contig 12658 bp, 10 predicted proteins | sample Lox_Sample_11_FD_206714 | JGI IMG/M metagenome (GOLD analysis project Ga0335069, IMG submission 206714) | Soil microbial communities from Loxahatchee National Wildlife Refuge, Florida, United States - Lox_Sample_1.1 | ecosystem: Environmental > Terrestrial > Soil > Wetlands | place: USA... | reverse complement strand
ATGCTGACCAGGCTCGCGCCGCTGCCGGATGGCACTGTGCGCGGTCAGGCATTGCTGCCCGTGCTCGTCGAGGCGGGCGCCGACCTGGTGCACCACTTCGACCTGGACGCGAGCCGGCTCGCGGAGATCATCAACGAAGGAGCGGATGCCAGCCGCAAGGTCGACGCCGGTGATATCCAGTTGATCGCCATGAGCGGTACGCACACACCCTATGCGCAGGTGCGCTTTGCTGTGATCGGGCGCGACCAGGCGGTTGAACGCGCGCACCCGGTCGAGGCCAGCGTCACTGACACGTTGCGCGACCGCGATGACCGCACCAGCTCGATGCACGCGATTGATTCAAGCCGGGCGCACGGCGCTGCATACCGCGGCGAACTCTCGGCTGAGTCCACCCGGCAGTCGTTGCGGCAGTACATCTACGAAAAATACCTGTTCGCGCAGCCGGCCGTCCGCGCTGGCGGCGGGACCAACGGAGCCTGAGGGCGATGCGCCGCACGACGATGGCAGCATTGATGGCGGTGGCAGTGTGGGCCCAGGTCGCCCACGCGTCCAATCTGCCAGCCAGTGGCGCGGATTCTGCGACGTCGGTGCAGAGCCTGTTCCAGCTCAGCGGGGACTTGCCGGGCTCCCATCTGGTTCTCGGCAGCAGCGCCACGATCACGACGATACAGATCGATGCAGCCGGCACGCTGTCGTTCACGTTGACCGACAAGCTCTTCCCGGTGGCACTGGGCGCATTGAGCTTTGCGGTGACGGACACGCATTCGGCGTTGGCATCGATGACAGGTCCGGGCACGCTGAGCGTGGATGTGACGGGGCCGATGACCCTGTATGCCGACGTGTTTGCCACGGCCCAGGGCGCTGCCAACGCGGGGCTGTACAACCTGCAGGTGGGTTTTGCGCCGACGGTGCCCGTGCCCGTGCCGGCGAGCGGAGCGCTGCTGTGCGCTGCAGTCCTGATGTGGCGATTGATGCATCGGCGCGGCCGGCCGTCGATACACAATTGTCATACTGCTGTGGCGTAATGATCTTCGGTTGAAGCACCCTTGGTCCGGGGCTGAACGTGCTGTGGCCGGTGCGCCGGCTCCAGCTTCGAAAAACGGTAGGACAAAATGCGGACATTCGTACTCTCGCTGTGCGCCCTGTCGGCGGTGGCCGTTGGCGCCGTGACGCGCGCGGCTGATGGCTACCTGCTGCAACCCGGTGATGTGATCGTGGTTGCGGTTTGGAAGGAACCGGAGCTGAGCCTGGAACTGCTGGTGCGGCCGGACGGCGGTATCTCGATGCCGCTGGCGGGTGACGTCGAGGCCGCCGGCCACAGCACCGAGCAGGTGCGTGCCGTCATCGATGAACGCCTGCGCAAGTTCGTGCCCGATCCGTCGGTGACGGTGGCGGTGAAGTCGGCCTCGGGCAACCAGGTGTTCATCATCGGCAAGGTCAACCGGCCCGGCCAGTACCCGATGAATCGGCCGCTGGATGTCATGCAGGTGCTGAGCCTGGCGGGCGGTGCCACGCCGTTCGCGACCGTGAACGACATTCGCGTGCTGCGCCGCGAAGGGGACCGCCAGATCTCGATTCCGTTCAACTACGGCCAGGTCGAGAGCGGTCGCCACCTCGAGCAGAACATCGTGCTGCGCGGCGGCGACACGGTGGTCGTGCCGTGAGCAACGCGCCCGCCGACACGACGCTCAACCTGGCGGATCGCTGGGCCGCCGTGCGCCGCCGGCGCTGGCCGGCGCTGTGCGTGGCGGGAGGCGTGTTCGGCATCGCGCTGCTGGCGGCATTGTTCTGGCCGCCGACCTACCGTTCCACCGGCACGATCCTCATCGAACAGCAGGAGCTGCCCGCCGAGCGGGTCCCCTCGACGATCACAAGCTACGCGGACCAGCGCATCCAGGTCATCAGCCAACGCGTCATGACCACCGAGAACCTGCTCGGCATCATCCAGCGCTACGACCTGTATCCGCGCCTGCGCCGGCACGAGCCGCGCGAAGTGCTGCTCGAGCGCATGCGCGACGACGTCAAGTTCCAGATGATCAGTGCGGACGTGATGGATCCGAGGCAGGGCCGTGCGACCAAGGCCAACATCGCCTTCACGGTGAGTTATGACAGCCGCTCGCCTGAAGTGGCCGCGCGCGTGGCCAACGAGCTCGTGTCGCTGTACCTGGACGAGAACATCAGGACGCGGCGGCAACTGAGCGCGGAAGCGGCGGACTTTCTCGAGGACGAGGCGACGCGGCTCGGCAAGGCAATCGAGCAGCAGCAGGTGGCGATCGCGGAGTTCAAGCGCAAGCACCTCAATGAGCTGCCCGACCAGGCGGTCGTCACGACGCAGCTGCTGACACGCACCGAGGAAGAGCTGCGCGACGTCGATACGCAATTGCGGGCCGACGATCAGCAGGGTACCTACCTGGACGCGCAGCTCGCGCAGCTCAGCCCGAGCTCGCAGGTCTACACGTCGACGGGCGAGCGCGTGCTGACGCCAGCCGATCGGCTGAAGTTCGTGCGCACCGAATACGCGCGCGTCAGCAGCCTGTACGGGCCCAATCACCCGGACGTGCTGCGCGCAAAGCGCGAGCTGGCGGGGCTCGAGCGTTCGGTGGGCAACGTCGACACGATCAACGACGCGCAGCGGCAGTACGAGGACGCGCAGGGCAAGCTGCTGGAGGCGGAAAAGCGCTACGGACCCGATCATCCCGATGTCGTGCGGCTCAAGCGCCAGGTGGAGATCCTCGGAAGTGCCGTGCAGCTTACGCCGCAGACCGAGCCGACGATCGCGAACCCGGACAATCCGGCCTACATCCAGATCAAGGCGCAGAAGGAGGCCGCGGCGGCGCAACGTGCCTCGCTGCAGCAGAAGCGCGCCGAGCTCGTGGCGCGCCTCGCCGACCTGAATGCGCGCCTCGCGCATAGTCCGGCCGTCGAGCGCGACTACAACACCATGATGCGCGAGTACGACGCGAATGAGCTCAAGTATCGCGAGGTGCGGCAGAAGCAGATGGCCGCGAAGGTCGCCGAGAACCTCGAGGAAGAGAAGAAGGGCGAGCGTTTCACGCTGATCGATCCGCCGTTGCCGCCCGAGCAGCCGGCCAGTCCGAATCGCTGGTTCGTCTCGTGCTTCGGCCTCGTGCTGGCGCTGTTCGCGGGCATCGGCACGGTGTTGGTGCTCGAGAACGTCGATCGCCGCGTGCGCGGCCGGCGCGATCTCGAATCACTGCTGAGCGTGCCGCCGCTGGCGATCCTGCCGCGCATCCTGACGATGCAGGATCGGGCGATCCGGCGCCGGCACCGGCGCCAGGCGTTTGCCGGGGCGGTGGGTGCATTCGTGCTGGCCATTGCGCTGATGCACTTCTTCGTGCAGCCCCTCGACGTGCTGTGGGCCGTCGCCATGCGCAAGCTCGGAACCTGAGGGATCGCCATGGACACGAGAGTGCGATCGATCGAACCGGTACGCGCGGAACGCGAGCGCCTGTTCAGCCTGCAGGAACGCGAATTCGGCGAGCGCGATGCCGGCCCGGCGGTCGAGGCTGCCGGCCTTGCCGGCGCCGCGGCCTTCAATCGCCGTGTCGTCACGCTAAGCGAGGACCGGCGCGAGAGCGAGCGCATCCTCCCGCCCGGCGCGGTGCTCGGCGTGACCGGTGGCGCGTACAAGATGCTGCGCACCCAGGTGCTGCGCCGCCTGAAGGAGCTCGGCGCCAACACGCTGGCGGTGCTCAGCAGCTCGAATGGGGAAGGCAAGACGCTGTCGGCGATCAACCTGGCGATTGCCATCGCCGCCGACCCGGGCCATACGGCGCTGCTCGTCGACCTCGACCTGCGCAATCCGAGCGTGCATCGGCGGCTCGGATTCGAGCCGGAGGTAGGCATCGACGACTGTGTCGAGAAGCGCCGGCCGCTCCACGACGCGATGGTGAAGATCGCCGGCTACGATCGCCTGACCGTGTTGCCGGCGCGCGAGCGCGTCGAACTTTCCTCCGAGCTGGTCACGACGCAACGCCTGGCAGACCTGGTGCAGGAGTTGCGCGATCGCTACGTGAACCGCATCGTGATCTTCGACCTACCGCCTGTGCTGCTGGCCGACGACGCACTGGCATTCCTGCCGCTGGTGCAGGCCGGCCTGTTCGTCGTGGCCGAAGGACTGACCCTTCGCGACGACATCACGCGCAGCATGGAGCTGCTGCGCGAGCTGCCGGTCATCGGCACGGTGCTCAATCGCTCCGAAGACTGCGCCGGTGCCTATTACTGACCCGGAATGAGTGTGTAGCCGTGCCCGCCACCATGTACCCGACAGGTCGACGCACTGCGCCGGGCGCGGGTGCCATGGCAGTGGCCATCGCGCTGGCTGCTTGCGCGCCCATTGCGCGGGCGCTGACGCCCGCGCAGCTGGGCGTGGTCATCAATACCGCAGACCCGCTGAGTGCCGCACTGGGCGAATACTACGTGCAACGGCGGCACATCCCCGCGGCCAACGTCAGCCGCGTCAGCTTCGACGCGCGCCGCGACGACATGCCGACGGAGGAGTTCCGCGCGCTGAAGGCGCGTGTCGACGCGCAGCTGCCCGCTGGCGTGCAGGCGTATGCGCTGACGTGGACCCAGCCCTATCGGGTCGGTTGCATGTCGATCACGAGCGCATTCGCGTTCGGGTTCGATCCACGCCACTGCGCTTCGGGCTGCGCGCCGACGCGTGTCAGCGCCTATTTCGATTCGGCATCGGCGGCACCGTACGCGGACCTGCAATTCAGGCCGGCGATGAGCATCGCGGCCGGCACGGTGGACCAGGGCAGGCGGCTGATCGACCGCGGCGTGCGGTCCGACGGCAGCCTGCCGCGCGGTTCGGCCTACCTGGTGCGCAGCGGCGACCGGGACCGCGACGTGCGGCGCGCGGGATACGCCGATGCGGTAATGGTCGCCGCGGGACGAGTTCGCGCGCAGCTCGTCGATGGCCCGGCGCTGCGCAGTCGCGACGATGTGATGTTCTACTTCATCGGGGCCGCGCAGGTGCCGGATCTCGCGTCGAATCGGTTCCTTCCCGGCGCCGTGGGCGATCACCTGACGTCGGCCGGCGGCATGCTGGGCGACAGCCCGCAGATGAGCAGCCTGCGATGGCTGGAAGCGGGCGCGACCGGCAGCTACGGTACGGTCGTCGAACCCTGCAACATCGCGGCGAAATTTCCGGATCCAGCCGTGTTGATGGCGCATTACCTGTCGGGCGAGACCCTGCTCGAGTCCTACTGGAAGAGCGTGGCGATGCCGGGGCAGGGCATATTCATCGGCGAACCATTGGCGGCTCCGTACCGGCGCGCCGCCGCGGCTGCGGCGACCAGGGGCTAGGGCGGCGGTGCGTGTCGTGATCCTGTGCGACTGGCTGCCACCGGATTTCGGCGCCGTTGGCCAGTACGCGCTCGCCTATGGCCACGACCTCGCGCGTGCGGCGAACCAGGTAACCCTGGTCGGGCTGTCAACCCGCGGCAGCAGCGAGACGACGATTGATGCCCATCCAGGCCGGCTGCGCGTGCGACGCGTGGCGCGGCCCACCTACGACAAGCGCTCGCTGGCGAAGCGCTCGGTGTGGACGCTGTTCTCGAATCTCGCGCTGCTGTGGCATGCGCGCCGCGACCTGCGCCGGGCCGACGAGGTGCAGTTCACCGGTTCACCGCCGTACCTGATCCATTTCGTGCAGCCACTGGCCATGCTGCTGCGGGTCCGCACGCGCTATCGCATCACCGACTTCCACCCCGAGTGCACGATGGCTGAATACGAACGCGTGCCGCCGTGGCTGTCGTTGCTGCATCGGCTCACGGTGTACTGGCGGCGGCGCGTCGACACGATCGAGATCATCAGCGAGGACCAACGGCCACACCTGCTTGCACAGGGCATCAATCCACGGCGCATCGAACTGCGGCGCGATGCATCGCCGGTGCAGTTCACGAGCGGCCAGCCGGTCGCGCGACCGCCCGACGCGCTGCGTGGCCGCCGCGTGTTGCTGTACTCCGGCAACTGGGGCGTGGCGCACGATGCGGACACGCTGGTCCGCGGCCTGACGCGCTACGAGGCATTGCGGCCCGGCACCGTTGGCCTGTGGCTCAACGCCACCGGCAGCCGCGTCGAGGAGATCCAGCGGCGGCTCGAGGGCCGCGCCGCATGCGCCCGCACCGGCCCGGTACCGATCGAGGCGCTCGCCGGCGTGCTGGCTGCGGCCGACATCCACGTGATCTGCCTGCGCGATGCATTCGTTGGCTACGTGCTGCCCTCGAAGGTGTATGCCTGCATCGACTCGCGCCGCCCGATCCTGTACATCGGCAGCGAGCGCTCCGACGTGCACATGCTGTGCGAGGCCGCGGCACGGCAGCGATTGATCCAGTACCGGCGCGTCGACGTCGGCGACTACCGCGGCGTCAGCGGCGCCATCACGTCGCTGCTGTCTGCGACGGACGAGCAGCGCATCCGTGCGGCGTGATCGGCATCCGTCCGGTGGCGCGTTGGAATGGTGGCGCGCCACGGCGCCGGCGGCGGCCCGGCGTGCGCGCATGCAGGAGATCCACCTCACCCGCGCGAACTGGCTGCTGCGGGCTCTGTGGGAAACCGTGTGGCTTCTGCTTTTCAGGCCGAGTTTGACGCCGATGTTTGCGTGGCGGCGCCTGTTGCTGCGACTGTTCGGGGCGCGGCTCGGGAAGCAGGCGCGCGTGTACGGTACGGCGAGAATCTGGGCGCCGTGGAACCTGCGCATGGACGACCATAGCTGCCTCGGCCCTTACGTGATCTGCTACAGCGTGGCGACGGTGCACCTGGGGCGGCACGCGAGCGTCAGCCAGTATTCGCACCTATGCACCGCCAGCCATGATTACCGGCAGCTCGCCATGCCGACCATCGCGGCGCCCATCACCTTGCAGGACGAAGCCTGGGTCGCGGCCGACGCCTTCATCGGTCCGGGCGTAACCATCGGACGCGGGGCGATCGTCGGCGCGCGCTCGACGGTCACGGGCAATGTCGTGCCGTGGAGCGTGGTGGCAGGCTCGCCGCCGCGGCAGGTGGGTGCGCGCACGCCGTTCGAGCGCGAGCCGATCCTCAGCCGGCGTGGTGCGGCGGGATGACGCGGGTGCCGATTCCAGGACGCAGCGTGACCTGGCGGAGTGCGCCGTGCTGATGGGGCAGCCGGCGGCACGTCACGACGCCCCGCGCACCGCTGGCGGCGCGTCGCCCGCGGCGGCCGCGCCGGCCGCCGCCGCGCCGCTGTTCATGGTCAGCGTGGCGCTGGCGATCTACGCACTGGTTCAATGCCTGGGTGATGCGCGAGTCCACGCCGGATGGCCGTCGCAGGTGTCCGCGGGCTGCGTCGCCTGGTACCTGGCGTTCGTGGCCACCTGCTGGCGTCGGCTCGGAACCGTCTACAGCTTCACCAATATCTACGTGATCGGGCTGGGCGTATTCCATCTCGGCCTGGTCGTGCCACTGGGCCTGGACCTGTTCGCCATTCCTTCGATCGCGCAGGATCCGTGGTATGAGCGCGCGGCCTGGTACACGGCCCTGGCGCTCGGTTGCCTCGGCGCGGGATTCGCGCTGTCGCTCAGGTCCGCGGCGCGGAGCGCAATCGCGACGCGCGACGACGCGGATGTGCGACGCACGAAGGACCTGGTTCGGTCCTACGGCATCGGATTGTTGCTCGCCTCGCTGGCAAGCATTGTGCTGATGGTCAACCAGCTCGGCGATGTGTTTCGCTATGCCCGTCTCGATCTTTTCAGTGGTGCCGGAGACGTCCGCGGCTTCGGTCTGTTCACGTTCACGCTGCCGTCTGCAGCGATCCTGCTGGTGATTGGCGCGCGACGGCCAGCGCACTATGCGTTTGCGGCGATCGTGTGCGCCGTCGGCTTCGTGCTGTTCATGGTCACCGGCTACCGGACGCTGGCGCTCTTTCCGCTGCTGTCCGGCGCGGTGTTGTGGCGCCGCACCGGACGCCGGATTCCGGCGTGGTTGGCAACCGCCAGCGCGCTCTTCGTGGTGGTCGCCATTCCGGCGATCCTGGAATTGCGCAGCAGCACCACGACTTTCGCGTCGATCACCGCGAGCTCGGTCGGTGCCGCGTTCGGCAAGGCCAGGGCGGCCGACGCCTTCAGGGAACTCGGCAGCACGGTGGGTGTGCTCGCCAAGACCCTTGAACTGGTTCCCGACAAGGATCCCTACCGCTATGGCATGAGCTACGTCCAGGCGGCAGGCGAAATGCTGCCGAATGTAACGACTCAAAGCCGGCGCTGGGATCGCGACATCGTGCTCAGCAAGAGTGGCGCGGCCCGTGACGAAGCCTTGCGTTCGGCCGGTCTGTCGACATGGATATCCTACCGCCTGATGGACGAGTTGACGTTCAGCCTGGGCTACGGCGCCGGCTTTACCGCGATCGGCGAACCGTACGTCAATTTCGGCATGCTGGGCGTAGTCGCCTACTTCGGGGCGCTGGGCTACATGCTGGGGAGGCTGGACCAGAAGCCGTTGCTCGAGCATGCCGGCTGGCTGCTGTTCGCGTGCGTGGGCTTCTGGCACTTCACGAATACCGTGCGCAACGACATGCCCAACTTCACCAAGCCGCTGGCGTTCATCTATGTGTGCCTGTTGATCTGGCGCATTGCCATGTCCGTGCTGCGGCCGACGCCGCAACCCGCGCATGGCTAGCGTCGCAGCGATCCTGCGGTCTCCGCCCGCGCGTACGCTGATGAGCGGCGCGTCGTGGTCCGTCCTTGGGCAAGTGTCGCTCGCCCTGGCGCAGTGGGCCATCGTCGTCGCGCTGGCGCGGAACGCCACCGCAGCGGCCGTGGGGCAGTTTGCCCTGGGCATGGCCCTGACGGCGCCGTTGTTCGGGTTCAGCAACATGTGCCTGGCCCAGTTGCAGGCGACCGACGTCCACGGCGAATACCCGTTCAGCGCCTACGCCGGCGTGCGGGCGCTGTCGACCCTCGCCGCGTTGTTGGTGCTGCCGTGGCTCGTGTTTGCCTCCACGCCCGCAATGCACGTGCTGTGGGTGGCGGTGGCGTTTGGAATCGCACGGGCGGCCGACAGCGCCAGCGACCTGTGCTATGGCCTGTTCCAGCGGCACGGCCAATTCAGGACGATCGGCCAGTCGATGGTGTTGCGGAGCGTGCTGTGCGCGCTGGGCGCAGTGACGGCGCTGCTGGCCACCCACACGGGCCTGGGCACCGCTGCCGGCCTCGCGCTGGCGTGGGCCACATGTGCACTGATGTTCGATGTCCCACGAGCACGGCTGCTGCTGCGCACGCGCGGCCGGGCGGAGGAATGGGGCCTGCAGTTCGCCTGGGCCTCCGTCGTCGGCGTGGCGCGCCACGGACTGCCGCTCAGCCTGGTCATGGGACTGAACATGGCGGCGATGAACCTGCCGCGCTACTGGGTGGCGAGCCAGCTGGGCGAAGCGTCGCTCGGATATTTCGCCGCCATCGCGTACCTGATGATGGCGGCCAACATGGTGATCGCAGCCGGCAGCCAGGCCGTGCTGCCGCGTCTTGCCGAGGACTACGTCGGCGCGCCGCACCGCTACTGCCGGCTCGTCGGCTGGCTGGTGGGCGGATCGATCCTGGCTGGACTGCTGTGCATCGCCATTGCCCTCGTGGCGGGGCAGCCGATCATGGCACTGATCTATGCGCCGGGTTATGCGCGCTTCCAGTCGACGCTGGTGTGGACCATGGCGGGAACGGCCGTCCTGATGCTCGTATCCGTGACGGGCGTCGCGATGACGGCCGCGCGCCGATTCGGCGTGCAGGTCTGGAATTCCCTGGCCGCGGCGCTGGCCACCGCGCTCGCCTGCGCATTGCTGGTTCGCCGCCACGGACTCGATGGCGCCGCGATCGCGGTGCTGATCGGACTGCTGGTCAAATTGCTCGGCCAGGGCCTGGTGCTGGTGAAGCTCATTCCGGAGGCCTGGCGACGACACTCTCTGGCGTCAGCCGGGCCGATGCACGCATGATGCCGATTCGAGTGTTGCATGTGATCCACTCGCTCGACGGCGGCGGCGCGGAGCGGCAACTGACATTGCTCGCGAATGCCTCGGCAGCCCACGGCATGACCGCCGCGGTGGCCTGCGTGAACGATGCCGGCCAGGAGCGGCTTGTCCCGCAGGTCGGAGTCTTTCGGATCAGGCGCCGCCGCAGGCTCGACCATCGGGTGCTGCTCGATGTGACGGCGGCCATCGATCGGTTTCGCCCCGGCATCGTGCATGCCTGGTTGCCGGCCGTCGTCACCGTTCCCGCCATGCTTGCCGCTACGCTGCGGCGCGTGCCGGTGCTGTTTTCGTATCGCATGGCGATGCGCCATGATGCCCCACTCAAGCCGATCGAATGGCTGGTCGCCTCGGCCTGTGCGACGGGCGTCCTGTCGAATACCGATCCGGCGTGGTGTACCAGGTCATATCGCTGGCTATACCGCCGCAAGCGCGGCCTGTGTATTGCCAACGGTGTGGAGCCGAATGCGGTGGCGACCAACTGCCGCGCCCGCCATGCGCATGCCGGCCCGTTGGAACTGCTGTTCGCGGGCCGTCTTTCGACGCAAAAGAACTGGCCGCGGCTCCTCGATGCCATGGCGGCGCTGAAGTCCAGCACCGACGTCCGGCTCACGGTGTACGGTCGCGGCGAACAGCAGGCGCAGGTCGAGCAGCGCATCGCGGACCTGGGTTTGCAGGACTGCGTCACGATGGCCGGTTACCAGTCGAACCTGCGTGAACTCATGCCGCACTTCGATGCGCTCGTCATGCCTTCCCTATGGGAAGGCATGCCGAACGTCGTCTTGGAAGCGATGGCGGCGGGGTTGCCCTGTGTCCTGTCGGACATCCCCGAACACAGGAAAGTCTGCGGCGCTGCAGGCGTTGCGCTGTTCTTCGACGTCGAATCCAGCTCGCAGTTGGCCGATGCCGTACGTGCACTGGCGGCAAGCCCTGAACGCCGGCGTGCGATGAGCGATGCCGGCATCAGTAGGAGTGAATCCTTCTCGGTGGCAAGCATGGTGTCGCGACATGCCGAGGCCTATCGAGCGATGCTCGCCGCGTCCGGGGCCACGCTGAGCGCACTCGATCAACCGGCGGCGGGGAGGTAACGGCCATGTGCGGCATTGCCGGCTTCCTCGATCCCCTCGGGCTGGTGCGCAACCCAGGGGAGGTGCTGTCGGCGATGACCGATGCGCTGGTCAGCCGCGGTCCCGACAGCCGGGGCGTGTGGCTCGACTCCGTCAGCGGCATTGCGCTGGGATTCCGGCGCCTGGCGATCGTTGACCTGTCGCCGCTGGGCAACCAGCCGATGCGGTCGGCGAGCGGCCGTTACGTCATCGTCTACAACGGGGAAATCTACAACCACCGCGGGTTGCGCGATGAGCTAGCGAATCATGGTGCCCGATTCCACGGGCACTCCGACACCGAGGTGCTGCTGGCGGCCGTGGACCGGTGGGGAATCGACGCGGCACTCGAGCGCGCCGTCGGCATGTTCGCATTGGCGCTGTGGGATCGCGAGCGCGACGAGCTGCACCTGGCGCGCGATCGGCTCGGCAAGAAGCCGCTCTACTACGGCCTGCTGCGCGGCGTTGCGCCCGGTGGCTGCGCCATCGGGTTCGGCTCCGAGCTGAAGGCCTTTGATGCCTACGAGGGATTCAGACCGGCGATCGATCGACAGTCGTTGTCGGGCCTGCTGCGGTTTGGCCATGTTCCGGCGCCGGGCAGCATCTTCCAGGGCATCGGCAAGGTGCTGCCGGGGCAGCGCGTGACGATCCGCTACCGCAGTCCCGCCGGCTTCACACAGAGCGAATCGCAATTCTGGTCGGCGCGCGAAGTGTTCGCCCGCGGCATCGCGCAGCCGTTTGCCGGCGGCGAGGCGCAGGCGATCGATCGGCTGGAGGCGCTGCTGGGCGAGGCGGTGGCGGATCGCATGGTGGCCGATGTGCCGCTGGGCGCGTTTCTCTCCGGTGGCATCGATTCGACGGCCATCGTGGCGCTGATGCAGGAGCGCAGTAGCCGTCCGGTCAAGACCTTCACGATCGGAATTCATTCGCCAGGCTATGACGAGGCGCCGTTCGCGCTGGCGGTGGCACGGCATCTGGGCACCGAGCACACCGAGCTGTATGTGGCGCCGCAGGATGCGCTGGCGGTGATTCCGCAACTCGGGTCGTTGTACGACGAGCCCTTCGCGGACTCATCGCAGATCCCGACCTTCCTGGTGTCGAAGCTGGCGCGCAGCGCGGTGACGGTCGCGCTCTCGGGCGATGGGGGCGATGAGGTGTTCTGCGGCTATCCGCGCTATCCCCTGGGACGCCGGCTGTGGCAAGTGCTGAACCGTGTTCCCGCGCCGTTGCGGCGCGCCGCTGCCGCCGCGCTGCGCGTGTCGCAGCGAGCAGGCTTCGACACGGCGATGGGGCTGGGCGACAAATTGCCGCGGATGGCGCACATCCTCGGCGCTTCGAACCAGACCGAGTTCTACCACAGCCTGCTGTCGCACTGGCTGCAACCCGAGAGCGTCGTGATCGGTGCCGACGATTCGCGCCGCCGCGCGCGATTGCGGTCGGCGCGAGATCCCAGCGTGGAGTTCGCCGAGTCCGCGATGGCCATGGACCTCGAAGGCTTCCTGCCGGATGGCATCCTCGTGAAGGTCGACCGGGCGACCATGGGTGTCAGCCTGGAGGC
>Ga0335069_10011224_pt1 | contig 12658 bp, 8 predicted proteins | sample Lox_Sample_11_FD_206714 | JGI IMG/M metagenome (GOLD analysis project Ga0335069, IMG submission 206714) | Soil microbial communities from Loxahatchee National Wildlife Refuge, Florida, United States - Lox_Sample_1.1 | ecosystem: Environmental > Terrestrial > Soil > Wetlands | place: USA: Florida... | reverse complement strand
CGTTGGCGTTCGATGCGCCGCGGTATCGATTTGGGATCGAAGAGAAGGAATCGGCGGCGGGCGCGATCAATCCAAGCGGGCTCACGCTGATTCAGGACGACAATTTGCACTATCGCCTCAACGGCGACGCGCGCGATGGGCGCACCGCAGGGTGGATCGAGACGCACGGCAAACGCGGCGGCGTCGGCATCGCCAGCCGCTTTTTCTGGCAGGAGTATCCGCAGAGCTTCGAGGTGCATCCGCGCCAACTCAGGTACCACTTGTGGGCATCCGACACCGCGGCGCAGATCGGAGTCGGCGCGGCGAACACGCACGAATTCACACTCTACTTCTTCACGCAGCAACCGCCGCCGCGCTACGCTGAGGCGCTGGTGCACCCTGGGGTGGTGCAACTCGATCCGAAGGAGATCGTCGCGTCCGGAGCGCTGCCCAACGCCGTTGCGCCCGACGGCGGTACGTCAGCGTTCCTCCAACGGCTTAGTGAGGCGTTCTCGCGCGTGGTCGCTCGTAACGCCGCCGAAGAGTGGGACGAGGCGGCACAGGTGAAGTGCCCGCCGCCGGGCCGGGAGCGCCGGCGGACCGGCGCGTTCGGAATGTTGAATTGGGGTGATTGGAACTATCCCGGCTTCCACGACACCACCAAAGGCTGCGACGCCTGGGGCAATCTCGAATACGATCTCACGCAAGTCTACGCGCTCGGATTCGCGGCGACCGGGCGCACCGACTACTTCGACACCATGACCGCCGCGGCACGGCACTTCATGGATGTCGACGTGATTCACGCGCATCCGGCGCGGCCGAAGTGGATCGGCATGAATCACCCGAAGAATCCGCTCCACTTCAGCTTTGAGCGCGGCGGCGTCGATCTGGGCCACACGTGGACCGAGGGATTGATTTCTTACTACTACCTCACGGGCGACGAGCGAGCGCTGGAGAGCGCGCGGGGAATCGCCGACTTCCTGACGCGGCGACTCAAAGCGGGGATGCTGCGCGGCAATCCGCGGCAATGGGGCTGGCCTCAGGTCGCGCTGCTCGCGGTCTATCGGGCCACCGGCGACGCGCAGTACGAGCAGGCGGCGCTGGCGTACGCGATGCGCGGCATGGCCGCCGCCTCGCCGACCGATCTGAGCCATTGGAAGGTCGGCATCCTTGCCGACGCCTTGGCTGCTACGCACGCCGCGACGCACGATCCGGCAATCGAGCGCTGGCTGCGCGCCTATGCCGCGGCGGTCGTTGCAAAACCCGACCGTGACCAGCGTTTCTATCCGGCGGTCGCCTACGTCGCGCGACTCGCGCGCGACGCGGAACTGGCGCACGCCGCTCGCGCCGCGGTCGAGCATGCCCAGTTCGGCAACTGGGCGAAGCCGTTCACGATCACCGGGCGAACCGGATTTCGGATATTGGCGTTGTTGGGTGAGTCGTGAGTAGTGAATCGTCAGTGGGCGGCCTCAGATGGGGGAGCAGTCGTTTTTTGCGGCTTAAGTGGTGACTCGTCCGACCAGTCACCACTCAGGACTCACCGCTCGCCCCCTCACCACTTCGCTCCATGCAGCACCTGCACCGGGCGTTTCGCCTTGCGATCGCGGCGCAACAGCACGTAGAGCGCGCCGGCGCCGCCGTCGCAGGCGCGCGCGCTAGCGAAGGCGAGTACGTAGCGCGCCCATTGCCCGTGCGCGAGCCAGCTCACCACCCGCGGTTTGAGGATCGGCACCTGATCCTTCGAGTTGCGCCCGCGTCCGTGGATGATCAGGACGCAACGCAAGCCGTTCTGGCGCGCGGCGGTCATGAAGCGATCGAACTCGCTGCGCGCATCGGCAACGGTCAGACGGTGGAGATCGAGATGCGCCTGATAGGCAAACTCGCCGGCGCGGACGCGGCGCACCAGTCGCGGATCGACCCCGGCCGCGACGCCCTCGACGTGCTCGTCGCTGTCGGTGATGTCGAACGGGCCTGAGCCCGTCACTAATTCAGACAGCTCTGCGAGCGCCTCGGCGTCGGCATTGATCACCGGACGTGCCGGGGTCGCCGGCGGCGGCTCGCCGACACGTTGACGATGGTGCTGACTCAGGGGTCTGACATCGGCCATTTCGCGCAGAAACGCGTTGCCGTCGTCTTCGATAGCTGGATCAATCGGCCCGACCGGCGAAGAAGTGTGCCGTCGCGTCTTCGCAACCTCCCCTGACCCCTTCTGGGCAAGGAGGGGAGCCAGTTTGCCGAGCTGACGGAATGGCTGGTGCTTGAAGTCTTTCGGCTTCGCGCCTGACGCTTCGGAACGTACACCTCGTCGCCGCATGCCGCACCACGCGATGCGACATACTTAACGTGAACGGAAGGGCGACGGAAGCGACGTGCCGCAGATCTGGCGCCTCGGAGCGCGCTCGGAGATCGCGTTCCACCAGTGCATCCCCGGGGGCTGGCAAGATGCCCGCCGGTTGGGTATCTGTGACGGGGAAGCCCCGATGGCGAAGGACAAGTTGTACGCGGTGCCGCGACCGCTGGTGACCGATTTCAACTTCGGCGCCGACACGGCGAACGTGTTCGACGAGATGCTGGTGCGCTCGGTGCCGTTCTACATCGAGATCCAACGCATGATCGGCGAGATCGTCGGCGATTTTGCGGTGAACGGCACCAACGTCTACGATCTCGGCTGCTCGACCTGCGCGTCGTTTCGCATGCTCCACAACCTCGACCAAGACGTGACTTTCGTCGGATTGGATTCCTCGGCCGACATGCTGGCGCGCGCGCGCGATGAACTGCGCGACGCGAAGTTCACGCGTCGCTACGAACTGCAACACCGGGATCTCAACGAGGAGTTCCGGATCGAGAACGCGTCAGTGGTGATCATGAACCTGACCTTGCAATTCGTCCGGCCGCTGTTTCGCGAGCGGGTGATGAAGACGATCTTCGACGGCATAAACCATCAGGGGTGCTTGATCCTGGTCGAAAAAGTGCTGGCGGATGAATCGCTGATGAACCGTTTGTTCATCAAGTACTACTACGATCTCAAGCGCCGCAACGGCTACTCGGATATCGAGATTGCGCAGAAGCGCGAGGCGCTGGAAAACGTTCTGGTCCCGTACCGTCTCAGCGAAAACCAACTACTGCTGCAGAACGCCGGCTTCCGCTGCTCGGAAGTCTTCTTCAAGTGGTACAATTTCAGCGGCCTGCTGGCATTGAAATGAGCGCGACTCGGGAGCCCGCGATCGTCACGCCGCCGGCGTTCGTGCAGGGCGTCGGTCGCTTTGTGTTTCGCTTCCGCGACTACCTCGCGCCCGCCGGGTTGGCGTCGATCCTGATGCTGACGAACCCGGAGCAACTGCTCGGCAGCGAGGACGCCGACACCTTGGCCGATCTGATCGGCGTGATGCTCTGCCTGATCGGGCAAGCGGTGCGGGTGACCGTAATCGGCTACGCCTACATCGTGCGCGGCGGCGCCAACAAGCAACTGCACGCGCCCAAGCTGGTGTGCGAGGGGTTCTACGCCCACAGCCGCAATCCCATGTACCTCGGGAACTTCTTACTGCTCGGCGGCCTGGCCGTAATGTACAACTCACGCTGGGTCTACGTCGTCGCACTGCCGCTGTTCATCGGCGGCATCTTGTCGATCATCCGTGCGGAAGAGGCGTTTCTGCGCGAGAAGTTCGGCGCCGAGTACGACGATTACTGCCGCCGCGTCCATCGCTTCTGGCCGCGACTCAAGGGGCTGCGTCGGACTCTCGCTCCGATGACCTTCGATTGGAAGCGGGTGCTGCGAAAGGAGTACGGCACGACGTTCGCCTGGATATCGGCCGCGATGTTTCTGGAGACCTGGGAGCAAGTGCTCCGCTTTGGCTATCGGGGCAACCCGGCAAAGGTCCACCTGCTCGCCGCAGCCTACGTCGTCGTCCTGTTGGCGTACGGGACCGTGCGGTTTCTCAAGAAGACGCACCGATTGGATTCCTGAACCGTTGGTCATGGAAACCGATGAACTCCTGGTGCGGCGCGAGGCGCCGCTTGCATGGGTGATCGTCAATCGCCCGCGCGCGCGCAATGCCATGACGCGCATCGTCTGGCAGGCGCTCGCGGCGGCGCTGCGCGCGCTGCACGGCGATCGAGAGGTCCGCGTGATCATCATTCGCGGCGCCGGCGACGACGCGTTCATCTCCGGTGCCGACATTTCGGAGTTTCCGGCGATCCGCGCCGACGCGGCGATGACGGCGGAGTACGACCGCGACAGCGCGGCGGCCTGGCTGGCGATCACCTCGGCGCCGCAGCCGGTGATCGCGATGATCAACGGGCTCTGCTACGGCGGCGGATGCGCGGTTGCGCTGGCCTGCGATCTCCGGGTCGCTGCCGATCACGCCCGCTTCGCCATCCCGGCGGCTCGTCTCGGCTTGTCGTATCCGTTTGAAGCGATCGAGCGACTGCTGCGCGTCGTCGGCCCGACCGCGGCGTCGGACATCTTGCTGTCGGCGCGCGCGCTCGATGCCGACGAGGCGCATCGCATCGGACTCATCAGCCGCGTCGTGCCGCGCGGGGAGTTCGAAGCCTGGGTGCGCGACTACGCCTTGCACATGGCCGAAAATGCGCCGCTGACGCTGGCGGCGCACAAGCTGGCGATTCACGAATCCATGCGACCGCCGGCGGCTCGCGATGTCGACGCGCTGCACACCGCGATGACTCGCTGCTTCAACAGCTCCGACTACCAAGAAGGCATCGCCGCGTTCCTGGAGAAACGCACGCCGCGCTTTCGTGGCAGTTGATCGCCGTCGAGGACGAGGACGTGGCGTTGAATGCTCGTACAGCGGAGCGGTGTTGATGCCCAGACCACTCGCCGGCATTCGCGTGCTCGATCTGACGCGCTATCTCGCGGGGCCGTATTGCACCATGCTGCTCGGCGACATGGGCGCGGAGGTCGTGAAGATCGAGCCGCCCGCGGGGGCGCGTGAGTTCGCCCGCGGACCAGGCGGCAGCGACAGCTACTTCTTCCTCTCCGCCAATCGCAACAAGCGCAGCATCACCCTCGACATCAAGCTCGACGCCGGCCGCGACGTATTCCGCCGTCTGGCCACGACCGCCGATGTCGTAGTCGAAAATTTCCGGCCGTCGGTGATGCCGGCGCTGGGTCTGGGGTATCAGCCGCTCGCGGCGTTGAACCCACGGTTGATCTACTGCGGGATCTCCGGCTTCGGGGCCACCGGCCCGTACGCCGAACGTCCGGGCTTCGATCAAATCGCGCAGGGCATGGCGGGACTGATGAGCGTGACCGGCACCGCGGAGAGCGCACCGCTCCGCGTCGGCATCGCCATCGGCGATTTGCTCGCCGGCACGTTCGCCGCGTGGGGCATTACGCTGGCGCTGTATCAGCGCGCGCAGTCGGGACGCGGTCAGGAAGTCAGCACCTCGTTGCTCGAAGCGCTCGTCGGAGTTTTGTCGTGGAGCGCGGGCATGTACTTCGAGAGCGGCCAATCGCCCCCGCCCGCCGGCAATCATCACCCGCTTGCCTCGCCATACGGCGTGTTTCGCGCGCGCGATCGCGCCTTCAACATCGCCTGCGGCAACGATCGCCAGTGGCAGGCGCTCTGCCGCGTGCTGGACTGCGCGGCGTTGATCGACGATGAGCGCTTTCGTCATCCGATCGGCCGCGTGGTCCAGCGCGAGACCCTGACCGCGTTGCTCAACGAACGACTCGCTACCCGCGATGCCGACGAATGGGTCGAGTTGCTCAACGCCCACGCGGTGCCGTGCGGGCCCATCAATTCGGTCGCGGAGGCGTTGGCCGATCCGCAGGTGCGCGCGCGCGACATGGTGGTCGAGTTGCCCGATCCGCGATTGGGCACGTTCAAGACCACCGGCGTGCCGGTGAAACTGAGCGAAACCCCGGGTGAGATTCAAACGGTCCCGCCGGACCTGGGCGCCGATACCGAGAAGGTACTCGCCTCCGCCGGTTACCGGCCGAGCGAGATCGACGAACTACGGCGTCTCGGCGCGGTCTGATCCACGATGCGGCTTGCGTGGCTCCGAGTGGCTGCGCTATGAGCGATTGAGTCGAACGGAGGAGGACATCGCGCACGGCGAGTCCTCACGAGAGATCGGCGGTCGATCCATCGATCATCGACGGTGCAGACTGAAATCCGCGGGCACGATACCCTCGCAGTCTACGTCGTCACAAGCGATCGCGGTCATCCGTCAGTTGAGGAGCGTAAAGTGAATTGTACCAACTTTGTCGCCAACGGCGCGCGCTGGCGACATCTTGGACCACCGGTGCTGACGCGCGGACCGGCCGAGTCGTTTGACGCGGGCGTCGTCGGCGATCCGTGCATCGTGTGGGACCCCGATATTCGCAACTGGCGCATGTTCTACTTTGCGGCGCGCGGGCAGTTCACCGCGGTCGGGACCGCTATGGCGGTGGCGCGCACGCCGAAACACATCGACAGCGGGGATTGGATCAAGGTCGGCCGCGTGCCGATGCTCGGCCCGCATTCTGAACTCTGCCACAAGTTCTGGGTGTTGATGGACCCGCAGGCGCCCGGCCAGGCGGTGCGCATCGACGACGAGTACGTCGCGTTCTTCACCACGTTGCACGACGGCGCGAAGATGATCGGTCGCGCGCGGGCGCGCCACCTCGGCGGGCCGTGGCAGGCAGATGCCGAGCCGGTCATCCGCAACGGTGCGGAGGACGCCTTCGACGGTCGCGGTGCCGATGCGGTGACCGCGTACTGGTTCGAAGATCGAAAAAAAATCCTGCTCTACTACATGGCCTATCCGGCGAAGCCGCAGCGCGATCAACTGCTCTCGCCGTTGGGGCCGTGTCAGGCGGCGGCCGTGCTCGATCCGCCGGCCACGCATGCGGAGAAGCTCGGTCCGGTTCTGCGTCCCGGCAGCGCCGCGAAGCATTGGTGCAACGGCTGGATCGGCGGCATGCAGCTACTGCCGGCGGGCAATTCGCAATGGATCGCGTTGATCAACGGCTCGGCGACGCCGGTGCGCGAGGGTCATGGCGAGCCCGATCCGAGCGTCGCCGGCTGGGCGCGCTCCGAGGAGGCGTTTCCGGTTGGCGGCTGGCGCTTCGATCTCAAACAGAGCCCGATCGAGCTGCCGGCGGCGCTGCCGCCCGCGGCCCGGCAGAACGGCGAGGGCGTCAACTTCTGGCGTCACTACTTGCTGGTGTTTCCGGATGAGCGCGTGCGCATCTACTACAACTCCGGCACCTACGGCCAGGAACAGCTCTACGCTCGTGTGTGGCAGCCGTAGCTTGGTGAATGGTGATTCGTGTTCGTGACTGGTAAGAAAAAGGCATGAGCCGGCCTGCATCGAAGTCGCGCGCGCACACCTCGACCCCGCTTCGCACCGCATCGCTGCCCACCGACGTGTTGGCCGAACGCTACGCCAGCCCGGCGATGGCGGAGATCTGGTCGCCCCCCGGCAAAGTAGTGCTGGAGCGGGAATTCTGGATCGCGGTGATGCGCGCGCAGCGCGAGCTGGGCGTCGAGATTCCCCAACGCGCGATCGATGCCTACGCACGCGTGAAATCGCGCGTGGATCTGGCCAGCATTCAGGCGCGCGAGCGCGTCACGCGGCACGACGTGAAGGCGCGCATCGAAGAATTCTGCGCGCTCGCCGGCTACGAGCAGATTCATAAAGGTCTGACCAGCCGCGATCTGACCGAGAACGTCGAGCAGCTCCAAATCCGCCGCTCGCTCCAGCTGTTGCGAGTCACGGCCGCCGCCTGCCTGCTGCGGCTGGCGGCACGGGTGCAGGAATTTCGCGACGTCGTGATCACCGCGCGTACCCACAACGTTGCTGCGCAGCCGACCACCGTCGGCCGCCGGCTGGCGATGTTCGGCGAGGAGTTGTTGCTGGCGTTTCGCCGGCTCGAAGCGGTGATCGCACTTTACCCGCTGCGGGGATTGAAGGGACCGGTCGGGACCCAGCTCGATCAGTTGACTCTGTTCGACGGCGATGCGCGCAAAGTGACGCGGCTCGAAGCCGCGATCGTGCGCCACCTCGGCTTCACTCACACGCTCGATGCGCCCGGGCAGGTGTATCCGCGCAGTCTCGACTTCGAAGTCGTCAGCGCCGTCTATCAGCTTGGCGCCGGACCGAGCAGCTTCGCCAAAACGTGGCGACTGATGAGCGGTTACGAATTGGCTTCCGAAGGATTTCAAGCCGGACAAGTCGGCTCGTCGGCGATGCCGCACAAACAGAACGCGCGCAGTTGCGAACGGCTGAACGGCTTGCACGTGGTGCTGCGCGGCTACCTGAACATGGTGATGGGACTCGCCGGCGACCAGTGGAACGAAGGCGACGTGTCATGTTCGGTCGTGCGCCGCGTCGCGCTGCCCGGCGCGATGATGGCCGCCGACGGATTGTTGCAGACGTTCCTCACGATCCTCGACGAGTTGGTGATCTTTCCGGAAGTCATCGCCGCCGAACGCGACCGGTACCTGCCGTTTCTCGCGACGACGACCATTCTGATGACGGCGGTGCGCGCCGGCGCCGGGCGCGAGCGCGCCCACGCCGCGATTCAAGCGCACGCGCAAGCCGCGGCGTCCGCCATGCGAGCGGGCGCGCGCACCAACGACCTCTTCAACCGGCTCGCCGCCGACCCGCGCATCGGCTTGACCCGTAAGCAACTCGACGCGGCCGTGCGCGCCGACGGCGGACTCACCGGCGCCGCCCGCGCGCAAGCCGACGCGTTCGTGAAGGCGGCGCGCGCGGCGGTCAAGTCGATCCCCGAGGCCGCACGCTTTCGGCCGCGGGCGCTGGTTTAACCTTGCTGCGAAAATCATTTCACCACCGAGGCGCAAAGGCACAGAGAAGCCGCGTCATGCGGATTGCCGAACAGCCGAGAGCCTCGTGGTGATACCCGTAGGATCGGAGCGGACTAGGGAAGGCCGATGGCGATGTGGTCACCCGGTAGGTTGTTCCCGGTCATCACTGACGGTATGAGGAACAATCCGATGGCCAAATCGGCTCGACCAGGTCACAAGCGCCCGCGGGGGGGGATCCGCAACAGTGTGGACCTGTCCCTCATCCGTTGGATGGCGCGCCTTTCCCCGAATCAGCGACTGGCCGTCTTGCAAGATCATGTCAACTTGGTCGCTGCGCTTCGCCGTGCCACGCCAGCCGACTGACTTCGCCGCCGTCCTTGCAACCTTGCGTCGCCATCGCGTTCGCTTTGTGCTCGTCGGCGGTGTGGCAGCCGTCGTCGAAGGCGCGCCCATCGCCACGTTTGACCTGGATGTTGTTCCCGACCGCGACGCTCGCAATATCGATCGACTCGAAGAAGCACTCAGCGCGCTGCGGGCGCACTACCGCGAGCGTCCCGATCTCGGGCCGACGGCAGAAGCACTCCGTGGGCCGGGGCATCATCTGCTGATGACGCGTCACGGGCCCCTCGATGTACTTGGCGTCGTCGGCAAGGACCGGGATTTCCGTGCGCTCTTGCCGCACGCACGCCGCCGCGTCCTCGGCGACGCACGTGTCTGGGTACTCGACCTGGAGACGCAGATTGCGATCAAGCAGGAGCTGAACTCTGCCAAGGACCGCGCCGTCATTCCGATCTTGCAGGCCACTCTCGATCAGCGACGGCGAAGAAGGCCATAGACACGCAGTTCCATCGGCCGAGGCGGCGGCCAGTGAAGGTTCCGAGTGCACTGGCCACGAGTACCCGCTCGCAAAACCGGGCGGTGGCCGCAAGAACTTTGCGACCGGACCTCGTTTCATTCCGCTTCCAACACCGTACGCGCGACTACCTCGTTCGAGGGCGTCTGCACTGGTGCGGTTGCGGTCCGCCGCCATGGGCGCCAGGCCTTGAGGTCTTCGAACAGCGAGTAGGCGACTGGCGTGATCAGGAGCGTGATCAACAGGCACAACGTCTGGCCGCCCATCACCACGATGCCGATCGACCGGTTGGTCTCGGCGCCTTCGCTGGTCGAGAATACCAGCGGCACCATGCCGGCGACCAGCGAGATCGTCGTCATCAAGATCGGCCGCAAGCGCTCGCGATTGGCTTGAATGATCGCATCGGACATCGGCACACCGCTCGCCCGCAGGCCGATGGTGTGATCGATCTGCAGAATCGCGTTCTTCTTCACCACGCCGAACAACAACAGCACGCCGAGCGCGCTGAACATGTCGACCGTGCCGCCAATCAGCCACAGCGAGAACAACGCAAACGGCACCGCCAACGGCAGCGACAATAGAATCGTAATTGGATGCAGAAAGCTTTCGAACTGGCTCGCCAGCACCATGTACATGAAGATGACCGACAGAATGAACGCGAGTTGGAAGCCGGCTTGGGTCTCGGCGAGCAGCTTGCCCATCCCGGTGACGCTGGCGTGGTAGCCGGGCGGGAGATCGAGCTGGCGGACGCGTCGCTTGATCTCTCGCAGCGCATCGCCAAGCGCGTAGCCGTGCGCCATGTTCGCGAGCAGCGTGATCTGCCGCTCGCGGTTGTGCCGGTCGATCTGCGCCGGCCCGGTGCCGTGCACGAGATCGACGACGGCATCGAGCCGCACCTGGCCGAGCCGCGACGACGGCACGGTGAGCCGCGCAATCGTGTCGGGGTCCGAGCGCTCGCGTTCGTCGAGCCGCAGCCGCACGTCGTACAGATCGACGCCGTCTTTGAACGTGGTGACCTTGTCGCCCGCGACCATGGTGCGGAGGCTCATCGCGATGTCGGCCACGTCGACGCCGAGGTCGGTGGCCTTCGCGCGATTGATGCGCACTTGCACCTCGGGTCGGCCCGGCTCGATCGTGGAGTCGACATCGACGATGCCCGGCACCTCGGTCATGATGCCGGCGATCTTGGTGGCGAAGCGCTCGAGCACGGGGAGATCCGGCCCTTGCACGTTGTAGACGACCTCGGCGTTGCGCATCCCGGTGCCGGACATCGGCGGCGGTTGATCCACGCTCGCGCGCAGCTCGGGATAGCGGCGGAGGATTTGGCGTGCCTGTTCCATCACGTCGAACTGGCCGACGGTGCGTTGGTGAATCGGCACCATCACGCAGACGATTTGCAGCGTCGTCACCGAGTCGGTGTCGGCCGAGCCGACGTTGGTGGTCATGTGTGCGAGGCCGGGGAGGGCCTGCAAATCGCGTTCGAGCGCGCGGGCGAGGGCATCGGTGCGTTCGAGCGAGTACCCTTGCGGCGTCTTCACGTTGACTTCGAAGTCGCCCATTTCATCTTGCGGAAAGAACGCGCTGCCGACGTGCCGGCCGATCACCGGGATCGATGCGATCGTCAGCAGGGCCGCCAGCACCACCAGCGCACGGTGCCGCATCGCCCAACGCAGCATCGCGGTATAGCCGCGATCGAGCGGCCGGAAGAACCACGCCTCGCGCGAGGTGCCGCCACCGGCGTGATGCAAGAATCGCGAGCACAGCATCGGCGTCAGCGTGAAGCCGATCAGCAGCGACACCATGATTGCGCCGGCCATGGTGAGGCCGAAGCTCTTGAGGAACTGCCCCATGATGCCGGGAATGAATGCGACGGGCACGAAGATGACGACCAACGACAGCGTGGTGGCGCTGACGGCCAACCCGACTTCCGCGGTGGCGGCACGCGCTGCCTCGAACGGTGACAGATTCTTCTCTTCGATGAAACGGAAGATGTTCTCGAGCACGACGATGGCGTCGTCGATCACGATCCCGACTGAGAGCGTGAGCGCCAACATGGTCATCCAGTTGAGCGTGAAGCCCATCGCTTTCATCAACGAGAACGTGGCAACGACCGAGCAGGGAATGGCGACCGCGGCGATCAGCGTCGCGCGCCAGTTGCCGACGAACAGAAACACCACGACGCTCGCCAGCAGCGCGCCGACGATCAGATGTTTCTGCACTTCCTGAAGCGCGACGCGAATGAAATGGGCTTGATCGCGCGTGACCGTCACCGTGACTCCGGGCGGCAGCGAGCGGCGAATCTCGGCGAGGTTCGCGATGACTTCGTCGACGGTTGCCACCGTGTTGGCCCCGGATTGTTTGCGGACCAGCAGCGTCAAGCCGTTGTGGCCGTTGTAACGCGAGAGCGATCGTGGCTCGACCACCCCGTCGATCGCCCGCCCGAGGTCCATCACCCGCACCGGCGTGCCGTGGCGCACCGCGACGACGAGTTGCTCGAAATCCTCCACGCGGCCGACGCGGCCGAGCGTGCGCAACATCGCTTCATGGCCCTGTTGCACCATGCGCCCGCCGGGTACCTCGACGTTTTGCGCCGCCAGTGCGCGGGCGACGTCGCGAATGGTGAGATCGTAGGCTTCGAGTCGCCGCGGATCGACGACGACTTGCACCTCACGTTCGCGCCCGCCGACGATTTTGATCGCGCCCACCCCCGGTAAGCTTTCGAGCCGTTCTTTGACCTGCTTCTTGGCGATCTCGGTGAGTTCGCGCAGATCGCGATCGCCGGCGACCGCCAGGTAGAGAATCGGCGTGTTGTCCGGATCGAACTTTTCGACCACCGGCGGGTCGGTGCCGTCGGGGAGCTGACCGAGGATCGCGCCCACCTTGTCGCGCACGTCTTGGGCCGCGGCCTCGAGTTCGCGTTCGATGCGAAACAACACGATCACGCGGGTGAAGCCTTCGAGCGTGACGGAGCGCACTTCGTCGATGCCGCTGACCGTGTTGACGGTCTCTTCCAGCAGCTTGGTGACGCGGGCCTCCATTTCCTCCGGCCCCG
>Ga0335069_10011223_pt1 | contig 12659 bp, 12 predicted proteins | sample Lox_Sample_11_FD_206714 | JGI IMG/M metagenome (GOLD analysis project Ga0335069, IMG submission 206714) | Soil microbial communities from Loxahatchee National Wildlife Refuge, Florida, United States - Lox_Sample_1.1 | ecosystem: Environmental > Terrestrial > Soil > Wetlands | place: USA... | reverse complement strand
CCCTGTACCTGCTGTACCCTGTTCCCTATTCCCTATAACCTGTTCTTCCTATGTCCAGAGAACGACTGGTTTCACCGGAACTGATTTCGAAGGAAGAAGAGACTTTCAACCGCAGCCTGCGCCCGCCCACGCTCGACGAGTATGTGGGCCAGAAGAAGGTGGTTGAGAAGCTCTCCATTGCGCTACAGGCCGCGCAGAAGCGGGGCGAGTCGCTGGAGCACGTGCTCTTCTACGGGCCTCCCGGACTCGGCAAGACGACGCTCGCTTACATCATCGCCAACGCCATGGGCTCGAAGATCACCACGACGTCCGGGCCCGCACTCGAACGCACCGGTGATCTGATGGGCATCCTCACCAACCTGGCGGAGGGGGACATCCTCTTCATTGACGAGATCCACCGCCTTCCTCCCAACATTGAAGAATTTCTCTATCCCGCCATGGAAGACTTCAAGGTGGACTTCGTCGTCGATAAAGGGATGTTCGCCAAGACGATCAACGTCCCCTTGAAGAGATTCACCTTGGTCGGAGCTACGACGCGGGCCGGAAGCCTTTCGGCGCCGCTGCGCAACCGGTTTGGACTGTTCTATCATCTCGAGTTCTATGCGGCGGAAGATCTTCGCAAGATCATCCAGCGCTCGGCACGCATCCTTGACGCGCATCTGGACGAGGCCGGAGCCACGGAAATTGCCCGGCGCGCGCGCGGCACGCCGCGCATTGCGAATCGCCTGCTGCGCCGCGTGCGGGACTATGCGGAAGTCAAAGCGAAGGGTGACATCAGCCCGCTCATCGCGACCGAGGCTTTGAAGTTGGAAGGAGTTGACGATCACGGGCTGGATGACCTCGACCGCAGTTTCCTCTCGACGATCATTCGCATTTACAGCGGCGGACCGGTGGGCGTGGAAGCGCTGGCAGCGACGTTAAACGAAGAAGTCGATACGCTAGTCGACATGGTGGAGCCGTATTTGCTTCAGCAGGGTTTCGTCAGCCGTACCAAGTCCGGGCGCAAGGCCAACGAGCCGGCCTATCGACTTCTGAACGTGCCCGTGCCCGGTGCGGCGCCGCGAACCTTATTTGAGTGAGGTTCAGGCGCGGCTGCCAACGACGATGATGTTGTCTGATTTAATACACGCCGCCTCGCGCGAAGCAGACGCGGTTCGCGGCCTCAAACAGGTCTATCTTTCGCTCGGGTCAAACCTGGGTGACCGTGTTGCGTACACTCGGAAGGCCCTTGTCGAGCTCAACTCCGGCGGTGTCGAAATTCGCCGCGTTTCATCATTCTACAAGACTGAGCCGGTGGACTTCATTCCGCAAGCTTGGTTCCTGAACTGCGTAGTGGAAGCGGCAACAGCGCTGATGCCATTGCAACTGCTCCGCGCGGTGAAAGGTGTGGAATGGACCGTCGGCCGGAGGCGCGGCGTAAACAAGGGCCCGCGCCCGATTGACATTGATATCCTGCTCTATGACAATGTGGTGGTCCGTTCCGCGGCGCTGACCGTTCCTCATCCTCGCCTGGGCGAAAGGCGGTTCGTACTGATTCCCCTGCGAGAGTTGGCGCTGGGCGCACCCCGCCCGGTGAATCGGCAGACCGTAGTCGAGATGTTGCAGCGCTCGCGAGACCGCAGTCAGGTGACGCGTTTTCGTTTTTTCGACCACACATCAAGCGCCAGGTGACCGGTGCCGAATCCCAAAGTCTACGAACCACCACATTTCATCGCAATTGAAGGTCCGATCCGCGTCGGCAAGACCAGCTTGGCGGACATCCTCGCGGGCCGTCTGCACGCTCATCGCCTCCGCGACGTGGAGGACAATCCTTTTCTGGATGCTTTCTATCATGATCGGCCCGGGGCAGCCTTCCAAGCTCAATTCCACTTTCTTATCGAGCGCTTCAACCGCTTCCGCGCTCTCGACTTGGGAACCCATCCGGACCGCGTGATCATCAGCGATTACATCTTCGAGAAAGACAAAATCTTTGCTTACTTGAATTTGAATGACACTGAGCTGGAGGTTTACAACCAGTACTACGACATACTGGCCGAGCAACTTCCCGTCCCAGATTTGGTGATATACTTACAAGGAAAGCCGGAGGCGCTGAAGAAGCGGATCGAGAAGAAGAAGGTAGTCTCGGAAGGCCGCATTTCCCAGGAGTATCTGGAATCGGTTATCGATGCGTACGAGCACTTCTTCTTTCGCTATAAGTCCAGTGACTTGCTGGTAATCGAGACATCCGAGATCGACTTTGTCGACCGGAATGAGGACTTGCAGCAACTCCTGCAACGACTAAGCCAGCCGGTTAAGGGAACGCAGTACTTCCTGCCGCTTGGATCCGCACTCGCGGACCGAGACGGTTGACGAAGAACTCAAGAATTCGGAGCGAAGCCATGGACCCGAAACCCGAGGCCGTGAGCAAAGTGACTTTACCCTTTCTCCTCGAGCGCAAGCTGCGGGGAGAGAAGATCACCTGCCTGACAGCCTATGATTACCCGACCGCCCGGCTTGTGGATGAAGCGGGCATCGACCTGATTCTGGTCGGCGATTCTCTAGCTCAAACCGTGCTGGGCTATGACTCCACCGTGCCGGTGACGGTGGACGAGATGCTGCACCACCTCAAGGCAGTGCGCCGGGCAGTCCAGCGAGCCTTCTTGGTTGCGGATCTTCCTTACGGCGCCTATCATGTCGGCGACGATCAGGCCCTCGCCTGCGCGATCCGCTACCTTAAGGAAGGCGGCGCGGAAGCGGTGAAACTCGAGGGGGGAACGAAGCGCGCCGGTCTGGTACGGCGGATTGTCGATGCCGAAATCCCCGTGATGGGCCACATTGGCCTCACGCCGCAGTCAGTTCACGTCATGGGCGGGCACCGCGTGCAGGGCCGCACGTTGGATGCCGCTGGCGACCTGCTGGCTGACGCCGAGGCGCTGGAAGAGGCGGGAGCCTTTGCCATAGTGCTGGAAGGCATCCCGCGGGAGCTCGCGACAGTGATTACGCGCCGCCTGCGAATTCCTACGATTGGGATTGGCGCGGGCCCTGACTGTGATGGGCAGGTACTGGTGTTCCACGATCTGGTAGGCCTAAGTTTTGGACCACATCCCAAGTTCGTGCGTAAGTACGCAGACCTAGGCGAGGCGTTGCGCCAAGCCTTCCGGTTGTTTCGCGAGGACGTGGCGCGCGGCAGCTATCCTAACGATCAGGAGTCATACCACTGGCCGGCAGCCCTGCGGGAGGAGTTCGAGAAAGAGATGGCTCGCTCAGTTTGAAGAAGGGCCTTCCTCGCGCGTGCAATTTTCCCCGCTGAGACCCAGTTGGGTTTCTCATCTGGATGTTGCCGGGAGCGATGAAACCCCATCCCAGCGATGACTAACACACGGCTGATCACGTCTATTCCAGATCTCCAAAGTTACGTGCGAGATATCCGAGCGCACGGACGGTCCCTGGGATTTGTGCCTACCATGGGGGCGTTGCACGAAGGCCACCTCAGCCTGATCCGGCGCGCCAAGCAACAGTGCGACGCCGTCCTGGTCTCGATCTTCGTGAACCCCATTCAGTTCTCACCCGGAGAGGACTTCGACCATTACCCTCGGAATGTGGAGCGGGACCTGCAACTGCTTCAGTCTCTCAATGTGGAAACGGTCTTTGCGCCGCAGCCGCAGGACATGTTCTCGTCGGACTTTCAGACTTTCGTCGTGCCGGGCAAGCTTGCCTCGCCCTGGGAAGGCGCTTTGCGCCCGGGGCATTTCCGCGGCGTGGTTACGGTGGTGCTGAAGCTCTTCAATCTAGTCCAGCCCGACCTTGCCTATTTCGGCCAGAAGGATTTTCAGCAAGTTCAGGTGATTCGCCGGATGGTGGAAGACCTTGGTTTGAGCGTCCGGTTGGTGATCTGTCCAACGGTGCGCGAAGCCGATGGTCTGGCGCTGAGTTCCCGAAACTCTTACCTCAATCCCGAAGCGCGCCGCGCGGCCTTATTTCTCCAGCGCTGTTTGAAGCGCGGCGAGGCCTTGGCCCACTCGGGTGAGGTGGATGCGAAGACCCTCCTCAAGGAGATGAAACACGTTGCGGAGTCGGAACCGCACACGAAGCTCGACTACCTGGCCATCGTGAACGCCGCACGTCTCGAACCTGTCGAGCGTGTGGCTGCGGGTGACGTAGCCCTGGTAGCAGGGCGAGTCGGGCACGTCCGCCTGATCGACAACCTGATCTTCGGCCCCCCCGGCGCAGGACCTGAACTCTTGCTGCAATTGGCCTTCACGACCCAACCGGTCCTGGACCTCTGCGCGCGAATACCGGGGCTTGAAACCGAAGCCCTCCGCCGGCGCATTGAGAACTGCCGTGATTGCGCGGCCATTTCGTCGGTCTTGATCCCGCCGCGCGAGTTCCTGGCCAAATATCTGAAGCACGACTATCCGGATCTCAACCGCGTGCGCGTCGTGGTGGTGGGACGCGACGCACCGATGGACTCCGACCACTACTTCTACCAGCGCCCCGACAGGGCCGCGGGCTTCGCAGCGGAACTTTACAAGCTGCTGGGCGTAAGCGACTTCAAGGAGTTCAAGGAGGCCTTTGTGCTCACGGATGCCTTGCGCTGCCACGTCCTGTCCGATCACATTCCCGATAAAGCTCTGTCCTATTGCGCCCGGCACCTGCGCGAGGAACTGAAGAGCTTTCCTAACCTGCAATCCCTGGTCATCCTGGGACAAGATGCGTACCTGCAATTCCAGAGGTTCGTGCTGGGGCGCAGTGCCGGAGAGATCAAGTCCTTTGAGGAACTGCTCAAAGCGCATGGCTGGGCCCAGGAAGAGGTCCGCTTGCCGCACGTAACAACGCGTGCCATACGCGTCGTCTACTGTTATCACCCCATGGTGGGGTACAAACACTCCCCTCCCCTCGGCGCGCTCTTCCAGTCGTTTCTCGAGTGAGCCTGAGTTTCCCTGAGCTTTCGGTAAGGGTGCACGGACATGCGCCCCTATCATGCTGATGCGTCCCTACACGAGATTGTTAGCCTTTCAGCGCCGCCAGGATCTCCTGCGCGTGCCCTTCCACTTTCACCTTGGGGAAAACGTGCTCGACCTTCCCCGCCCGATCCAGAATGTACGTGGTGCGCACGATCCCCATCGACTTCCGGCCGTAAAGGTTCTTTTCCTGCCAGACGCCGTAGGCCTCAAGCATTTTGTGAGTGGTGTCGCCCGCTAGCGGAAAGTTCAATTTGTACTTGTCGCGGAACCTTTGAAGATCCTTGACCGGGTCCGCGCTGACTCCCAGTACCCTCGCATTCAACTTGTCCAGTTCTTTTTTGGCGTCACGGAACTGGTTCGCCTCGCTCGTTCAACCCGGCGTGTCGGCCTTCGGGAAGAAGTAGAGGATAAGGTGGTTCCCTTCGAAGTCTTCCAGCTTCACCTGCTCGCCAGAGTCCGCGGGCAGTGTGAAGCTTGGCGCCTTATCTCCAACCTTGAGCATAAGCACCTCCTCATCGGCGTAGGATGTGAGGGCGCACGGCGTGCGCCCCTACGAGAGCTCTTTCTTCAGCACCTCTTGCACGACCTGCGGATTGGCCTGCCCGCGCGTGGCTTTCATTACCTGCCCCACAAACCAGCCCAGCGTCGCGGTCTTACCCTGGCGGTACTGGTCCGTCTGCTTCGGATTCTTGGCGATGATGTCGCGCGCGATTTCGGCGATCTTATCAGTGTTGTTGATCTGTTGAAGCCCCTTGGCCGCCACAATCTCGTCCGGACCCTTGCGGCTGACAATCATCTCGTGAAGAACTTCCTTGGCCATCGTCCCGGAAAGCGTCTTCGCACCGAGCAACGTCAGGAGCTTTGCGAAGTCCGCCGCCTTAACCGGCGAGTCAGCAAATTCGACCTTGGCTTCCTGGAGCAAAAAGGCATACTCGTTAAGAATCCAATTGGCCGCCTGCTTGGCCTCCGCGCCCGCCTTGGCGACCTCTTCAAAGAAATCCGCCGTGGTCTTGGAAGCGGTAAGCAGCGCGGCATCTTGCTTTGGCAATCCATAGGCTTCCGTAAAGCGCGCTTCCCTGCTTTGTGGCAGCTCCGGCAGCGACCGACGGGCTTCTTCTTTCCACCGTTCGGTAATCTCCAGCGGCAGCAGATCGGGCTCGGGGAAATAGCGGTAATCGTGGGCGAATTCCTTCGAGCGCATCATGTAGGTGCGTTGCTCATGACTGTCCCACAGGCGCGTTTCCTGCGAAATCGTGCCGCCTTCTTCGAGGACGCCGATCTGGCGCTCGATTTCGTAAGCCAGTGCGCGCTCAAGAAAGCGGAAGGAGTTCAGGTTCTTGACCTCGGTTTTGGTGCCGAACTCCGTTGCTCCGGCCACGCGCACGCTCACGTTGGCGTCGCAGCGCAGGCTTCCCTCCTCCATGTTGCAGTTCGAAACGCCCAGGTAAAGCATGATCGTCTTGAGGAGCGTCACGTAAGCGTAAGCTTCGGCCGGCGTGCGCAAGTCGGGCTCGCTGACGATCTCAATCAACGGCACGCCCGAGCGGTTGAGATCGATGTAGGACTTGCGGTCGGAATCCGGGAAACCTTCGTGGAGCGACTTGCCGGCGTCTTCCTCCAGGTGCACGCGCGTGATGCCAATCCGCTTGCGCTCGTCCCCGACTTCGATTTCCAGCCAGCCGTGTTCGGCCAGCGGTTCGTCATACTGAGAAATCTGGTAGCCCTTGGGAAGGTCGGGATAGAAGTAGTTCTTGCGGGCAAAGCGGGACCGTGGATTGATCCCGCAGTTCAGCGCCAGTGCTGCCTTCATTGCCATCGTCACGACGTCCCGGTTGAGGACGGGCAACGCCCCAGGCAGTCCGAGGCAAACCGGACAGACATGGGAATTCGGCGGATCGCCGAAATGGGTCGAGCAGGAACAGAAGATCTTGGATTTGGTCAGAAGCTGCAGGTGAACTTCCAGGCCGATCACCGCCTCGTATTTGGTGTTCACCTCTGTGGAAACACTCATAGTTGTCCTTCTTCTCGATGTGAAAGGCCGACCCGCCATTATACACAGTTCCGCCGTGACGGAGGGGCCGACGGCCCTGCGTCCGCGGATGTGGCAACCGGCAGGGATCAGTCTAGGCGCGTGGCACGATGCAGCACGGCATCCCGGCATGGCACAGATGCTGTAAACAGCGCAGGCCGCGGGCGTGGCGCGGGTGTTGCGCCCGCGGTGGTGTGGGCATCCTCTCCGTAGTACAGCCACCCTTGCCGGTGCTCGCTTGAGAGCGACGCCCGCGCGTCGATGGCCGGGACGGACGGGCTAGGATTTGTATCCCGGCTCTTGTGCCGTACTCCTGCGTGAACGGGCAGATTCTTCTAACCACCTTGTTTTTCAGCAACATCGTAGGGTGAGACGCGTAACCCACATATTTTTCATACAGATCGTAGGTATTGCCAACATGTCGCTTTTTAAGTGATTTATTATCATAGACATCGTAGGAGTTACCGATTGTTTTTTTTCGTCCGCTCACTCCCCTTGCCTGTTAAGTCGTTTAATTTCAATGCGAACTTTCGGTCATTTTCTCGCTTCATTTTGCTAACATGCTGTTTTATCAATAACATCGTAGGGTAGTCAGGTTCGCGCTGCGCTCTCTTCCTTGGCCAGCGGTGGCCAGACGGCTGCGCGACAAAATTGCAAATCGCACGCCGGTGGGCTGCGGCGCCCGCTGCGGGTTTCCAAATGATCTCGCCAGACTTACAAAGCACGTGCATGCGCGACCCTTTCCCCCTGCCACGTTGGAGCGCGAAAACGTCCCCCCGCACGCGAGACGCATAAAAGTGCTTATCATAAGCTTTATTACAAGTCAATAGGAGGGCACGTACCTACGTTGCCACCCAGGTTATCCTGGGCCGGCCGCTCGAAGGGTTTTGGTCCACAAGCACGGGAGTACGGAACACTTGACTGAGCACATCCGCCTGAAACACCTCTTTGGGCTTGCCTTGCCGGAGGCACTTCCCTGCCCGGAGGCCTACGTTGTTTTGGCATGGAAACTCCGGCCCGCGCAAACGGATGTACAATGACCGGCTCTTATACCGAAGTCGTTATGCGTTCAGTAATCCTTCTGCGGAGCGTTTATGAGCACCTTACTCAAGCGTTGGAGAGTGCGAACGATTTGGGTTGTAGCAGCCGTGCTTGTGCTCTGGCCCCACGGTTTGGCCGCCCAGGACCTGGAGCTAGACCGCGGGCGTGCGCACGACATGCTAAGATTTGTCGCTGAGGATGTGGAGAAGAACTTCTACGATCCCAACCTGAACGGCTTGGACTGGAAATCCCTGGTGAGCCACGCGCAGGAACACATTGATAAAGCGAAGTCGCGCAGTGAAATGTACGCAGCCATCTTCTTCGTCCTCAGCCGGCTACAGGATTCACACACCTTCTTTATACCCCCTACACGCGCGGCCGAAGCTCAATTCGGTTTTGAGGCCATGCCGTTTGGGGACGAGATCCGCGTCTACAAGCTGGATAAGGATGGAGTCGCCGACAAGGCGGGCTTAAAGGTTGGTGATCGGCTCGTGGGCATTAACAAGTTCCGAGCCGAACGGAAAACCTGGGATGTCATGATGCTCGACTTCCACGTGCTGCGGCCCGTCGCCGTAATGGATGTAAGCTTCGTGCGCGGCAACGGCCAGGTTCGAGACGTGCGCCTGGAAGGCGAGACCAAGCAAGGGCTGGTCGTCAGGGATTGGACGCTGAACGGTTGGAATGAACTGCGCAGAGAAGCAGCGGAACGGGCTAGTCACGAGGAAAAAGTGCGTTCAGAAGACTACGACGATGGAACTGCCTATCTGCGCGTGCCCAGCTTTATGGTGGAGGAGGACAAACTCGACGACCAAGTCAGGAAGGTGAGCAAGTCGCGCGCATTGATCATCGACCTACGCCTGAATCACGGTGGAAGGCAGGATATGCTGACCCGATTAGCCGGCTACTTTGAGGCCGAGCCCACAGTGATGGGAGAACTCCAGCAACGGAAGAAGAACGAGCAGCTCAAGATCAAGCCGCAGCACCCAGCACTCAGTATGCCTCTCTTTGTCTTGGTCGACAGTGAAACCGGCAGCGCCGCGGAGATGTTCGCCCGCCATTTTCAACGAAGCGGCAGGGCAAGAGTGATCGGAGATCGAACTTCCGGTCGAGTCAATGAAGCCAAGGTATTCTCTCACCACTCGGGGACGGATACGATTGTTCCCTACGGCGTCGAAGTCGCTGTGGGCCGGCTAATACTTCCAGGAGGCGAGGAACTCGAACGACACGGCGTCGCGCCTGACCAACTGTGCATTCCTAACGCGGACGACCAAGTGGCTGGCCGAGACCCTTGCCTCAACATTGCAAAAACCATGGCCGCAAAGGCAGGAGCCCCCACCGCGAAGCCTTGAACACTCCTTCGCAACCGCCTACAGGCGATTTTGTCACGGAGTGACCCACGTCACCCGGGGACGCCCACTGGAGGGGTTGCGATCCACGAGGACGGGCGTACGGAACGCCTGACTGAGCATGTCCGCCTGAAACACCTCTTCGGGCTTGCCTTGCCGGAGGCATTTCCCTGCCTGGAGCAGCACGGCGTAGTCGGCCATTTCCGCCGCCAGGTTCAGTTCGTGCGTCACGACCACGCCCACAAAATCCTCCGACTTGGCCAGTTGGCGCAGCAGGCGGAACATCTCAACTTGATAGCCGATGTCGAGGTTGGCCGTGGGCTCGTCGAGCAGCAGCAGCCGCGGCCGTTGCGCCAGGGTGCGAGCCAGGACGGCCCGCTGAAATTCCCCGCTGCTCATCTCCATCACGCGACGGTGAGCAAACCCCTGCAAGCAGGTTTTCTCGAGGGCCCAGTCCACCCAATGTTCGTCCTCCGGTCCCTCAAAAAGACTGTGGCCCAGGTGCGGGTGGCGTCCCTGGCGAATGAACTCCCGGACCTCGAAGGGGAAAAGCAGAATGGTCTCTTGCCGCGCCAATCCGACCTTGCGGGCCCGCGCGCGCGGGGGCAAGTCGCGCAGATTCTGCCCGTCCAGGTACACAGCGCCCGCGGTGGGCTTCAGGTGGCCGCTGAGGATTTCGAGCAGCGTCGATTTCCCTGACCCGTTCGGTCCCACGATCGCGGTGAGTTCGCCCGCCCGCGCCCGAAGGCTTACGGGCGCCAGCGCAAACTGGGCGTAGCGGTAGGCGACGGCATCAGCGAGTAGCCCGGAGTTTTCCGCCGGGCTGCCGGCGAGGTGTGGGGCTTCCGACGGTATCGGACGACTCGTCATCGTAGAGATTATCCTGTGCAGCAGCCGTCGCGCCCTTTTGCGCTGGGGTCTTGGCGTAAGGCCGTGTTGCCTTTCAACCTAAAGGACCAAACACTTTCACGCACAGGCGCTAAGGCGCAAAGCCGCCATTTCATCCTGTCGTGCGCCGCAGAAGATAGATAAACACTGGCGCTCCGGCGATGGCCGTCACGGCCCCCACGGGCAATTCCGTGGGCGCCACGACTGTCCGCGCGAGGGTGTCCGAAAGCACCAGCATGATGGCTCCCCCGAACGCCGCCGTAGGCAGCAGGGTGCGATGGTCGTTTCCGACCAGCATCCTTCCCAGGTGCGGCACCAGCAGCCCCAGGTAGCCGATCGCTCCGCTCACCGAAACGGCCAACGCCGTCAGTAGTGAGGTTAGCAGGTACACGGCCGTTTCCACGCGCGTTACGTTTACGCCCAGGTGCGCGGCCTCCGCGTCGCCGAGCAGCAGAACGTTAAGGTCCTTCGAGAATGTGTAAAGCACGATGATGGCGATGATTACGGCGGGAAAGAGAAACCGAATCTGGACGTCCGTGACCGTGCTCAAGTCGCCCATCAGCCAAAAAGCCGTGCCGCGCACGTCGCGCGTGGAAAGCAGCGTCAGGACGAAGAGGATCATGGCCGAGAGGAACGAAGCAGTGACTACTCCCGCCAGCAGCAGCGTGTAACTCGCCAGACGTCCGGCCCTGCGCCCTAGCAGATAGACCCAGGACATGGTGAGCACGGCGCCGGCAAAGGCGGTCAGCGGGGTCGCCGCGGCCACTCGTCCGCCGATCCAGAGCGAAACGATCGCGCCCAGCGCGGCGCCACTCGAAATGCCCAGAACGTAAGGATCTGCCAGCGGATTGCGCAGCAACGCCTGAAGGCCGCTGCCCGAAACGGCCAGCGCCGCTCCCACCAGCATGGCCAGCAGAATCCGGGGCAACCGGATTTCCCGCACAATCACGGTGGCCTGGGAAGCCGCATCTTTCCCGAGCAATCCCGACCACACCTGGCCCAAGGACAAATGCACGCCGCCCAGTGACAACGCTCCCATATCCACCACGGCGAGCGCGGCCGCCGACACCAGCAGCAAGAGCAGGACGTTCCTTCGAGTTGGCGGGATAGTCATGGCGTCTTGGTCTGCGGCTTGGCTTCCGGATGCAGAATGGCGGCGACCTCTTCGAGCGCATCGATCAGGCGGGGACTGGGCCGCATAATGGTTTCCGAGACTAAATAGAGCCGGCGAGCCTGGACGGCGGGAAGCTTTCCCCACCCCGGCAACTTCTGAAAATCCTCGAGCCCCGGCGCAAAAGCCTCGGTGCGCGGGAACAGGATGATGTCGGGATTGCGCTTGAGGACTTCTTCAAGGCCCATGCGCGGCCATTCGCCCTGAAGGTCGTCGCTGATTGAAATGCCGCCGGCCGAGCGGATCACATCAGAGATAAAGGTCGCCTTCCCTGCCGTGATCAAGGGGCGATACCAGACCACGAATAGAACCTTGGGCTGCGGATGCCCTTGGACGCGGCCCCGAACGGCGGCGACACGAGCGCGCAGGCCGGCTGCCAGCTTGTCTGTTGGTTGCTGCCAATTGAGAACTCGGCCCAGGTCTTCGAGGGACTGTAGCGTGCCGTCCACCGTGTGCGCCGTCACGCCGTAGAGCGGGGTGCCGAGATGGGCAAGCTGGTCGGCCGTCTCGCGCCGGTTGGCTTCGTCGGTGCCGAGAACCAAATCGGGTTTCAGCGCCACAATCTTTTCGAGGCTTGGATTCAACATGGCGCCGACGTGCGGTTTGGTGCGCGCTTCCGGCGGATAGTCGCAATAGTCCGTGTCGCCCACGAGGCGATTGCCAAGACCCAGGGCATAGAGCGTTTCGGTGATGCTTGGTGCGATGGAAACAACCCGCTGGGGATTGTCAGGAACGTTTACGCGGCGGCCGGTCTGGTCCGTCACTTCCCTTGCCGTGGCGGTGGAAACGGCAAGCGACGCCGCGACGGCGAGCCCGACAATTGCAAACATGCCGAACGCAGTTCGTCCGCGTCCCTCAAGAACGACCACGTTGCTCACGGAATTTCTCGATGACCTTTGGTTCGGAATTTCCAGCCACGCCCCCTCACTCCCACAACAAGCAAAGCGTGGGGTCCCCTGCTCGCTACGCTCGCCACCCTCTCCCGCGAGGGGAGAGGGCGCATGCCTGGGTGCGGTGCGGAGCCCCGATCGGGACTCGCCCGCGACAGGGGATGGCCGTGACCCCACCGTCGAAGTCCAACCCTCTCCAGCAAGGGGAGAGGGCTCATGCGTCGGTCCGATCCGGCGTTCGCGCCGGGACATGCGTGCCGCAAGTGATGGTCGTGAGCTCACTTCCGAAGTCCAACCCTCTCCCCTTGCGGGAGAGGGTGCCCGACGAAGGAGGGCGGGTGAGGGGTCCAT
>Ga0335069_10011222_pt1 | contig 12659 bp, 6 predicted proteins | sample Lox_Sample_11_FD_206714 | JGI IMG/M metagenome (GOLD analysis project Ga0335069, IMG submission 206714) | Soil microbial communities from Loxahatchee National Wildlife Refuge, Florida, United States - Lox_Sample_1.1 | ecosystem: Environmental > Terrestrial > Soil > Wetlands | place: USA: Florida... | reverse complement strand
GCGCCGCTTACGATGCTCGACCTTTGCCACCGCGGAACTGTCCACCATCACCTCCCGCAAGAATATGTTCAGGTGATGATCTCCGCCGCTCAGGCACTTGTACAGACGGTCATGACCGTACGCTTACAGTGTTGATTGCGGTGAACACGTTGGTTGGTGCGACTGTGCCTGTGTTCGGGTAAGGAATTGACCCTGCATACAGGGGGAGAGCTGTAAGACCAAATACGACGAACAGCGCAAGCCATGCTTTTTTCACGGCGTTCCTCTTCTCCACGGTTAGTCCCTTACTTTCTGAAAACAGGACGCCCTCGCAGTTCCAACAAGAGAGATCGTCTCAGGTAACAGGTATGAAACGATGCCGCGACGTGGGACCACAAGGTTTGCAGTACGCTCGTGGGTGGGCCACTAGAAGAGCTTCCAGGAGAACAGTTGGCCTTGCCCCGCAAGGCGAATTTCACAGCCTCAACGCTGGTGCCGGGAGGGGGACTTGAACCCCCACAACCCTTTCGGGCCTGCGGATTTTAAGTCGTCGACAAATTAATGTAAGTTATTGTATTAGAATATGTTAATTCCAGTAACTCTGAAAGTGTGTAAGAAACTGTGTAAGTTTTGAAGATTTCGGGCAGTTTGGCGAGCACCCTGCATACACGGGGAGCTGCTCACGCTAGGCTTCGACGTTTCAGAGCGAACGGTATCGCGCAGGATCTAACGTGCGTCCAAGGATGCGGATCCGATTTCACGTAGCCCTACTCGCACGCGTGCGGTGCGCGATGTGCGCGGCTTTCCGCAAGCTGCCAGTCGCCAACCCGACGTTCGCGGTTGGTAAAGTGGCGAAGCGAGCTACTGGCCCAATCAAACTCGACTTGATGCGGCTGACCTGGCACAAAGCTCGCGAACGGCGCAGCTATGGAGGAACTCTGTTCCGCATTCTGCCGACGACAGTAATGAGCATCCAAAGGGAATAGCTCTTCATCGACCTTCCGGCAACCGTGGTTGACAGCAGCCAAACGCAGAATTCACATCGATCTGCTTGACGCTTACCTTCCACGCCAAAAATGTCATTCTGGAGGGACATCCTTGGCATATAATCTTGCGTCCGAGCCAGACCGGGTTCGAGTCAGTCGATAATAGCGGAGCGCCTGCGGTCAAAGGAGTGCGCACCCCCGTCGGGCAGTACCCAGCTCCGCGTGAGGTCCTTTTGCCCGAGAGCAAATCATTTTTCATCGGCGAGGAAGTTGAAGCGTTCAGGCGTCCCGGCCGATTCCAAACCCGTTACATCATTCCTACTCCACTTACGCCCTCCGCAAAGAAACCGACGCCTGAAGAGTTGACGACCTCAGTGCTGGGCCGACTGCGAACGCTATCTAACAAGCCGGACCGGTGGTTCGGATGCTGTTGCATTAGCGTGCCTCCCGACGATGGAATGTCGTGGTCCGCAGAGGCTTTGGCGCAACAGGTCGCCGACGAATTTGCCAGCTATGATGTGCTGCCGCTGTCCCGCCAAAGCGCAACCGACTCACTACCTCATATTGTTCAAGTGATCGGCGAACGAAGTTTGATGAAGGCGGCGGTGCGGCAGAAATTGGCGAATTGGTATCCCACACTGTATGTGTCACACGCTCCGCTTATCGTCGCAGGCATTTTCATATTGGGCGGGCTCATAGCTGCATTGCAGGCCCTACTTAAGCTGTGGACGCCCAGCAGCCCTGCGCAGCCCAATCAGTTGTTCGACCTTGAGCTCTTCGTGTTGGCAGGTGTTCTGGCCATTCTCGCCATCGTCGCAAAGCTGGCTACCGATAAACTCTCCACGGGCAAGAAGAAGGCGAGTATCGACGAGTTCATAGGCAAGCTTCCTGGGTACGAAGCTTCACCTAGGCAGGGAACGGCTGCCTATTGGAAATTTGTCGGGGAGGCGGCCAAGTCTCTGGAATGGGTAGCGAAACCAAGGATCATCATCGTTGATAACTACGAACGCCTGGATCTCACCACGAGGAGAATACTGGAGCGGTACTTCCAGGAGAACTACAAGGACGCCGCCGGTGCTGAGTTCTGGGTGATCTTCGAATCAACGGACGGGCCGGGGTTCAGTAAGCTGATCCAGCAAAGCGAGAATGGTTACGCGCAATTCTCGAAAAACGTTTCTTTCTTTCAACACCAGCTACTAACGGAAGCTACACTACTGAAGCTCAATCAATTTCTGGGGCGTGATGAGGCGCCGCAGTACTCCACCGTCAAGTCGGTGGTGGCCGGTACGGCCCAGCAGGTTGAGCGGGTCGTTTCTGCGGTGAAGGCATTTACCAGTCAGCATCCTCGCAAGGAGGGCGAGTATGACGAGTTGGAGTTCTTCTACTTCTTGTCTCTTGCGGCAAGTCCGGGATCGATAGAATTCTCCAGGAATGAGCTAAGCTCGCTACTGTCCGCGAAGAAGCTTGAACGCTCTGAGGTGCTGAGAAAGCTTCTCGCCGGTACGGGACTTAACAAGGGGCAATTCCAGGAGGACATAGCTTCCACAGCGCGCAGCTTCAAGGACTTTGTCACCTATGAAGAGCGGGGAGCGGACACAATCGTCGGTGTGTCCAGCGAAGTGGCCAGGGTACTGGAGGAAAAGGCCGACCAGTTGGGCCTGCCTGATGCCGCACTGGTTCATCTCTATTGGGCGCTGTTCTGGTTCGATTCCAGCCAACCCAGACCTCCCGACGCTTATCGGCTGAGGAAACTGGGCCATCACATACTGCGGACGGAGATGCGCGCCGTCCTGAACTGCGCTCTGACTGCCAAGTTCCTTTCGATCGTCATCTACGTCATAGGCGCTTCTATGCGAAGCTGTCTATTCAGAAGCCTGCTCCCACTTCTTGAGAAGGCCTTCAACACTTATGACTCACTCGAAACTCCGCAGCGAAGAAAGGCGGAAGGAGGACTAGCGGGCTTGAGTTGGGAGGTCTATAGCGTTTCAGGCGATGAGCTGGCATTGGCTCATCTCTGCAAGCTTCAGGAAACCGAGGAAGCCACAGCGTCCGATGCACAAGAAGCGAATAGCGAGCTTGCAGAAATTTTCCTGGGTTCGACTGCGCTGGATTCAGAATCACGCAATTCGCTTCGTAAGGTTTTCCAGGGCTGGTTGGCTCGCGAATCAGAGCGCAAAGATGTGAATCACGAAGCCGCAAAGCGCAACTCTTACGCGCGAGCCGGTTGGTTGCTGTCGTGCTTCGTCGATCTTTCTCGCTGGGTAGGTGTTACGGGGACGCTCGTCGCGACTGCGATCGCCGACCAGCAGGATTTAAAGCTGGCGTTCCGCAAGAGTTGCGACAGAATTTATGCGGATGGGTCGGCGCTCCCGTTGTTTACCGACGTCATGACGCTGTCATTATGCCTTTGGTCGTCCGCCCTGCTTGCAAAAACGTTGCCTGATCCGGTGGGGATGGTTGACCAAGACGACATGGCCGAAACGGCTTTGATCGTTGCCGGGAAGTTGAAGGAGCGTGCCACGGCGTCAGAAGAAATGGAACTGCTTCTTTTCGCACTCGTCAGGGAAGTATGTGCCGTTGCGCTTGGCTGCCTTCTTGTGGTCTATCACACATGGCAGGCACTGGGTTTGCCTCCGGAGTCGGATTCGAAGATATGCAAGCTCATCCGGGAGGGCCAGTCGATCTTCAAGTCGAGCGCCAGTTCCAGCGGGTGGGATACGACCTTCGATTTCGAAAGGGCGGTCAACGAGACCGATAATCTTTTTGCCCAGTGCGCCTTCATCTGGACGCGTTTTGACCTTGAGCGGCTTCGCAGCTTCGCTGACCTGCGGCGCCTTCAGTTCAACGTAATCTGTCGCGATTTAGCGCCCGACGATCAGCCGCGATTGCTTCCGCTGATGCAGGCTGCCAGCCCGGCATTGGACAGTGTGGGATATCCCGGGATTCTGGGCAACTGCATTGCCGCGAATTGCCACCTGGCCTCAGCCGAACTTTGTGCCCACTTCGTTTTACAGGCGGCGGACCGCGCGATTGATAACGAATTGTCTCGACTCCAGCAAATCGAGCTCGCCATGCTGGCCATTGAGAAAGGGCACGCATTCGGATTTGATCTGGAGCGCTATTTGCGCGTCATCCTTGAGCCGGGAAGCGATGGGAAGACCACCATGCGCAGGTTCCTGGGTGCGATCGACATTGCCAGTTTTCCGGGTTTTGCGCTTTCCTATCTCAATGCTGCCGACGGCGTGGCGGACGCAGCGCTCGCCGACCAGGTCCTGAACACCGTGCGGGAAGTTTCAACGCTGCTGCCGGCCGGACCGGAAAGAGTGGAAGTCGAATCCCTGCTTCAATATCACACCTTGAAGCTGGGCCTGTCGCGCGATGGCAAACTACCGCCCGCCGAGCAGGTTGTGGAGCAATGGAAAGACCGGAAGCACCTGTGGATGTATGCGGGAGTCTTGCGGATGTTGATTGAGACCGGAGATCCCAGAAAAGTACGAGACGAAGCCTGTGCGGTGCTGCGTCGCGACCCTGCGAAGGACGGATACACCAGCTTCTTTCATCTTGCCGTCACGTTGGGGCAACACGCAACAGCCGCCAACCTGGGCCAAAGCGAGCGCTCAGTCCTGTTCGGGTATCTCCGCAATGCCGTCAGACGTTGGGAACCCAGCGTCTCGGCCGACAGCAACCTGGCTGCTTATCGGCTACTGGCCTCCCTAGATAGTACGGGACGCCAGACGTACCTGACGGGATTGATGAAGTGGGAAAAAATCAAGATCGAGCGGGACCACCTGAAGCGACTGCGCGAGCTCGCAAGAAACGAAAAATATCTACTCATCTTCCGTGCGTATTTCGACTCTGCCGTGTTCTGGGGGCTTAAGACCGATGCCTCCAACGAGGAGTGGATGAGTTTTGCCAAGGCAGACTTCACCCGGCGGACAGAGGTCGTGCAATCGTGGGTCGCAGAAGGCGCAGTGGTTCCGCAGCCGATCGCTTCGAACGACGGCCCGGTGATCTCGGCGAGGTTTCTCTGGATCGGGCAATATCTCTTCTGGCCTCCCAATGACAGGAATCCAGCTTTTGAGGACCACCGCACAGCATTCGACCAGGTCGCAAAGAGCCATCTGCGCGATCTGCTGGACGGAATCTTACAACTGCCGGGTATGCCTCCAGAGGTTCGCTCGCTGCTTTCACACTACTCCGGAGGCTTGTTGGAGGCGGCAGGCATTCGAAAGAGATCGGTTGCGTCTCGCGTCGCCTAGAGCTGTGGTCCGATCTCCTGCGTTGGAGTTCCCCTCGCGGGACGCGCACGCCGCATAACGACCAACGAGCAGAACAGGGTCCATCGGCGCCGGGGCCCATCGCGATACGCCCAACGCCCTACATCATCGGCAATCCGGAACATTGGCCAGAAGTCGGGAAGTGGGAGGTGAAAGATGGGGTCCTCGGAGGAGTGTTGAGACCGGTTCAGCGATAATTGAGTATTTGGTCGGGACATCGCACTGAATAGAGGCGAAATCATCTGTATTTGCAATTCGTTCTTCCGCAACATAACTCTGAGCATCAGGCCGAATTCCTAAGCCACCTCGGAGAGCTTGTACAAGCCTCTCAAGGTGTGTTTCCCTTAATACAAGAGCGTTTTGGCGTAGTACTGGCTCGGCTTCGGAGCAATCATAACTATGATTAGATTTTCAAAACGGCTATCTTTTGCTTTTCGTTGTTTTTTCTCGCTATTGCTTCAGGGAAAGGTCCCGCACGACATACTGCAGGCGTTGGGCGGTACGCTAGCAGAGGTCGCACCCCTTGCCGCCGCACCAAAGGCAGCTCCTGTTGCATCAAAGGTCGAAGGCGACAAGCCGAGCCCAGAATCGCTCGACCGGGCGGTGCAGTTACTGGGTTTGTTGCAGCGCGATGGCCGACTTGTGGACTTTCTGGAGGAGGACGTTTCTTCCTACCCTGATGGGCAACTCGGCGCTGCCGTTCGCAGCATCCACACTTCCTGCCGTCAGGTTCTGGAGCGCTATATCAAGCTAGAGCCGATCATCCCTTCCGAGGAAGACCAGCCCGTGACCGTACCCACGGGCTTCGATCTGGCAGCTATCAAGCTGGTCGGGAACGTAACCGGCGAGCCGCCCATCCGTGGTTTGTTGCGCCATCGCGGCTGGCGCGTCACTGAAGTGACCTTGCCAGCACTGCCGCAGGGTTCCGGCAGAGCCATTGTGGCGCCGGCAGAGGTTGAGATCCCCTAGCAACCTGCAAATCGGCGCAGACCAAAGCTATTTCCACGCGCAATGTTGACAACAGGAGACTTAGTTGGAATCAGAATTCATTGTTGGCATCGATCTAGGCACCACCAACTCCGCGCTGGCGTACTGCGAAGGTGCTGCCGCCGTGGAGCACGCGCGCATCGAAGTTGAGAGCGTTCCCCAGTTAGTCAATCCGAATGAAGTGGCAGACCGGACATTGCTCCCATCCTTTCTCTATATTCCGGGCGACTTGGATTTTCCCAAGGGCAGCCTCAGTTTGCCTTGGGACGCGGAACCGAAGTTCGTGATCGGCGAGTTGGCGCGCAAACGCGGAGCGGAGGGTCCGGGAAGGCTGGTGGCATCCGCCAAGTCATGGCTTTCCTACGCCGCCGCAAACCGCACCTCGCCGATTCTGCCGTGGCAGACTCCGGAAGAGGTCAGCAAACTATCTCCGGTGGAAGTCTCCTCGCTGTATTTGCAGTATCTGCGGACGGTGTGGGACGTGCATCATGCGGCGGAAGGAAAAGGCGATGCCTTGGCGGAACTAGATGTTCTGCTCACCGTGCCCGCTTCGTTTGACGAGGAAGCGCGAGAACTAACCCGGCGTGCGGCTGAGCAGGCTGGACTGCAGCACGCGACGCTCCTTGAAGAACCACAGGCCGCATTCTACGCATGGCTCGAGAGCCAAGGCGATGGGTGGCGCAAGAGCATCAAGATCGGGGACCTGGTTCTGGTTTGCGACGTGGGCGGCGGAACCACCGACTTCAGCCTGATCGCGGTTTCGGAGGAAAATGGCGACTTGGCGCTGCAGCGTGTGGCAGTCGGCGACCATATCCTGCTGGGCGGCGACAACATGGACCTCGCGCTCGCCCGATTACTGCAACAGCGGCTGGAAGCCGAAGGCCATCGTATCGACACTTATCAGTTGCAGGGGTTGTGGCACCTGTGCCGCGCGGCGAAAGAGCACTTGTTCGAACACTCCAAGAGCCAAAAGCAAGACGTCACCTTGTTGGGCAAAGGACGCAAGCTGGTTGGGGGCACCATCAAGACCGAGTTGTTGCGCGAAGATCTGAACCGCGTCCTCGTCGAAGGATTCTTCCCAAAGGTAGGAAGCGACGAAATGCCGGCCCGGCAACGCCGCATCGGATTTCAGGAATTGGGCTTGCCGTATGCCGCCGATGCGGCAGTCACCAAGCACCTGGCGCGCTTTCTGTCGCAACAGATGCAAAACAGTCTGGAAGCCGTCAACATCCGGCGGGGGCGAAGCGGACTAGCATGCCCGACACATGTTCTGTTCAATGGCGGCGTGATGAAGGCGGACGTGCTGCGTGGGCGGCTGGTGGAGGTCCTCAATCATTGGCTGACTGAAGAGGGATTTGAAGTGCTTGGTGCGGCGAATGTTCTGGACGCGCCTGACCTCGAGCACGCAGTGGCCCGAGGGGCGGCCTACTATGGAAAGGCCCGGCGTGGACTGGGAGTCCGCATCCGGAGCGGCGCCTCGCGCACTTACTATGTCGGAATCGAAAGCGCGATGCCGGCCGTCCCCGGAATGGAAGCCCCGCTCAAGGCGCTCTGCGTGGTGCCCTTTGGGATGGAGGAAGGTACCGAGGCTATGGTGCCGAACCGGGCGTTTGGGTTGGTCGTCGGTGAGCCCGCAGAATTCCGCTTCCTGAGTTCGACGATTCGAAAGCAGGACCACGTCGGCGATCTTCTGGAGAATTGGGGAAGCGAGATCGAGGAACTCAGCCCGCTCGAAGTGACGCTCACGCTCGAGGGCCGGCAGGGAGCCGTGTTACCGGTGCGCTTGCAGTCACGCGTGACAGAGATTGGTACCTTGGAACTCTGGTGTGTCTCATCTGACGGCGCCGACCGTTGGAAGCTCGAGCTGAACATCCGCGAGAAAAACGAGCAATGACGAAACGTCAGCAGCCTGTTCTGAGACGATGATGGAAAGTCCGTCGCGCTACCTGATTGGCATCGATTTGGGCACCACAAATTCGGCCGTGGCCTACATCGACACCCGCGAAGATGCGAACGAAGCCGATCCGTCAGAAATAACGGTCTTTGAGGTTGCGCAGCTCACCGGTCCGGGTGAAGTGCGCGCGCAGCCGCTCTTGCCGTCCTTCCTCTATTTTCCAACCACAGACGAAGTCTCATCGGGCACAGTTAGCCTGCCATGGGAAGAACATCCGTCCTTAATCGTCGGCATGATGGCCCGCGACCAAGGTGCCCTCGTGCCTGGGCGGCAGGTGTCGTCGGCGAAGTCGTGGCTATGCCAGAGTGCCGTCGATCGAACGGCCAATATTCTGCCGCGCGAGGCGGAGCCGCCCGAACCGACGGTATCGCCCATCGAGGCGTCTGCCCGTTACCTCGTGCATCTGCGGAATGCCTGGAACCATGCGATGGCGGCCGACGCAGCCACCAATACGCAACACCTTTTCGAGAACCAGGAAATCGTACTAACCGTGCCGGCTTCTTTCGACGAAGAAGCTCGAGAGCTGACGGTGGAAGCGGCGCGACAGGCAGGGCTAAAAAACCTCATACTGCTGGAAGAGCCGTTGGCTGCCTTTTACGCGTGGGTGGCGGAGCACCGAAACGTTCTCGGAGAGCACTTGCGAGACGGCGAGTGCGTGCTGATTTGCGACATCGGCGGCGGAACATCGGACTTCAGCCTCGTGCGTGCCCGCGTCAAAGGCCAAAACGTCGAATTTGAGCGCACCGCCATCGGTGAGCATCTCCTGCTGGGAGGCGAGAATCTCGACCTCGCCTTGGCGCGGCGCGTCGAACAGAGGCTCAATACAAAACTCAGTTTGCGTCAGCGTCATGCCTTGCGGTCCCTCTGTTCGGTGGCCAAAGAGCGCCTGCTCAGCGATGAAAACATCGATCATCTGCCAATCAGCATTCTGGGTGGCGGACGATCGGTCGTAGGCCAGATGTTAAGCAGCGAGCTGAGTCGTGACGAAGTAGCCGAGTTGATCACTAGTGGCTTCCTGCCACTGACCAAGCCCGACGAGATGCCTCTGCGCACCCGTGCTGCGGGACTTCGCGAAATCGGGCTACCGTATGTCACTGATCCAGCCATCACGAAACATCTGGCGGCCTTCCTCAAACAAGCGACAATGGCGATGTTCGCGGGAGGAAATCTCCAGCAACACGTCAATGATCGCCCGACGATGGCGAGGCCTGACGCTGTTCTCTTCAATGGAGGCTTTTGCACACCCGCAATCGTTCGCGAGCGCATCAGCGAGGCCATTGCGAATTGGTTTGGCGGCGGCGAGTGGCGACCGAAACTTCTCAGCAACGAAGCCATGAGCAGTGCCGTCGCCATTGGCGCTGCCTACTATGGCCGCGTGAGACTAGGAGCCGGACTGCGCGTCAAGGCCGGCAGCGCCCGTACCTACTACATCGGGATGCGTTCGGAACACGGCATCAAGGCGGTCTGCGTACTGCCTGCCGGCACGAACGAGGGGACGACATTGCCGCTGCTGGATCGCGAATTCTCGGTGCTGGCAAATCGCCCAGTCTCGTTCCACCTGTACAGCTCGCCGATTCGTCATGACCCGCACGGCGCAATCGCTGATTTGAATCCTGACGAGGCGCATCGTCACGCGCCTCTGGTCACGCTTCTGCGTTATGGAAAGAAGCTCCAGCAAATGGAACTCGCAGTGCGCTTGTCCGTGAGCTTCACCGAAGTGGGAACGCTCGAACTTTGGTGCGAGTCCGTGAACTCACCGCACCGATGGCGGCTTCAGTTCGAATTACGACGGGAAGCAAGCGCGACGGACCAGAACACGCACACATCGCAGCGAGCGTTAACTGCAATCCGGCATCACGCGTCGAATATTCCGGAGCATTCGCAGGAATCTGCGGCACGGCTGATTCAGAATGTGTTCACCACATCCGGAGCTGGAGAAAACAATCTCGTGAATCCTGCTTCACTCGTGGGCGAATTGGAGTCGGTCACCGGGCTGAAAAAAGAGAAATGGCCTATCGCGACGGTACGGGTCTTTTGCGATGCGCTTCTGGAGGCAGCAGACGGGCGGAAGCTGAGCCCACGACACGAAGTTCGTTGGCTGAATCTGCTTGGCTATTGTCTGCGGCCCGGGTTTGGAGGTCCGCGGGACAGCCTTCGAGTTACTCATGCGCGGCTGATCTATCAGGCGGGATTAGCGTTCCCGCGAGAGCTACAGTCGCAGGTCGATTGGCTGGTGCTGTGGCGAAGGATTGCAGGCGGCCTCAGTGCCGCCCACCAACATGAACTCGGGAACTACCTCGGAGACCTCGGGATTGGCCGCAAGAAGCCTGCGACCCGCCTGAACTCCCAGTTGGAACGTGACGGTTGGCGTTTGCTGGCCAGCCTAGAGCATGTTTCAGGCGCGACCCGCGCCGCGCTGGGAAGTGAGCTATTCCGCAAGCTCAAAAAAGAGCCCTCTGACAGCGGTTGGTTGTGGTCGCTCGGAAGATTCGGGGCACGCATACCGCTGTATGGGTCGCTTAGTTGCGTGGTTCCTACGGAGACCGCGGCTGACTGGATCACTGCGCTTCTGGACCTGCGTGAACTAACGCATGAAACGGCGTCCGCGATCGTTCAACTGGGCAGGCGGGTCGACGATCGCACCCGCGACATCAGCCCGGAAATAGCGTGCTCGGCGATTTCGAAACTGAAGTCGGCCGAAGTGGCAGACGACAGCGCTTTGCGGCCACTGAAGGAATACATCGCGCCAACTCCCGCCGATGTTGTGCGCACTTTCGGTGAGCCGCTGCCGAAGGGCCTGGAACTGGAGAGCACAGCGAATTGTTTGTCCCCCGTTACCGCTCTGACCTCGTAGCCGCTTGGGCCTTACGTGTGCGGCGCCGAAGTTTTCAGTGTGGCAGGCGACAGTGAAGTCAACGGAATCTCAATTCCACGCAAGTCTGAATGACTTCTACCCAGTGGTGCGGGGCGGATTGGCGTCCATGAATCTAGCCCCGCTCGCGTAGTGCCGTCGTAGCGAAATTGGCTCACGGTCCAGAAGCGAGGTTCTGGAAGATTGCTCTCGTGAAGATTTTCGAGTAGGTTCGCAACACTAGACTAAAGCGGCCGCCTCACCTTCGGCACATTCCACAATTTTACGCAGGAATGGCCAAAGCTCACGATCCGCCTGTGATGGCTGCCCGCTCCACTCCTTTCGCAATTCTCGAAGATTCTGGCCAACTGTATCCTTTGAGGGCGATTTACTGACCGATCACCCACGTCTCTGGCTCATTTGAGGCTCGGACAGACCCTCGAACAACGTCGGCCGGGCATATAGCGCTGACACTCGCTCGGAGACAGATTGGTCGTGACCGTGTCGCAGACGACATTCAAGAGCTCGGCGGGACGCCAGTACCACGATTCTGTCTCGCCCTGGTTCCAGGCTAGAATGCGATTCCCTGCCTCATCGAATGCAATGCCAGAGAAAGACGCTCGTCCCGTCGGAATGTCGGCGAGTTGCCAGCCCGTGCTGAGATCGAAAACGCGGATGTAATGGTCAGCGCTTGTTGCGACGTATCGGGAGTCTCTGCTAAACGCAAACTGCGGAAAGATAATATCCGCGGGCGTCTTTAGCAATTCACTTCCGTTCCTTGCCTCTACGACTCTGATCCCGGCAATCCCACTGTGAACTTTCATGGCGAGAAGCGATCGAATCAGACGCATGCGTCGAAGACCGATCCGGAGGCCAAGATGGCGCGCAAGGGCGAGGGCAAGGAGGCGAAGTTGAGCTACAGCGGCCATCTGCTGGTGGAGAATCGCAACGGGCTGATCGTGAATGCCATGGCATGGGAAGCCAACGGGACGGCCGAGCGTGATACGGCGCTGCTGATGATGCTGGAACAGATTGCCGGCACGAAACGAGTGACGGTAGGCGGCGACAAAGGCTTCGACACGGCCGAATTCATCTCCGAGTGCCGTCATATACAGGTCACGCCGCATGTGGCGCAGAACGACGGACGGCGTGGCGGCAGTGCCCTCGACCGGCGGACGACGCGTCACGAAGGCTACCGCATCAGCCAAAGGAAACGGAAGCGCATCGAGGAATGTTTCGGCTGGCTTAAGACTATTGCTCTGCTGCGCAAGGTACGACACCGCGGGTTGTTCAAAGTGGATTGGGTGTTCACCTTCGCGTGTGCCGCGTATAACCTGGTCCGCCTGCGCAACCTGTCAACACAGGCGGTGTAAGCCAGGGCTGGAGTGTGTCTGCGGAATGCAAGAAAGCTTCCGCAGATAGTGGAAATAAACTAAAACGGACTCCTTACCCTCTTACTCGGTGGCCAAAGCAAGACAGAGTTCCTGTAAATCAGAGATGGTGGGTATCCGCTTGACTCACCAAGCCACAATCCCTAGTATGTGGCGGTGGAAGATTATCCGCGAAACCTGAAGGAATTCGACCTTCGCTTCGCCGCCGAGGAGGCGTGCCGCGAGTATCTGTTG
>Ga0335069_10011221_pt1 | contig 12661 bp, 5 predicted proteins | sample Lox_Sample_11_FD_206714 | JGI IMG/M metagenome (GOLD analysis project Ga0335069, IMG submission 206714) | Soil microbial communities from Loxahatchee National Wildlife Refuge, Florida, United States - Lox_Sample_1.1 | ecosystem: Environmental > Terrestrial > Soil > Wetlands | place: USA: Florida... | reverse complement strand
AGATTGCCAAAACCACGCGCCACAAATCGCAACGCGTGTTGCGCCGTTACATCCGCACGGGCAGGCTGTTTCGCGACAATGCCTCGGCAACGCTAGGCCTCTAGAAGGTGGAAAGCACCACTTCTCACCTCTCAGCGTGGCAGCGAAGTCCGTGCAATTCGAAGTGTCGGAGACTATTGCTCAACGCGTTAACGAGAGTGCCTCTTGTTAACGACTTAGTGATCACGGAAAGGGGAATCTCTGGCACAAATTTGGCACGTTTTTGGCACAAATTTGGCACAAACGTTTTCCCGATTTCGCAAATGATTGATTCTGAATGAGTTTATCTATGGTGCCGGGAGGGGGGGTCGAACCCCCATGACCGCAAGGGTCGGCGGATTTTGAGTCCGCTGCGTCTGCCAGTTCCGCCATCCCGGCTTCCGGTGGGAAGCGCCTGAGTGCGGCACCTATCGAATTGTATCAGTTGCCCTATGGCGAGGTAGAACCGGGACAGCTGCCTGAATCCCGTAGCAGCTGCACTGCCCTTTATGCTCGCTCGGCTGTCGCCGCGGCAACGGCAAATTCCACGGTCTGCTTGCCCAGGCGGGGATGTTTCGCGGTAAGGCGAATTGTTCCAGCCTGCTCTGTGGCACGCACCCAAACGGCGCCCGTGCCGCCAGCGAGTGCAAACGGGTTGTCGCCGATCAGCGTGCCTGGTCCTTCCAACGTGAAGGCGATCGGATCGTTAGCGTAGGTCTGTACCGCGCCAAACTCGTCGGTCACGCGCAGCACCACACGCGTGGAGTCAGCTCCGTCGGCGACAAGTTCGCGGTCGTCGGGCAGCAGGTGGAACTTGCGATCGACGCCCGCGCCGGAGATCGAACGCGTGATGGCGAGTTTGCCATCAATGTAGCCCTCGATGCGGAGGTCGCCCCACGCCGGATGGAACTTGCTCAAGTCGAGCTTCTGGAGTTCGAGCACGAAAGGTGGATACTTCAGATGCTCGAACTCAGCGCGGTCGGGATCGAGTTCGGCGAGCGAAATCCACGGCGCGCCGTCCACGCCGGTCTGGCGCGCGTAGATCTTCAGGTGCTCGCAGTTGGAGCAGAACACGGCCTTGGTAAAGCCGATAGACTCGTCGCCGCGCGCCCAGTGGAATGCAGGCTCGAGCACGATCTCCTCCGACGGATCGCACTGCGACTTGTAGAAGAAGGCCGCCGGTTTGGGCTCGCGGAAGATGTCCGTAACACCGTGGTAGCAGATTCGGTCGCCGGAGCCGAAGTTGGCGTGGGTGTTGTAGTCGAAGGCGCACCAGCCTATGCCGCCGGCGTACTGCGGGTTGGATGCGAGCTGATTGTGGATACGCGCGTGGCGCAGAGTGTGTTCCCGCTGCCGCTCGTTGTCGTCGGTGGTCTTGGTGGGGAATGTGTGTCCGACGAACTCCGTGTTGAGATAGCGCGGATGGCAAGGCGGCTTGAGCGGGAAGCCGAAGTCGTTCATGGTGAAGACGTCTTCAAGGAACTCCGACTCCTGGAAATAGCGGATGCCACCCGTCTGTCTGGATGAGTCGAGCGCGTGCGCGAACTTGTTGGTACTCACGTAAAAGTTATGGTCATCGAGCGACTCGTTGATACGCACGCCCCACAGGATGATGGACGCGTGGTTCCAGTCGCGGCGGATCATGCGGCCCACGTTGTCGATGGCGACCTGCTTCCACCTGTCGTCCCCGATGTGCTGCCAGCCGGGAATCTCCTCGAGCACGAGCAAGCCGATCTCATCGCAGCGGTCGAGAAAGTGACGCGACTGCGGATAGTGCGAGGTCCGCACAATGTTGCAGTGCAGCTGATGGCGCAGGATGTCAGCGTCCTTGCGCTGAGCGCGCGCGGGCATGGCCTGGCCAACGAAGGGGAAGGTCTGGTGACGGTCGAGTCCGCGCAGCTTGATGATCTTTCCGTTGAGCGAGAAGCCGTGATCAGTGAACGTGGCCTCGCGGAAGCCGATGCGGCGCGTGTCTTCGTCGAGCACACGGCTCCCGGCAAGCAGACGCACATGCACGCTATAGAGGCGCGGCTGTCCCAGACTCCAGAGCTCGATGCCACTGAGATTCGGCATCGACACGGTGAAGCGCGCGGGATCGCTTGTGGTTTCGGTTGAGGCGTAGACGGCCGCGTCTGTATACGGATCGAGTGATGCGGCGGGATCACCGGCAGCGGCTGCCTTTGCAGCTGCGCGCTCAATGAGGCGAGTACCCTGCGCCACAACGCGGTTGCCGTCGCGCAGTTCGGCCTGGAGCGAAACCGCTCCAGCGGCCGTCAGATCGCCGGCGAGGAAGCAATGCACATCGAGAGATGGACTGCCGGAAAGCACGTTCTTCGGTTCGGCAAAGATGTTGTCAAGAAAGACCTGCGGAACAATGCGAAGAGCGACCTCGCGATAGAGCCCGCCGAAGGTCATGTAGTCGATCTCGTAGCCGAAAGGCGGTATGTCGTTGCGTTCGGAGGAGTCAACCTGCAAAAGTAAAACGTTTTCAGAGCCGGGCCGAACATGCGCTGTGAGCTCGAACGAGAACGGTGTGAATCCGCCCTTATACTCCCCCAGCCGCACGCCGTTGATCCACACGGTGGTGGCGGTCATTACGCCTTCGAAGTCGACGAATACGCGCTTGCCTGCGGCTTCGGCCGGCAGAGTGAAGCGCCGGCGGTAGGTACTGACTAACTCGTAGTCCTTGTCGTCGAAGTTGTGCCAGGGAAGAACAACATTGGTGTGGGGAACCGCCACGCGCTCAAACTGCGCGTCGTCGAAGGTGAGCGATTCTGCGCCCTCAACCTTGGCGGCACGATAGAACCAGTTGCGGTTGATGGGCAGAATTGCCCGGCCAGCGGCCATGGGCTCGGCTGCCAATACCTGCGCGGCAGGCAACGCCGTGGTGGCAAGGGCCGCACCTGCGGTCTTCAAAAAGTCGCGTCGAATCAAGGGATGTCTCGCTTCCCGGCAGAAGACTTGCGCGCGCAGAAGGGCGCCTTCTTCAGCCCATGGGAAATATAACAGGCCCGAAGCGCAGTCAGTGCGCTTCGGGCTGGAAGGAAAAACATGGGCCAGTTTGGGGTACGTGGTTAGAAGATAAAGCGCGAGCCGAACTGGAACTGGCGCGGGCTGTTGACAGTGGAGGTGATCTGGCCGAAGACCGCCGCCTCAGAGGGCTGAGTTTCAACCGCGGTGATGCTCGGTACGTTCGGTTGGCCCAACTGCTTGCGGTTGGCGATGTTGTATGAGGAGACATCGAAGCGCAACTGGCGCTCCTTGCCAAGTGAGAAGTACTTGTAGAGAGAGATGTCCACGTCCTTGGCGCCCATCGTGCGCACGTGGTCGAGATACGCCGGTGCGTTGCCCGCTACAAAGGAACTCGACGGAATGGCAAAGCAGGAGTAGTTGAACCAAGTGGCGGCCGTGTGCGGCGCACCCTTGGATGGGTCGCAGATGAGGTTGGGCCTCTGGTTGAAGTAAGAGACGCCAGCGCCCACCGTGGGCGAGGCAATGGGCACGCCGGTGCTGAAGTAGCCGATGGCGTTGGCTGTCCATCCTCCCAGCACCGCATCGCCCACGCCGCCCAAGTCATATGCACGACCGCGGCCGACAGGCAGATCGTAGGAGACCTGGCCGGTGAACTGATATTTCACATCTTGCGGACTGATAGCGTGCTCGAGCGAGAGGTTCCTCCAGTCTTGGGACGAACCGCCGTGCGACCCCACGAAGCCGAGCGGCGGATTTCCATCGTCCGTCATAAGCTTGGCCCAGGTGAAGGTGGCCAGAGCAGTGAAGCCGCGTGTGAGCCGCTTCTGCAGCTTGGTTTGCAGCGAACTGTACTCCGAATCGCCGCCGGGATAGCCGTGCACGACCACACCGTTGCCGGCGCCGTAGGTGCCGCTGCCGAACTGCGGATACCGCTGCAGAGATACCCAAAGGGGCACAGTGCTCGAGCCGTAGTTGGCATTAGTGCCTGGCTGGATCGCCGCCCACTGGTTCGCGACCGTGGAGTTGAGTAACGACGCCTGGTACGTGCCAATAGTGGCGAGGTCGAGTTCGTTCAGGTCGGCCGTTCCGAGCGGAAGGAAGAGGCCGCGGCTGCCAACGTAGCCTGCGCTGAGCACGAATTGGTGCGGCAATTGATACTCCATGCCGAAGTTGAAGTTGTAAGTAAGCGGCGTGCGCTGCGAGTGGAGCATGGTATTAAGCGTGGTGCCCAGATTGCTCGCCAGTCCGGCAGGCGAGGAGGCGAACTGCGGATTGACACCATTGGGAAATGGATTGCTGAGCGAGCTGAGCATGACGGTGTTGCCCTGCCCATCGCAAACCCCGTAGTTTGTGCAGTCGTACGAGATGGTGTTTGCGTCCTCATTCCACGCTGTCGCGTTCCAGGTCGTGTAGGAGGAGAAGCCATCGCTATCGAGCGAAACGCCGCCCACTGCGTGCGGGCTAGGCCCAAAATAGAAGCCGGCTCCGGCGCGGACTACGAGACGGCTGGCCGGCTGCCAGGAGATACCGAGGCGCGGGCCGAGGTCCTTCCAGTTGGTTTCAAACGGAGTGCGCGAACCGTGGCCTGCATAGACCTCGGCGCCTGTATAGGAAACGCCGGCAACGGCGTTGCTCGCGCTTGGATCGAAGTATTCCAGACGATCGTGCCGCTCGGTTTTACCACCGAAGATGTCCCAGCGCAGACCGGCTGTGATGGTGAAAGCCTTTGTGGGCCGGTAGGTGTCCTCAACGAAAAGCGCGTAGTAGGGGCTGGCCTCGGCAGCGAACATATCCTTCGTAAAGCTGGGGTAGCCGTCGGACTCGTTGCCAGGCGTCATTCCCATGCCCACCAGGAAGGAGGCGAAATCACTGCCGCCCACAGCGGAGCTGACAGTCTGGTCGGTTGCAGAAATATCGAAGCCGTAGGCGCCAGAAGCTGCCGGAGGCTGGCCCACATTCAGGAGCCGCTTCAGGTATTCAAAGCCACCCGAGATCTCGTGCTTGCCCAGCGACCTGGTCAGAGTCACATTGGCGTCGCTGTTTTCGCTGGCGTACTGGAAGGTGTTGTAATCCGCGGTGCCGCCAATACCGCTGCCTACATCGGAGAAGAGCACAAACGGCAGCAGTTTGTAGTTCTCCTCAGCAGCCAGCGAAGAGGGGAAGCCCAACGTTGTGATGTCGAAGCCCACCTGCCTCGGGTCGCCGCCCTGGTTTTCGTAGTGTCGCGTGAACGAGTAACGCAGTTGCAGAACCGTGGTTGCATTCAGTGTCAGGTCGTCGGCCAGCAAGACGTTGCGGCCATTCGTGATGTTCTGCGCGTAGTTGAGATCCCACATGTTCCCGAACGCGTTGAACGTTGAATTGAACAGGCGGTCGAAGGAGAAACGGCCAAAGATGTGCTGCTTCTCGCTCTGCGCCCAGTCCATTCGTATGTCGAACCTATGCGCCTTGGTCGGATCCAGACCGGGCACATACAGATTGTTGACTGCGCCGGTGGTGTCCGAGTCGCAGGCGCCGTTGGTGTTTACGTTGCACTTGGGAAACTCCGATAGAAACTTCAGCGCGATCGGATTCGGATTGGTGATTTTGTTGTTCGCGAACGGCTGGCGGGTGCCATCTGGATTGTCGGCCACCAAGGCGTTATAGATGGTGAAGTTGTCTGCGGAGAAGTCGCCGGTGCGCTCGGCGCTGGTGGGCACAGTGAAGGTGTTGGAGCCGTCGAACTGCTCCTGCTGCGTGTCTTCGTAGTCAGCAAAGATGAAGAGCTTGTTGTGCAGGATGGGCCCGCCGATGGACCCACCTTCCTGGTAGCGGTGGAACGACGGGGGCGTATTGGAAGTGCCGCTGCTCACCTGACTCTGCTTGTTGAAGTACTCGTTGGCGGCCATCACATCAGGGCGGAACACGCCGAACGCACCGCCGTGGAAGGCGTTGGTGCCGGACTTGGTGACAAGACTGATTACGCCTGCGCCGCCGCTCTGGTAAGAGGCAGGCGTGTTCTGCGTCTCGACGCGCGTCTCCTCCACGCCATCCTCTGGGATGTCGAGGGCGGGGATGATGGCGGCGACGTTATTCTCGGCGATGCCCAGCGGGCTGCCGTCAACCATGTAGTAAACCGAACCGACAATGGCGCCGTTGATGGTGTAAGAAGAGACGTCAACGCCGGGGCGTCCGCTGGAGATGTTCTCAATGGCGAATGAACTGGAAGAATTGGGTGCGCCGTTGGCCGGAGTGACGCCTGCGCTCAACTGCACAAGGTCGAAGACGTTGCGGGTAAGCAGGGGAACCCTATCGATGGTCTCAGACGAGATCAGCTGACCGACGGTAGAGTTACTGGCTTCAACCAGCGAACTGGACTCGTTGACCGTGACCACCTCATTGACGCCGCCCACCGTAAGGGAGATGTTAGTCGTTGATACCTGATCGACCGAAACCAGAACGTTTTTCGCGACCACAGTCTCGAATCCCTTGGCGCTGACGGTCACAACGTAGGTCCCGGGGGAAAGGGAGACGAATGAATAGATGCCCGCAGCCGTGGACACAGTTGACAACTTTACACCGGTTCCTGGGTTCTGCGCGATGACCTTGGCCCCGGGGATAATGGCGCCGGTCGAGTCGGTGATCTGGCCGCTGATGCCACCTCTGCCTGCCTGGGCAATTGCCGTCGCACAACAACAAGCAAACAGCGCGATGTAGAGGAAGATTCGAACAAACGAAGCCCTGACACTCCGCACGGTCATAGTCCGCTCCTGGGAAATCCGCCCTGATTAAAACGTTTGAACCGCTTGACAAGTGAATGTAAGAGTGATCTTTTTTGAAGTCAAGAAAAAAACGCCCGGCCTATCTTCCGGATTTCCGAGCGCAGCGTATGGGATAGGCCCCATGCCGTACGATCACCACCATGCGCTGTTGTGCCACAATGGCGCTGGCCGCAACCGCAGTACGCTATGAAATGGAGGCAGCAAATGGGTCAGCGAAAGTCCGGGCATGTTACGCTGCACGACGTCGCACGCGCCTGCGGGTACTCGGTCTCAACAGTCTCCATCGTTCTGAGCGAGGCGCCGCTTTCGCAGAACGTAGCAGCCTCCACGCGCACGCAGATTCGCGAAGTAGCACGGCAACTCGGCTATCACCCGGACGCCTATGCACGCTCGCTGCGCCGTCGCCGCAGCCTGACCATCGGCGTGCTGGCCTACGATCTCTCCGATCCGTTCTGCATTCCGATTGCGCAGGGAATTCAATCAGGCCTGCAGCCGGCAGGCTATGTGCCGCTGCTGATGGACGCGCAGACGCAGCGCAAACAGTTCGACAGCTACCTGAAGATGATTCTGGAGCGCCGCGCGGAGGCAGTCATCGTCATCGCCAGTTGGGTGTTTGAGGAGACCAACCTGCTGGGCGATATCGAAAAGAATCACGTGCCCATCGTGATTCTGGGCCGCGACCTCACCCGCCGGAAGATTAGTTCTCTGCTGATCGACAACGAAACCGGAGGCGCGCTGGCCCTGCGACACCTGATTGAGCTCGGCCATCGCTCAATCGCAGTGATCCGCGGCCCGGAGGAGATGTTTGACAGCGTGCCGCGGTGGACCGGCATCCGCCGCCAGGCCGCGAAATCGGGCATCGAGTTCGATCCTCGCCTGATCTTCGAGCTACCCGGAGTACTCGATCCCACGTCGGGATTCGAGGGAGGCCGCGCGCTGGCCCGGAAGATGCTCGATGCAGGCCCGCCCTTCACCGCCGTACTGGCATTCGACGACTTGACCGCTCTGGGCGTGATGCGCGGACTAAGCGAGGCGGGCCTGCGGATTCCACAGGACTGCTCGATTGTCGGCTTTGACGATGTACTACCCGCGGCAGTGGCCACACCGGGCATCACCACGGTTCACCAGCCCCTAAAGCAGATGGGCCTGCTTGCCGCCCAGTGGACGCTGGAAGCGATTGAAGCGCAAGAAGGAACAGCAGCCGTACACCGGCACCGCGCCGTGCCGGAGTTGGTGGTCCGGGGCTCAACGGCGCCGCCTGCGCAAGTCGCGACGCGGAGCAAAGCACGCACTTGACAGGGTACGGAAAATGATGGATAGTCCCCTTATTCAAACGATTGAATCTCGGCCATTCTGCTGAGATTCGGCTCCGTCGACCGCGCAGGAATAGGCCGCGGAAGCCCGCCCGGGTTTCGATTCGCAAGAAAGTGCGGGAGCTTATGAAGAAGATTCTGCCCTGTTTGCTCGTCGCCTGCGCAGCGCCCCTGGCTCTGCATGCCGCCACGGTCACACACCTGAATGAGGATTGGCGTATCCAGTCGGCCTGCAAGATGAGCGCCGAGGGCAGCACCATTGCCACGCCCGGATTTGATGTGGATGGCTGGCTGAAGACCGCCGTGCCCAGCACCGTGCTGGCTGCGCAGACCGCCTCCGGCGCAGTGCCCGACCCTTATTACGGCGACAACCTGCGCAAACTGCAGGGCGTGAGCTATCCGCTGGGTCACAACTTTTCTAACCTGCCCATGCCCGCTGACAGCCCCTACGCATGCGGTTGGTGGTATCGCACGGAGTTCACCGCTCCTGCGGCCACGGTGCGCGACGGCCGATTCTGGCTGCACTTTGGCGGCATCAACTATCGCGGTGAGATATGGCTCAACGGCAAAAAGATCGCCGACCGAACGCAGGTGGCCGGTGCTTACCGCACCTACGACTTTGACGTAACCGGCACGTTGAAACCGGGCGGAACGAATGTCCTTGCCGTCGAGACCTTTGCGCCTACGGAGAAGGACCTTGGCATCAACTGGGTGGACTGGAACCCCTGCCCGCCTGACAAGGACATGGGCCTGTGGGGCGCGGTCGATCTGGTTGCCACCAGCGCAGTAACGGTTCGCTCGCCCGCGGCCTTCACGCACTTTTCAGACGGCACGCTCGCGACTGCCGACCTAACTGTCTACGCCGAGTTGTACAACGCTGCCGATCACACAATCCGCGGTATCGTCTCCGGCATCGCGGCCGGCGCGCACTTCGAGCAGCCTGTGGAACTGGCCGCTCATGAAAACCGCACTGTCGTCTTCACACCTGAGAAACTCACGCAGTTGCGGATTCACGATCCGAAGCTGTGGTGGCCGCGCCAGATGGGCGAGCCGCATCTGGAGCACCTCACCGTGGCCTTCAGCGCTGACGGCCGCACGCTCGACGAGCAAAGCACCGACTTCGGCATCCGCGAAATCACATCGGAGTACACCAGCAACGGCAGCAGACTGTTCCGCGTGAACGGCAATCCACTCCTCATTCGCGGTGCAGGCTGGTCTCAGGACATGCTGCTGCGCACCGACGCAGCGCGTCTGCGCGACCAGTTCCGTCTGGTCGAGGACATGCACCTGAACACTATTCGGCTGGAGGGCAAACTCGAGACCGAGGACTTCTTCCGCATGGCCGATGAGCGAGGCATCCTGGTGATGCTTGGCTGGTGCTGCTGTGACCACTGGGAGCACTGGAAGGACTGGACGCCGGAGGACCTGACGATTGCCACCGCGTCACTGCGTGCGCAGATGCTGCGCTTGCGTCAGCACGCCAGCCTGCTCGTGTGGCTCAACGGAAGCGACAATCCGCCGCCCGCGAATGTAGAAACCGAGTACTTGAAGGTCGAAGATGAAACCCACTGGCCCAACCCGGTAATCTCGTCGGCCTCTGCCACGCCCACCACCGTAACCGGCGAAAGTGGCGTAAAGATGACCGGCCCCTACGACTACGTCGCGCCCAGCTACTGGTATGTGGACAAGTCGAACGGCGGAGCCTACGGATTCAACACGGAGACCAGCCCCGGCCCCGCAATCCCCTCGCTTGCCAGCCGCAAGAAGTTTCTGCCCAACGCCGAGGCCTGGCCACCGACGCCGGACTGGAACATGCACTACGGCGGCGGCGAGTTTGTAAACCTGAAGGTCTTCGACGAAGCAATGGAGGCCGTCTACGCCACACCACACTCAGCCGCCGACTACGAGCGCATGGCACAGACCATGGAGTACGACTCCGAGCGCGCCATGTACGAAGCCTACTCGCGCAACAAATACAACGCGACCGGCGTGATCCAGTGGATGTTGAACAATGCATGGCCCTCGATGATCTGGCATCTCTACGACTATTACCTCGACACGGGCGGCGGGTACTTCGGCACCAAGAAGGCCTGTGAGCCGCTGCACATTCAGTACTCGTACGACGACCAGTCGATTGTGGTGGTGAACAGCACCTACGCCGATGCAGGCGGCCTGCGTGCTTCTGTGCATGTGCACAATGCAACGTGGAAGGAGCTTTACTCTGCCGAGACCGCGCTCAGCGCCGCGTCGGACAGCGCGCAGCGCGCCTTTAGGTTGCCGGAGACGCTGTTCACCGGCGCCGAGCGGCTCTTCTTCATCGACCTCACACTTACCGACGCCGAGGGCAAGACTCTGAGCCGTAACTTCTACTGGGTGCCGGGCACGCTGACAAGCTTCAACTGGCCCAAAACCGACTACACGCACACACCTGCCGCGCGCCACGAGGACTTAACTGCTCTCGCCAATCTTCCGCAGGCCACCGTCGCCACCCACGCAGAGTGTGTTTCTACCGCACATGGCCGTGAGGTGCACTTGTCTCTCACTAACAACTCCGCAGCGCTCGCATTCCAGGTGCATGCTGCTGTGCGCACCGCAAAAGACGAGCTCATTGCGCCAGTCTTCTGGTCAGATAATTGGATTGAGCTCGCACCCGGCGAGTCCACTACGCTGACCGCGCTGCTGCCAGAGAACACGACCGTTTCGCCGGTGGTGCACGTCGACGGCTGGAACATCGCCGCTGCAACGCTCACTCCCACCACAGCCGTAGCCGCGAAGTAGGAAAAGGAGCGCATGGCCGCTGAAAGTTCGCCCACCAACCTCGGACTCAAGCGGTCCCTGCGCTTCCGCGACCTGGTGCTCTACGGCATCATCCTTATCCAGCCCACGGCGCCCATGCCGAGCTTCGGGGTCATTTATAAAGAAGCGCACGGCCACGCCGTCACTGCCATCCTGCTCGCCATGGTGGCCATGCTGTTCACCTCCATCAGCTATGGCCGCATGGCGCGCGTATATCCGCACGGCGGCTCGGCATTTCTGTATGTCGGCAAGGAGATTCACACCAGTCTCGGCTACCTGACCGGCTGGTGTCTGGTGATGGACTACGTCCTCAACCCGCTCATCTGCACCATCTGGTGCAGCCGCGCGGCCATCAACTTTTTGCCCGCTGTTCCTTACGTGGTGTGGGTCGTTTTCTTTGCGCTGATGTTCACTGCGCTCAACTGCAACGGCGTGGAGACCTCGGCGCGCATCAACGCCGGCATGGCCGCTGCTCTTGGCGTGGTCATCCTGCTGGTGCTGGCTGCTGCCGTACGCTGGCTGCTGCATGTTGCGCATCCCGACGTGGCCTTCTTCACCGCACCGTTCTACGACCCCGCCACCTTCAACACCAGCGGCCTGCTGCGCGGAACGTCGATCGCGGTGCTCACCTATATAGGTTTCGACGGTATCTCAACGCTGACGGACGAAGCCAAAGACCCTGCGCGCAGCGTGCCGCGCGCCATTGTGCTTACCTGCTTCATCACTGGCGTACTCGCGAGCATCGAGGTATACGCCGCACAACTCGTGTGGCCGCGCGGACTGGCCTTCCCTGACATCGATACGGCCTACGTGCACGTCTCAGGCCGCATGGGCGGGCCTGTCCTCTTTGCCATTGTCAACGCTTCACTGCTGCTGGCCAACATGGGCTCCGGCATGGCCTCGCAACTGGGCGCGGCGCGCCTGCTCTACGCAATGGGTCAGGACGGCGCACTACCCCGGCGGTTCTTCGGTGTAGTACACCCGAAGAACTGCATCCCGCGCAACAACGTGCTGCTCGTCGGTGCCATCTGCCTCGTCGGCGCATTGCTGTTCAGTTATCAGCTGGGCACGGAGCTACTCAATTATGGCGCTCTGCTGGCCTTCATGGGCGTCAATGCCGCGTCCATCCTGCGCGGCTGGCGCACGGGCCGCTTCGCGCAGTGGTTCCCCATGCTTCTTTCGCTGGGCGGCTTGATCACCTGCGCGCTGCTTTGGTGGAACCTGGGTCCGCTCGCGAAGTCGGTTGGCACCACCTGGGCTTTCGTCGGCGTCCTCTTCTGGATCGTCCGCCGCAAGGCCACCGTTCTTCCCGGAGAAGGCGAATGACTGCGCGCTGGTCTTTGGAGAAGCCGCTCGCTTACGCCAACTTCAACGAGGCATGGCCCTCTACCGCCAGCGGAGGAACATCTGCCTCTTGAGATCCAAGGTCTTTTACCAAGATGGCAGCGATGTGGAAAGAAAAGTGCCGCACGTCCGCAACGTAGAATGAAAGCTCACAAAGCTCGCACGGCCTGTGTGCAGCAAACGGTAACTGAGCCATCGCAAGAGCCGCCGAGCAGAACAGGGTAGGGATCTCACTAGCATGCCGCCGTTTGCCGTTCCTTCTGCCAGCGCGACCGCCACGCTCGATGCACCAGAAAAGCGTGGTTACAACTTTTTCCTGCTTCTTGTCGCGGGCCTCGGCGGCCTGCTCTACGGTATCGACGTGGGCATCATCGGCGGTGCGTTGCCGTACCTGGAAGCGACCTCGCACCTGACTCCCGGCGAACTCTCCATTATTGTGGCCGCTGTGCTGCTGGG
>Ga0335069_10011220_pt1 | contig 12661 bp, 9 predicted proteins | sample Lox_Sample_11_FD_206714 | JGI IMG/M metagenome (GOLD analysis project Ga0335069, IMG submission 206714) | Soil microbial communities from Loxahatchee National Wildlife Refuge, Florida, United States - Lox_Sample_1.1 | ecosystem: Environmental > Terrestrial > Soil > Wetlands | place: USA: Florida... | reverse complement strand
GCCGGATGCGCCCGGCCGATGGGCTACGCGCCGAGTGACGCGTTGACCCGCCGGTTGCCAGACTGATAATCCTCTTCGGGAAAGGCGAAGGCGTTACCGCAATGCGCTGGCTCGTCGAGGTCACGGCACTCGGCAAGACCGACAAGGAGTCGCTCCACGTCGAGGCCGAGTCCTGGCAGAAGGCGCTGCAGGCCGCCCGTTCGCAACGCGGCGATACGGCGCCGATGAGCGGCTTCTCCATCGAGCTGCTCGACGACGGATGCCGCGCGGTCGATCCGATGTCGCGCCTGAGGTACCAGGTGCGCAGGGCACCGGAAGAGTCGGCCGGCGCGAAGTCGCAACCGTCGAAGCCGGCCTCGCAGCCCACGGCTGCCGCGGCGGCGCCGGCCCCGGCGACTCCCACCGCGGTCGACGCCGCAGCTCCGGTGGCACCGCACCCTCCGTCGGTGCCGAAGAAGCCAGCCGTACCCGCCGTGGCGCCCGGCCGCACGATGCTCATGGGATCGGCAGCGGCACCGCAACCGCCGGCAGCCACGCAGCCGCACGCCCCCCCGCCGCCGGCGCCCATCGTCCAGGGTGCGCCGGTCGTCACCGTCGCGCCGGTCGTTCCGGTGGTCCCCCATGCCCCCGCCGCGGCGCGCGCGGACGTGGCGGCGACGGTGCCGTCGCAGATCATCTTCAAGCGCGAGCAGGACGCTACCGACGCGATGCCGCTGACGTACCGCGAGTACGTCTATCTCGTGCCTCCCGGCACGACCGAAGCGGCGGCCGAGACGCTGCTCGCGACCCAGCTCGAGCTCGTGAAGACGTCGCTCGACCGGGTGCCGCCCGGCAAGCTGGTCAACCTCGGCGTGTTCGACGTGGCCTTCCAGGGTCGCCCGCCCGTACCTCCGCTGGCGACGGTCCAGTGGAAGGACTGGAGAGGAGCTCCGGTCTTCGCCTTCCCCCGGCGTCCTGCCCCCGTCGTAGCTCCTGCGCCCATGGTCCCGGTGGCGGCGCCCCCCGCGGCTCCCGCGCACCCGGTCTTTCCGGTCGCGGCGCCGGTGCAGCCGGTCGCACCGGTGGCGGCTGCCGTGCAGCCAGTTGCTCCCGTCGCGGCGCCCGTGCAGCAGGTAGCGCCCGTCGCCGCTCCGGCGCCCGTGGTGGCAGCCCCGGCCCCCGTACCCGCGCCAGCGCCGGTCGTGGCGCCCCCGCCGCCGGTGGTCTTCGCTCCACCCGCTGCTCCCGCCCCGGTGGTCGCGGCGGCACCCGTCGCGCCGCCTCCTCCAGCCCCCGTCGCCGCCGCGCCAGCGATGCCTGCGCAACGCCCGCCTTCGGCCGGCAACATCAGCGTCGCGCCTCGTGCTCGCCTGCGGAGCGAGGACCTCATCGCCGATCTGTTCGAGGCGATGCACGACCTCCACTTCGTCCGCGACGCCATCGAGGGCGGCGACTTCTGCCTCGCCCTGGCGATGGAGAAGCTCCCCTCGCAGTTCGGCATCGTGCACCTTTACGACATCGACAAGCGCGAGTTCCTCGTCACGAGCGTCCGCGGCGCGGGCGCGAACAAGCTGCTCTTGCGCCGTCACCCGGAGAACGACGCGGTTCTCCTGGCCGCGATGCGAAACCGCAATGCCCTCGTGATCGCCGATGCGGCGCAGTCGGAGGTCGCCGCCATGGAGCGCTACGCACTCCTCGGCGGCGCCCGCAGCCTCATCGTCGCCCCGGTGCTCCAGCACGGCCGCTTCCTCGGGGCCGTCGAGATCCTGAACCCCCTCGACGGCCAGCCCTTCACGGAGCCCGAGGGCAACGCGCTCAGCTACATCGCCGAGCAGTTCGCCGAATACATCTCGTCGCACGGCATCGTGACCGATCCGGAGCGGATCAGCGCCCGTCAGCTGCCCGACGCCTGACCCTCGACTAAGCTCCGCCGGGTGGCAGGCCGTCGCGAAAGACTGGCGAGGTTCGTCCTCCTGCCCGCGGTGCTCGCCGCGGTCGGGATCCTGGCGTACTTCACCTTCCGCACGACCCTGCAGGTCGAGCGGCTCCGGCAGCAGTCGGTCCTCGAGGCCACCCTCGGTCTGGCCAACGAGAAGGCCGACCGCCTCGACAAGAGAATCATCGAGCAGGACAACGTCGTCTTCGCCATCGCCGATCCCCAGAGGCTCACCGACCTGACCACGCGGTGGCTCCCCACGGCGCAGCGCGAGACGCCCACCGTGCGCGCCATCCTCGTGCTCGACGAAGCGCGAACGGTGCTCGCCTTCGCATCGCGGGCGGGCGGCGCCTTCGCCGACGAGGAGTCGTTCCGGCGGCTGCTCGTGCAGCGGATGATCTCGGACATGGAGCTGGCCAAGCAGGCTCCCGACGAGCTCCGTCACCTCCACCACGAGTACCGCGGACAGAGCTACCTCCTCAGCTACTGGCAACGGGTGGTCCCGCCCGCGCCGGGGAGCGCCGACGACCGGCCGCGCCGATACCTCGTCGTCGCGTGGCACGACATCGGTCGCATCGTGAAGGAGGCGATGCCCGCGCTCTTTTCCGAAGGCGCCACGCCGGCGCGCGTGAACGTCCTCGACGAGGACGGGCGCATCGTCTACGGCCCCCCGCTGCGCAGCGGCGAGTTCACCGTGGCCGTGCGTTTCCCGACGACGCTCTACGGCTGGCGCGTGCAGGTCTCCCCGAGCGCGAGCGACGAGCTCACGGCGCGCGTGCAGAACCGAGCGATGCTCGAGCTCCTCATGGTCGTGCTCTCGTGCGGCGTCATCGTGCTCGGCGTCGCCGTCATCCTGCTCGCGGCGGAGCGCGAGCGCCGCATCTCGAGCCTCAAGAGCGAGTTCGTGGCGAACGTCAGCCACGAGCTCAAGACGCCGCTCGCGCTCGTGCGCATGTTCGCCGAGATGCTGCAGTCGGGGCGCGTCGCCAACGAAGAGAAGCGGCAGCAGTACCTCGACATCATCGTCGGCGAGAGCGAGCGCCTCTCGGCGCTCATCGAGAACGTGCTCGACTTTGCGCGCGTCGAGCGCGGGCGCCAGGCCTACGAGTTCGCCGAGGGCAGCATCGCCGACGCGGTCACCAGGGCCGTCAACGTGTACCGCTACCGGGCCGAGCGCGAGGGCGTCGAGCTGGTGACCGAGGTCGAGCCCGGGCTACCGACCACGCGAATCGATGAGCGCGCCATCCAGCTGGCCGTCATCAACCTGCTCGACAATGCGCTCAAGTACGCGCGCGGCTCGGAGGTCGTCACGGTGCGGGTCACCCGCGAGAGCGGCAGCGTCGTCGTGCGCGTGGTCGACCGCGGCCCCGGCGTCCCTGCCGAGGACCGCGAGCGCATCTTCGAGCGGTTCGTGCGCGGCTCGACCGCCCGCGCCGCCGGCTCTGGGGCCCCCCCCGTTCGCGGCAGCGGAATCGGCCTCGCGCTGGTGAAGCACATCGCCGAGAGCCACGGGGGGCGGGCGTGGGTCGAGGCAAGAAGCCCCGGCGCATCCTTCGCGGTGAGCATCCCGGCGCCTGGGCCTGTTGACGGCTAAAACGTGCTAGATATCGTGAAAGCGCCGTACTGGCGACGCGTTTGAGCCGAGATCGAATGAGAACGGAGGCTGGTGAGTTTTCGCATGGCGACGGATGAATCGAAGCTGTTCGTGGCGGGTCTGCCCGACAGCATCTCGGAAGACGTGTTGAAAGGGCTCTTCGAGGCAACCGGCGGCAAGGTCGTCGCGGTGAGCCTCCCCAAAGATCGGATGACGGGCCGCCCGCGCGGCTTTGGTTTCGTGACGCTCGCGACGCCGCAGGAGGCTCAAGCCGCCCGCGACGCGCTCGACGGCTCGCTGCAGGGGGGCAAGTCGATCTCGGTCCGGCCGTTCCAGGCGGAGCCCCCGCGGCGAGACGGCCCCGGTGGTGGTCCTCGCATGGGCGGAGGCCCTGGTGGACCGCGCGGCCCCGGCGGCGCGCAACAGGCACCGGATCGCACGCTCTACGTCGGCAACCTTCCGTACGACGCGACCCAGGAAGAAGTGCAGACGCTCGTGCACAGCGTCGCGCCCGACAGCGTCGTGCGCGTGCACCTTCCGATGGATGCCGACGGCCGCAAGCGCGGCTTCGGGTTCGTCACCCTGAACAGCTCCGAAGCTGCCAAGACGGCGTCGGAGAAGCTCCAGGGAGCCGACCTGCGCAGCCGAAGACTGGTGGTCAACCTCGCTCACCCGAAGGGCGAGCGTCCCGCGCGCCCCGAGGGCGGCTTCGGCGGCCCGGCCAACTTCGGAGGACCTCCGCCTTTCGCGGGCGGCGGTCCCGGCGCCGGAAGTGGTCCTCCCCCAAAGAGGGACTTCGAGAAGCGCAAGCGGACGTTCGAGGACGGCGGTGGCCCGCGCAAGAAGACCAAGGAGCGCGGCGGCGCCAACAAGTTCAACTACGGCGACGACGACGATTGAACCGCCGCGCGCGAGCAATCGCGACTTCGCGATGCCGCGCGGAGCCGACACGCCGGGAGCAAGGCGAATCGGGCCAGGCGTGATCCACCGCGCGTGCGCATAGTTCGAGTGCGACTGCACCGCCGGCGGTGAACCGCGCGATCCCACTGAGAGACCGAATCATCACGCGACGAGCCACGACGCGCGAAGCGGTCCTGGTACGGATGTGGCTTACAGCGGCACCTCGTGATGCGCCATCCGTGCGGAGCCGCCGCGAGACTCTTGTCCGTGCTGGCCGTCGCTTCGTCGGCATGCCTCTCGATCGGTTGCGGCTCCTCGTCGTCCGCGGTCGATGACACGGCGAGCAACGAGCTCGCCTCCTCGAGCGGCGTCACTTGGGCCAACGTCGGGAACGGCGTCCACGGGACGACCGTCGGCAGCGGCCCCAACGTCCTCATCGTGTACGGGGGCTACACGGCGACCGACGCCGACTCCGAGGCCCTGTCCCTGCAGTACGTCTCGGCGCAAATGGGCGCCCTTGGCGTGGGCCACGTCTACGCCGTGCGCGGCCCGGAGGACGCCTCCTACTCGGCGCGCGAGATCGGCAACTCGTCACTCGCCGCGCAGCTCGCCGGCATGGTGAGCTCGATCGGCTTCGTGGCCATCGTCGCGCACTCGAGCGGCGCTTTCGTGGCCGACGAGCTGTTCACCGAGACCAGCGCTCAGGTCCTCTCGAAGATCGTGTACTTCGACCTCGATGGCGGCTCCTGGGCGCTGAACGACACGCTGGTCGGCGAGATGGCCGGGGTCTACTTCTGCAACGCGCACGACTCGGTCGCAGGAGAATCGGCGAACTACTCGGCCATCGTGAGCCTGCACGCCGACTTCCCGGCCTCGCACTACTACACGGTCAACTCCACCGGCTCGGGATGCAACGTCGGCGCACAGTGGTGCCTGCACGACACGCTCATCACGACGCGGCCACACAACCCGGCGACGTTCGACCTCGACCTGGACTACGTCGACTTCACGGGAACCGGCCGCCACGTCGTCGTCGCCGAGATGCAGCAAGCGATGGCCGACGGCGTGCTCCCCGGAGGCACGACGCCGGTCGACGCGGGATCGGGCGCGGACGGCGACGCCGGAGCGCCTCCTCCCCCACCCCCGAACGGCGACGCGGGGGACGGTAGCTGCCAGCTCGGCGGGCAAACCTACGCGCCGAACACGTGCACCGAGACGTTGCAGTGCGACGCGGGCGCGTGGGTCTCGCGGACCAACGACACGGCCAACTGCATCACCGGCGTGGTCGCGGGCGGCGGATGTGTCACCGACACGGGATCGGTCGTGCCTCAGAACACGTGCACGTCGACGCTCCAGTGCGACGACGGCGTGTGGGTCAATCGAGCCGACGATCCTTCTTCGTGCCTCTAGCGCGTCGCGAGGAGGCCCACGAAGACCCCGCTCTCGCTGGCGATGTTGTAGCCAGGGACCGACCAGTGGATGGCCCGGCTGATCGTGTACCCCTCGCAGCGCATCTCGGCGGCGAGCTGGTCGACGTCGGCGACGAAGAGGCGACGGATCCCGTCCTCGCCCTCGACCAAGGCACCGGCGGCTGACTTCTCGACGACCTTGCCGCGCCGCTCGAGCGCGTCGCCGTGGGCCTTGAACGAGATCCCGAGCGCGCCGCCCTTCACGAGGGCGCCCCGGAGGATCCGGTACTGCTTGCGTCGCTCCTCGGCCGTCAGGAAGTGGAACACGGAGTTGGCGTAGACCCCGGCCAGGTGATCCGGCGCGAGCGCTGCGGTGAAGGCGCATAGGTCGGCCTGGACGATCTCGAGCTCGAGCTTCGCGTAGTGTCGAACGCGCTCTCGCGCATCGGCCACGGCGACGCTGCTGTACTCGACCGCCGTGGTGAGGAAGCCCTCTCGCGCGCAGCGAATCGCGTGATCGCAAGAGCCCGCGCCCAGCTCGACGATTCTCGCAGCCTTCACCGCGAGGGCTTTCACCTGCTCCACGAACGCTTCCAGGAACGGGGTCGAGCTCTCCCCTCGCGTGTTGTGACTGAATCCGGAATACGTGCCGTGCTGCCACACGTGGTCGAACAACTCTGCAGTCGCGTGTTCATGTTTTGCCATCGATTGACTCCGTCTGGCGCGGGCAACGTGGATGCAGCACGCGTTGTTCCCCGGCACCGGATTGAGCTACGTGGAAGTCATTCGATGACGATCTGCCTCATCGTTGCGTTGAGCGCATGCATCGGAGTCGCAGCTGGGCTGCTCGGCGCGGGGACGTCGATCCTCACGGTCCTGCTCCTGGTCCACGTCGCTCGCCTCCCCATCAGCAGCGCCATCGCCACGTCGCTCGTGGTCGTCGCAGCGATGAGCGTCGTCGCTCTCGTACCTTACTCCCGGGCGCGCGCGGTGATGTGGAGGGCCGGTGCCGCCTTCAGCGCCTCGTCGATGATCGGCGCCTTCGTCGGTGGGCGCGTGTCCGCGTGGCTGCCGGCGAGAGCCTTGCTCGCGATCTTCGCGACGACGATGGTGGGCGCGGCGATCGCCATGCTGTGGTCCCCGCGTGCGCCGTCTGGGGAATGCGCGCGAGGCGCGAGGCGGGTGCTCGCGGTGGCGGCGGCAGGTTTGCCGCTCGGCGGGTTGACGGGGATGGTGGGGCTCGGCGGTGGTTTCGCGGTCCTTCCGCTGCTCGTGCTGTTCACGAGCACGCCGATCCCCTCGGCCGTCGGTACGACTCTCTTGGTGGTCACGATGAACACGCTGGCCGGTCTCGCCGGCCACTTCCCCCACGCAGCCGTCCAGTGGCGTCTCGCTGCGGGCCTGAGCGTGGTCGGCTCGGCAGGCAGCCTGGTAGGGGCCCGGCTCAGCAAGCGAATCGACGCGCGCGTGCTCCGGCGCGGATTCGCGGCCGTCATGCTCGCGACGGCGTTCGCTCTGCTCGTCGGCACCCGCTGAGGCCGGTGCTCGCGCTCGAGGGGCAATAGGGACCGGATGGCTCGGCCCGCCGTCCACTGAGAGGCAAGTCGTCCCACTCCCCACGTTGCACCCCTCACCGGTGCACCAACTTGGGAGAGGCACGGCGGTTGCTCGCGGTGCGGCGCGCCGGGCCGCATCACGCACGGGGAGAGGGGCCTGAACATGATGCCGTCCACCTGGATGGCGCGCTTCGTGGCGCGCACGGATCGTCCGGCATGAACCACCGAGCCGGCGGGCTGTCTCGGTTCGCTTTCTTGCAGCTCGCGCTCATGGCCGCGGTTGTCACGGCGTTCATCGTCGACTCGATCCTCGACATGAGGTCCAACGCGCTGCTTGCCGGGGACGTCGACGACATCGCGGGCAATGCCATGCCGAGCGTCCAGTACCTCACCGAGGCACGCGGCGCTCTGCGGCGGATGGACGAGTACCTGGCCAAGCGGGTCGCCGATTCCGGGCCAGAAGCCACGCGGGTACCCGACGGGCTGAGCGGTCTTCGTCAGGACTTCGACTCGTCTCTCGCCAGATACCGCAACCTTCCGTACTTCGAGGGGGAGCGGGCGCTCTACGCGGAGGTGGGCGAAGCGAAGGTCGCGTTCGACGAGGTCGCGGACCGCACGATCGACGCGGTGGTGGCAGGCGACATGGACGCCGCCCAGTCGGCATTGCGGCTCGCCGTCACCGCGAGCAACCGGCTCGATCTCGCCCTCGAGCGCGACGTCACCTTCAATGCCGCGCAAGGCGAGCGCGTGGCCCAGCGCGTGACGAGCGCGTGGCAGACGAGGGCCGTGCGAGGGGTGCTGGTCGACGTCGTCGTCGGCCTCTTGGCGATGAGCGCCACCGTGTTCTCCGCAATCGTGTGGCGCCGAGCGGTCGCGGCCATGCAGCAGCGGTCTGCCGAGCTCGACTCGTTCGCTGGGCGCGTTGCGCACGACGTGCTCAGCCCCCTGCAGGCGGTGAGCATGGGGCTCGGCCTGTCGCGGCTGCGCCTCGCCGACGATGCGGCAGCCGTGTCGATCGTCGATCGATCGGCACGCGCGCTGGAGCGCGTGCGCAACTTGGTCACCAGCCTTCTCGCGTTCGCGCGCGCGGGTGGCTCGCCCACGGAGGGACCCGCGGACGTGAGCGAGACGATCCGCGGTGTGGTCGATGGGCTCGAGGGCGAAGCTGCGGCGAGCAAGGTGGAGCTCCGCGTCGAGGGCCCCTCGGAACGTCGCGTCGCCTGCGCGCCCGGCGTGCTCACGAGCGCGGTGCAGAACCTCGTGGGCAACGCCATCAAGTACATGGACGACGTCCCCGCCCGACGCGTTAGCATCCGCGTCCGTGACATCGGCGCGTTCGTGCGCGTCGAGGTGCACGACACGGGGCCGGGCGTGCCCGAGGCCATCCGCGCGAAGGTCTTCGAGCCGTTCGTGCGCGGCACCGATGCGGTCGCAGGCGCCGGGCTGGGTCTGGCGACGGTGAAGCGCCTCGCCGAGGCGCACGGTGGGCACGTGGGATGCGAGTCGACGTCGGGTCAGGGCAGCACGTTCTGGTTCGAGCTCCCGCGCGCTCCTCGAAGCGAGTAGACGTCGGGTGTCATGCGCAAGAGCTGCCCCTGCCACTCGGGGAGACGCTACGAGTCGTGCTGCGGCCCACTCCATCGGGGTGAGCGCGAGGCCCAGACGCCGGAGGCCTTGATGCGATCACGATACTCCGCCTTCGCGCTCGGTCTGGGCGGTTACCTGGTGAAGACGCTCGCCCCCGACCATCCGGATCGGGCGCTCGACGAAGCAGCGCTCGTCATCGAGCTCTCACGCGCCAAGGAACGCCAGCGTTTCCTCGGTCTCACCATCCACGATGCGCAGGACGATGGCGCGCGCGGCGAGGTCACCTTCCACGCGCGCATCTTCGAGCGCGGGCTGGACCGTTCGTTCACCGAGCGGTCGACGTTCGTGCGCGAGAACGGAGCATGGAGGTACGCAGCCGGCGAGGCGGTCGACTGACGCGCAGCCGCGGCCTACGGCTCCACGTAACGCCACAGCCCCGCGCTCCACATGGCGCCGACGAAGATGGAGTGCGTTCCATCGCTGGTGACCGCGATGCTGTTGGGCCCGATGTCCAGACCGGCGGGCACGCTCGTCGGCATCCACGTGTTCCCCATCGCATCGGCCACTTCGAAGTTCGTGCCGAGATTGCAGCCGCTGCAGGCCCAGCCCCACATCGCGTAAACGTGCTTCGGCGTGCCCCACACGACAGCCTCGGGGAACTGGCCGCTGTCGACGCGCGACCAGGCCGCGCCGAGGTTGGTGCTTCGATACACGCCCTGACCTGGGCCGTAGAGTCCACCGACGAAGAGGCTCTGGCCCGTCTGGTAGAGGGCGGCGGCACCATGGGGGTGCTGCAGGCCCGCGAGGCCGTTCGCTGCAGCCCAGGTGGACCCGGCGTCGTTCGTCATGACGGGGGTGGCGCCGTCCTGCGCGTAGGCGAACCAGCTGACGCGCGTCGTGGCCGCGGAGCCGGTGTCGACGAAGTACGGGTACCAGGAGATGCCGCCGGCGGGCCAGCCGGTGCCGCCTACCACTTGCCACGTCTGACCGCCGTCGGTGGATTCGACCAGGCCATCGGCCTCGTGAAGGCCGCTCAACAGGTGCGTCGGATCGTACGGGTCGACCACGATCGAGTAGAGGCCGGCGGTCTGCTTGCCGGGGATCAGCGTGAACGTCTTCCCGCCGTCCGTGGACTTGTAGACCGAGCCGTGGCCGTCTCCGCTGTCGATCCACAGGGTCGCCGCGGGCATGGTGCCCGCGATCGCCATGGGAAGCCCGATGGGCGCGTAGCCGAGCATCGTGTTGATGTGCGACCAGGTGTTGCCGTAGTCGGTCGACTTCCAGACGCCGTCGATGGGTGCAACGTACATGTCACTGGGTCGCGCCGGATCGACCACGATGCTGCCCGGCCCGAAGCCGCCCCCGTCACCGAGGTCCATCGGGGCGACGCCCGAGGGCGTGACGTTGATCCACACGCCCGGAGGACACGTGCCGGCTTCGACGCAGGGATCGGGTCCGGCGTCCTGGGGGGTCGGTTTGCTGGCGTCGGACGCCGAGTGACCAGCATCCGGAGTGGGGACGACGGCCCCCTCACCGGCGCCGTCGTGGGGGCTCGCGTCCCCACCGCCGTCGGACGGCGGAGCCTCGCTCGTCGCATTCGAGGAGCAGCCGACGAGCAATGCGCTCGCGACGGCGAGGCTCCGGAGCATCATGGGTTCCGCGATAAGCAACTCACGGACCCGCGCTGGCGCATGTCCGTCACGTGACGGCGGACCGGTCTCGGCCGCACCGCTTTGCACCCGTGCCCTCCGATTGCATCGCCCACGGAACGGGGAATCTGAAATCCCGTTTCGTCGGCGCGACCGTTCTTGCGCGCTCGACCACGCTCGGCGCAAGTAGGCGCGCCGTCCAACGAGGGACCGATCGAGCACGCCGATGCGTGCTGCGGGGGGTGCCTCTCTCGAAGGAGTGCTCGTCGTCATGAGAAAGGTCCATTTCGCCGCATCGGTCTGCCTGCTGCTCGCCGCTGCTGCTTGCTCCTCTTCGCCGGAGTCTGCGCCCGCCGGATCGCTGTCCCAGGCCGCGACCACCACGCTGCGGACGCTGTCTTCCTCCAGCAGCGGAAGCGGGTCGCCGACGCTCGATCTGGGCTCCACCGATCCGACGCAGGTGGTCTCGGTCTCGATCGTGTTCAAAGTCACCCAGCCGGATCTGCTCGAGTGGTTCGTCCAGCAGACGCAGGAGCCGACGTCGCCCGTCTATCACCAGTTCCTGTCGGTGAACGACTTCGTGAGCGTCTTCGCGCCGTCGACCCGCGACATCAAGCGGGTCGCCGACTACGTGAGCTCGTTCGGCATCACGGTGGGTGACACGCTCGCCGACCAGCTCGTGCTCAAGGCCACGGGCACGGTGGAGCAGTTCACGCAGGCGTTCAGCTTCACGATGCACGACTTCCAGCAGGGCTCGCAGCAATGGCATCGACCGACGTCGGCGCCGCACCTGCCGAGCGCGCTCTCGGACGTGATGCTGGTCGTCGCAGGGTTTTCGACGCAGCCGGCCTTCGTGCCCAAGATGACGACGGCGAAGGCGATGGTGCCGACGTACGCCCAGAGCGTCGTTCTCCCCAAGAGCGGGACGGCGACAGGCGTGGCGGGCAGCTACACCGTGGGCGACTTCGCCAACCAGTACGACGTGAACCCGCTCTACGCGGCCGGTATCGACGGGACCGGGTCGACGATCGGCATCGCCACGCTGGCCGGCATCGACCCGAACGACGCGTACACCTACTGGAGCCAGATCGGCCTCAACGTGCGCCGGGACCGCATCCGCCAGGTGCACGTCGACGGTGGCGGGCCGATCGGGGCGCAGGCCGGAACGGGCGAGACCGCGCTCGACATCGAGCAGTCCGGCGGCATCGCCTACAACGCGAACATCGTCGTCTACGACGCGCCGAACACCGACGGCGGGTTCATCGACGTCTTCTACCAGGCGGCCTCGGACAACGTGGTCGACAGCCTGTCGGTCAGCTGGGGCGAGGCGGAGATCTTCTACGAGGCGGCCCTCAACGCCGGCACCGACCTCACGACGGAGCTCCAGGCGTTCCACCAGGTGTTCCTCGAGGGCGCGGCGCAGGGCATCTCGATCTTCGCGGCGTCGGGTGACTCGGGCGCGTACGACAGCGGGCGCATCCCCGGCTTCTCTGGCCCGCTCACCGTGGACTCGCCGGCCGCGGACCCTGCCATCACGGCGGCAGGCGGCACGACCACGCCGTACACCATCAGCGGCGCGGCCCTGGGCGACCCGAGCGTGACGGCCACGTATTCGGTGACCGGCGAGCAAGTCTGGGGTTGGGACGGCCTGCAGTCGTACCTAAACGCCAACGCGGTCGACGGCACGACGACGTGGAACCTCTTCTCGACGGGCGGCGGCGGCGGCGTCAGCGTCCTGTGGCGCGCGCCCTGGTACCAGGACGACTATCCCGGGATTCGCCGGAGCGAGCCGGGGCAGTCGCTCACCTCCACGGATTCGACGGGCGCAGTGACGACGCTGCTCACCCTGCCGGCGCACTTCCCGGGACGAAACGTGCCCGACGTGTCGGCCGATGCCGATCCGTTCTCGGGCTATGTCGTCTACGACACGCCGGACGGCGGTTGGCAGGCGGGTTACGGCGGCACGAGCTTCGTCGCTCCGCAGATGAACGGCGTGGCGGCGCTCTTGCGGCAGCGCGCGGGCGGCCGCGTGGGCCTCTGGAACCCGATGC
>Ga0335069_10011219_pt1 | contig 12661 bp, 9 predicted proteins | sample Lox_Sample_11_FD_206714 | JGI IMG/M metagenome (GOLD analysis project Ga0335069, IMG submission 206714) | Soil microbial communities from Loxahatchee National Wildlife Refuge, Florida, United States - Lox_Sample_1.1 | ecosystem: Environmental > Terrestrial > Soil > Wetlands | place: USA: Florida... | reverse complement strand
CGCGAACTGCCGTTCGGAGAATTAGCGAAAGCGGGCGCAATCGTCTTTGTCCCCATGCTGCTCGTGCTGAAGCAGCCTGACCTCGGAACTTCGCTAACCTATCTACCGATCGCAATCATGGCGCTCTTCCTTGGCGGACTGCGCGCAAAGCACGCGCTGATTGCAATCATGCTCGTGGGCGTGCTGATGCCGGTAGTGTGGATGAAAGGGCTGAAGCCCTACCAGAAGCAACGTCTGACCAGCTTTATCTCTCCGGAAGCGGATTCGAAGGGAGCAGGGTACCAGGTCATCCAATCGCAAGTGGCAGTCGGTTCGGGCGGGCTTTGGGGCAAGGGCGTGGCGAAGGGAACCCAGACCCAAGGGCAATTCCTGCCTGTCCCCCAGACAGATTTCATCTTTGCTGCGTGGAGCGAGGAGCACGGGTTCGTCGGCGCAACATTCGTATTGCTGCTATACTTTCTCGTGTTGATGCGTTTGATTCATAACGCACAAACGGCGCCAGACCGAGCCGGAACATTCCTCATGATGGGTGTGGTTGCGGTGCTGGCCTTCCACGTTCTAGTCAACGTGGGAATGGTGGTGGGATTTATGCCGGTTACGGGCATTCCGCTACCGCTGATGAGCTATGGGGGCTCATCGGTTTTGTTCACCTACCTGGCGCTCGGCATGGTTATGAACGTGCGAATGCGCAGGTTTGTGAATTAGGAAGAAATGCAATGGGGGACAAATCCCGTGCTGAAGCAGGCATGGGTTTCCGGGAAGATGTACCGGAAGAAATGACCGGAAGGGTTCCGGTCCGAGAGAAAAGGATTCTTGACAGCCCTCGAGAGAGGGATACACGACCGGCCGCGGTGAAGGGGCCGGACAGAATTGAAGAAAACGTAGTCCAGTGAGGCGGGAAACGGCCCCACTTCCATGTGCATAGCGCCTTTGTGGCAACAGCAATGTGCAGGAAGGAAGAAGTGGCCACAAACCTTTCAATGGACGCGTCCATAGCCGCGGGTAAACAGCCCGGCCAGGTAAACGGAATTCGGTGAACAAGATTGCAAGTAAATCGGCAGGCTTGCGGGGCGGAAAACATCCGCCGACCGGGTCTGCAAGCATGAGCGCTGATCCTATCAACGACAACAGCGCAAGGCCATTGCGTCCCTAGCGAACCAGCAAGGGAACAGGGGCACGCCGAACTTCAAGACTGACCATCCTTCCAAAGCGTCCGGAAACGCCTGCGTAACGCGGGCCCGGAGCAACAATGAACAAAGAACTGTACGTAACAGTCACGCCGCACGAGACAAAGGTGGCGTTGCTGGAAGACGACTCACTCGCAGAAGTCTATTTTGAGCGCGAGAACGAATACACACTTGCCGGTTCCATTTACAAGGGACGCGTCACGCGCGTTCTGCCCGGTATGCAATCCGCTTTCGTCGACATCGGCCTGGAGCGCGATGCCTTCCTTTATGTCTCCGACTTTCTGGACCTCGGAGAAGAGGACGACGAGGACGGCGAATTCAGCGACGTGAAGGTCACGGGACAAACGCTGGCGCAGGCGAACGGATTCGTCACGCAGGAAACCGAAGCCGAAGAAGAAGACGCCATCGAGTCTGAGGAGGAAGACGAGGGCGGCGAAGCTCAGTCCTCTGAATCTGCCCCGCAATCAACATTGGAAGCCGGACGTCGCTGGCGTGGACGCCGTCGGCGCAGAGGTCGTCGCGGAGGTCGCGACCGCTTTGTGCCTCAGGCTCCGGCAGAAGAAAGCACAGCGCCCGCCGAGACCGAGGCTGCCGAACCAGAAGCCGAAGTTGTCGAAGAAGAGGCCGTGATCGAGGAAGAGGCTCCCGAAGCTGAACCCGTAGAGGAGCATCCCTCCATCGAGGTGGACTACTCGCAGTTCGTCCTGCCCGGAGAGTCGATTGCACGCTACAACCGCGGCGGGGCAAGCACGGAAGAAGAAGAGCCGGCGGCGGAAGCCAGCACCAGCACGCCGCGCGAGCAGCGCGAATTTCGCGGAGGACGTGATCGCGATCGCGGACGTCGTGGTCGCGGACGCTTTGATCGTGACCGTGGCGGTCGTGGAGATCGCAGCGAACGTCCGCCGCGCGAAGCCTACGAGCCGTTGCCTGACAACTACACGCCCATCGTTCTGCCCGGCGAGTCGATCTCGAAGTATCGCGGGCAGGAGCGGATAACGGTTCCGGTCGAGACCGAGACCGAGCAAGTGCTCGAGCATAGCGAAACGCTCTCCGCTTTGCCGACACCACAGGAAGAGGTTGAACCAGAAGAGGCCAGCGCGTCGGTCCGCGGTCCGGAGTTGAGTGCGCGATTGGTCGCGCCCGCCCCCGAGCCGGTTCCAGAAAAGCCGACCACGGAAGAAGGTCCAGAGCCGAATGCTGTTCCCGGCGGACCCACCGGCGGTGGCACTTGGCCTCCACCTTCGCGGCCAGTTGAAACGGCCCTTGCTGCCGAGCCGGTGATTGAGCGTGTCAGCGAGCCGGAGCCGGCCAGCGAAACAACACTGCATGAGTCGCCCTCGCCATCAGCAGCCGAGGAAGTCGCGCAAGAGCCTGTAGCCGCGGAAACAGAGCGCGCTGCGGAGCCAGTTGTTGAACCAGAGCCAATGATTGAACCGGCGAACGAACCTGCGCCGACTGGCGTTTCCGAAGTGGCCGCCGAAGAGAAAGAGGTTGTTGCCACAGAGGAATCGGAAAACGAGCCAACGCACGTGGCAGGAAGCTACGTGATCGAAGGCGGGCACGTGGAGCACGAGGAACTCGACGCCGAGGAGGTTGAAGAACCTTCGTACCGCGAGCGTATTCGCAGCTATCACGAGGACGAAGAGAACGGGAACGGCGAAAACGGAGAACTGCTCGGTGAAACGGTTCGCGAAACCGATGAAGAACGCGAACTGGACGAATCCGAGTACGAGTTCAACGGCGATGAGTTCGAAGAATCTGAGTTGGTCGCAGAGCCCGAGGAAGAGGGCGAGGAAGCCGAAGAAGAAGCGGCTGCTGCACCTCAGCCTGCTCCCCAGCGGGAGCGGTACGAACGGCGCGAGCGTCGTGGCCGCCCAATGCAGCGGGGACGTATGCGCCGCCAGGCGCCGCGTCACATTCCGCTCATCAGCGATCTTCTGAAAGAAGGGCAGGAAGTCCTCATCCAGATCGCCAAGGAACCGATTGGCAAGAAGGGTGCGCGCATCACCAGCCACATCGCATTGCCGGGACGCTTCCTGGTTTACATGCCGACCGTGAACCACATCGGCGTGTCGCGAAAAATCAGCAGCGAGGAAGAGCGTCAGCGGTTGAAGCGCATCGTGGGCAGTGAGCGCGAGAACGGCCACGGCGGCTTCATCGTGCGCACGGCTGCGGCCAACATCAAAGAAGATGAGCTGAGGGCTGACATTCGCTTCCTGAAGCACCTGTGGCACGAGATTCGCACACGCGCGGAAAAGAGCAAGGCTCCATCGCTCATCTATCACGACCTGAACCTGGTGGAGCGCGTTCTGCGCGACCAGGTGACGAGCGATTTCTCACAGATCTGGGTGGATAACGAGCAGGAATACGAGCGCGTGGTGCGTTTCGCTTCGCGCTTCCAGCCGAGCCTCGTACGCCGCATCAAGCTCTACACCAAGGACGTGCCACTCTATGAAGAGTTCGGCATCTCGGACGAGATCAACAAGTCTCTGAAGTCGAAGGTGTGGCTTAAGAGCGGCGGCTCGATCGTCATCAACCAGACCGAAGCGCTGGTGGCGATTGACATCAACACCGGCAAGTACGTCGGAAAGACGGCGCGACTCGAGGACACGATCGTCAAGATCAATTGCGACGCCGTGAAGGAGATTGTGCGGCAGATACGCCTGCGCGATCTCGGCGGCATTATCGTTATCGACTTCATCGACATGGATGAGCGCAAGAACCGGCAGAAGGTGATGCAGACGCTCGAAGAAGCACTGAAGAGCGACCGCGCACCATCGAAGGTTCTGCAGTTCAACGATTTCGGCTTGGTGGCGATTACCCGCAAGCGCGTCAAGCAGTCATTGGAGCGCACGCTGGGTGCGGCCTGTCCGTACTGCGAAGCCACAGGTTTTGTGAAATCGGTAACGACCGTGTGCAACGAGATCTACGTGGAGATGCGCAAGGTGCGCCGCCACATCGATGCCGACGTAGTCACGCTGCGTGTGCATCCGGATGTCGCGAAGGAACTGAAGGGCAACAACGGACGCTGGCTGACGGAGATGGAAGAACTGGTCCAGCACCCGGTGCTTATCAAGCCCGACCCGTTGCTACATCAGGAGAAGTTCGACATCAACTTCTAGAGAGTCCAGAAATCGGGGGAAACGGAAGGCCGGACGCGAGTCCGGCCTTTTGCATTGCCGCGACCCCATGCAAGCGAAGGAAGCTTTTATGGGCCAGCAGCCGCCTGGTTTCCATCCACAGGCAACTTTGCTCTCTGGCACACAACCTGTAGTGGTCGGGATGGTTGAATCCTTTTCTTCCGGACAGGTACTGTAGTACCGGGTTCCCTAGTGATAACTCCTAGTTTTAGACGCACAAGTGCCAAGCACTTCCGGCGGTGCAGTGACCTGACTGCGAAAAAGCCGTGACCTTCGTAATTAGTTGATTCCGCAAAGTGAATCGTTTGCGTCACTACCACTGCAGATTGTGGTGTAAGGTGGCTTCCGGTACAAACCCTCGCGCTCATTTGGAGGGAATTGCCGGGAAACAGGGGGAGAAGATACCGAGATTTACGGATATCTCCGGAAGTTATGGTTGACACTCCATCCAGCTACCCTGCTATAACGAGCCCAGCAAGTTCCCCCCGAGAACCAGGTGCGTTCGTCCGGGAGTTGTCCCGGGCACGCGGCGGCTTCATCACCCGTTGCGCAGGAAAGTGCACGCGACGGCTTTCCGTGCCGAAAAGTTGTTGCGGGTGCGACACAGTGGAAAGGTGTGCGGAGATATGGCTGAGTCACCAGAGGTCATGAATATTCGCCAAGCGGCAGAGTACCTGGGTGTGAGCGCGGACACCTTGTACAAGTACGTCGCGGAAGAAAAGATTCCGGCTTTCAAGCTGGGGAACCGCTGGAAGTTCAAGAAAACGATTCTCGACGCGTGGATGGAGCGGCAGAGCTCGACTGCGGAAGATCGTGGCAAGAAGCACCCGCGTTCGGCGCGTGCGGTTGGCAGCCGGTAAGGGGCAGAGATCATGTTCGGACTTGGTTCAGGCAAAACGATCGTCGGGTTGGACATCGGGTCCAGCAGTGTGAAAGCAATCGCATTACGCCGCAGTCGCGGCGAAGTTGCCGTTACGCAGCTGGGAATGGAACCGCTGCCGCCCGATATCGTCGTGGACTCGATGATTGTGGATAGCGGCACGGTGGCCAGCGCGGTGAGCAAAGTGTTCGCCGACACGGGCATCAAGTCCAAGCTGGTGGCGACCTCGGTCAGCGGACACGCGGTGATCGTGAAGCGCGTGACGATGAAGTCGCTCAACGAGGCCGAACTGGCAGCCGCGATTCCCACCGAGGCGGCTCAGCATATCCAGTTCGACATTTCAGAAGTGAATGTTGACTACCAGGTTTTGACCGAAAGCCCCGGCAGTCCGACGATGGATGTGCTGCTGGTGGCGGTCAAGAAAGACAAGGTCGTCAACTACACGAACGCTCTGCAGCTAGCGGGACGCAAGCCTGAAATCGTCGACATCGACGCTTTCGCTCTCCAGAACTGCTACGAGTACAACTACATGCCCGCGGAGAACACCACGGTCGCACTGCTGAACCTGGGGGCGAGCGTGATGAACATCAACATCGTGAAGGGCAAGACTCCGCTATTCACACGCGACGTGAGTGTCGGCGGCAATCAATACACGGATTCCTTGCAGAAAGAGCTCGACCTGAACTTTGAAGATGCCGAATCGCTGAAACTCGGTCGCAAGGTCGGCACCGTGAGTCAGGACGCCAAGCTGCCGATCCTGCAACAGGTCACGGAAATCATCGTTCTGGAAATTCAGAAGACGTTCGACTTCTTCCGCGCGACTGCGGCGGGCGAGCACATTGAGCGGATCTACCTCGCAGGTGGTTCATCGCTGGTGCCCGGCCTGCTGGAGGCGCTGCGGCAGGAATTCTCAATTCCGGTGGAAGTCCTCAACCCGTTTTTGCGGGTTGTGCCTCCGGTCGGGGAAGACGAGTTGGTGGAGAAGAACGCGGCACGAATGGCGGTTGCGGTTGGACTCGCACTGAGGAGCTTTGACGACCTATGATCCGGATTAATCTTCTCGGAACTCCAAAGAAAAAGTCGAAGAAGCGCCTGTCGCTGAACATGCCGGTGATTCCTGCCGAAGGCCCTTCGATTTACGTAATCGCGCTGGTGGTATTCACCATAGGCGTGGGTGGAAACTTCCTGCACTACCGGCAGCTCTCAAGCACGCACGAGAAGTTGATGGCAGAAATCCAGGAATCCAACCAGCAAGCCCAGCAGTTGGCGTTCATCAAGCAAAAGTTCATGCAGCGACAGAAGGAAGCTGACGAGATTAAGCGTCGCTTCGACGTGATTGAACAGCTTCGCAATAACCAGGCGACGCCGGTTCGGTTGCTCTCGCTGGTGAGCGAAGGCGTGAATACGTCCGACACAGTGTGGCTCACGTCGATGAACGATCAGGGCGCGAACGTAAAGATGGAAGGCTACGCACTAAGCCATGTTGCCGTTGCCAACTTCATGACGAACCTGAGGAAGACGGACGGGTTCAAGAACGTGGAGTTGGAAGAGACAGTTCAGCAGGACTACAAAGGCGTTCCGGCGTTCACTTTCAAGCTGACAGTTGAGAAGTCAGGCGACAAGTTCGATTTGAAGCAAATGGCTCCATTGGGCGAAAACGCAAAGCAAGTTGCCCCAGCGGGCGAGAAACCGAAGGCGTAGCTATGGCGACGACTTGGAAAGAACTACCAGCACTCGCAAAGATCGGCATTGTGGCCGGAGTAGGCCTTGTGCTTTCGGTGGGCTTCTACTTCTGGAAGCTGCGTCCCATGGAACAGGAGAATAGGCAGCAACTGGAAACGCTGCGGATCAAGCAGGCCGAAGTCGCGCAGCTTGCGCCCTATCGGAACAAGCTTACCGAGCTGAACGGTCAGATTTCGACTTTGCGCGACAAATTGGAGCAGCAGAAACGAATCGTGCCGGAACAAAAGGAAGTTCCCGCGTTCATCACGGTTGTGCAAGACGAGGCGATCAGGTCTGGGGTGAGCATTCGGCACTACAAGACCAAGCCGACGGTGCAGCAGAACTACTACGTGGAAGAGCCGTTCGATGTGGAACTCGATGGTTCGTTCTTTAACGTTGTGAATTTCTTTGAACGTATTGCGCAGGTGGATCGGGTGGTGAACTTCTCGAATTGTTCGATCGGCGGTCTGAAGGGCGGCAAGGGGGGCAGATATCCGTACCAGCCGGACGAGACCGTAACCATGAGTTGCACCGCGACGACTTTCTACAGCACTCCGGGCGTTTCTGCTCCGAAGCCGGTGAAGAAATAGGAGGATGGCGATGACTGTTAAATGCATGCTTGCCGTAATGGTTCTCGCTCTCCCCGCATGGGCGCAGGTCAACACCAGTCCGGCGACGGTGAATCGAGTTCGCGACATGCTGAACACAGCCGGAACGCAGCCAACGGCGTCGGCACCGGCGAGGCCGGCAGTGGCTTCGGATAAGGTTCAGGCGCCTGCTGCGAACGCTCCAGTACCGCAAGTCAAGCCGGCAGTGACAAAGCGCAAGAAACACGCTCGGCACATACGCCGGACGGCGGTCATTTCGAAGAAGGTTGCCCAACCGGAAGTGAAGCCGCAAGCGGCGGCCGCTCCCGAGATGAAGGATGCGCAGAAGACGGATGCAGGCGCTCCCGGCAAGAAGCGCGATCCGTTTGTAAGCCCGATTGTGGAGAAAGTGAACAAGGCGCCCTGCTCGGCGGGAAAGAAGTGCTTGCCGGTTGCGGACGCGACTCTCAAAGGTGTTATTCACACCCGACAGGGTGACGTTGCAGTTGTCGTGAACCCGGAAGATAAAGCGTACTTTTTGCGCGTAAACGACCCGGTCTTCGACGGAGTTGTTCTGAGCATTTCACGGAATTCGATTGTCTTCCGCGAAACGTACTCGGACGCCATGGGGCGTGCATTAACGCGCGAGGTTGTGAAGAAAATTCAAGGTCCGGCGTAAACGGCTGGATTCGGGCGATGGTGAGTTTTTGGAAGCGATAGGCACCTGGCATTCAGAGGCCGGGGCCGCGCAGGGCGCAAGGCAGCCTGCGAGGAGATTGCGATGAGGCTCAAGTATTTGGCGGGTATTCTGTTCCTGCTGTTGTGCGGCGCCGTAGGGGCGGTAGCGACGACAAATGGGTCGCAGTTGACGGGCGTCACGGTGACACCGGGTGCGAACTCGGCAGTGATCGCATTGCGCACGTCGGGATCCATTCAGCACAGCGAGTACCATGCAGACGATTACACCCTCGAGGTCGATCTTGTGGGGACGTCGGCAGCGACGTTGCTTGGCAGCCAGAAGAACTTCGATCTGCCTGTGCTGAAATCGTACAAGGTGCTGTCTTACAAGAGCGCGAACGGTACGGAAACAGCGCGCGTCGAGATCAAGATGCCTGCGGGGGTAAACGCCAAGGTGGCCGCGGCGCACGATGGACTTGAGATTCATCTGGACACCGCCGCAAAGGCTAGCGCGCCGCAACCGGCGGACACGAAGAGCGCAGCTCAGTCCACGCCGGCCGCCGTCAAGACAGCCACACAGGCCGCTCCTGCGGCAAGCGTCAAGACGGCTCCGCAACCGACCGTTGCCAAGGCACAGCCCTCTGTCGAAAGTCCCAATGCCGCTGCGGCGAAGTTGAAACCCGCCGCGATGAAGACCACCAAGCCCGCTGCCGCACCAGTAGCTGGTTTCACGGTCAACGAGATCCTCGTTTCGCGTGCGAAGGACGGTTTGGAAATCGCGATCATGGGCGCGAACGAAGCCAAGCCTCTTCTGCTTGCTAATCCTGATCGCCTCGTCATTGACATTCCCGACGCCGTTCCGGCAGTGCGGAACCGCAGCATTTATGTGAACACCGAGGACGTGAAAACGATCCGCGTGGGACGCTTTCAGCAGGACCCGCCGGTCACGCGCGTTGTTGTGGATTTGAAGGGACATCGCGAGTATTCGTTGAACCAACTCCAGGGTAAGGTTGTGGTGAAAGTGCAGAGCGCTGTTTCGACGGCGTCTGTTGCGGATTCAAAACCGGCAGTTGCCGAAGCGAAACCCGCAGCCGCACCGTCGCAAGCCAGCGCCGCACCTGCGGCTGCTCCTGCACCGGTTCAAGCCGCAGTCGCTCCTGCGCCTCAACCTGAAAAGAAGACGGTTGCCGCGAAGCCCGCATCCAGCAGGGCAGCAGCAGCCCCAAAGAAGCATGTGACCGAACCGGGTGCGTTGTTCGCAACGGCTCCGATCGCCGAGCCACGTCCCGCGCCCACCCCGACATTGGCGGCTGCAAGTCAGCAACCTGCGCAGCAGTTCGCATATGTGGAACCGACCTACAAGAAAAAAGACCCGGCACTGATGGCGGAAGCCGCAGCGCAGACAATGAGTTCCTCGGCACCGCCGCAGCAGCCGGAAGCGCCCAGCACCGCCCAGGTGGGCAAGCCGGGACCGGCTGTGAACATGGCGGCGGAACAACTGCGCATGACGAACATCAATTCGCCGAATAAGCCGAAGTACAGCGGCGAACCGATTTCGGTGAACCTGCGCGATGTGGACTTGAAGGACTTCTTTCGCCTGATCAGCGAAATCAGCGGTCTAAACGTCGTCCTGGACCCGACGGTTTCCGGCCACGAAACCCTGGTGCTCAATGACGTTCCCTGGGACCAGGCGCTGGATCTCGTGCTCCAGAACCACTCACTCGATCGCCAGATGGAAGGCAACGTTCTGCGCATCGCCTCGGTGGAGACGTTGAAGAGGGAAGCCGATCTGCGCGTGCAACACCAGCAGGCGCTCGCAAAGGCGGTAGAAACGCAGACGGTTACGCGATTCCTGAGCTACGCACACTCTAAGGACGTGATGGTGGTTGTGAAACGCTTCCTGAGCGAGCGCGGCGACGTGATTTCCGATGAGCGCACGAATGCTCTCATCATTCGCGACATCCCGACCGTGTTGCCCACTATCGACAGACTGGTGACACAACTCGACCGCAAGACGCAGCAGGTTGAAATCGAAGCTCGCGTGGTGGCCGCGACGCGCAACTTTGCGCGCGATCTCGGCGTGCAGCTTGGGTTTGCGTGGGGTAACGGACCAAGTGCAATTGGTGGCGCGAACTCGGTCGGAACGGCGACCAACGGTACCGGCGGCAATTACTACAACAAGCTGCCTACTATCGGCGCCCCTACTACCGGCAGTTCCGGCTCGAGTTCCAGTTCGAGTTCAAGTTCAAGTTCCGGTTCCGGTTCGAACTCGGGCAGTATTCCGTTGTTCTCCAACCTGCCGGCAACCACTATCAACAGCGGTTTGAGCATTGTGAACGCGACCAAGAACTACGCCATCGACTCCATTCTGACGATGGCAGAATCGCGCGGTCTATTGAAGGTGTTGTCGCGCCCACGCATCGTGACTCAGAACAACATCACCGCGGTGGTCCGACAGGGCGTGAAGTTGCCCATCGTGACACAGGCGCAGTTGGGCGGCCCATCGACGACGCAGTATGTCGATGCGTTCCTCCGCCTGACGGTGACTCCGCAGATCACGGCTGAGAACACTATCTTCCTGGCGGTGGACGTCGAGAACACCACGCCTGACTTCGGTAACGAAGTGAATGGTCAACCGACACTGATTACGCAACAGGCGACCACGCAGGTGCTGGTGACCGACGGCGGTACGGTGGTGATCGGTGGCGTCATCCAGACTTCGAACGCGGTCAACGTGAATCAGACGCCGTTCCTGGGCAGCATCCCGATTCTTGGCAATCTGTTCAAGGAACGCCAGGTTAAGACCTCGACGCAAGAGCTGATCTTCTTCATCAGCCCGAAGATCGTGATCACTTAGTTTTCTCCCTCCGTATAGCAAGCGGACCCCACGGGGTCCGCTTGCGTTTTGTGGCGAAGCTCGCTTTGTTGCTGGCTTCAGACCCACTTCTGCTAAAGACGGGCAGAAGTGGGCACGGTGCTGTGTGTCGACAGCGCGAATCCTTTGCGTGCTTGCTGCGCGTGATTGATTACAATGCGAAGCGATGAATACGAAGCGCAGGTTGCAGCGATTGAATGAGGCTTTGCAGCGAGGTCGTGCGGAAGCGCTGCTGGTGACGCACATGCCCAATGTGCGCTACCTGACAGGGTTCACCGGCAGCGCAGGCGTGTTGCTGGCGGGAACGCGTCCCGTGTTTTGGACCGATGGCCGTTACGGCGAGCAGGCTCGGCGCGAGGTGAAGGGCGCACGCGTGGTGGTTGCGAAGGGCCCGGCAATTACAGCAGCCCCGCAGCACGCGGCCTCGTGCGGAGTGCAACGACTCGGCTTTGAGGCCGAGCACGTGACGGTTGCTCAGCGCAAGAGTTTGTCTCCGCACCTTGGTGGCGTACGCATGGTTGAGACCAGCGGGATTGTGGAGGGTCTGCGCTGCGTGAAGGACTCCGACGAAATTGCACGCATACGAGCAGCGATTGATCTGGCATCGCGGTGCTTCAAACCTCTGCTGCGCGTGATGCGTCCGGGGGTTGCGGAGAGCGACGTTGCTGCGCACCTGGAGTTCACGGCGCGCAAGGGCGGAGCCTCCGCGATGTCGTTTGAAACCATTGTGGCGGGTGGCGCGCGTTCGGCACTTCCACATGGTGTTGCGTCGCGAGCACCACTCCCGGCGCGCGGATTCGTAGTGCTGGATTACGGTGTTATACTCGATGGTTACTGCTCAGACATGACGCGCACCGTGCACATGGGCCGCGCATCGCGAGAGTTCAAGGCGTTGTATGAAGCGGTCTTGGAGGCGCAACTGGCCGCCATCTCCGCGGTAAGACCCGGGGTGAGCGCGGGCGATGTGGATGCCGCCGCGCGCAATACTTTGCAGCAGAGCAAGTTGGCGAAGTACTTTACGCACTCAACCGGACACGGGGTGGGTCTGGAGATTCACGAAATTCCAAGGATTGGCGCCAAGCAGCAGACTGCGCTTGAGCCCGGAATGGTGATTACCATCGAACCCGGTATTTACATCCCGGGACGTTGCGGAATCCGCATCGAAGACATGGTGCTGGTGACCGCGACCGGATGTGAAGTGCTGACCCCAGTAAGCAAAGAGTTGATCGAAATCTGAAATTGGCGGCCGATCAGCGGTTGCCCTACAGGAAGCATGAATCCGAAAGAGCTGAAAGAACTGATCGAGTTTCTGGTAGAGAAGGATATTTCCGAGTTTGAACTCGAGCGCGGAGACATCAAGCTCCGCGTCAAGCGCCCCTCGGCGCAGACGGTCGCGCCTTTGATTGTGCCCGCACCGGTCGTCGCCGCGCCAGGCGCAGTGCCTGTTGCCACCGCTCCGGTGTTGACTGCACCGGCCGCAGCTCCGGCACCCGCAGCTGCAAGTGCCGCACCGGCATCTGCCGCCGCCCCGGCGCAGGAAGAAGCCGGCCTGCACACCGTGAAGTCTCCGATCGTGGGCACCTATTATGAGT
>Ga0335069_10011218_pt1 | contig 12662 bp, 9 predicted proteins | sample Lox_Sample_11_FD_206714 | JGI IMG/M metagenome (GOLD analysis project Ga0335069, IMG submission 206714) | Soil microbial communities from Loxahatchee National Wildlife Refuge, Florida, United States - Lox_Sample_1.1 | ecosystem: Environmental > Terrestrial > Soil > Wetlands | place: USA: Florida... | reverse complement strand
CTTCCGGCGGCTCGACCCCTGCGAGATGGATTAATCCGGCGGCCCTCTCGGTGCCGGCGAGCCAGACCTTTGGAAACTTAGGGCGCAACGCCTTTCGCGCGCCGGGGATTTCTCAAATCGATATCGGACTTTCCAAGTTCTTTACCATCACCGAGCAGCTCAACGTCCGCATCCGCGCCGATCTGTTCAATGCATTGAACGATCCGCAGTTTGCAGCGCCGAATGCCGACATCTCACAGGCGAATTTCGGAGTCATCACGGCCACGATCAGCAATTACAATGCGGGCCGAGGTACGCCCCGCGAGTTGCAGCTTTCCGCGAAGATTACGTTCTAGCGCCCGTCCCTGCCGGGAATGAGCCGTGAGAACACGTTGTCCGTCAGACCCACCGGTGGCGTCGGTGATGATGGTTTGCTCCCGCAAGACGTGTTCGTGGGCGGATCGAATTTCCATCTCCGCATCATTATGGAGACCGGGCTGCGCATATGGAAGTGATGCCAATGAAAAAGGGACCGGTCGCCTGAAACATAAGAACGTGCATTTAAATCCGGAAGTGGTTTAGAATCACAGGAGGCATCCATTCGGGCGCGTAGCTCAGTTGGTTAGAGCGCCTGCTTCACACGCAGGAGGTCACAGGTTCGAGTCCTGTCGCGCCCACCACGGCCCGGCTCTACGGGCTCTACGCCCACCCGACCGATCTCAAGATCCTGGGTATATACTAAATAAGAATCGGCTGTCCGAAATGGAAGCACGGTTCGCATCCCATCCAGAGGAAAACTCCATGCTCCCCAGGAAAGTTCTGTGGTCGCTGCTTGCATACGCCGCGTTGCTCGCGATCGGTTGTCCGAGTCTTCTCGCGGCAGCCGGTGCTCCGTCCGTCAGGATTTGGGAGGAGCAGATTACCATCCCGACCTATTTGGCCGGAGCGCCCGAGCCGAACCCAATGTTCTTCTTCGGCCGGGAATCTCAGGGAGCGCAAGGGCCAGTGTATCCGTACCCGATGTACGACACGCTCAGCAGTCAGAAGGTCGACAAGAGGTACACCGCCGTCTATCTCGAGAACGAGTACCTCCGAATCGGCGTGCTTCCCGAAATCGGTGGACGGATCTTCGAGGGCGTGGACAAGACCAATGGCTACAACTTTATTTACCGCCAGCACGTGATTAAGCCTGCGCTGATCGGCCTGATCGGAGCGTGGATCTCGGGCGGCGTGGAGTGGAACATCCCGCACCATCACCGTGCCAGCACCTTCATTCCCGTGCAGTACAAGGTTGAGGAGAACGCCGATGGCAGCAAAACCATTTGGGTAGGAGAGTTGGAAGTGCGCCAGCGCATGCGCTGGGCTGTGGGCTACACGCTGCGGCCGGGCAAAGCGTACCTCGAAGCCTCGGTGCGAATCGTAAATCGCACGCCCGTGGTGAACACCATGCTTTGCTTTGCAAACCTCGCGGTTCATGCCAATGAGAACTACCAGGTGATCTTTCCCCCCAGCACGCAATACGGCGTTTATCACGCAAAGCGGGAATTCACCGCATGGCCCTTCTCGACAACCACGTACGCCGGCGCAGACTTCACCAAAGGCGTGGATATCAGTTGGTATAAGAACCACATTTCGGCCAATTCGGTATTCGCCTGGAATTATCAAGACGATTTCTTCGCCGGCTATGACCATGGCAAGGAAGCCGGAACGATGAGCATCGCGGACCACAACATTGTCCCCGGCAAAAAGTTCTGGACCTGGGGCAACGGCCCCTTCGGCCGCACCTGGGACAAGATCCTCACCGACGCCGATGGGCCATACATCGAGCTGATGGTCGGCGGCTACTCGGATAACCAGCCTGACTATAGCTGGCTCCAGCCCTACGAAACGCGATCGTTCTCTATGAATTGGTACCCTTTTCGCGACATCGGCGGAGTGAAGAAGGCCAACTTGGACGCCGCCGTGAATCTCGAAGTCGCTAACGGCTCGGCGAAGGTTGGCTTCTACACAACTTCCGCGCACTCGTCCGCGCAGGTGAAGCTTCAGGCGGGGAACAAGATTCTGCTCCAGGAGACGGTGACCATTAATCCCGCCAAACCGTATGTCAAAGCGGTCGACGTGCCGGCAGGAATTGACGAGCACGATCTGGTGGCCTCGATTTCCGACACGGGCCGGGAACTCGTTTCCTATCACCCGATTCGCCTCGCGCCCGCCCCGATACCCAAACCGGTGACCGCACCTGCGCCGCCGCAGGACATCCAGACGGATGAGGAGCTCTACCTGATTGGGCTGCGTGCACAGCAGTTTCACGACCCAGCGATCGATCCCATCCCATACTGGCAGGAAGCGCTGCGGCGAGACCCCGGCGATGCGCGCGTGAATGCCGCGTTGGGCATCACATGTTTCAAGAAGGCCAGATACTCTGATGCAGAGAGGTACCTGCGCGTCGCTTTGGAGCGGCTCACAGACCGGTACACGAGTCCCAAAGATGGCGAGGCCATTTACTATCTCGGTGCCACCCTAAAGGCGGAGGGAAAAGCCGACGAGGCTTACAGCTACCTCTACAAAGCTACGTGGAGCCATGCGTGGAATGCCGCCGGCTACTATTCGCTGGCGGAAATCGCCGCATCCCGCGGGGACACGACAGCGGCCCTCGATTTTATCGACCGCTCTATCGATTCCAACGCGCTCAATACTCGAGCGCAGAATCTGAAGGCCGCGGTGCTGCGTCACCTTGGGCGCCCGGAAGAGGCGCTGCAAGTTCTGGCCGCGGCGCACAGGGCCGATCCACTCGACGTTCGCTCCATGGCCGAGAAATGGCTGGCCTCACAGAATCCAGACACCGCACGCACGCTCGCGGCGACGATGAACAGCCATCCGGCTACCGCCCAGGAGACGGCTGCCGAATACCTCGACGCCGGTCTATGGCAGGACGGAAGCGATGTGCTGCTCGAAATGATCGCAGCAGCGCCGGACAAATCCAAGATTCATCCGATGGCTTATTACTATCTCGGCTATTTCGCCGGCAAGATGGGGCAGGCTAAGAAGGAGTGCGACTACGACGCGCTGGCAATGGCCATGCCGCCGGACTATGTCTTTCCGTTCCAGAACGAAGCGATTGATGTGCTTCGGGCTGCCATGAAAGCTAATCCACGTGACGCGCGTGCGCCTTACTATCTCGGCAACCTTCTGTATGACTGGCAGCCGGAAGAGGCCGTGAAGATGTGGGAAGCTTCCGCCGCTATCGATCCTACATTTGCCATCGTGCATCGGAACCTGGCAACGGCATACGCGCACCAGAAGCCGCCAGATCTGAGTCAGGCCAGTACCGAAATGGAGAAGGCCGCGGCTGCCGAGCGCAAATATCCTCTGCACTTTACAGAGTTGGCTGAACTATACGAGCAGACGGGGGCTCCGCTGGAAAAGCGGCTTCTCTTCTTCGATCAGAACGCCACGGTGGTCGCGCAGCGCGATGATGCGCAGAACTCATATATCGCGCTGAAGATCGCGACGGGCGCGTACGACGAAGCCATCCGGATGATGACCGTCCGGCAATTCGCGGTTGCCGAGGGTGCAAACCTCAACGTGACCGAGCATTGGACGGATGCGCATATCTTCCGCGCTCGGAAGGAAATTGAATCCACACGGTACCAGGATGCGCTCGCCGATCTTCAGGCTGCCGTCGTGATTCCATCGAACCTGCCCTTGGGACCCGCCGGTGAAGCTGCCGGAATGCGCGAACCGGAAGTGGCTTACTGGACGGGCGTCGCCTATGAAGGTCTAGGCGACCACAAGAAAGCTGTCGAATCCTGGCAGAAAGCCCAAAGCGCTGCCGACGGCGGAACGGGCAGACGCAAGCGCCACATGACGAGCAGCGACTTGTTGAGCTTCGTCCAGACGTACTATCAGGCACTGGCCCTCCAGAGGCTGGGTCAGAATGAGCATGCCAAAACGCTTTTTGAGGGCATTATTGAGTCCGGAGAAGCGGCTCTCCATGAGACTACGGCCGTGGACCGAGGCAATCTTGCGCTGTCGTCTCGCTCACGCCAGGCTCATGGTCACTACCTCGCTGGCCTTGGATACCTGGGCCTCGATGATCGAACCAACGCTAAAGCTGAACTAGCCCATGCCGTAGAGATTTGCCCCGATCTAACAGGAGCTCGGGTGGCTCTGGCGGCAATGCTGCCGTAACGCTACTCTTTCGCCGTTCTTCTATGAATCGAGTCGCGCTGAGGACCACGCGCGCTACGCCGGCTCAGCGAATTCGCTTGGCGTTCCAAATAACGGAGAGGCTCGAAATTACCATGGCGCCCGACGCGAAAATGGGATTTACTACGCCGGCGATGGCTAGTGACACTGCAATCGTGTTATACACGAACGCCCAGAACAAATTCTGACGCACAATCCGCAGCGAGTTTCTCGCCAGATCGAACGCATCGAGAACGGATAGGAGGCTGTCGCCCGAGATCACGAGCGGCGCCGCTTTCATTGCGATATCGGTTCCTGAACTCAAAGCGATGCCAATATCCGCCTGCGCGAGGCCCGGGGCATCGTTCACGCCGTCGCCAATCATCGCGACTACCGCTCCGCATTTCTGAAGATCACGAACCACTTCGATTTTTCGTTCCGGGATTGCTTCGGCGATCACTTCCTCCACGCCGATCTGCGCGGCGATCGAATTCGTAGTGGCCCGCCCGTCGCCTGATACCAGCAGCGTGCGAATGCCTCGAGACTTCAAAGTTGTTACGAGTGTCGCCGCCTCAGGCTTGATCTGATCTCCGAAGGCGATCGCACCGGTAACTTTTTCTCCTGAGCCAAAATAGACAACCGTGTGGCCGAGCCGCTCCCAGTCCTCAACTTTTTCGGTGAGTTCGTGCGTGGGCATATGCGGACACAAGCGTCGGTTACCAACAAACATTTTGCGGCCCGAGACGACCCCGCTGATCCCCATTCCTTGATGGATCGCGACCTCGCGCGCGGAGTATGTTTCCAGATGCTTGGACTCCGCCCAACGGCACAGAGCCCGCCCCAGCGGATGTTCTGAGCGCGCTTCGAGCGACGCAATCAACGGCAACTCCGAGGTTTCGCCGGCCATGTCGAGGAGTCCGAAGTCGCCTCGTGTCACCGTTCCGGTCTTGTCCAGCAAGACGGCATCCACCTTGTCGATCGTCTCCAGCACACGGCTATCCGTCACCAGAATATGTTTCCGCGCCGCCGCTGCGATCGCGGTTGTGACCGCCAGAGGAGTGGCCACCCCGAGCGCGCATGGGCAGGCGATTACCAGGACCGATATGGCGCGCATCAGCGCCGCCGATGGCGCCGCTCCCAAGGCCAGCCATCCGCCGAACGTAAGCAGAGCAACCGCAATCATACAGGGGGTGAACACCTGTGAAACACGATCGACCTGGCGCTCGAGATGAGACCGCCGGCCCATGGCCGATTCCACCGCCTGGAGAATCTGCGCCAGCGTGCTTTCCATGCCGACCCTGGTGGCACATACCTGTAATACGCCGCTGCCATTCACGCCGCCGCAGACGACTTGGTCACCCACTGATCGGACACGCGGCGTCGATTCACCCGTGAGCACGGATTCATCCACGTGCGATCGGCCCTCGACCACCACTCCGTCGGCCGCAATTCGTTCGCCGGGCTGCACCAGGAATACCGTTCCACGGCGAAGTGCATCGACGGAAACGAAGCGCTCTTGGCCATCAATTAGTAGTCGGGCCTTCTTCGGCATCATTCGATACAGAGCCGCGATCTCACCGGCTGCCGAATCCTTGGCGCTTTGCTCCGCCAGTTTGCCCGCCAAAACCAGGGCCACGATGGCGCAAGCCGTATCGAAATAGAAATGACGGCCATGGCGAAAGGCTTCCACTGCACTGGAGCCATAGGCCGCCAGTATTCCAAGCGCCAGCAGCGCCTCCATCCGGATCGTACGGTTGCGCAGACCATTGGCGGCCAGCCGCAGGATCGGCCAAGCCGAATAGAAGACAGCGGGAGTGGCAAGAGCCATCAGGACGAAGGGCAGGTAGCGGCCGGCGCTCTCGGCGATCTTTTCGAAGTAGCCGACATAGAGCACCGCGCTCAGCGTCATCACATTCAGCCAAAGAAATGCTGCGACGCCCATGCGAAGGAGTAAATCGCGTCTCGCTCGGCCACGGTCGTCTACTTGCCGCTTGTACTCGGACGCACCATATCCCAAGGCCGCAATCCGGGCCGTGATACGCTCTTTCGGCAAATAAAGCGGACAATACTTGACCTTGGCCAAATCAGAAATGAATGACACCTCCGCTGAAATCACGCCGCGCTCTTTCCGCAGCGAATGTTCAATCAGCCACGCACACGCGGTGCACCACATGCCGCTGATCTGGAAGACCACCTCGCGCGACTCGACTCCCGGCGGAAGTTGAGTCAATTCCGCTCTATCGGTAGGATTCGAAATCAGGCCAAGTTTGAGGCTTTCCTGGTAAAGCTCAGTGTCGCGAAAATCCTGGCCCGACGCCAGGATTCCGCTTTCCGACAAAATCGAATACACGTTGACGCAGCCAACGCAGCAGAAAGGTTGCTCGTCCTGGCCGAAACGGCGCAGGACGGGGTGGTGTCCGCAGTCGAGTCCGCACAGGGTGCAGGATGTCTCAACTGCCGTCATACTTCGTTGGCCGAAGCACGGTGTACAAGGAAAGTGATGGGCCGGCCGTGTTCGTCCAGCATCACGGGATTTGCCCTCTTCGTTACCACCCAAACAAATATCAGGATGGTGATGAACAGTGCCATCACTAGCATGAGAAAGTAGTGCAGAAACCCGCCACGCGGCTTGGTCATGGAGTCTCCTTTCGGGCTGGCATTAAAAATGTCACTGCGAAGCCGTCATTCACTTGCTCCGGGATCGTAGTTGCGTTCACGATGAAGTGGTTTACATCGCGCAGTTGCGTGTTGGGGAAGGCTGCGATTTCAAAACTGCCCTGCACCGCCTGCCCGGGCGGAATGGGCACGGGGTTCTGAGTGAGCAAGAGCTTTGCGCCCGGCAATTGACGTATCGAAAAAAGTACCTCGGCCGAGCGCTTACCGCGGTTCGCCACGGCGAACCGGAACTGATTGTGCGTGCTGCCATCTGGAGCAATGCTATAAAGCGTGTTCCGCACTGGCGAGACGCGCACCAGCACTGCCCGGCGCATGGACAATGCGACGAACAGCCCTGACGCGTAACACAACAGCAACACCAGAACGACGAACCTCTTCGCGTCGCGGAGACCAAGTCGACGATACCAGGTGTCCAGAGCACCGACATCGCCGCCGTGTTCGCCCCACGTGTAATGGATCAGTCCCGGCGTTCCAATGCGGCGTAACACGTCTTCGCATGCGTCGATACACTCGCCGCAATGCACACACTCGATCTGGAACGGCGACGTTCGGATATCGATCCCCATGTGGCAGACGCGCACGCATTTCTTGCATTCGATGCACTGCTGCTCTTCGTCACGATAGGTGACCAGCAGCGTGTTCCCGTCTCCCAGGATGCCTTGCAGGTACCCGTAGGGGCACACCGTGGTGCAAAAGCGCTGGCGCACCAGCGTGAAGTCCAGAAACGTGATGACTGTAACGGCCGCGCCCGAAATGCCACCGGCCGTCCGAATGTCGAGTGAGAGCAGCCGCTGGAGAAGATCGCGTGGCTCCACGAAGTAGCAGATAAACGTGAACGCAAGGAATACCGAAACCACTCCGAGCACCAAATAGAATACAGCGCCAGCCGCGCGCTTTCGTGCCGACGGGGTCCACTCCGGGTGGTGCTTGGTGAACCACTTGACGAGTTTTTTTTCAAACGCGATCGAAGCCTCGCTGAAAATCATCTGTGGGCACATGTAGCCGCAGTAAACACGGCCATAGAGAACCGATGAGGCCACAATGAGAAACATCAGGAACATCAAGGCAAAGAAGATAATGGCAAATTCATTGATCCACAGTTCATAGCCGGCGAAGTAGAATCGTTGCCGCGGAATGTCGAAACGAATGATATTGAAGAATGGAATCGCCAGGAAGCCCAGAAAACACACCGCGTGAACACGCTTGCGTAACCGGTGATAGTTGCTGGTGGCTGCCGGGAGCGCGGGTGCGCGTTTAGCCGTGATGGGCATGGCTCATTGGTCCGGCGAATCCCCGCCACAGCAGGAACGCGCCCATTAGCGCCAAGCCCGCGGCCGAAAGCGCATTACCCCAGCGGCCCAACCGCATCCCCGCTGTTGAGGAAACGATACCGAAAGACGTTAATGTCGACGCTGTTCCCAACCCGAATGCCAGCATGGTCAGCGCCCCGCCAGCGGCGGTGCCTGTTTCCACCGATTTGATCAACGCCGCATAGACTAGTCCACATGGCAGTAAGCCAAGCACCAAGCCGAGGCGTAATTTGCTCAGCGGTAACGGCGACAGCAGGATACGGCCCACCACTCGTGCAAACCAGCCCACCGGCCCAATCTGCACGAGCCCGGACTGGGGGAGGATGCCCGAAATCAAAACGGCTGCCACAATCATCCCCAAGCCCGCGCAGATTCGCGCCCCATTTGCCACGCCACCAAGGCGCGACACAACATTCAGCCCGCCGCCTGCCACCCCGGCGATGGCCCCCAACGCGGAGTATGTGGCGATCCGGCCCGCGCTGTACGCGGCATGCGCCACCAGCATTTCCGGCCGCCGCGCCGCCTTTGCCAGCGGCAGGCTGTACGCTAACACGATTGGCCCGCACATCTGCACGCAATGCAGGCTGCTAACTAGACCCAAGATAAAGATCGCGGAGAACTCGGCCGCCGTCACGAAGCCACCCTCTGATAGCGAATCTTAGGATTCGGGGAAGGCACGCTGACGCACTCCGTGTAGAAATCAAAATGCTTCATGGTGATCGCGTGCGTTGGGCACCGCGATGCGCACAGCGTGCAGCGGATGCAGGTGGTTTCGTCCTTCAGCATCACCCCGCCGAAGGCATCCAGGTCTTCGGCAGGTGTAGCCTTCAGCTCAGTTTCGGTAACCCCCAAGACGGTAGACGCAGCTTGCAGCCAGCCGTCCTCTCGTACCAACCGGCTAAGCCCGACCAGGCGAATCAGATTCTCGGGGCATACGTCCACACAGCCGTTGCAGGCCACGCACATCGAAGTGTCGAATACCGTATTCACATTGCAACGCAGGCAACGCGCCGACTGCCGCCGCGCTTCTGACTCTGGATATCTCTCCTCGATGATCTCGAGCGATGCGGCCCGCCGGTCACTTTCGAGTACTGGCGGGTTCGCGCGCGGCAGGCAATTCCAACCTTCCGCCATGGTGTACGCCGCGGGCTTCCATTGCTTCCGCACCGCAATCTCGGTCCGGGTGCCTCGCAGAAAATCATGCATGGAGCGCGCCGCGATTTGGGCCGACGCAATCGCATCGATGAAGAGCCTCGGACCGTGCGCGATATCTCCACATGCGAAAACATCTGGAGCACTAGTCTGGTAGGTTTCCGGATGCACCTTGACCAACCCGCGTTCCACTTCCACGCCGTCGTCGGGAGCCAAAAAAGAAAGGTCCGACGTCTGCCCGATTGCGAAAATGACGCTGTCCGCTTCAATGTCTTCGATTTCGGTTTCGTCAAATTTTGGATTGAATCGCCGGTTTTCGTCGAACACCGAGGTGCAATGCACGGTGCGCAGGGCCGTCACCTTGCCATCGCGGCCGACCAGTTCCTTTGGTCCGCGGCGGTTGTGCAGAAAGATCCCTTCTTCCTCGCCCTCGTGTATCTCGGTCTCGTCGGCCGGCATCTCTTCCCGGCTTTCGAGGCAGACGACATGCACTTCTTTATCGCCGCTGATGCGCAACGCCGAACGCGCCACATCGTAGGCCACCTGTTCGCCGCGCCCCATTTCTTCCAATGCTTCGCGCGTCGTAGCCGCGTCTGCCGGACGTAGCGCCGAACGCGCCACGTCGTACGCCACATTGCCTCCGCCGATCACCACGATCCGCCGGCCGAGCGGCAGTGGTGTGCCATCGTTGAACGCTCGCAGAAACTCCATCCCGTCGATCGCGTTTTCCAAATCGGACCCGGGGATTGGTAGCTTGCGGCCTTTCGGAAGTCCCACACCCAAAAAGACGGCCTTGTACCCCTGACGGCGCAAGTCCGCGATCGTAAAATCGCGTCCCAGCCGCATGTTGCACTTCAGTTCGACGCCCAGAGAAAGAATGGCGCTGATTTCGGCCCTCACCAGCTCGCGCGGCAATCGGAAAACGGGGACCCCCACGGTCAACATGCCGCCGGGCTCTGAATAAGCTTCAAAGACCGTCACGCTGTAACCCATTCGCACCAGGTCATGCGCCACGGTCAGCCCCGAAACGCCGGCTCCCACCACCGCCACGCACTCGAATTGGCCGCGGGTGGGAGGGATCATGTGGTCGTCGTAAGCCGCTCGGTAGAGAGCAGGATCGCCGGCCTCCGGTCCGTAGGCCTCCGTAACAAAACGCTTCAACGCTCGGATCGCCACGGGGGAATCCACGTCGCCACGCCGGCAGTTGGCTTCGCAAGGCGCCCCGCAGACGCGCCCGCAAATCGATGCAAATGGATTCCGTGCCCGCGCCAGCCGGTAGGCATCTTCAAATCTACCTTCGGCGATCGCGTTTACATAGCCACACGCATCGGTATGCACGGGACACGCATGGCGGCACTTCACCATCCGCATCCAGTAATCGGTTGCGTCCGGTAACTGAACTTGGAACAGGCCGTTGCCCATCAGCTACTCGTGGGGGGATTTGCGTATCGCGAAGACGGCCACAATTACAGCGAATATGGCAATCATCCCCGCCACCAGATACATGAAGGCCGGCGATGACTGGGTCGCCGCGTTCAATTGCTGCACCAGCATGCCGCGCTCTTCATTCCTGACTTCGCCGTACATGTACAGGAAAAAATATGCCAGCGCTCCGCCGCTGATCACAATGATCGCGAGTTTCAGGAAGCCGGGCACCTCAGTGCCTTCGCGCTCGCTGATCCATCCGCCCGCGTAATCGTGAATGCCTTTTTTCTGTTCCGTAGCTTCTGCCATATATTGATTTCGCTCCTACTGGGGCTTGTCGTCCTCCAGCATGCGGTACTTGGCGTCCTCACTGTGCTGGCCCCAATATCCATCGCGCACACTGCGAATCAGGAAGTACAATGCCCCGCCTCCCAACACCACGAACAGGAAGTAAGACAAGAAGATGCTTGGGTAAGAATAGTCGCCCATAAATCACCGTTCGTAATCGTTATCCGGACGCCAGTTTTTCGCGCGGCCGAGAGTCTGCAAATATGCCACTAAAGCCTGAAATTCCGGCTCGTTCTCGACGATCCACGGAAAAGGCGGCATCACGGAGCCGGCGACCAAGTCGCGCGGATTGCGGAAGTGCGTGCGATGCCATTGCGTGTCGTACTTACCGCCCACGCGCGAAAGATCCGGCCCCGTGCGCTTAGTCCCGAACAGATGCGGGTTGTCGTACACGAACTCGTCCGGTGTGGAGATCGGTGCGTCCACGCCGCGCCAGCCGGAGCGCTTCGTGTCTGCCAGGAGCGTTCGCGTTTGTTGCGTGTGGCAATACCAGCAACCTTCGCGGACGTATACAGCGCGCCCGCGCAGTTCCTGTTCGGTGTATGGCCGCAACTTGCCCGTGGGCCCTTTGGATGGATCATTGTTTTCAAACGGTCGACCCCAGCTTTTGTCCACCAAAGGAGGCGCGACGGTCGTAAGCAGGCCGCCAATAAAAAACAGCACCAGAGCGGCGGCCACTGCGAACCCTGCGCTGTTGTCCGCTTTTCTCAACATGTTCTCAACCTCCTATATCGCCACCGGCGCGGGCTTGGGCTGCTCCGCGCTCTTCGCTCCGACTACCGTGGCCAGAATGTTGTACGCAAACAAGACGATGCCGCAGAAAATGAGTGCACCCGAGAAGAACCGTACCGTCCAGATGGGCTTTAGCGCCACCACCGTATCGATAAACGGAATCGATGGGTTGTTCCATTGCCAGCCCTGCCAAAAGCCGCCCAGCCACAGCGTCACGAAGAACCCCAGCCCGCCGATCATCATGAACCAGAAGCTCCAGTTCGCAAGTGCATCCGAATGCAGCTTGGTTTGAAAGGCCCGCGGAATCGTGTAATACGTTCCGGCGATGGCGAAGAATGAAAACGCCCCCAGTACCGCCATGTGCGCATGCCCGGGAATCCAGTCGGTTTTCGATACGATCGCGTTGACGCTCCGCAAGCTATGCATCGGCCCCTGGAAGCACGTCAACAGGTAGAAGACAACGCCGGACATCAGAAACTTGAGCGGGACATTCTCGCGGAGCTGCTGCCATTGACCTTTCATGGTGGCGAAGAAGTTATAAACCACCGCCCATACCGGAATCAGAAGCATCACGGAAAACGTGATCGCGATGGTTTGCAGCCATTGTGAGATCGGCCCGTGCAGCATATGATGGGCGCCGGTCCACACATACACGAATGCCAGTGACCAGAACCCGATCATCGAAAGCTTGTGGCTGTACAGCGGCGTGTTTGAGGCCTTCGGAATGAAGTAGTACGCCATGGCCAGCCCAACCGGCGTGAAAATCAAACCTACGGCGTTGTGCATGTACATCCAGTTCAGATTCGCCTGGTTCACGCCGCTCGTGAAATCCACCGCGAAGTTGCCGGTGAG
>Ga0335069_10011217_pt1 | contig 12663 bp, 11 predicted proteins | sample Lox_Sample_11_FD_206714 | JGI IMG/M metagenome (GOLD analysis project Ga0335069, IMG submission 206714) | Soil microbial communities from Loxahatchee National Wildlife Refuge, Florida, United States - Lox_Sample_1.1 | ecosystem: Environmental > Terrestrial > Soil > Wetlands | place: USA... | reverse complement strand
CGGACATGTTCTCGTCCTCCGCCGACGTGGCGCAGCCGGCCCCGCCGAAGGCCGCCAGGGCCAGCAGCATCAGCAGCGCCCAGCGCCAATGGCGGAAAAGACGGTTCATGAGGCGGGATACGCGGGAATGACCTGGTCGCCTTCCATGACTTCGCCCAACTCCCAGCCGGGCATCACGTTGGCGATGGACTGGTCTTTGTGGACCGTGTTGACGATGACCTTGCCGACCAGCCGGCCGTTGCGGTTGACCAGCAATTCGCCGTGGTTCAGCATGCCCTGGTCTGCCCCAACGTTCAGCACAACGAAGTTCCACTTTGGATCGGTTACCAACACCTTGCCTCTGAGGTTGGCCGGCAGCGGCACGTGGTAGTCCTTCACAATGAACCGGTCCAGCTCGTTCTGCAGATTGGTGATCTTCTTTCCGAGCAGCTTGTTCTCGTCCTGCGTGCCGGTCAGCTCGTCTTTAAGGTCTTTGATGTCCTTGTTGGCGCGGGCGACTTGCTCCGGGGTCATGCCCGTGGCCTTGTAAGCGGCCAGGTCCTGCTGCGCGCTATCGCGCTCGGCGCGGGTCTTCGTCAGGTCGGCATCCAGCTTGTCCGCGCGCTTGGTCTGGGCGGCAAGGTCGGAGAGGGCCTTTTCCTTTTCAGCGGTGGTGGCCTCCAGCGTGGCGATGGTCTGCTTGAGGATGGCGTTGGTCTTGTCCAGGGAAGACTTGGTGAAGTTGTACTTCGTTTGGAACTCGTGGTGCGCCTTGGTTTCCGTATCGAGGTCGGTTTCCAGCTTGGCGACCTTGGGTTTGACCTGCACAAAGTTTACGACCCCCACCGCAATGGCAGCAAGGATGGCAACGATTAAACAGATTCGAACTAGCATGGCTTGAGCTTCGAGCTAAATGTCTGCAAAAGTTTAGGGTTCTGGCTATATGGTGTCAACGCCCCAGTTGCAAAAGTTATGGTTGGAGGTCTGCGGCGGGCGCGGTAGGCTGGGCGCCAGTCGGCATGGCGTTTAACTGGAAAGAGTTCCTGGCGCGTGGCCCGGAGAGGATTGGAACCGAGGGCCTGCGCGTCAGGGAGTGGCCGTTCGAGGAGCTGGGCATCACGGCGGCTTACATCCTCATCGCCGGGTTGTGGTGCGTGTTTTCGGACGATGTATGCGATTGGCTCTTTGGGGCGCCGCTCAATTCGCCGGCCTTGCAGATGTTGAAGGGGATCAATTTCGTCACGACGACAGGGCTGGTGCTGTACCTGATCTTGCGGCGCAGTGCGCGCAACCGGCGGCTGGCCGAGGAGGCTTCCCGCCTGAGCCAGGAGCGCTTCGAGTCGGTGGCGCTGGCGACGACGGAGGCCATTTGGGACTGGAACCTGGAGGCCAATTCGATCTGGTGGAGCGAGGGCATCCAGAAGCTGTTCGGGTATCCGCCGGAGGACGTGTCCACGAAGGTCGAGTGGTGGCTGGAACGCCTGCACCCGGAGGACAAGGAGCGGGTCATGCGGACCATCCGCCAGGCCATTGACACCGGCACCCGGACCTGGGCGGGCTACTACCGCTTCCGACGCAAAGACGACACCTACGCTTCGGTGCTCGACCACGGATTCATCCTGCAGAACGCGGAAGGCAAGCCGTCGCGGCTGGTGGGGGGCATCCGCGATATCACGGAGCGGCGGAAAGCTGAGGAGGCGCTCAAGATGTCGCGGCGGCAGCTCCGGGCGCTATCGGCGCGGCTGCAGTCGGCGCGAGAGGAAGAGCGGGCAAGCGTGGCGCGGGAGATTCACGACGAGCTGGGCCAGATGCTGACGGCGCTTAAGATCAACCTGGATTGGCTGGAACGGAAAATCGGCGAGCGCGAGCAGGACCGCTCGCTGAACCCGCTGCTGGATCGGATAGTCGAATGCGAGGAGATGGCGGACGCGGCGATCGTGACGGTGCAGCGCATTGCGACGGAGCTGCGGCCGGGCATGCTGGACCATTTGGGCCTCGCAGCGGCGCTGCAACAGGAGGCGGCCGGGTTTCAGAAGCGCAGCGGGATCACCTGCGAGGTGCAGCTTCCGGCCGACGCGCCCAAGTTGCCCCGCGAAGTGGCCACCGCCATCTTCCGGATTTTCCAGGAGGCGCTCACGAACGTGGCGCGCCACGCGAAAGCCACGACCGTGCGCGCCCGGCTGGAGGCGACTGCCGAGCGCGTGACCCTGAGCATGGAGGACGACGGCCGCGGCATCCGGCCCGAGGATGTTTCCGGTTCCCGCTCCCTTGGGCTGCTGGGGATGCGCGAACGCGCGACAGTTCTGGGCGGTGATGTCGCCATCGAGCCGGTCACGCCGCGCGGCTGCCGCGTTACGGTGCGCCTGCCCCGCAAGCCCGGGGCGCCCAATTTGTGGGCCGAGCCATGACGCGCATCCTCATCGCCGACGATCACGAGCTGCTGCGCCGGGGGTTGATTTCCATTCTCGCGGAAGCTTTTCCGGACCTGTCGGTGGGGGAGGCCGCCGACGCCGCGCACGCGCTGGAAGCGGTCGAGAAGAAGCCCTGGGACGCGGTGCTGCTCGATATCAACATGCCCGGGCGCAGCGGGCTCGATGCCCTGCAGGACATCAAGCGGCTGCGCCCGCAACTGCCGGTTGTGGTGCTGAGCGTGTTTCCGGAGAAGGACTATGCCGTGCGGGCCTTCAAGCTGGGCGCGTGCGGTTACATCTCGAAGCAAAGCGCCTCGGGCGAACTGCTGGCGGCGATTCGCAAGGCGCTGTCCGGAGGCCGCTACGTGACCCCGATGCTGGGGGAAGTGCTGGCGGCGACGCTGGCCGGCGCGACGCCGGCTGTGCCGCACGAGATGCTGTCCAACCGCGAGCTGCAGGTGCTGCGCCTGGTGGCCCTGGGCAAGGCGCTCAAGGAGATTGCGGGGGAGCTGTCGCTGAGCGAGAAGACGATTGGCACGTATCGGCTGCGCATCTCGCAGAAGCTGGGCTTGAGCACGAACGTGGAGCTGGCGCGCTACGCCATGCAGCACAAGCTGGTGGATTGACGCATCGCTCCTATAACAGGCCTCCGGCCACGGGAATGGCCCCTGCCCACGAACGCCCGTTGTAAGCCGAAAGCCCGGTGTGGTTCCTGTGATACCCCGGTGTATCCCCCATGTGGGTCGACCCACATGGGAGATACACGGGGGCCTCGCGCTATACTGGCGGCGGCTACACCGCGCAGGCCCATGTGTAACTTACTGGAGCAGAGAGGGTTGGGTGATGGTGGCACTACGACGTGTGCGGATTCAGGCGAATTCTGGGCGCTAATTGTGCGGGAATCAGGAATCCCTTCAATCCCCGCATCCAAACTGGCTGTCCGGCATGGATTCGAACCATGACAAAGAGCTCCAAAGACTCTTGTGCTACCATTACACCACCGGACAAGACGGGATTAGACTAGCTTTGGAGCCGGACGGGCGCAAAGGAAAACGGGTCACCACGGACGCCTCGGCGAGGCGTCCCTACCGCCGGCCAGCATTGACGCCGCCGGGAAGCTGGAGAACAATGCCCGCAATCTCATCGTGCCTCGCATGGTCCATTCGCGAAAGACGAGCGCGAGGGTGGCCCCGTGCCCGGGGGCGCGCCCGGCGCTGACCAGCCGCGAGCGCTTCCTCAAAGCCTGCCATTGCCGCCCGGCGGACCGGCCACCCGTCTGGCTCATGCGCCAGGCCGGACGCGCCTTGCCCGAATACCGCGCGCTCAAGCAAAAGCACTCGTTCCTTGAGCTGGTCCAAACGCCCGAGCTGGCAGCCGAGGTGACGCTTCAGCCGGTGCGCCGGTTCGGGTTCGACGCGGCCATTTTGTTCAGCGACATACTGGTCGTCGCCGAGGGCCTGGGGCAGCCCTACCGTTTCCGGGAAGAGGGGGGCATCGAGATGGAGTTCCTGCTGAAGTCCGAGAAGGACGTTGAGCGCCTGGAAGTGGACGCGGTGAGCGAGCGGCTGCAGTACGTGACCGAGGCGCTGCCGCTGATCAAGTCCGCCCTGGCGGGGCAGACGGCGCTGATTGGTTTTGCGGGCTCGCCGTGGACGCTGGCCAATTACATGCTCGAAGGCGGCGGGGTCAGGGACTACACGAAGGCCAAGGCGCTGTTCCATTCGGAGCGGCGGCTGTTTGAGCGGCTGATGGAGAAGCTGACGCGAGCGGTGAGCGCGTTCCTGCGAGCGCAAATTGACGCGGGGGCGGATGCAGTCCAGATTTTCGATAGCCTCGGCGGGGTGCTTTCCGATGGCGAATTTGCCGGCGCTTCCGCCTGCTGGATGAAGCAGATTATCGAGTCCCTTGGGGGCAAGGCGCCGGTGATCGTGTTTTCGCGGGGCACGCACGGGAATTGGGCTGAGCTGGCGGGCCTTGGGGCGCAGGTGCTTGGCGTGGACTGGAATGTGCGCCTGGCCGAAGTGGCCGCCCGGCTGCCCGCCGGCGTGGCCGTGCAGGGCAACCTCGATCCGTTCCTGCTGACGACGAGCCCCGAGGCGGTGGTCGCGGACACCCGCCGCATCCTGCGGGAAATGGCCGGACGGCTGGGGCACATTTTTAACCTGGGCCACGGCGTTCCGCCCAATGCCGCGCTGGGCTGCATCGAGAGCCTGGTGCGCGCCGTCAGAGAATTTAAATGAGCATGCTGAAGGTAGATCTGGGGCTGGTGAAGAAGTACAACGTGCCCGGCCCGCGCTACACGTCGTACCCGCCGGCGACCCACTTCACGAACGAGATCGACCCACGAGCGTTCGTGGAGAGCATTCGCGCCAACAACCGGACGGACCGCGACCTGTCGCTCTATTTCCATCTGCCCTTCTGCTATTCGCTGTGCTGGTTCTGCGGCTGCACCACGATCATCACCGCCGACCAGAAGAAAAGCGCGGAGTATGTGCAATACCTCGAGCGCGAGATGGACCTGATGAAGCCGCTGCTCAACCCCAACCGGAAGGTGGTGCAGCTCCATTTCGGCGGCGGCACGCCCACGTTCTCGCTGCCGGACGAGATCCGGCGCCTTGGGGAACTGATCCATTCCCGGTTCCAGTTTGCACCCGACTTCGAGGCGGGCGTGGAGGTGGACCCGCGCCGGCTCAGCCGCGAGCACCTGGTGGCGTTGCGGGAAGTGGGCTTCAACCGCGGCTCCATGGGCGTGCAGGATGACGACCCCGTGGTGCAGAAGGCAGTGCACCGCATCCAACCGTTCGAGATGACGCGGCAGGTGGTGGAGTGGATGCGCGAGGTGGGCTTTCACTCGGTCAACATTGATCTCATTTACGGGCTGCCTTACCAGACGCCGAGTTCGTTTTCCCGCACGCTGGATGAAGTGCTTACGCTGAAGCCGGACCGGTTCGCCGTGTTCAACTACGCGCATGTGCCGTGGATGAAGCCGGCGCAGAAGATTCTCAAACCGGAGGTGATGCCTTCGCCGGAAACGAAACTGGAGCTGCTGAAGCTGACCATCGAGCGCCTCACCTCAGAGGGCTACGTGTACATCGGCATGGACCATTTCGCCCGCAGCGGGGACGAGCTGGCGCTGGCGCAGCGTCAGAAGACGTTGCAGCGGAATTTCCAGGGCTACAGCACGCGGGGCGGGGCGGACATCTACGCGTTCGGCATGTCGTCCATCTCGCAGGCGGAAGGCTTTTATTGGCAGAACTGCAAGGAGCTGCCCGCCTACTACGCCTCGCTGGACGCGGGCAAGCTGCCGCTGCACCGCGGCTACATCATGACCGATGAGGACAGGCTGCGGCGGACGACGATCATGCGCCTCATGTGTGATCTGGGGCTGGACTACGGCGCCATGTCAAAGCTCCTCGGCGTGAACTTTAAGGAACACTTTGCCCGCGAGCTCGAATCCCTGGACGACATGGAGGCCGACGGCCTGTTGCTGAAGACACCGCAAGGGGTGATCGTGACCGACCTGGGCCGGCTGCTGATCCGGAACATCGCGATGCGGTTCGACGCCTACGCCAACACGCGGAAGGAGAACCGGTTTTCGCGGACGATATGAGGGTCGCTAAAGCTCCAGTTCGCCTACAAGCTGCTCCACAGTCCGTTGATGGTGAGCAGCGACGTCCTTGAGTAATCCATGTAGCAAACCGACCTTGAGCGGCCGGTGGTTGGGGACCGTGATATGGTGTTCACCGCCTTGGCTTGTCGCGAGCCGCATGTGCGAACCGGTTTGGCGCTGAATCTCGTAACCCAGGCGCCTGAGTGCACGGGCCAGCTCAACCCCGTCGCAGTCCCGGGGGATTTTCACGCCGCGAGAACCTCGTCTCGGACATAGTGCAGCCTTATCACCTTAGGGGACTCAGGCTTCGCCTCGAAGTGGCACGCCACGGCATCTTTGACCATCCGGCGCAGCTCCTCCCAGTTCTCGCCCTGGGTGAAGATGCTGTAGCCGAGCGCCCTTGCCCAAAGGCCGCCTTCCTCGGCTTCCCGCACCTCGAAGATGATCTCGCTCATGGACTTAGCTTCCCAGAAGCCCTGCGTTGTTTCAAGCCGCACTTTTCCCGCGGCACGTCCTCGACAACCGCCCTTGCTCACTTAGATTGAAAAGCAATTGAGATGAGAACAGCGGCGATTATCGGCGCAGGCATGACGGGCCTGACCGCCGCGTTCTATTTGAAGCGCAACGGGGTGCCGGTCACGGTCTATGAAACAGGCGACCGCGTGGGGGGAGTGATCCAGTCCCTTCGCGCCGAAGGCTACCTTGCTGAGTTCGGGCCGAATACCATCCTGGAAACCTCGCCCAAGGTCACGCAGTTGGTCCGCGATGCGGGGCTCGCGTCGCGGCGGCTCGACCCCGATCCCCGGGCCGAGGCGCGCTACGTCGTGCGCTACAAGCGGCCCATCGCCATGCCCGGCTCGCCGCTGGGCTTCTTTACCACGCGACTCTTCAGCGCGAAGGCCAAGCTCGCCGTGCTGCGCGAGCCGTTCGTGCCGCCGCGGCGCGACGGCCAGGAAGAGAGCGTAGCCGAGTTTGTGCTGCGTCGGCTCGGGCAGGAGTTTCTGGACCACGCCATTGACGCGCTGGTCGCCGGCGTCTATGCCGGGGACCCCTACAAACTCTCCGTGCCGCAGGCCTTCCCGAAGCTGGGCCAGCTCGAAGCACGTTACGGCTCCTTGATCAAAGGGCAGATTCTTGGAGCGCGCGAACGCAAGCGACGCGGCGAGGTGGCGAAAGACCGAGCGCCGAAGTTCTCGTTCGATGCAGGTCTGCAGGTGCTGCCGGACACGCTGCGCGAGCAACTGGGCGAGGCCGTGCGGCTGAACACGACTGTCACGGGCCTCACCCAAACGGCCGAGGGCTGGGCAGTGGAACTGCGCGCGGGCGGCCAGGCAACTCGCGCCGAGCACAGCGCGGTGATTTACGCAGGCACCGCCTACGGTCTGGCGGCCCTGCCGCTCCGGGCAGCCGTGCCTCTCGACTTGAATGCCTTCGCCGAGATTCGCTATCCGCCGGTAGCGAGCGTTGTGCTTGGGTTCCGGCGCGAAGACGTGGCGCATCCGGGCGAGGGCTTCGGCATGTTGATTCCCAAAGTGGAAGGCTTCCGCATTCTGGGCACGATCTTCTCGTCCTCGCTGTTTCCTAACCGCGCGCCCGCCGGGCACCTGACCCTGACCAGCTACGTGGGCGGCGAGCGCAATCCCGACCTGGCCTCGCTCCCGCCGGACAAGCTCTACGCGCTCACTTGCGAAGACCTGCGCATCCTGCTGGGCGTCCGCGGGAAGCCGACGTTTCAGCACAGCGTCTTCTACCCGCGGGCCATTCCGCAGTACAACGTGGGCTACGGGCGTTTCCGTGAGCTGATGAGCCGGATCGAACAGCAAGCACCAGGGCTTTTCCTGGCGGGCCATTACCGCGATGGCATCTCGCTGAGCGACACGATCGTGTCGGGATGCAGCGTGGCGGAGCGGGCAGGCGGTTGGTTGGCGGCGGCGCCGGCCGGCAAAAAAGAAGTGGGTGTCGCTGCATGACTCCCCTAGCCCCGCGTTTGCAGGCGGTGCACTCGCCCAGCGCGCCGGGAGCGCGGACTTTCCAGTCCGCAGCCGCACGCGTATCGTGCCTGGCACCCCATTCCAACCCTGAACGCGCAGCGGAGCTTGCTGCGGACTGGAAAATCCGTGCTCCGTTGAACACCGCACATGCGTAAAGGCGTTCTTCTGGTCAACCTGGGCTCGCCGGACTCACCCTCGGTGCCGGATGTGCGGCGCTACTTGCGCGAGTTCCTAATGGACGGGCGGGTGCTGGACGTGAATTGGCTGACGCGCTTCTGCGTGGTCCACTTCGCTATTCTGCCCCGGCGCCCGAAGCACTCTGCGGAAGCTTACCAGAAGATTTGGTCCCCCGCCGGCTCGCCACTCGTGGTCACGAGCCAGAACGTGCAGGCCAGGCTCCAACCGCGCGTCGCCGTCCCCGTGGAACTGGCGATGAGGTACCAGCATCCGTCCATTCCGCAGGCGGTGAGCAGGCTGGCGGACAAAGGCGTGGACGAGGTGCTGCTTATTCCGCTGTTCCCGCACTACGCCATGTCGAGCTACGAGACAGCGGTCGAGCGCGTGAAGGAAGTAGCGCGCGCGCTGGCGCCACAGATGCGCGTGCAGGTGCAGCCGCCGTTTTACGCCGACGCCGACTACATCGCCGCGCTGGTCGCCAGCGCGCAGGAACACCTGGGGCGGCCCTACGACCATTTATTGTTCAGCTTTCACGGCATCCCCGAGCGGCAGGTCCGCAAGTCCGACCCGACCGGAGCCCACTGCCTGGCGGCGCCCGACTGCTGCAAGACGCCAAGCCCGGCCCATGCCACATGTTATCGCGCGCAGTGCTTCAAGACGACGGCTGAGTTCGTCCGAACGGCAGGCGTGCCCGAGGGCAAGTACTCGGTCGCCTTCCAGTCACGGCTGGGGCGCACGCCGTGGCTGACGCCTTACACGGACTATGAGCTGCCGCGCCTGGCGCAGACGGGTGTCCGCAAGCTGCTGGTGATCTGCCCATCCTTCGTCGCCGATTGCCTGGAGACAATCGAGGAGATTGGGCTCCGCGGAAGGGAGTCGTTTCTGAGCGCAGGGGGCACCGAATTCGCGCTGATTCCGTGCCTGAACGAGCACCCGCTCTGGCTCGAGGCCCTGGAAAACATGGTCGTGCGCTTCGCCCCGCAGGCAGCCGCAGCGCGCCGACCAGCGTAGCCGGCCCTGCGCAGACGCCATGAGCAGGCGCACGCCGAAGGCACAGCCGCCCGGCCCGCCGGCTTCGAGGGCAGGCACGTGGGCGATGCGTATCCTGGCGCTGTTGGGGGCGCCGGCTTCGCTTGCGGAATGCAGAGCGGTTGCGGCACCCGCGCCATCCGCGGCCCGAAGAAGCGCCAGCCAAACTGGTTGTTCTGGACGAGCGTGGGCTGCCGCACCCGGTTGATCTGTTGGTCTCCAAGCTGCCACGCCTCGCGCCTAAAGACCTGCGCGCGTTCAAAATGGTCCACGCCAAAACCGGCTTCCCCAAAGAGCGCGATCTGCTCCGCGCTCTGCAAAGCGCTGTGGACCTCTACCGGCCCCCCCTGCCGGGGGAAAGGCCGGGGGGCGATATTCTCCAGAACACCCAGACGGTCTGGCGTGAGCTTTTCGGCAAGGCCATTGACGTGCAGAAGCGCATTATCCAGCCCGTTTTGGCCGAACGCGCCGAGGCCTACGGACTGAATCTGCCGGATTGGAAAAAGCGCCTCGCCCGGCTTGCCGCAGCAAAGAAACGCCGTCCCCGCGCCTAAGCGTTAACTGGCCGCTCGTAGTTGCTCTGCTGCGAGGGGGATCTTATGGGGAATGTCCGCGCTCCAGGGGCCGTAGCAAGCTGGATGCCGCCGCGCCTGTCAGTCAAACACCGACGCGAGAACAAGACGGCCGCTGACTTCGCCGTTCGCGCGCCCCGGGCAGGCTCGCAGCATCATGCGGAAGCTTCTTCGCGCTGCGGCGGGCGTGCTGTTGCTGGCCTTGCCGGCAGCGCGCTGTTCCGCCGCAAGCACACGGGAGTACTCCGTCCAGGTCAGCGCCAAAGTCCGTGTGTCTCCGCCCCAAATCGAATTGCACTGGCCGGCGGATGGCCTCACGCCCGCCACGAGTTACGGCGTGTATCGCAAGAGGCCCGCTGACACCAGTTGGGGCCTCGGAGTGCTTCTGCCCGGCACCGCCACGAACTACCTGGATAAGCAGGTCGCGCTCGGCATCCCCTACGAATATCAGGTGGTCAGGACCACGCCGCTCTACGCCAGCTACGGCTACCTCTATTCCGGGATTGAGGTGCCCATGATCGAGAACCGGGGCACGCTGTTGTTGGTGGTGGATAAAACCTATGCGCCAGAGCTGGCAAAGGAGCTGGACCTGCTGCGGCAGGACCTGACGGGCGACGGCTGGAACGTCATCCGGCTCGACGTGGCCCGCACCGATTCCGTGGTCGAGGTGAAGCGCCTGATCCAAAGCCAATACCAGGCTGACCCCGCCCGGGTGAACTGCGTCTTTCTCTTTGGCCACGTGCCCGTGCCCTATTCCGGCGACCTTGTGCCCGACGGCCACGGGCCGGAGCATGCGGGCGCGTGGCCTTGCGACGGCTACTATGGCGACATGGAGGGGGTATGGACGGACAAGACGGTCAAGGATACCCAGGCCAGCGACGCCCGGAACCGGAACGTGCCGGGCGACGGGAAGTTCGACCAAAGCACCTTCCCGGCGCCGCTCAAGCTGATGGTCGGGCGGGTGGACCTGGCGCACATGCCGGGCCGGCTGACCCCGGGCGGACCGGCCACGTTCCCCAGCGAACCCGAGCTGCTGCGCAACTACCTGCACAAGGACCACCAGTTCCGCACCGGGCAGCTCGACTTGCCACGCCGCGGAGTAGTGGGCGACTACTTCGGCCCCTTTCAAGGGGAGGCTTTTGCTGCCAGCGGGTGGCGCAATTTGTCGGCCTGCCTCGGGGCCGAGAACATCACCCGCGTGCCCGAGCCGGGCACATGGATTTCCACCCTGAGCCGCACCCCATGCCTGTGGGCTTACGGCTGCGGGCCGGGCACCTACGAGAGCATCGCCGGCTTCGGCACCATTGCCGGCCATCACACCGGCACGACCGTTGAGCTGGTCCAGGGCGACATCCAGGCGGCGTTCGTCCTGCTTTACGGCAGTTGGCTCGGGGACTGGGATGCCGAGGACGACCTGCTGCGCGCGGTGCTGGCCTCGCCGAGCTGCGGGCTGGCTTGCGGCTGGTCCGGCCGGCCACACTGGTTCCTGCAGCACATGGGCCTGGGCGAGCCCATCGGATACGGAGTGCGCCTGACCCAGAACAACGGCCCCGACGGCTTGTATCAGACCCAAGTCAACACCGGCGCCGGCCAGATCCATATCGCGCTGATGGGCGATCCGACGTTGCGCCTTTATGCAGTCGCTCCCGCAGCCCACCTGGCCCTGACCCCCACCTCCGACGGCGTCACCCTGGGCTGGACGGCGTCCAGTGATTCCGTCCTTGGTTACCACGTGTACCGGGCCGTGGGAGGCTCCTTTCGCCGCCTGACGTCTTCGCCGGTCACCGGCACGAGCTACCTCGACCGCTCTCCCGAGCCCGGCGCCGAATACATGGTGCGCGCCCTCAAGCTGCAGACTTCCGCCAGCGGCAGCTATTACGACCTGAGCCAGGGGGCCTTCGCCGGCCCGGCAGGCCCTTCGACCCCGCTGTCCCGATCCCTGGCCCAGGCTCAACTGCGGTAACTCCCGCCACACCCAAGGCACGTCTAAACGCCCCCAATAGGCCGCCTGGGGTATGGGCCTGACAGGGAAGCGGGCCAGGTCTCTATGGCGCGAAATGCCCTGTGCAGGACCTTAGAAGCGCAGCAGTTAACTAACGAAAGGTGATGAACACGTATGAAAACCACGCTTAAAACGGCCACGCAGCTTGGTGCGGCGGGGCTATTGACCGGGATGCTTGTGCTGGCGGGCTGTGCTTCCGACAGCACACGGAACATGGGCCAGAAGCTTAGCGACCGTGAGGTTGCCGGCTCAGTGAAGAGGCAGTTGGACCGCGACCCCACTTACAAATACAACGATGTCACCGTGAATGTGTATGATGGCAGCGTTCAACTGAGCGGCTTTGTGCAAACGCCGCAGCAACGCCAGCAAGCCGCCGACCTTGCGGCCCGGGCCGCCGGCGCCACCCAGGTCATCAACAACATCATGCTCCGGCCAATGCCAACCGGACCGGCAACGATTCGTGACGAGTATGGCAAAGAAACCGGCCACGTGATGCTCGATACCAACGCGCCGCCGCCGCAGGAGCGCACTCCCTCCGAGGAAACAGCTCCGGCCAAATAGCAGCAATGGCGTAGCCGAAGGGCTCCCCTCGGGCGCGGGGACCGCCCGCGCCCCGAGTGCCGTTTTCCGCGCCCTCGCGGAAAACGGGCCGGGCTCGACAAGCCTCCTGTGCAGTCACGGCTGCCGGGCTGATACCGACCCCCGGGGGCGCCGGTCGGAACACGCGTAGGCGTGTGTGCTCCCCCGGGGCGAATTGCATATTCAGGGTGGGCTTTGCCCCTGCGCCGAGGGAGTTCGTCCGTAGCCTCGCCGGATACACACCGTTACCTCACCGTAGTACCTCTAATAGGCTATTAGAGGTACTACGGTGAGGTAACGGTGTGTATCCGGC
>Ga0335069_10011216_pt1 | contig 12664 bp, 7 predicted proteins | sample Lox_Sample_11_FD_206714 | JGI IMG/M metagenome (GOLD analysis project Ga0335069, IMG submission 206714) | Soil microbial communities from Loxahatchee National Wildlife Refuge, Florida, United States - Lox_Sample_1.1 | ecosystem: Environmental > Terrestrial > Soil > Wetlands | place: USA: Florida... | reverse complement strand
TGGCGCGCGCCAAGCACATGCTGCTCACCGGCTCGCCGCTCGACGCGGAGACGGCCGACAAGTTCGGCCTCGTCACCGCGCTGCATGCGCCCGGCGAACTGACGGCGGCCGCGATCGCGCTCGCCGAACGCATCGCCAGCCGCGCGCCGCTCTCGGTCGAAGCGACCAAGCGCACGGCCGCGCTGGCGCCGAACCTGTCGCCGCAGGAGGCCGCCGAGGTGAACGCCAAGGAGCTCTCGGTGCTCGGCAAGAGCGCGGACCATAAGGAGGCGCTGGCCGCCTTCATCGCCAAGCGCGAGCCGGTGTTCCGCCGTGCCTAGGCCCGGCTTGAATCCGGCGCCCGGCTGGGCCATAACCGCCGCCCAACCTGGATCGCGGGCGTAGCTCAGGGGTAGAGCATAACCTTGCCAAGGTTAGGGTCGGGCGTTCGATTCGCCTCGCCCGCTCCAGGTTTACCAGTAATAACAATGGATTACGGTATGCGATGTGGTGATACCACATCGTAAAACCGGCTGGGGTTGCAGCGGGGGTTGCGCAAGTTGGACCAGATTTGCCGCACCCATGCCCGCGCTGGAAACGAGGGCGGGCCGCTGGCATGGTCCCGCGCTGTCGCACACTACAAAACAAGGGCAAGCGCGTGAGCGCCAGTGGCACCGAGATCGCATTGCGTGATTGGCGTTATGGCTCAACGCAAGCCGAGCGCCTCGCCGCGTCCGTATTGCGGCTGGAGAAATACCAAAACATCGAGCCGCAAGCGCCGCTGGGAGGCCCAGATGGTGGAGCCGATATTCTTTGCGACCGGGGCGGGCGGCTTTGGGTTGCCGCAGTCTTTTTTCCACCGACGAATAAGGAGTTCGAAGAAGTCGAAGCGAAATTCGAGCATGACTTAGAAGGCGCGAAGAAGCGTAAGCGCCACGGCATCGTGTTCATCACGAACCAGCGGCTGACGCGCGGCCAGCGGCAGACGCTCGGCGAAACTGCCCTGCGAGAAAAGCAGGAATGCATCGTATACGACGTGGAACGTCTGCTAGGCGTTCTGGATTCACCCGAAGGCTATGGTGTCCGCGCCGCGTACCTTCGCATCACAATGAATCCGGAAGAGCAGATCGCCTATTTTGCCAGCCGTGAAAACGTGCTTGAGGGCGCCATAGCGAGCAATATCGAGTACCTGCAAGCGCTGGCCACTCAGATCGCCAATCTCCAGGAAGGCCAGCGTTACGTCGCGCACTCCATGGACCTTATTGCTAAGGCGCATGACATTGTGGTGGAGCCGCTTCGTGCTTTTGACCCCTTGGCTACTGGCGAGATCACAGCCGATCCTGTCCAAGCGCGGATACTGGCCGACATCACACCTGCCGCGATTCAGTTCGCCCACCGTCTCGTGTGTTTTGATCTTCCGCCCCGTGTGATTGGCCGCTTCCGGCAAGACGCCATATTCATACAGAAAGCAGCTTCCGCTCCCGGCGACCCCACGTTGTCGCCACCAGCTCCAGAAAGAGTCCCGGCGCTAATAGCAGAGTTATGCGAGAAATGGCGCGCTGGATACGCAGCGTTGACCACGACTGATAGCCAACTGGAAGCGGTCGCGAAGTTCTTTCACGGGCTTATGTTCATCCACCCCTTTACTGACGGCAATGGGCGCGTCGCTCGGAGCCTATTGATGCAGCAATGCATTGAGTTTTTCGGTCATGTGGATATGAGTCTGTTTAACCGCGGAGTGGAGTACTACGCGGCGTTGCAGGCGGCGGACGGCGGAGATTTCCAACCTCTGAAGGAGTTGGTTCGGCGCGCTGTAACGGACTGAAGCTCGCTAGTCGCCGCCCTTTAGGGCGCAGCAGTCGCGCAATCCACGCGAGCGCCCGCTTTCCACCCATAGCGGCCTCTGGCTTTGCAGGCGGCCTAGAACTCAGCTGACCGGCTGCCTTCGACCCAACGCGTTCATTCCGACTTCAGTTGGCCGAGCGGGAGAGTTACGGCCATTTTAGAGGTCTCGATCTTCGAACGGGGATGTGGTCATCTGCGGTCGGGGGGGGGCACATGCAAAACAAAATTCCCGTCTGGACGACAGTCGTTGAAAGCTACCGCTTTGCGTTCTTGAATTTTGTGAACAATTTGGGCGCGACGTGGATGCCACTGGTCGCGATGATGGCCGCTGGGTATTTTCTCACGCCCAAGTACCTCGCCGCGACCCAGAATGCCATGCCTCTGCAGGCCGTCGGAGCGGGAGGCAGTGGTGACGCCGCCGCGAACATCGCCCTGCAAAATAATCTGCGAACTATGCTCGAGACGGCTCCATACGTGACCGCAATGTGGGTCCTTAACTTCGTCTGCATAGCGAGCATCTCGGTCGGAATTGTTCGCGAGGCGCTCCAGCTTCGAAGTGGCCAAGCCTATCTACAATCTCCCGTTGGACCGCCCGTGTGGAGATTGATGGCGAACTGGTTATTGCTACTCGTAGCTTTTTTTGCGCTCTATATCGTGGTTCTCATTGCCATCGTGATTTTGGCAGTCGTGGCCGCCGTCGTTATCGGCGTCGGCGCGAGTCAGGGTGGTGCCACGGTCACCGCGAGTCAGGGGAGCGTCGTGGGCTCTGTCTGGTTGACGATCGTAGCGGTAGTTTGTCTCGTTGGCTTGGGCGGCGCGATAACTTACGTGGTGGTGCGGTTCACCTTTCTCATAACTCCAGTCGTCGTGGCTGAGGAACGAATTGCCTTGTTCCGCAGCTGGGAAATCACGCGCGGCAACTTCTGGCGCCTTATGACCATCGGATTGGGCGTTTGGTTGCCATCGTTCCTTGCGGGCTTTGCCTATCTGAATGTGGTCATGGGCCCCGATTGGATCCCGCCGCTCCACTTCCCAATCAATCCCCAGGATATGGTGACCTGGTCCCAACACGCTACGGTACTTTCACAAAGGGCAATAGAATCCAGTCGCCGGCTCTGGTTCGTCATTTATCCCGCCGGTTTGCTCTTTTCGGTCGTTTCGTACGGACTTTCAAACGGCGCGATGGCCTTCTGCTATCGGGCGGTCGTTGCTACCAAGCCAGGTCGCGCACCAACTTCCGTTTGAGGATTGAACGGCTGTTGGCAGCGAAAGAAGAGGCGGCACTGCCCCCAAAGCTGAGGCTCGAACCCCAATGGCGGACGGGCCAACTGAACGTCCGCGTTCCACCCAAAGCAGCCCTTGGCTAGACTGTCGGCCTGGAGCGAGCTCGGACGTCCGCATTCGACAAACAGCGGACAGAGTCTCAACGGAAGACATTCGCCGTCGGCTGCTCAGACGAGGGCGGGTGGAACTCACGGAGCGGGCGACGTATTGTGACCATGGGCGCTTGTTTTGGGGGCACAGTGTCAGTCTTTCAGACCGCAGCGAAGCGAACGGCATTCGCATTGCTTTGCACACTTGTCGTCTCGCAAGCCCGGGCGGAAGATGATCCTTATGCGAACATCCATACGGTCGCGATCGTCTCGGCGTTGGGGGACGGAATACAATTGAAGCAGGAAGGTGATTTTATCGGCTCGACCGCACCCGACTATGTCTTTCACACCGGGTTAGATTTGGACGGCTTCATCATCGAGAGGATACGTGATGCAGTCGCTGTGCGTTTCACGGTTGTCGAACCGGCAATTGATCCGGCTTTACTTCAGAATTTCCCACTTCCGGTCGACGCGCAGAGACGACTGCTTCCGCCCACGCCCAGCAGCACGCCCGACGCAGTGATTATTGTCCATGTGGCAGACCTCGAACTTCGGAGCCCGCCGCCATTTATCTCTATGAGCAATCTCTATAGCGGCATTAGCATGACGAAGACGACCGGCCTATTTGGCGGTCACAGCATCCTAATGAGCGCGCAATTCGAAGTGACGGTCATCAACACGAGGACAGGGGCAACAATTGAATCAGGCACGGGTCTGTTGCCGCCCCAGGGGGTGTTCGGCAACCGGCTAAGTGTTCCCGAGCCATGCAGCGACGCGATTTGGCCCGCAGATCCACACAGTCCTTCCGCAGCCGAAGCCCGGCGGATCAACGCGGATCTCATGGCGGTGATCGCCATGTCACTGCCGAACGCATTGCGCGTTGCGCGGCTGGTGTCCGCTTGGAATGACACCTGGTTAACGTCATGGGAAGGTCAGCCGCTCTTGTGCCATGAGAACGACTAAAACATATCCGTTCACTCGGTGCAGTCTGTGTCAAATGTCAGCTTTCGGCCCAAAGCGGATGTCAGTCGGTTGACGGGGCGTTCGGGGTTAGTCGATCGCCGGTTGCGCCCCAGTTGAAAGTCTTCGTCATACCAAAACCAACGTATCAGTTGGCTTTTTCATCCGGGGTCAATTTGAAGGCATCCGGATGGACCGAGTCTGACGTACGAAATTTCCGGCGACAGCATCGAGCAGGGTCAGTCACCGCTTTGCACCGTCAAACTGCTGTGAAGATCTCCGGAGACGACGGAGAGCCACGACACCGGCTAGTCCCGCTCCGAACACAGTGAGCGAAATCGGCTCTGGTACGTTTGGGACGCCGTCGTTGAGTGCTTGAATTCCAAAATCGCCTGTCGCTGCGTCCGTGAAAGTTTCAAATTGGAACCCTGGCATCAAGCCAAAAAAATCAAACTGAACGTTGCTCAAATCGATTCCGTCCGGGGCGCTGAAAAAATCAAATTTCTCGCCGAGCGTCGGGGCAAACCCGTCCGCGAAATCGAGATTGATGACGCCTCCATCAATCTGAATTTTGCCCGTCGCAATAAGGCGGTCGTAGGCGTCCATTGCCGCGCCATCGACTTCGAGATTGAGCGCGCCGTCGGTCTGAAGATAGTCGCCCTCGACGGTCAGTGTGACTGGATCGCCCGGAGTGATATTGCCGCCATTGTTGACGAGATCACCGACAATGAGCCCACCTCCACCCACAGTCCCGCCTTGGTTGACCTGAACTGTTCCGGCCGCCGCTTGTGCGCCGCTGGAGCCAACCGTCACGCTTCCCCCAGCACTGACGTCAACTGTTCCAGTCGTCCAGATTTTTAGCTTGGACGCGATGCTCACGACGCCGTCCGTTCCCACGGTGAGCGAGCCGGTGCCGCCCTGCGCGGCCATGGTTCCACCGACCGCAACATTTTTTGCAACGAGGATTGAGTTTGCGCCCGAAGTCGGATCTTTGCCCGACACGTTGACGCTTCCGGTGCTGCCAACCTGGGCGGCGATATCGACTTCACCACTACCTCCGGGCGTCGGCGCAACATATCCGCCGCCAGATATTGTCAACTGACCTGACCCCGAGTTTCCGACCGTTAGCGTCTGGCCATAGCCGAGCGATGACGGGGTCGTCTTGCCGCTGCCCGATTGCACGCCGGAGACGACAACTGTCCCTACGCTTGCGCCAGCATCACCGATCGACACAGCCCCGACCGCCGCCACCTGACCGCCGCCCGTGACATTTAGCTGACCGATGCCCTGAGACCCGACCTTGAGATCGCCGTTGATTGCCAGCATGGAACCGCTGTCAACGGTCGCCACAGACGTCGCGACGGAGATATCGTCGGCGACGGCGGCATCACCGTTGACGGTCAGCACCGCTCCATTTGTGAGCGTCAGCGTGCCCTGACCCTTTTTCCCGACCGTGAGATCTGAGACTTGGAGCGACGTGTTCGAGCCGTCGAGGAGAAGCGTTCCAGTTGAACCCTGTTCCGCGCCTATCGTCACCGACGGGGTCTCAAAACTTGTTCCACCTAAGTCGTTGCTGGCGCCCTGCTGAAGGATCATGACACCGTTGCCGGAAGACCCAATCGTCAGGTCTCCGCCAAAAGAGAATGTGCCACCGATAATCGTCACGGTGCCGTTTCCCGTCGCGCCATCACCAATGGTGAATTCCGCTCCATCGACCGTCAGGCTCGAACCTGGATTGACGACAAGCGTTCCGGTGCCGTCTCCGCCGACAGTGAGATTGCCGCCGACTGACAGATCGGCCGCATCGGTCACGCCGATGGTGACATGGCCTTCCGAGCCTTGCTCATCGCCAACCGTCGCATCTCCTCCAACGTTTAGGCTCGCCCCGGTATCGAGATTGACCTCTCCGACTGAGCCAGATTTTCCGCCAACCGTTAAGCTTGCGGCATCGATGCTGGCGTCATCGCTTCCGTCCAGTTCACCATCGCCGGCGTCACCGACCGTCACATCACCCGAGGCATTGAGTTCTGTTCCCGCACCCATGACGTTGACCGCGCCCATACCGCCTGACTGGCCGCCGACCGTCAGGTCATCGGTCGCGTCGTCTCCGCCGTCAGTGATGTCCAGTGTACCGTTTCCTTCATCGCCAACGATCGTCTCGGCAGAAGCGCTTAGCTCAGTTCCGGCACCGGAGACCGTGACGGTTCCCATACTTCCGGTCTTGGACCCGATCGTGAGCTCATCAGTTGCGTCGTCCCCACCGTCATCTACGCTCAAATCGCCGTTTCCCTCATCGCCCACAATGGTGACACCTGCCACTCTGAGCGTCGAGCTCTGTCCGGTCACGGTAACCGTTCCGGTTCCGCCGACCTTAGATCCGATCGTCAAGTCGTCAGTTGCATCGTCGCCGCCGTCATCAACATTGAGCGAGCCTGCACCCACTCCCCCGACTGTCGTTTGACCGTGAGCCGTCAATGTTGTGCCCTGGCCCGACACAGTGACCTCGCCCATGGCACCACTTTGCGCGCCGATCGTGACATCGTCACCTGAGATATCGGCGCCGTTCGACAGATCCATCGATCCGTTGCCGGCATCGCCCACGACCAAATCGCCGATTTGGCCTGAGACCGAGATGCCGTCGATGTTGAGAGTGCCAAAGCCTGTGCTCTGTCCGCCAATGTTGATGGCCATGGCCGAGAGCGAAGCGCCATTGGTTACATCGACCTCGCCGACGCCACCATATCCGATATAGAGTGTTGCCGAATCCGCGGTGACGCTTGAGCCTTGACCGTCAATGACGAGTAGGCCAGTGCTACCCTCGTTGCGCCCCACTCGAAATATCGATGACGTGACCTCGATTGCGCCGCCGTCAGTAACGGCCGCATATCCGTCGCCACCATAGCCAATCACCATCGCGCCATTGGCGATAAACTTGGAGCCTTCTCCAGAGACGGTCAGATTGCCTGTGCTGCCGGCATCGACCGCGAGCACGGCGGATGTATTGCCGTAGGTTCCGGTAAAATTCGTCGTGACCACGGCACCGCCACTCACATTGACGTTGCCCGTGCTACCTCCGAGCAATCCGACGTACATCACGTCACCCGACGTGACGGTTGCGTTGTCCTCAATGTTTAAAGTTCCGGTTTCGGTGTTGCCGACAACAAAGAAGCCGCTCGTCGTCCAGCTCGAACCGTCTCCCCCGACGATCGCCTCCGACCCATCGGAACCGGCAAGTCCCGAAATGTAAGCATTGCCGTACTGGCCGGTATTGTCGATCCGGCCGCCGTTCTGGACGATCAACAAGCCGACTCCGTTATTGCCGACGGAGAGGTAGCCGTCGTTGTGCCAGAGCGAGCCGTCGATGGTGACCAGACCTTGCGACCCCGTGGCATTTGCGATGATACCCTGTTGGTCGCTGACTTCGCTCCCGCCGGAGACGGTCATGATCCCAGAGCCCGTGTCGCCTACGATGAGGGATGCCGTGGCCGTAACGCCCGAGGCGTCCTCCACGACCAACGCGGCCGATCCGTCTGGATTTCCAGACCCCATCCCATTCAAGCCTGTCGCCACCACTACGTTCTGCGCCAGGACCTCTGAATCCTGAACGTCGAGCGTCGTCGTGCCGTGGGCGTTTGGGTTGTCGGTCTGGCTGACACCAACGATGTCCAGTTCGTTCAAGGCAATGAGCGTCGAGGAAGTGAGGCCGACCGGAGCGGCATAGAAGGGAGATGCTGGGTCGAAACTCGCAGGGAAGCCGACGACCTGCGTCGTGTCGGTGGCAAGATTCGTGTTATCGAGGAGAAGTGAGCCCGGATAGGTGGGGTCGGGAGATCCAGCGAGGAGCGTCAACGTCGTCGATGTGAGCGAACCACCTTCCACCACCAAATTGGATGGCGCGTAGCCGGTGATGTTTACTTCTGCATAAGGCAGTCCGGGAACGAACTGAACGATTCCGACATAGCCGATCGATTGAATAGTGGTGCCTTGGCTCACAGTCAGATTGCCGAGATCGAGCTCTCCAGGACCGCCAACATTGAGGTTGGCGATCGTTCCGGAAGCATCAGAGACATGAAATCCGCCGGAGCCAGTGTAGCCAGTTCCCTCGTAGTATCCGTAGATCGGGGCCAGGCCATACTCATTGCCGTAATCGGGCGGACCAAGGGTCGGCGGCAGATACCCATCTGCGAAACCGCCGATATTCGCATTGTCGCCAGGACCGGGAGCGTGCGGCGCAAAGATTCCCTTCGCCGGATCATAAATTGCCGATTCATCCTGCCAGGCAGTAGCGTCTCCAAAGCTGCCCTGGGAATTGAAGGAAAAGCCGTCGTTGGGGCCAACGCCACAGGCGCAGCCAGGAATCGGATGTGCGCCGTACGTCGGTATCGTCGTTGTCGCGCCCATGAAAAAGAATTCGTCTGCCCCGGCCGGGGAAGCGCTTAGCGCTAGTGCCAGAAGGCCGACAGCGAGCCGAAGCTTGTAGGCTCGAACGGACGAGGAATTTCGTGTCGCTCCGCGCATGCTTGCCCCGCTCGCGTATCTGACCCCGGACCAACTTGAGCGCCGTGCAAGTCGCATACCCAAAATGGGAGGAATACGATTCCAAGGGGTTAGACGATAGCCGAGCCCTCCTCTGTAAACAGTTTTTACAATGCAGAATGCGATTTGGTGCCATCGCGAGCGGCCGGCACACCAACCACGCGCGCAGCTCTGCGCGTCTTCTTTCCACCCAAGGCAGTCACTCGGAGCAGGCGCTGGTTTCTTAGTTGGCTGGCGAAGCGCAATTGCGTTTTGGGACGCGCTGGCGGCCGCTGTGGCCCAGTGAATCTCCACCACACCAGCACCGCGATTGAGTCGGTAGGGGCTTCTTGGAGACACGGCGGGGCCGTTCAGGACGCGTCTTTTGCCTCGGCCAACTCCCGCGCCAGCATGCGGAGCTGCCGCAATTCGTCCCGAAACAGTCGCCGCTCGGTCTTGGCTTCGATAGTGCGCTGGCCATGGCGGTAATTTCCTTGTCGCTCGCCACGTGGGGCACCGCCTCCCGCCCCGTGAACTCGACAGACGTTCCAGCCTCTCACGGCAGGGGCGTTGCAGGGTTCTAGGTCCCGCTTTCGGGCGGCGTGGCAACGCTTCGCGGCTCGGAGTCGTTCGGTCGGGTTCTTGGGGCCATTGGGCACTCTCGGAGTCCTTCCCCTGGTTACGTCGTAACCCGCCTCCGGTCGTGACGACTGCCTGTACGCCCTGGTTCACCTGGGAGTCCTGATGAATGACCGTGATGGACTGTTTGCCGCCTGATCGTCTTCACCGAAGATGTGAGCCGTGGCGTCCGGCGTCGCAGTGCAAGGGGGGGGAGTTCTGCGTGGTCCACGTCGGACAGCTGGGAACGTCGTAGGGCAGCGAGATGTCTTGAAGTGTTTGTGCCGACGCAGGTGTCGCAACGAGGGCGACAGCAAACAGAACGCGCTTCAAGATGGAGGTCTCCTTGTATGGCGAGGGTGAACTGATGCTGGCGGGCGGCCTGAAGAACGCCTGTGAGGCAGCCAGCCTAAGGTCGAAGCAGCAACCGGCAATCCCCTACACAGCGGATGCCGGCCGGAACGCTCGCCGTGTCCGTCCGCGCTACTGGTTTGTGACGGACCGGGGGCTTGTTGCGGGAGAGTCTTGGGTCTGCCCACTACCCCACCAAGGGGATAGACAGTCTCAGTCGCGTTGCTACGCTTGAGCAGCGTGGTTGGGGGATGTTCCATGAAATTCGCTCGAGCTTTACCGACATTGTTCATCGGGTGCTGCCTGTCGGCGTATGGCGGGACTTATCGCGCGCAAGCTCTCCCACCGGTCGAAGCATTCGGACAATTGCCCTTCATCAGCGACACGGAACTCTCTCCCGACGGGAAGTATTTTGCCGGCGTTCAGTCGCTCGACGGAAAACCCGTTGCAGTGATCTACAAGGTTTCATCGAGCGACGCGCCGCAAGTGTTCGGTTCGCCTGAGGGCTCGCTGGTGACGGGCATCGAGTGGGCAAAGAATGATCGCCTGTTGATTTTTTACAAATCGGCGCTGAACACCATAGGTGGGCAGAAAAGCTCGCGCTACCTGCCGCTGGCCACCTGGTACCGAACCATTTCCGTCGACGTCGCGGGGACAGACCCAGTTGAGTTGTTCGAGCACACGCGATCAATGTCAGCCAACTACGCGGCGTCGCGCATTCAGGACAAAGTTCCGGACGATCCCGACTCGATCCTGATGCCGCTGTGGACGCTTGCAGCTTCAAATGTGGGATATGGAGATCGATATGATCTTTATAAGGTGAACGTGCGCACGGGGGACGCGGAAAAGATCCTCGGCGGCGTCTCAAAGTCGAACAAATGGATAACCGACGGTTTGGGCAACGTGGTCGGACGCGTGACCGAGACGATGGACCCGCTTACGGACCACCTATTCTTCTATCGCAACGGCGATTGGCAGCCGGTCATGGACTTTGACGCCGATCCCGGAAAAGGATCCGCAATTTACGGTGAGACCTGGGACGCCCGCTCACTGGCCGTGGTACGTACGGGCCCGACCGGATACGACGAGATTGATCGGCTGGACCTGGACACCGGGAAACTCGGTGAGGTCTTGTTTAAGGATTCCAGCTACGACATCGCCGGTCCCATATTTGACGAATGGACGGGCAGGATCGTAGGTGCGAGGGTCGCGCACGACAGTTTCGAATATCACTACTTCGAGCCTTCAATGCAGGCTCTCCAGCGCGGAGTGGAGGCGCAGTTCCCCGGACTTGATGCTCGAGTCGAGTCGCTCGACCGCAGTCGAGACAAGGCCATCGTGATGGTAGAGAGCCCAACTCTTCCGCCCACGCTCTACTTCCTGGACAGGACGACCCACGTCGCAACCAAGATCGCTTCCACCTACCCGGCGCTCAACAACTCAGACCTCGGCCAGATGCGACCCTACCCCTACAAGGCACGCGACGGCTTAAAAATCGCAGCGTTCTTAACTCTGCCGCCCGGCAAGAACCCCACAAAACTGCCTCTTGTCGTGCTTGTGCACGGTGGACCCGATGCCCGCGACGTACTCGGTTTTGACTGGTGGGGCCAGTTCCTGGCGAACCGGGGCTATGCGGTACTTCAAACCAACTATCGGGGATCGAGCGGATATGGAGCCGCCTATACAACGGCCGGCCTTCAGCAATGGGGTCTGAAAATGCAGGACGACATCTCCGACGGTGTGAAACAGCTCGTCGCGGATGGCGTGGCAGATCCGAAGCGCGTGTGCATTGTCGGCGCGAATTATGGTGGTTATGCGGCGCTCGCCGGCGCGACCTTTACACCGGATCTGTACGCCTGTGCCGTAAGTTTCGCCGGTATTTCAGACCTCACACTCGATATGCGGCGGATGCTGGAGACGTGGAATACCAAATCGGCGTACTACAAGTTCTGGGCGTCGCGCATCGGCGACCCCATGAGTAACTGGAACCAACTAGTGGCAACGTCGCCAGCGTTGCATGCCGACCAGGTGAAAGCTCCCATACTCATCATGCACGGCGCCAACGACACGACAGTGCCGATAGAGCAAAGCGAAGCGGAAAGGGACGCGCTCGTCCGCGCGGGAAAGAGTGTCCAATTTGAACGAGTCGAAGGCGACGACCATTACTTCACGCTTGCCAGTACCCGCATCGAGATGTTGAGCAAGCTGGAGGCGTTTCTAGCCGCAAACATCGGGCACTGAGGTGTCGGATCGAACGGGTGCTCGGTCAAATTCTTTATCACGAGTACTTGCGATGAGCGGCTCGGCGATTTCACCTATCATCCAGAAACAATTTATGACACGAGAAGCGTAGCCCATGTGGTGGGAAGTTGAGCCGGGACAACGCTGGAAGCCCAGCGTCCCCGTCGCCAACCATATTTGGCTGGGGGTGTTCGTTGGATTGCTTTTGGTCGCCGCAGGTCTCATCCAGCACTTTGCGCTGCACCGCGCGAGCACTGCATGGGGGTGGTCCGACTACGCCGAACTCGGCTTCGGCCGCACCGCCGTAGACATAGCGTATGGTTTTTGCAGCCTGATCGGTGCCGACAATCGCAAACGCCGCCGCCGGGCAAGGCTTCAGCAGGGACGCCGACCGCGAGATTAGTTCGCTTGCGGCCCATCGATCTTCTCCAGCCACACCTCTTCCTAGTCACGGCAGAGCTTCCTTCCAGAGCGGCTTCAATTAATCGGCCTAGTGCAAAAGCATCAGCTTAGTCGGTGATTCTGGCACGCGATTCTGATTCCGGCTTAGACCTGAGTTCGCAATCAAATGCCCGCCGACTACATAGGATCGAGCGTCGTAAGCTTCACAAACTTCGACCGAAAGAAATCGTTGTCGCTCTCAGATACATTAGCCGCGCGTTCGTCATAGGGGTCGAGCGACAGGTAGAAGTCTCCCGCATCAGTCATGATGCATTTCAGGAATTCGATAACGTCGTGTGAATACCGCGTGGCGAAGCCGTAGTTAAACTCTTGAATATCCC
>Ga0335069_10011214_pt1 | contig 12665 bp, 11 predicted proteins | sample Lox_Sample_11_FD_206714 | JGI IMG/M metagenome (GOLD analysis project Ga0335069, IMG submission 206714) | Soil microbial communities from Loxahatchee National Wildlife Refuge, Florida, United States - Lox_Sample_1.1 | ecosystem: Environmental > Terrestrial > Soil > Wetlands | place: USA... | reverse complement strand
ACGGCCTTCATCAGGCCGATGTTGCCTTCCTGGATGAGGTCGAGGAACTGCAGGCCGCGGTTGGTGTACTTCTTCGCGATCGACACCACCAGGCGCAGGTTCGCCTCCACCAGCTCGGCCTTGGCCCGCTCGGCCTTGCGCTCCCCGACCCGGATCGCCTCGTAGTTCCGGCGGAGGAGCTCCACCGGGAGGTTGGCCTCCTCCTCCACGCGCTTGATCTTCCGCACCGCGGTGCGGACGTCGCGGTCGATCGCCTCGAGCTGCTCCTGGGTGACGTTCAGCCGCTTCTGCAGCTTCTTCGAGGTGGCTGGGTTCTCGCGGGACTCGCGGAGCTGGGGCCGCAGCTCCTTCATCTCCATGCCCAGTCCGCGCTCCATCTGCCGGAGCTCGTCCTCGGCCTTCTCCACCCGCTCGATGAGCCCGCGGAGGTTCAGCACGATGCGGTCGATCTGCTTCTTGTTGAGCCGCATCTCCTCCAGCACCTCCATCATCTTGGTGCGGGCGTCGCGGATCTCCTGCTTCACTTCCTTGCGCTTGGCCTCGGAGAGCTTCTTCTTGCCGTTGAGCTCCTCCTCCAGCGCGTCCACCACCTCGGCGTGCTTGCGGATCCGGTCGATCTGCTTGCAGATCTGCTCGATCCGGTTGAGCTCGCTCTGGTTCAGCTGGGCGGCGGCGTCACCCTCGCCGGCCTCCCCCTCGACCTCGGCCTCCGACTCTCCCTGGGCCTCCTCTGGAGCGTCCTTCACCACCTCGCGGATGCGCAGCTTGCCGCTCCGCAGCCGGTTCCCCATGTCCAGGATGTCCGCCACCGCCAGCCGGCAGGCCAGCAGCGCCCGGAGGACCTCCTTCTCGCCCTCCTCGATGCGCTTGGCGATCTCCACCTCGCCCTCGCGGGTGAGGAGCGAGACCGAGCCCATCTTGCGCAGGTAGAGGCGGACCGGATCGTTCGACTTGCCGCCCGGCTCGTCGTCCTCGTCCTTCTCCTCCTCCTCCTCGACCTCCTTGGCAGCCGGCTCCTCGGAGGCGGCCACGGTGGGCTTGGTCTCCGAGCCCTGAGCAGCCTTCTGCGCGTCGACGATCTCGATCTCGTTGTCGCCGAACATCGACATCACGTCGTCGATCTGATCCGACGACACGATGTCCGCCGGCAGCGCGTCGTTGACCTCGTCGTAGGTCAGGTAGCCCTTCGCCCGGCCCGCCTCCAGGAGGTCCTTGACCTCCTTGCGGTCCGCGATGGGCTCCTCCTCCTCGGCCTCCTCGACCGCGTCGGGATCCACCTCGACGGCCGCGGCGAGCTCCTCGGCCTGCTCCTCGGGATCCACCTCGTCGTGCGCCGCCACGGGCTTCTTCGCCCGACGGGCGTCGGCGCTCGCCCTGCCCGCCGCGGGCTTCTTCTTCGACTCCTTCTCCTTGTCCTTGGAGGGAGCCTTCAGCCGGGACGAGCGCGCGGCGGTGGAGGACTTGGCGGACTTCTTGGTGGGCATCGGGCGGCGACTCCAGAAATAGATGTGCGAACGCGCGGCTTTATCACCGGAGCGCGCACGGTCACAAACTGCCAGAAAGGGGTGGGGACGGGGCGGCCTCGAGCTGGCGCTTCAGCCTGAGTAATTCCCCCCGTTCCTCCTGCAACCTTTTCGTCTCCTCGTCCAGCTCGTGCGCGCCCACGAGCAGGGCCGTGCTCCGGGCGATGTGGTCCAGCCGCTCCTTGACCCGGGCCAGCTTCAACCGTCTGGAGAGGGTCTCGAACGCCTCGGGCAACTGTCCGGCATCGCGCGGAAGGAGCCCCTGGGCGGCCTCCAGGCTCGCCCGGAGCTGGGGGTGACAGCCCTCGAGCGCGTCCGCCGGCGCCGCCCCCGCCAGGAGCTGCGCGAGCACTCCCCGGAGCCCCGGGTGGGTTACCTCGTCCAGCACCGCCGCCGCTGCAGCGCCGCGGATCAGCTCGGGCCGGGTGAGGAACAGCGCGCCCAGTGCGGCCTCCGCCCGATCCAGCGGCCGCTCCACCCGCACCGGTGCCCCCGCGCCCGGCTTCGGAACCGGGCGGAGGAGGGGGCCCTTGCCCCGCAGGCCGGCCTCCAGCTCGGAGGCCGGCAACCCCGAGTACGCCGCCAGGCCGGAGAAGAACGCCGAGCGGAGGAGGCCCACCGGAAGCTCGGCCACGACGGGTCGGAGCCGCCCCAGGGCCTCCATCTTCCGCTCGAAGCTCGCCGCCCGGCCCTCCGGGAGCAGCGTCCGGAACAGGTGCTCCGAGAGCGGCACCGCCGCGGCGAGGAGCGCCCGCACCGCGTCCCCGCCCTGACTCCGGGCGAAGGTGTCCGGGTCCTCGCCCTCGGGCAGCAGCGCCACCCGCGTGGACGCCCCCGCGGCCAGGAGCGCCGGGGCGAGCCGCTCCACCGCCTTGCGGCCCGCCTCGTCGCCGTCGAGCAGGAGCACCAGCTCCCGCGCTTCCACCCGCTGGAGCGCTGCCAGATGTCCCGGGGTCAGCGCCGTGGAGCACAGCCCCACCGCGTGCTGCACCCCCGCCTGGTGCAGCCCGATGACGTCGAAGTAGCCCTCCACCAGAACCGCGCTCTTCCGGCGCCGGACCTCGTCCCGCGCCCGGTCCAGCCCGTAGAGCGTCTCGCTCTTGGCGTACAGCCGCGACTCCTTCGAGTTGAGGTACTTCGGCCCCTGGTCCCCCAGCAGCAGCCGCCCGCCGAACGCCACCACCCGCCCATCCGCGGCGCGGATGGGGATGATCAGCCGGCCCCGGAACACGTCATAGGCGCCGTCGCCCCGCGTGCGCCGCTGGACCAGCCCCGCCTGCAGCCCGAACTCCAGCAACCCGCGGGCGAGCAGCGCATCCGCCAGCCGGGTCCAGGCCTCCGGCGCCCATCCGAGACCCAAGCTGCGCGCCGTCTCCTGGCTGACGCCGCGGGCCGCCAGCGCCTCCCGCGCCACCCGTCCCTCGCTGGGATGCCACAGCTGCGACTTGAAGTGCTCGAGCGCGAGCTCGGTCACCTCGCGCAGCTGCTGCCGCTCGCGCGCCGACGGGTCCTCCGCCGCGGACAGGTCCACCCCCACCTCGCGGGCCAGGTCGCGCACCGCATCCACGAACGTCTTCCCCAGGTAGCGCTGCACGAAGGCGATGGCATCGCCCCCCGCCTGGCACCCGAAGCACTTGAAGCGCTTCAGCTCCGGCGTCACGTAGAACGACGCGCTCTTCTCCTGGTGGAACGGACAGCGCCCCTTGAAGCTCTTCCCGGACTTCTTCAGCTCGACGTGACGGCCCACCAGCGCGACCAGGTCCACGCGCTCCAGAATCTCGTCGATGGTGTGCTCGGGGATGGACACGGCGTCGGTCGAGTGTAGTCCTCCGTGGTGACTCCGGCCCGGCCTCGGCGGCGTTCACCCCAGCAGGCCGGACGGCCGCCTCACTTCGGCGCGAGCTCCGCCTTCACCGCCTCGGAGACTGCCTTGCCCTCGGCCCGCCCCGAGACCTTCGGAAGCAGTGCCTTCATCACCGCGCCCATGTCCTTGGGGCCCTTGGCCCCCACCTGGGCGATGGCCGCCCGCACCTCGACGCGGAGCTCATCCGGCGTCATCTGCGCCGGCAGGTAGAGCTGGAGCCTGGCGATCTCCAGCTCCTCCTTGTCCGCCAGCTCGGGGCGGCCGCCGGCGCGGAACTGCTCGACCGAGTCGCGGCGCTGCTTGATGAGCGTCTGGATGACCGCGAGCACCCCCGCGTCCTCGAGCAGGTGGCCGCCGGGCTCCACCTCCTTGTACTTCACCGCGCTCTTCAGCATCCGCAGCACGCTCGTGCCCAGCTCGTCCTTGCTGCGCATCGCGTCCTTGAGGTCGGCGTCGATGCGTTCCTTCAGGCTCGCCATGGGAGGGTTCCTTCCGTCGCGCTGCGTCCTGCAAGGGCGGCGCTAGAACGACTTGCGCTGCTTCTTCACCGCGCGCTTCTTCGCCGCCAGCGCCTTCTTCTTCCGCTTCACGGAGGGCTTCTCGTAGTGCTCCCGCTTGCGGATCTCGGACAGGATGCCGGCCTTCTCGGTCGCCTTCTTGAAGCGCTTGAGCGCGCTCTCGATCGATTCGCCTTCCTTCACTCGGATACCGGGCATGTCGGGGTCACCTCCCTCCGTCAGGATTGGACAGCGGCCCTCTCCATGGCCGATGCGGCCGCCGGATGCAAGGGCCGCCCGCGCCCGCGGCAGCGGTGCCCGCCGCGCAACGCGCGCTCCGGATCACGATGACCGGGGGGTCCGGTCGGGGAGGGGTCTCCGCGCGCGGCGGGGCGTCCGATTCGGTCCCCCAGGGTGCGCTCGGGAATCAATTCCAGCGTCTTCACCGGCGTCGGAAGCCGAGGATGGCGTCTCCGAGCTCCGCTCCCCGGCAACGGCGCGCTCCATCGCGCGGCGAATCGCCGCCAGCGAGCGGTGCACGCCGAGCACGTGCATGAGCTTGGTCACCGCCGCCACCGACGTCATGTCGCCGCCGCCGATCGCCCCCTCGGACAGTGCCGCCGAGCCGCCCTCGTAGAGTGACAGGTCCACCGCGTTCCGCGGCGCCTGGCTCACCATCACCACCGCCACGCCCCGGCGCCGAGCCTCGTGGAACACCGGACGGAGCGAGCGGCCGCCTGCCTCGTCGACCGGCACGTTGCCCGCGCCGTACGCCTCCACCACCAGGCCGCGCATCCGTCCGAGCAGCGCCATCGGGAGGGCAGGGTCCAGGCCGGGGTACACCTTGAGGAGGAACACCCTCGGGTCGAGCCGGTCCACCAGCTTCAGCGGACGCGGCGGCAGCCCCTTCGCGAAGTTCGCCCTCACCCCCAGCGTCCCGAGCAGCGGGAAGTTCGGACTCTCGAAGGCGTCGTAGTCTGCCACCGCCGCCTTCAGCGTCCGGTTCCCCCGGTAGAGCTTGCTGTCGAAGCACACCGTCACCTCGGGCGGCCCCCGGAGCGCCGAGGTCACCGCGTCGATCAGGTTCAGGCGCGCATCGGTCCGCACTTCCTTCAGCGGCCGCTGGCTCCCGGTCAGCACCACCGGACGGTCGAGTCCGGGGAGCAGGAACGACAGCGCGCTCGCGGTGTAGGCCAGGGTGTCCGTCCCGTGCGTCACCACCGCCCCGTCGAACTCCGGCAGCCTCCGGGCCAGGACACGGGCCAGCTGCAGCCAGGCCTCGGGCTGGATCTCGCTCGAGTCCAGGTTGCTGAAGACCTCCAGCCGGACGTCGGCCAGCTCCGCCAGCTCCGGCACCCGCTCCCGGAGCGTCCGGGCGAACGGCGAAGGACGCAGCGCCGAGGGCCGGCCCCCCGTCATCCCCAGGGTGCCGCCGGTGTGCAGCATCAGGACTCGGGGACGGTTGGGCACGGGCGTGGTGTCCCCCAGTTTCAGCAGCCCCACCGCCTGTCTTGCAACTGCTCCGGGCGGACGTGTAGCAAGGGACGCCGTGGGCAACTCCCCCGTCTCCCGCTGGCTCGCCGCGGCGGCGGTCCTGGCCTGCACGGCCACGACCCCTGCCACCGCACAGGATGCTCCCCTCGACGCCTCGGCGCTCCCGCCTGCCGCGCGCGCCGAGTACGACCGCGTGCTGGAGGACGAGTTCTGCGGCTGCGGCTCGCCCCACTCGCTCGGCCAGTGCCTGAAGAGCCACCCCGAGTGCCGCCACAGCCGCCGGCTCGGGCAGCTCGCCGCCATCGAGGCCTCGCGCGGCGTCACCGCCGCCGAGATCGGCGTCGAGCTCGCTCGCTACGACCAGGGCTTCCGCGACGCGCGCACCACCTTCAAGGTCGACGAGCGGCAGTGCCGCGGCAAGGGCCCGGTCACCCTGGTCGAGTTCTCCGACTTCGAGTGCCCCCACTGCGCCGTGCTTCGGCCTGCGCTCGAGAAGTTCGCCGCCGACAATGCCTCCAAGGTCAAGCTTTGCTGGATGAGCTACCCCCTCACCCAGCACCCCAACTCCATGCCCGCCGCTCAGGCCGCGCTCCTGGCCCGCGACAAGGGGAAGCTCTGGCCGGTGCACGACGCCATCTTCGACAACCAGCGCCGGCTCTCTCCCGAGGTCATCCAGGAGATCCTCACCAAGGCCGGCATCCCCGCGGCCGAGTGGCGCAAGGCGCTGGCCGACAAGACCTACCTCGAGCAGGCCGAGGCCCAGCGCGCCGCAGGCGTCGCCGCGGGGGTCAACGCCACCCCGACCGTCTTCGTCAACGGCCGGAAGCTGGACCTCGCGCCCGCACCTGAGATCCTCGCCATCACCGTGGACGACGAGCTCGACTGGCAGAAGACGCACGGCACCTGGACCACGGCCACCCGGTGAGGCCCGCCGCGCGCCCATGACCGCCCGCATCCGCGTGGAGTCCGGAGGGCGTGTGGTGCCCGACGCCGAGGCCTCGGGCGAGCTCGACGCTCACCACGGCAGCTTCGTCCTCCTCCACACCGCGCCGGATCTCCTCGCCGCCCTCCGCCAGCCCGCCGAGGGTGGACGGAGCAAGGCCCCGCGGGTGGTGCTCGTCGGCGACGCTTCCGGCTTCCCCCTTTCCGACCTCATCGCCTTCCTGAGCCAGTCGCGCTGGACCGGGACCCTCCGGCTCCACTCCCCCGGCGGAGAGCGGTCGGTCGTCCTCGAGGAGGGCGAGATCCGCGGCGCCAGCAGCGAGGACCCCGCCGATCGGCTCAGCGAGGTGCTGGTCCGCCTCGGCCACGCCGCCCGCAACGACGTCGAGGACGCCCTCCGCGACAACCCCCCGAGCCGCGTGGGCCGGGCCCTCGTCGACCGCGGGCTGCTCCAGCCGCACGACCTCTGGGCCTGCGTCACCCAGCAGGTCTCGGAGATCTTCCACGCCCTCGTCCTGGCCCGCGAGGGAGCTTTCACCCTCGCCGACCAGGAGCCCGAGGAGAAGACCGGCCCCGCCGTCCAGCTCTCCACCCAGAGCCTGCTCATGGACGCCATCCGGAAGATCGACGAGCTCCAGCACTTCCGGCAGCGCATCCCCCACGGCCGCGTCTACGTGAACAAGAAGCGCCCCAGCGACGGAAAGCTCCACCCCGACGAGGACCGGCTTCTCGGCCTCGCCAACGGCCAGCGCACCGTGCTCGAGCTCGCCCAGGCCGCCAAGCTCAGCGAGTTCGACGCCACCAAGGTCCTCTTCCGCCTCCTCGAGGGGGGCTACGCCTCGGTCTCCGAGATGAAGCACGGCGAGGTGGCCGTCCCCGCCCGGGGCCGCGCGAGCCGGGGCGCCGAGTCCGAGCCCGCGGCGCGGGTCGTCGCCACCTTCGAGGAGATCTTCGCCGAGGTCGCCAGCGAGGTCGCCAGCAAGGGCCTGGCCCGTGAGTTCCTCGACGCCGCCAACGCCGCGCTCGAGAGCCGCACCCTGACCGAGTCGCCGGTGCTCGTCGGGCTGAAGCTCGGCACGGACGGACGCTTCGACGCGCGGAAGGTCCTCGACGCGTACGCCAGGGCCCGGCCGACGCTGGGCAGCGAGCCGGTGGCCTCGCTCCGGCAGGCCCTCTCCGACGTGATGTTCTTCCTGCTCTTCCAGGCTGGCGAGCTGCTGGAGTCGCGCGCCGACGAGGACCTCGCGCGACGGGTCAAGGACCTCCTCGCCACGCTCGATTGACCCCCGTCGCGCTCCGGCTCACCGCGGCGCTGCCGGGCACCGGCGGCAGGCTCCGGGCATCCCCGGAGGACTTCGAGGTCGAGGAGATTCCCGCCTACCTGCCGTCGGGAGCGGGCGAGCACCTCTTCCTGTGGATCGAGAAGGTCGGGCTCGACACGCCGGAAGCTGCGCGGCGCATCGCCTCGGCGCTCGGGCTCCAGCTCGCCGAGGTGTCCTGGGCGGGGCTCAAGGACCGCGTCGCCGTCGCCAGGCAGTGGCTCTCGGTCCCTGCCCGTGCCGAGGCGGCCCTCGCGGCGCTCGAGCCGACTCCGGAGCTGCGCGTTCTTGCCCATGCCCGCCACGGGAACAAGCTGCGGGTCGGACACCTCCGAGGGAACCGGTTCCGGATTCGCGTTCGCGACGCCGAGCGTCCCGATGTGGCCGGGCCGGTGGTGGAGCGGCTCGTTGCCGAGGGACTCCCCAACGCGTTCGGCGCGCAACGGTTCGGACGGGGGGACACCGCGCTCCGGGGCCTGGCGCTGGTCCGCGGCGAGCGGCTTCCGTCCCGGCCCAGCGCGTTCGAGCGAAAGCTCTACCTGTCGGCGTACCAGGCGCTGCTCTTCAACCGGATGCTCGAGGCGCGGCTCGGAGCCGGCACGCTGCGGCGTGCGCTCGCGGGCGACCTGATGCGGAAGACCGACTCGGGCGGCCTCTTCGTCTGCCGCGAGCCGGAGGTCGATCAGGCGAGAGTGGAGCGCGGGGAGGTCGCCCCGACCGGACCCATCTTCGGCTGGAAGATGCAGCGTCCCGAGGGAGAGGTGGACGCGGCCGAGCAAGCGGTCCTAACAGCAGAGGCCCTCGGGCCCGAGAGCTTCCGGCGGCTGGGCAGCATCGCCGAGGGCACCCGCCGGCCGTTCGCCGTGCCGGTGACCGACGCGCGCTGGTCGATCGAGGGGTCCGCCGTCGAGCTGTCGTTCGCGCTTCCGGCGGGGTCCTATGCGACGGTCCTGCTCGACGAGGTGATGAAGAGCTCAGCGGACCCCGGGTCCGGCCTCCGCCGGTGAGCGGGTCACCGCCCGCGCCTCGCCGATGGCCGAGTGCGCGCCCGCCGGGGGGGGCATGCTCACCCCAGCGCGTCGAGGAACAGCGCCCCCTGGTGCGCGATGTACGAGAGCATCCCCACCTCGTACTCGCTGAACACCGGCGACTCGCGCCGGTTCACAAGCTCCATGCAGCCGAACGTCCGGCCGTGGGCGATGACCGGCGAGCAGAGGATGCTGCGGGTCTCGTAGTGCACCCGGTCCGAGACCCCGCGGTAGAAGCGCGGGTCCTTCTGCACGTCCGAGAGCGCCAGCGACACGCCCTCCACCGCGCAGAAGCCCACGATGCCCGTCCCCGCGGGGATGACGATCTTCGCCTCGAGGATCTCCTGCGCCTTCGGGCCCCGCACCACCACGAAGCGGAGATCTCCCGAGACCAGCTCGCTCGAGAACACGCTGCCGGCCTCGACCGGGATCTTCTCCATCGCCAGATCCAGCAGGTACCCCAGCCCGTCCGCCGCGTCCCGCCGCTGGTAGACGCCCTGCACCCGCTCGAAGACCTCGGCGAGCACGTCCTCCATCTGCGCCGCCGGCGAGCGGGCCGGCTTCCTCCGCCCGATGGGCCCGGTCGGCGGCCGGTGCGTGGCCACCAGCTCGTCCGTCGGCGGGAGGATGACCCGCGGGGTGCTCATCGGCGTCGGCCGCGAGGCCATCGGCGAGGTGGGCCGGTCGGGCGGCCGCATCACCGTCGGCTCGAACCCGCCCGGCGGCACGTCCATCCCGCTGGTCTGGTGGGGATCCTTCGCCTCGCGGGAAATGCCGACCAGCGGAAGGTCCGGTCGCTCCGTCTTGCTGACCACGTCCACCATCGCCGCCGTCGGGGGCGGCGCGACCGGCTCGGCCGGCACGGGAGTGCCCAGGGGCGTCGGCTTGGGCTTCACCTTGGCCGAGGCGGTCTCGGCGTCGGTCATCTCGCGGATCCGGAACACCCGGGCGCTGTTCGCATCGGTGACGTGCACCGAGCCATCGTCCTGCACGTCGACCAGCACGTTGTGCGGGACGAGCCCCTGCTCACCGAGCCGGTGGAAGCCCGTCTTCAGGGCCTGCATCCAATTCGCTGCCTCCACGCGGAGCGTGACGTCGAAGCTGCCCGGCTCCGCCGCGGGAATGAAGACCTCGTAGCGCGCCATCGGTGCCCCGAGGGGCTAGCAGACGGCCCCGTCAGGCTGCAACGGCGGCCGGTCGGTCAGGCCCGGGCCTGGGGGGCCGAACCCTCACCCGCGGGGGTGGGGTGGGCTCGGCCGGCGGGGCGGCTCGGCCCGGGTCGCCGCCGCGATGTCCCGGACCGCCACCCGGGCGTGGCTCCTGAACAGCGCGAAGTCCTGCCCGGATTCGGTCCTCACGTCGATCACCTGGTCGATGAACGTCGTCCCGTCGCGCAGCTCGATGGCCACCGGGCGCTTCACCAGCACCGCCTCCTCGAGCACGTCCACGAAGCTGCAGCTGCCCACCTGGTCCTGTTCGAGCCGGCTCATGTCCTCTCGTCCCATCGCGGGGAGGCACGAGAACATCGACCTCTCGGTGCCCTGCGGCAAGGTGTACCGTGGCCAGCCCGATGACTCCCGACGAGTTCCGCGTACTTGGACACCAGCTCATCGAGTGGGTGGCGGCCTACCGCGAGCGCCTCCCCGGCCTCCCGGTGATGAGCCCCGTCCATCCCGGCGACGTCCGCCGCCAGTTCCCCGCCGCGCCCCCCGAGCACGGGGTCCCTCTCGAGGGCCTCCTGCCGCAGCTCGACGCGGCCATCCTCCCCGGCATCACCCACTGGAACCACCCGCGGTTCTTCGCCTACTTCCCGTCGAACTCGACGCTGCCCTCGGTGCTGGCCGACCTGGTCGCCGCCGGCCTCGGCGCCCAGGGCATGAGCTGGCAGACGAGCCCCGCCGCCACCGAGCTCGAGGAGGTGGCGATGGACTGGCTCCGCCAGCTCGTCGGCCTGCCTCCCACGTTCTCCGGCGTCATCCAGGACACCGCGAGCACCGCCACCCTCGTCGCGCTCCTTTGCGCCCGCGAGCGCACCACCGCCCACGGCCAGGTCCGCGGCGGGCTCCAGGCGGAACCCGCCCCGCTCACCGTCTACGCCTCCGAGATGGCCCACAGCTCCATCGAGAAGGCCGCGCTGCTCGCCGGATTCGGACGGGACAACCTGCGGCTGCTCCCCACCGACGCGCACCACGCCCTCGGCCCTGACGCGCTCGAGGAGGCGATGCGGACCGACGCCGCGAACGGCCGCCGGCCCTGCGCGGTCATCGCCACCGTGGGCAGCACCGGCACCACCGCGCTCGACCCCGTCGCCCCCCTGGCCAAGCTCGCCCGCGTCCACGGAGCCTGGCTCCACGTCGACGCCGCCCTGGCCGGCACCGCCATGGCCTGTCCCGAGCTCCGCTGGATGTGGGACGGCGTCGAGCAGGCCGATTCCGTCGTGTGGAATCCGCACAAGTGGCTCGGCATCGGCTTCGACTGCACCGCCTATCACGTGCGCGACCCCGACCACCTGGTGCGGGTCATGGCCACCGATCCGAGCTACCTCCGGACCGCCCAGGATGGCGCGGTGAAGAACTACCGCGACTGGGGCATCGCGCTCGGTCGCCGCTTCCGCAGCCTGAAGATCTGGTTCGTCCTCTCCGCGCTGGGCGTCGAGGGAGTCCAGGCCCAGGTGCGTCGGGATCTCGCGCTCGCCCGCTGGCTCGCCGAGAAGATCGACACCACGCCCGGCTGGGAACGCCTCGCGCCAGTCCCCCTGCAGACCGTCGCCTTCCGGCATCACCCACCCGGCCTCGAGGGCTCCGGGCTGGATGCCCACAACCTGGCGCTCGCGCGGGCCATCAACGGCTCCGGGCGCGCCTACCTCACTCCTGCCATCGTGAAGGGGGCGCAGCTCCTCCGGGTCTCGGTGGGCGCCACCGCCACCACCGCCGAGGACGTGGCTGCGCTCTGGGCCCAGCTCTGCGAGACCGCGGCCGCCATCGCCTCCGGCCGCTGACCCGCCCAGGAGTTCCCACCCCGGGGCCACATTGGACAGTGCCCCCGGGGCCCGGGGACGATGCGGGCGGTCGCTCCCGTGCTCGTCGCCACCGCCCTCAGCCTGGTCCTCCTCGCCCCTCCGGCGCATCCGGGAGCGGACGACGCCCGGCTCGAGGCGCTGCTCGCCTCGGTGCGAGGCCGCTCGCTCGACGGCCGGCTCCTGGGCCTCAGCGAGCAGCTCCTCGGAACGCCCTACGCCCATTCACCGCTCGGCGAGGGCGAGGGTCAGGATCCCGACCCGCGCCTGCGCCTGGACCGCGTGGACTGCCTCACCTTCGTCGAGACGGTGATGGCGCTCGCGCTCTCCTCCTCGGTGGAGGACGTGGTGCACGTCCTCGACTCCCTCCGCTACCAGGCCCGTCCCGACTACGCCGGACGCAACCACCTCATGGAGGCCGAGTGGCTGCCGTCCAACGCCGCCAAGGGAATGGTCCGCGACGTCACCGCGCAGCTCGGGGGCGGGGCGGCCGTCCGGAGCTTCAAGGTCCTGGGCCCGGAGGCATGGGCCTCCACCACCGCGCGCGCCCTGGCCCTTCCGTCCGAGACGCACCTCACCGGGCGCTTTCCGCTGTCCATCCTCCCCGTCTCCGAGGTCGCCGCACGTGCGGCGCGCTGGCCGTCGGGCACGCTGCTGCTCCTGGTCCGCGAGGACGCCCCCTGGCGCATCACCCGGGTGAGCCACCTCGGCTTCGTCGTCCAGCGTGGGGGGAAGACTTACCTGCGCCACGCCACCCGCGGATGGAAGGACGGGGTGGTGGACGAGGAGCTCGCGCACCTCCTCGCGCGGCACGCGCAGTACGCCTGGAAGGTGCAGGGCGTCTCTCTCTGGGAGGTGCGCGACCCGCGCCCGAGCCCGGAGACGGTGTCGACCAAGACTCGTTGATCCCCCCGCACCAGGGGGACGCCTGTGGAAGCGCGCAAGAGCGCACAGCGAACGGGCTCAGCGTCAGGACGGCTTG
>Ga0335069_10011212_pt1 | contig 12668 bp, 11 predicted proteins | sample Lox_Sample_11_FD_206714 | JGI IMG/M metagenome (GOLD analysis project Ga0335069, IMG submission 206714) | Soil microbial communities from Loxahatchee National Wildlife Refuge, Florida, United States - Lox_Sample_1.1 | ecosystem: Environmental > Terrestrial > Soil > Wetlands | place: USA... | reverse complement strand
GGCCATCACCGGCGGCACGCACCCCCTCGACAGCAGTCAGACGGCCGTGCTGCGCGGGGTCTCGCCGTACTGGCGTGCGGCGTACGAGCATCGCTGGGACCGCCACTCGCTCGAGGTCGGCACCTTCGGCATGCGGGTGAGCCAGCTGCCCGGGGGTGGTCACGCGCTCGCCGGTCCCTCGGACCACTTCACCGACACCGCGGCGGATCTGCAGTACCAGTACATCGGTGAGGAGCACATCGCCTCGCTCTATGCGAGCTTCATCCACGAAGCGCAGACCCTCGATGCGAGCGTGCCGCTCGGGCTCGCGAGCAACCCGAGCGATACCTTGAACGAGACGCGCATCACCGGCGAGTACCTGTATCGGCGCACGATCGGCGTGACGGCCAGCTTCTTCTCGACCACCGGCACGAGCGATGCGCTGCTCTACGCTCAGGCGCCGGTGACCGGCAGCGCAACGCTGTCGCCGAACTCGCGGGGCTACGTGACGGAGGTCGACTTTCTGCCGTTCCTCAATACCAAGCTCACCGCGCAGTACACCGCGTACACGCGCTTCAACGGCGGCTCGACCAACTATGACGGCAGCGGCCGCAGCGCCTCGAACAACAACACGCTGTACCTGCAGCTCTGGATCAGCTTCTGACACGCTCACATGCAGACCCCATGCACGGATCAGCGAAAAGGAAATGCCCGATGAACACGACACGCACTGCGCTGCTGATCGCCGCGCTCATGACGGGAGGGCTCGCGCACGGGCAGGAGGAGATCTCCCCCGAGGCTCAGAAGGCCGCGAGCGACCTCGCCGCGACCACCTGCAGCGTCTGCCACGGCACCGCCGGGCGCAACACCTCGCCGATCTTCCCGAACCTCGCCGCCCAGACCGCGCCCTATCTCGAGGCGCAGCTCAAGGCGTTTCGCGATCAGACGCGCGCCGACCCGGACGCGCAGGCGTACATGTGGGGCATGGCCTCGCAGCTCAAGGACGAGGGCATCGCCGCGATCGCCGCGCACTACGCGGCGCAGTCGCCCGCGCCCGGCCATATGGGCGATGCCAAGCTCGCGCAGCGCGGTCATAACATCTTCGAACAGGGGATACCGGGCAAGAGCATTCCGGCCTGCGCGACCTGCCACGGCGCCAAAGCCCAGGGCAACGGACCCTTCCCACGCCTGGCCGGCCAGCACGCCGGCTATCTGCTCAAGCAGATGCTCGTCATCCAGAGCGCGCTGCGCGCGGCCCCGGTGATGCACGGCGTGATCAAGGAGCTGTCTCGCGAGCAGATGCTCGAGGTCGCCGCTTATCTCGAGTCGCTCGGTCCGAATTGATTCGCGCCAGCGCCGGGTGCGCCAGCGCCGGGTGCGGTTGCGCCAGGTGTAGCGCCAGGTGCGGTAGCGCCAGGTGCGGCAGCGCCGGGACCGGCGAGGTGGCGGTGAGTCCGGCGGGGTAGCGATCGGGAGTGAGCGCCGCGTCCGGTGGCGGCGCAGCGGGATGCTATGCTTGGCGCATGAAATCGCTGTGGGAGTCCGTCACGCGCCCCGGCGCCTCACGCCGCGGCGAGTTTCACGGAATCGAGGCCCGCGTGCGGGTCGAGCAGCTCGCCGAGGCCTCGACCCTTGGTGATCGGCTCGAAGAGCTGCGCGGCCGTTCGGTGTTGCTCGCGACCCGTGAGCAGCTCGCAACCGCACTCGCCCTGCTCGAGCTCGACGGCATCGCGCGCCGGCTGGTGCTGTGCACGCCCGACCTCGACGCTGCACAGCTCGAGCGCGTCGCACGCATCGCCGAGGCGCAGGCCATCGTGCTCGACGCCGACCGCGCGGCGACCGCACCCGCGGGGTTGCGCGGCTACGTGCCGAGCGTGCTGCCGACGCCCGCGAGCGTACGGCGCACGGCGCAGGCTGAGAGCGAGTGGATCCTGCTCACCTCAGGCACCACCGGACGTCCGAAGCTCGTGGTGCATGGCCTCGCCTCGCTCGCCTCGCAGCTACCCCAGCAATCGAGCGAACCCTGCGTCTGGAGCACCTTCTATGACATCCGCCGCTACGGCGGCCTGCAGATTTATCTGCGGGCGGTGCTCGCGGGCGTGCCGCTCGTGCTGTCGAGCGCGAGCGAGAGCCTGCATGATTTTCTGTCGCGCGCCGCGGCTGCCGCGGTCACGCACATCTCGGGCACCCCCTCGCACTGGCGCCGCGCGCTGATGAGCGGCGACACCGCGCTGATCACGCCGCGCTACGTGCGGCTCTCGGGCGAGGTCGCCGACCAGACGATTCTCGACCGCCTGAAGGCCGCCTACCCGCAGGCCCGCATCGCGCATGCGTTCGCCTCGACCGAAGCGGGCGTCGCGTTCGAGGTGAACGACGGCCTCGCGGGATTTCCGGCCGAGCTGATCGAGGCCGCCGGCGCACCGGTCGAGCTCAAGGTCGAGGACGGCACCTTGCGGATCCGCTCCGCGCGCAGTGCCGCCCGCTATCTCGGCGAGGACGCCGCACCCATCATCGGCAGCGACGGCTTCGTCGACACGGGCGATCTCATCGAGCGGGTCGGCGCTCGCTATCACTTTCGCGGTCGTCGCGGCGGCGTGATCAACGTCGGTGGCCTGAAGGTGTTCCCCGAGGAGATCGAGGCCGTGCTCAACGATCATGCCGGGGTGCGCATGTCGCGCGTACACGCGCGCCGCAACCCGATCACCGGCGCGCTGGTCGCGGCCGAAGTGGTGCTGCGCGGGCCCGCGCCCGGCGATGCCGCCGCGCTCGAGAGCCTGCGCCTCGAGCTGCTCGAGCACTGCCGCGCGCGGCTGGCGGCGCACAAGGTGCCGGCGCTGCTGCGCTTCGTGCCCGCGCTCGAGCTCACCGCCGCCGGCAAGCTGGTGCGCCCCGATGCGTAACGTCATCGTCACGGGCGGCAGTCGCGGCCTCGGGCTCGCGATGGCGAGCACGCTCGCGCAGGCCGGCTATCGGGTGGTCGCGCTCGCGCGCACGGAGTCGCCGGCGTTGATCGAGGCACGCGCGGCCGCGGCGTCCGGACCCGGCGCGATCGAGTTCCGCGCCGTCGACCTCACCGACCTCGAGGGCATCGGCAATCTGGTGCGCGCGCTCAAGACCGAGCTCGGTACCCTGTACGGCCTCGTCAACAACGCCGGTCTCGGTACCCCGGGCGTGCTTGCCAATATGCGGGTCACGGACATCGAACGGCTGGTGCGGCTCAACACCGTGTCGCCGATCGTGCTCACCCGCCACGTCGCGCGCTCCATGATGGCGGCGCGGGCGGGGCGCATCATCAATATCGCCTCGGTGGTGGCCTCGACCGGCTACAGCGGCCTGTCGGTCTACAGCGCCACCAAGGCCTCGCTCATCGGCTTCACGCGCTCGCTCGCGCGCGAGCTCGGCCCGCTCGGAATTACGGTCAATGCGGTGGCCCCCGGCTTCATCGATACCGAGATGACCGCCGAGCTCGACGCGCAGCAGCGCGAGCAGATTGCCCGGCGCAGCGCCCTCAAGCGCCTGGCCGAGCCGGGCGACGTTGCGCGCAGCGTGGAATTTCTGCTGAGCGAGGCGGCGCGCAACATCACCGGCATCGTGCTCACGGTGGACGCGGGCAATACCGCCTGAGGCGACTAGAGCCGCAGCTCGCCGGCGAGAATCGCCGCCTGGCGGGCGGCATCGAGCGGCACGTACCTGCCGAGACGTGCATCGTGCACGAACAAAGGATCGGCGATGCGCCGCGGGTCGAAGCCCGCCTGCGCGAGCTCGCGGGTCTGCGGCTTGAAAGTGCCGGTGGTCGCGAGGCCCGCGAGCAGCCGCAGGAACACCGGCCGGGCATAGGCCGGCAGATGCGGCGCGAGCTCGTGCGACAGGCGTTGCGGATCGAAGTCGGCATCGACGACCAGCGCCGCCATGCCCGCGCGGCCGTCTGCGCCCGGCACCTCGACGCCGTAGACCACGGCTTCGCGGATACCGGTGCAGCCGGCGAGCGCGCCCACGACCTCGGCGGTCGAGACGTTCTCGCCTTTCCAGCGGAAGGTGTCGCCGATGCGGTCGACGAAGTAGAAAAAGCCGCGCGCATCGCGCCGCATGAGATCGCCCGTCCGATACCAGCGGTCGCCGGTCTCGAACACATCGCGCAGCAACTTGCGTGCGCTCGCCTGCTCATCGGCATAGCCCTCGAAACGTCCGACGCGGCCCGCCTCGGGGATGCGACCCAGCGCCTCGCCCGGCTCATCGAGCGCGCACGGCTCGCAGAAGCCGTCCGCATTGCGTCGCGGCTCGCCGCGTTCCATATCGAAGCGCACCAGCGCGATGCTCGAGCGGGCGGCGAGAAACGGCGGGATGCGGCCGATCGATCCGACCTCACCTTCGCAGTTATAGAGCGAGACGTTGCCCTCAGTCGAGGCGTAGTACTCGAGGATCTGGGGTATGCGAAAGCGCTCCTGAAAACGCCTCCAGACCTCGGCGCGCAGCCCGTTGCCACAGGCGAGACGCAAGGTGTGCGCGGTCTCGAGCGGCTGTGCGGGCGCGTTCACCAGATAGCGACACAGCTCGCCGATGTACTGAAACAGCGTGCAGCGCGTGCGCTGCACCTCGCTCCAGAATTCGGAGGCCGAGAAGCGCTCGCGCAGCACCACGGATCCGCCCCCGAGGAGCGTCGCGCCGGTGGCGACCACCCCGCCGACGCTGTGATAGAGGGGCAGGCAGTCGTACATGCGATCCTCGGGCCGCGTGTCCATGAGACCCGCAAACCACTGGCTCCATTGCAGCACGCGGTAATGGCTGACGCGCGCCGCCTTCGGTAACCCGGTCGTGCCGGAGGTATAAATGTAAAGCGCCGTCGCATCGAGCGCGATGCCCGGCGCTTCGGCCGCCGTGAGCGCGCCGGCATCGAGCTCGGCGAGGCGTGCATCAAGGGATCGTGCGGGCGGTTCCGAATCAGCGGGCAGGCCGGCGCCCGCCCCAGCCGTTTCGGGGCCCGCGAGCCACAGCGCCGCCCGCTCGCGCAGCGCCGGCTGCACCGCCGCCACCGCCGCGAAGTGCGCGCCATCGACCAGGATGCGCTGCGGACGCACCGTCTCGAGCGAATGGCGCAGCGCCTCGCCTTCGAGCTGCGGGTTGACGAGCGCGACGGTAACCCCGACACGCGTGATGCCGAGCCAGGCACACAGATACTCCGGGCAATTGCCCATGACGAGCGCCACGGTAGCGCCGGACTCGAGACCGTCGAGCGCGAAACGCGTGTAGCGGCGCATGCGCTCGGCGAGCGACTGCCAGCTGAGCGTCTGCGAACCCATGAGGAGCGCGGGCGCATCCGGCCGCCGCTCGGCGAGCCGTTCGAGCTGCATGGCGAGCGGCACCGGATCGCGCTCGATGGTGGCGGTGCGCTCCAAAGCGCGCAGCCAGGCGCGTCGCGACGCGCGGCTCTCGTTCGGGCTCACGGCTGGCAGCGGCAGGGGTTCACAAAATGGGAAGCTATCACGACCGGCCGGGCACGTTCGAGTTACACTGCCGCCTTCGCGAACTTGCGCACGATCTGCATGAAACCCGAAACGATCGCGGTCCACGGTGGCTATTCGTCCGACCCCGCCACCAAAGCGGCGGCCGTACCGATCTATCAGACCGCCGCCTACACCTTTGACAGCGCCGAGCACGGCGCGGCGCTGTTCAATCTCGAGGTGGAAGGCTATCGCTACACGCGCATCGCCAATCCGACCACCAACGTGCTCGAACAGCGGGTCGCGGCGCTCGAGGACGGCATCGGCGCGCTCTCGGTGGGCTCCGGCCAGACCGCACTCTATTATGCGGCGCTGAACATCGCCGAGATGGGCCGCAATCTGGTGTCGGTGCCGCAGCTCTACGGCACGACCTACACGCTGTTCGCGCACATCCTGCCGCGGCAGGGGATCGAGGTGCGCTTCGGCCGCTCCGATCGCGCCGCGGACCTCGAGGCGCTCATCGACGAGAACACGCGGGCGATCTTCTGCGAGACCGTCGGCAATCCGGCCGGCAACGTCTGTGACCTCGAGGCGCTCGCGCGGCTCGCGCACCGCCACGGCATGCCGCTCATCGTCGACAACACGGTGGCGACGCCGATGCTCGTGAAGCCGAAGGACTACGGTGCGGACGTGATCGTGCACTCGCTCACCAAGTTCATGGGCGGTCACGGCACGACGCTCGGCGGCATCGTCATCGACTGCGGCACCTTCCCGTGGGCGGCGCATGCGACGCGCTACCCGATGTTCTGCGAGCCGGACGCCTCCTATCACGGCCTCGTCTACACCGAGCACTACGGCGAGGCGGCCTTCATCGGCCGCTGCCGCAGCGTGTGGCAGCGCACTTTGGGCGCGGTGCTCGCGCCGATGAACGCGTTTCTGCTGCTGCAGGGGATCGAGACGCTGCCGCTGCGCATCGAGCGGCACGTCTGGAACGCACGGCGGGTCGCGGAGTTCCTGCGCGCCGATGCGCGGGTCGAATCGGTGAACTACGCCGGCTTCGAGGACAGCCCGTACTACGGGCTGGTGCAGAAGTACCTCAAGGGTCAGGCCTGCTCGCTCCTCACCTTCGACATTCGCGGCGGCTTCACCGCGGGCATGCGCTTCTACGACTCGCTGAAGCTCTTCAAGCGCCTCGTCAATCTCGGCGATGCCAAATCGCTCGCCTGCCATCCCGCCTCGACCACGCATCGTCAGATGTCGCCCGAGGAGCAGCGCGCGGCCGGTGTCGGTCCGGGCAGCATCCGCCTGAGCGTCGGCATCGAGCATATCGACGACATCCTCGAGGACCTCGACCAGGCGCTCGCCGCGGCCGTGAGGCCGCGCTGAGCCCGGGTCGCGCGCCATGAGCGAGCGAGGGCTGCTGCCGCCCGCGCACCCGATCCTGTTTCCCGAGCCGAGCGCCCGCCGCCGCACCGAGGAGCGCCTGAGCGCCGCGCTCGTCGATGCGCTCGAGCGCCTGCAGCGCGGGCCGGTCACACCGACCCTCGACGTCGAGCAGTTCAAGCGCGAGCTGGCCGCCTTCGATCTCGACACCCCGCGCGCGCTCGATGAGGTGCTCGCCTGGACGATCGAGCGCATGGAGCACGGCATCGTGCAGATGGGCAATCCGCGCTACTTCGGGCTGTTCAACCCGGGCGCTTCCTTCCCGGCGCAATGTGCCGATCGCATCACGGGGCTGTTCAATCCGCAGCTCGCGAGCTCCGCTTCCTCGCCCATCCCGGTCGCGCTCGAAAGTCATCTGATCCGCCGGATGGCGGAGCGTGCCGGTCTTGGCGGCGAGCTCGGCGGGCATTTCGCGACCGGCGGCTCGGAGGCCAACTACACCGCCCTGCTGTGTGCGCTGACGGCCGCCGATGCGCGCTTCGCCGAGCTCGGCGCCCGCGCGTTCGCGGGCGCGCCGCGCTTCTACACCTCGCGCGAGTGTCATATCGCCTGGCTCAAGATCGGCCATCAGGCCGGTGTCGGGCGCGCCGCCCTGCGGCTCGTCGAGACCGACGGTGCCGGGCGCATGTCCGCCGCGGCCCTGAGCCAGGCGATCGCCGAGGATCGCGCCCGCGGCGAGGTGCCGGTGATGATCGCCGCCACGGCCGGCACGACGGGCGGCGGCATGATCGATCCGCTCGAGGAGTGCGCGGCGATCGCGCGCCGCGAGCGGCTCTGGTATCACGTCGATGCCGCCTGGGGCGGCGCCGCTCTCGCCTCCGAGCGGCTGCGGCCGCTGCTCGCCGGTATCGAGCGCGCCGATTCCGTCACCATCGATGCGCACAAATGGTTCGCGACCACGATGGGCTGCGCGATGTATCTCACGAGCCGCAGCGAGATCCTGCCGCAGGCGTTTCACGCATCGACCAGCTTCATGCCCTCGAGCGTCGCGCGTCTCGACCCCTATCTCAACAGCGTTCAGTGGTCGCGCCGCGCGCTCGGGCTGCGGCTGTTCCTGACGCTCGCGACCGTCGGCTGGTCGGGTCTCGGCGCGCACGTCGAGCGCAGCGTGGCCGTGGCCGAATGCATCCACGAGCGGCTCGTGGCGCTCGGCTGGCGGCGGGTCAACGACTCGCCGCTCGCGGTGCTCGACATGCTGCCCCCGGGCGGCGAGGAGGTGCGCGCGCTGGTGCGCGCCGTGGTCGCCTCGGGTCGCGCCTGGGTCGCACCCGCCGCGTTCGAGCGGGTCGACGTGGTGCGCATCTGTGTCACCCACGGGCAGTGCAGCGAGGCCGACATCGACACGCTGGTGGACGCCCTCGAGGAGGCGCGCCAGGGGGTATCTGCCGGCGGTGCGCCGGGAGACGGACGCTAGAGGCTAACGCGCCGCGCGCATCGACAGGGTGCGATCGACGAGCGCGAGGATCGTGTCACACGATTCGAAGTTTTCCGGTGTGATCTCCGACTGCGCGATCGCGATATCGAATTCGAGCTCCACCGCGAGCATCAGGTTCACCATCTTGAGCGAGCTCACCCCGAGCTCGCTCAGGCGGCGGTCGAACGGGAAGGGCTCCGGGACGTCTGCGCCCGGCCCGAGCACCTGCTTCACGACCGCAATCAACTGCTCGCGACGCTGACTCGTCACGCCTCATCCTTCATGAGCCACGGAATGGCGCTGCATCATACCGTGAAGGCTACAGCCACGTCGTTTGCGGCTTTCCACGAAGCGACTTCGTCGCCGGCCGCCCGGCAGCGGGGTCGCGATGTAAGGCGTGCGGCCCGCGGCGCGGACGCGTAGACCCTGGGAAACCGCACGGATCCGCGGCGCTCGGGCGCGGCGTGTGAAATTTTTACATAGTCACCCGGCCACGCGACGACGCTGGTTCACCGAACGAGAACTGCAGCGCAGTTTGTGCGTTGTTCAAGCCTGCGGCGGTCGAGCATAATGTGAGACTTTCCCCCAGCAACGATAACGAGCAGGCCCTCCATGGAAGCATCACGCATCGCCCCCTTGGCCGACATGGCTCCTGCGAGCAGCGGCTCGCGCTCGGTCAGCGAGCGCGCCAGGGCGGCGGCGGCCGTCGCCGCCGCACATGCCGCCGACGTCGACGCTGCGGCGCGCTTTCCGAGCGAAGCGTTCGCCGAGATCCGCAAGCAGCGCCTGCTGGGCATGGCGGTGCCGGCGGCGCTCGAGGGTGAGGGGGCGAGCCTCACCGAGCTTTCCGAGGTGTGCTTTCAGCTCGGTCAGGCGTGCGCCTCGACGGGGCTGATTTTTGCCATGCATCAGGTGAAGGTGGGCTGCCTGTTTCGCCACACACAGGGCAGCGCGGCCATCGAGCGCATCCTGCGCCAGATTGCCCGCGACGAGCTGCTGCTCGCCTCCTCGACCACCGAGGGCCAGGCAGGCGGCAACGTGCGCGCGAGCGAGGCGGCGGTCGAGCACGCCGGCGATCTCGTCACGCTCGAGCGCAAGGCGACCGTGATCTCCTACGGCCAGCAGGCCGACGGCATCGTCACCACCGCGCGGCGCGCGGCCGACGCGGCCGCCTCCGACCAGGTGCTGCTGGTGCTGCTCAAGAAGGATTACACGCTCGAGCGGCTGCAATCCTGGGACACCCTCGGCATGCGCGGCACGGACAGCCAGGGCTTCACGCTGCGCGCGCGCGCACCGGCGCAGCAGATCCTGCCCGAGCCGTACGAGCGCATCCACGCGCAGACCATGGTGCCGTTCGCGCACCTGCTGTGGGGCTCGGTCTGGGCCGGCATCGCGGCGGCGGCGACCACCAAGGCGCAGGCCTTCATGCGCAACGCACTGCGCCAATCCGGCGGCCAGATGCCCCCGGGCGCGCCGCATTTCACCGAGGCCGCCTCGACGCTGCGCACGCTGCGCGGCGTGCTCTCCTCGGCGCTGCGCAGCTACCAGGCGGCGATGTCCGACGAGAAGTCGGTCACGGCACTCGACTTTCAGGCGATGATCACGCTCACCAAGGTGCAGGTGTCGGAGCTGGCGGTGAAGACCGTGCTCGCGGCGCTGCGCGCCTGCGGGCTGTCCGGCTTTCGCAACGACACCGAAGTGAGTATCGGCCGTCACTTGCGTGATGTTCTTTCGGCACCGCTCATGATCAACAACGATCGCATTCTGCAGAACCTCGGCATGAGCTCGGTCATGACGCCGCTGCCGGCGACCTTGCACGGATGAGCACGCACAGCTCCCCGGCTGCGCCCGCGAGCGAGCCCTTAAGCCACCTCGCCGACGCCCTGTTCCGCCCCATGGGGGTCGAGGGCGTCTATGCGCGCACCGCGCTCTACGTCCAGCTGGTCGAGCGGCTCGAGGGCTACATCACGCGCCTGCGCGAGCCCGAGGCGGAGGTCATGCGCTTCCCGCCGGTCATGAGCCGCGCACAGCTCGAGAAGTCCGGCTACCTCACCAGCTTTCCGAATCTGCTCGGATGCGTGTGCGCTCTGCACGGCAGCGAGAGCTTCATCCGTGCCGCCGCCGATCGCATCGATACCGGCGGCGACTGGACCGCGGCGCTCTCGGCGAGCGATCTCGTGCTGTCGCCCGCGGCCTGCTACCCGGTCTATCCCATCGTCGCCGGCCGCGGAGCGCTGCCGCCGGGCGGCCTACAGTTCGACATCGAGGCCGATGTGTTTCGCCACGAGCCCTCGCGCAGCCTCGACCGGCTGCAGTCCTTTCGGATGCGCGAGTTCGTGCGCATCTCGAGCCCGCAGGACATACTCGCCTTCCGCGATCGCTGGATGGCGCGCGCGCCGCAGATCGCCGCGGACCTCGCTCTGCCGCATGCGCTCGACGTCGCCAACGATCCGTTCTTCGGCCGGGTCGGTCAGGTGCTGGCGGTGAGCCAGCGCCAGCAGGCGCTGAAGTTCGAGCTGCTGATTCCCTACTATGCCGGCGCCAAGCCGACCGCCTGCATGAGCTTTAACTATCACACGCAGCATTTCGGGCACGTCTGGGGCATCCATGATGCGCACGGCGCGACCGCGCACACGAGCTGCGTCGCCTTCGGCATCGACCGCCTCGCGGTGGCCCTGTTCGCCCATCACGGGCTCGATCTCGGCCGCTGGCCGGCGGCCGTGCGTCGCTCGCTCGAGCTGTAGCGCGCAAAAGCCCGAGGCTCCTTGCCGCTCGATCCGCACGCGCAGCGCTTCCTGAAGGCGCTCGCCTTCGGCCAGCGCGCCGAGGTGTCCGGCTTGAGCGTCGGCGCGCGACGCGCGGGGCTTGCCCGCCTGATGCAGCTCGGCCGCGAGGACTATGCGGTGGCAGCCACGCGCCCATTGACCTTGCCCGGCGCCTCGCAGCCGCTCGCTGCGCGGCTCTACGAGTCCCCCGGCGACCCGCCGGGCACCGACACGCCGGGCACCGACACGCCGGGCACCGACACGCCGGGCACCGGCACGCCGGGCACCGGCACGTCGGAGGGTACGCCGGCGGGCGTCGCGCCGCGCGCCGGCGCGCCGGGCGCCGGCATTCTCTATCTGCACGGCGGCGGCCTAGTCGCCGGCAGTATCGAGACGCACGATGCGATCGCGCGCGCCCTGTGCCGCTTCAGCGGTGCACGTGTGCTGTCGCTCGAGTACCGGCTTGCCCCGGAGGCGCCCTTTCCCGCCGCGCTCGAGGATGTGGCGCACGTCCTCGAGCATCTCGTGCGCGCAGGTCCGGCGCTCGGCATCGCGCCGGAGCGTCTCGTCCTGTGCGGCGACTCCGCGGGCGGCACGCTCGCGGCGGCGAGCGCCGCACAGCGCCGCGTGCCGCTCGCGCTGCTCGTGCTGCTGTGTCCGATTCTCGACTATGCGCACCGCTCTGCCTCGCGCCGCGAGCTCGCGAGCGGCTATTTCCTCGATGAGGCGACTCTCGAGCACGACCTGCGGCACTATCTGCCCGCGGCGGTGCCGGTCACCGACCCGCGCATCTCGCCGCTGCTCGCGAGCTCGTTCGAGGGCCTGCCGCCGACCCTCGTGCACACCGCCGAGTTCGACCCGCTGCGCGATGAAGGGCGGGATTATTTCAAACGCCTGGAATCGGCGGGCAGCGCCCTGTCCTATACTTGCCACGCAGGTATGATCCACCTGTTTTACGGCCTCGGCGCGGTGATCCCGCATGCTCGTGCGGCGCTCGAGCAGATCGGTCGGGAGATCCGCACCGCCCTCGACAGGGGCAACGCCGGGTAGCGCGCCCACGGAGATCGGCATGACGGAACGTTCGGCCCTCGAGCAAATCGTGCGCGAGCTGCACCAGGCGCGCCTTGCCGGCAATCTCGCGGGCATGTGCCGATTGTTCGCCGAGCATGGCCATTTCGAGATCGCCGGCGCGAGCGCCGACAAGCCGATCTCGATCCGCGCCGATTCGATCGCGAGCTTCAGGCCCTGGCTCGCCATGATGACCAAGGTGTTCCGTCTCAGCGGCTATGAGCTGTGCTCGCTGATCGTCGACCCGCCACGCCTCGCCGCCCACTGGCGCGTCGACATCCTCTCGAAAGTCACCGGTGCGACCGTGCCCACCGAGCTCGTCGACCTGATCGAGATCGACGCGCAGCGCATCGTGAGTTATCGCGAGTTCTTCGTGCCGCGCTGAGCGCGGGCGCCCGCGCCGCCTATAGATCGAGCGAGAGCTGCGGCGTGCGCGCCGGCGGCCGGAAGCGGTGGGTGTCGAGCGCGTGGCGACGGCCCCCTCCTTCCAATCCGAGCCTGCGCACGGCGACCTCGAAGCGCCGCGCGAGCAGCTCGGCATAGACGCCCGTGCCGTGCATG
>Ga0335069_10011211_pt1 | contig 12669 bp, 13 predicted proteins | sample Lox_Sample_11_FD_206714 | JGI IMG/M metagenome (GOLD analysis project Ga0335069, IMG submission 206714) | Soil microbial communities from Loxahatchee National Wildlife Refuge, Florida, United States - Lox_Sample_1.1 | ecosystem: Environmental > Terrestrial > Soil > Wetlands | place: USA... | reverse complement strand
GTTATGCTGGATGAGGTGCAGACCGGTATGGGGAGAACGGGTAAACTCTTTGCCTATGAGCACTTTGGCATCAAGCCTGATATTATGAGCCTTGCCAAGGGGCTCGGTGGAGGATTTCCGATAGGCGCCATGCTCGCCACGAATGCGGTTGCTGCGGCATTCCGGCCAGGAAACCACGCAACCACTTTCGGAGGGAATCCCCTTGGCTGTGCCGCTGCGATAGCCACCCTGGAAACCCTTCTCGAGGACGGGTTCATCCTCGACCAGTGCAGAAGGATGGGTGAATATTTCATTGAGGGACTTCTCCAGCTCAAAAAGGAGCACCTGAGCGTCATCACTGATGTCAGGGGTATGGGCCTCCTGATCGGTATGGAACTCACCACAGAGTGCGGGAGTATCGTCAAGGCATGCCTGGAACGGGGTGTGATCATCAATTGCACTGCGGGTAATGTGCTGCGGTTCACTCCTCCCCTTATTGTCCGGGAGAGGGATATAGACCATGTGCTCGATATACTCGATGACCTGTTGGGAAGGCTTTCATGAAAAGGGATTTCCTTACGATTTGGGACCTCTCGGCAGATGAGATACGCTCCATCGTGGACAGGGCGCTGAAGCTGAAGAGGGGTGAGGACAGGAACACATGTCCTCTCATAGGCAAGAGTGTAGGACTCTTGTTCGAAAAGTCTTCCACGAGAACCAGGGTGTCTTTTGAGACAGGGATTTACCAGCTGGGGGCACAGGCCCTCTTCATGAACGCCTCGGAGCTTCAGATGGGAAGGGGGGAGACAACCGCTGATACTGCAAGGACCCTTTCCCGTTATTTGAGCGCCATTGTCATGAGGACATATGAGCATTCAAGGGTTGAGGAATTTGCTTCCTACGCGACTGCTACGGTCATTAATGGTCTTTCAAACCGTCACCATCCGTGCCAGGTTTTGGCCGACCTCCTTACGATACAGGAGGGAAAAGGAAGGCTTAAAGACATACGTCTTGCCTACATAGGTGACGGAAATAATGTGGCAAATTCCCTTATTGAGGCTGCCTCCAGAATGGAGATTCATTTTGTGATGGCATCTCCTGAAGGTTACGAACCGGACCCTGATGTCCTTGAGAGGGCAAGGGCGGGTGCGAGGAGCGAGATCATTATGCTCAGGGACCCAAGGGAGGCGGCAGGTATGGCGGATGTAATCTACACGGACGTGTGGGTGAGCATGGGGCAGGAGAAGGAGGCTGAAGAGAGAAAGAGGAAATTCAGGCCTTATCAGCTGAATGAGTCATTGCTCTCATGTGCAAAAAAGGATGTGATCGTGCTCCATTGTCTCCCTGCCCATCGCGGAGAGGAGATTACGGATGAGGTGATGGACGGGCCCCACAGCGTGGTTTTTGACCAGGCGGAAAACAGGCTCCATTCCCAGAAGGCTTTAATGGAGTTTCTGCTGACCTGATGCTCCTTTGTCGATCCTTAATAGAACATGCGGATACACAGAGTTGAATAATAACCTCTCCATAATCCCCCTTGGCGGAGTTGAGGAGATAGGCCTCAACTCCACAGTATTCGAATACTCCGACGACATCATCATGGTGGATGCTGGCCTCATGTTTCCTGAAGAGGACATGCTCGGTGTTGATTTCGTCATCCCTGACTTCTCCTATATCATCGAAAACAAAGAGAGGCTAAGGGGAATCGTCATCACCCACGGCCATGAAGACCACACAGGCGCCCTTCCTTTCCTTTTGAAAGAACTGGGTGCCCGGAAAGGTGAGGGGAACCTTTGGGGCGGGGACATAGATATCCCGGTATACGGGACCGCGCTCACCCTCGGTCTTATCAGGGAGAAACTCAAAGAACACCATCTCGAACATATAAGACTCATTGCCGTCAAACCCAGGGACATAATCCAGCTGGGCATTTTTTCTGTGGAGTTCATGAGGGTTACTCACAGCATTGTGGATGGGGTGGGACTCTGCATCAATACCCCGATGGGGAGGGTGGTGCATACGGGTGACTTCAAGCTCGACCCCACCCCTGTGGACGGCCAGTTAATGGATTTTCATAAATTCTCTGAGTATGGGGAAAAGGGCACTCTCCTCCTGCTCTCTGACAGCACAAATGCGGAAAAGGGCGGTTTCACCTTTTCCGAAAAGGAGGTTCGCAGGGCCTTTGAGGACATCTTTTCCAAGGCAAAGGGAAGGATCATCATCGCGACCTTTGCATCCAATATTCACAGGGTGCAACAGGCCATCGATGTGGCGGTCATGTTCGGAAGAAAGGTCATCCTGTGCGGAAAGAGCATGGTCTCTAATTCCCAGATAGCCCTCGACCTCGGTTACCTTAAGATTCCTCCCCTTACATGGCTTGCACTGGAAGATATCGACACATTGGCTGACGAAGAGGTGGTGATCATCACCACCGGAAGCCAGGGAGAGCCCATGAGTGTGCTTTCAAGGATTGCCACTGACGAGCATAAGACCATAAAGATAAAGGAGGGCGATACCGTAATCCTTTCGGCCAAGATAATTCCCGGCAATGAGCGCTCTATAGGAAAGATCATCAACCACCTCTTCAGGCGGGGCGCCAATGTCATCTATGAAAAAGTTTCTGAAATCCATGTCTCGGGGCATGCCTCAAAAGAGGAGCTTAAGCTGATGCTCAATATGGTGAGACCGAAATACTTTATGCCCATCCACGGGGAGTACCGTCACCTGTCTTACCATGGCATGCTCGCGGAAAAGACCGTGGTACCCAAGGAGAACATCTTTATCCTCGAAAACGGAGAGATCCTTGAGATTTCTGATGCAGGTGCGGCAAAGAGAGGCAGGGTGAATTCAGGCCGGGTCTTTATTGACGGAAAAGGCATGGGGGATGTGGAGGACATGGTGCTGCGGGACAGGCGGAGACTTGCCCATGACGGCATTGTGCTCATCCACATTGCGGTGGAAAAGCTCACCGGGAATATCATCTCTGGTCCTGACATCATGTCAAGGGGATTCATCTTTGAGGATGCTTCACCTGACGTGATGAACGATGTGAAGGAGCTTGTGAGCAAAACGCTGAAAGAGATGGACAGGGAGTTGATTACCGATGCTTCACTGCTTCAGGCAAAGCTGAGAAGTGTGCTTAAAAAATATCTCAGGAACACCATGGAGCGGAGACCCATGATTATGCCCATCATTGTCGAAATCTGAGGACCTCTCCTTTTCACTCCGATTCCCGGCTCATCAATTTCGCGATAATTTTTCCCACCGGGACCTCTGTCTCTACCTTTACGGGAATCCTGTGTTCATCGTCGGTGAACCAGACCAGAATGGTTCCCTTGTTCTTGAAAAGCCCATCAGAGTTCAGAACGGGTTTCACGATTATGGTGTCTATCCCCTTTTGGTTCACGTCCTCGATCCGCTCTTTTCCCATAACGGTTACCTCGGCGGTGAGAAACTTGTTGCTGTCGAACACATTGATGGAGATGGTCTTGCCTGTTTCCATGGAATGGGTCCGCAGATAATAAAACCCTGATATAACGTCCCAGAGGCCCTGTCCTTCCATTGTGTGTTCCTCTTTGGTTTCTTTGAGATGATTTAAGAAAGTGACCTTCTTTCCGCTCTGGTCAAATATGGTCTCTTTATTGCTCCTGTATTTTCCCTCTTGCTGTTTAATGCTGAAATGGACCGGCGCGCCGTCAACGATCCTGCTTTCCGCGTAGTCTTCCACCTTGTAAAAAGTGGAAACAAATGGAGTGGAATGGACCTGCGAGGTTATCCTCAGCTCTCCGTTGTTAAGCACCGCCTCAAATGTGGCATTGCCCACATAAATGCCGAGCCAGTAAAGCTCAAAATAGAGTTTTTCCCTCGAAGGTTTCAGGAGTGCAGCTTTCTTTCTGTCCTGCTGTTTTGAAAGGGTCTCCAGATGGTTCTCTTTATTGTCTGCGATATCCGCTATATGGGCGTTATCCGGCGACTCGGTCTGATCCTCCATGTCAGGGGTTTGCTCTTCCTGAGGCGCAGAATCGTTATTTTCTGTGGGCACATCTTGTTCGCCGGGCTCTTCGGAAATAGTGCTGTCATCCTCCTCCTGGGTTTCGATTTGCGCTTTGTTGATATTATTGAGCAAAGGGGGCTTTTTCAAAAGCATTGCCGGAGAATGTTTCGGTAGTTCCTTTTCGAGGCTTGTCAAGAAAATGTCGGGGGAGAGGGCACTTACAAAAGAGACTCCCCTGATGCCCGCAAGGGCGATGAGATGGAGGATAAGAGAGAAAATGATTGCGAGTACAAATGTGGTCTTGCCTTTTGTGATGTTCATACAGACCTTAACAGTATTATTACACCTCTACGGTCAGAACATCAACTCTCCCTTTCTCACTGTCCCCGCTTTCTTCTTGAGGTAACAGTCTCTCCGCCGATTCCCCAGTTGTCTGTTTTCACTTCATCAATAACCACCACCGTGGTCTGGGGGTTCTTGCCCAAAATGTCCGAAAGTAATTTTGTCACTCCCCGAATGAGCTGCGCTTTCTGCTCAGGTGTTGCACCTTCCCTGGTGATTTTGATATTCACATATGGCATAGGATTCTCCTTTCCGATTATTATAGCTCCACTGTCTGACCATCTTTTATGGTTAAAATATTTCTTCCAAATATGCCGGGATATCTTTCGGGGTAGAAGGTATGGTTGGGGATAACCCACTTGGGCTTCATTGCGTTGACAAAAGCCTGTAATTCTTCAATATACGCATGACCGCTGGAATGAATCATGACAATCGGGACACTATGTTTATCCCAAAATGGCTTCACTTGTGGCAAATATCCTTCCCACATGGAATAAATAAGAGCGGAATTGCCGAGATTGTTCTTATTGGCAAATATCTTCCTTGTGGTGTATGAATCCTTGACTACCAGCTTATGTGAGGTAGGCTGGAAAAAGTGGACACCAAAGTCAGATAAAATAAAGCAGAGACGGAGGTGTCAAGATGAAAGGTATTCCGCAAGGAAGGTACACGAAGGAGTTTAGAGAGGAAGCAGTGAAGGTGGTGTTAGATGGAGGCATATCGTTACCGGAGGCAGCGCGCAGGTTATCATTACCGTCCTCAACCTTGAGGTACTGGGTAAAAGTGCATAAGGATGGCAAGCTCGGGGAAGTGGGCAAGACACGTCGACCGCTGACGGACATTGAAATGGAACTGGCAAGGGTAAAGAAGGAGCTGATAGAGGCCCGGATGGAGCGTGATCTGCTAAAAAAAGCGGCCGCGTACTTTGCGAAGGAGTCGCTGCCGGGTACGCGCTGATGAAACAATTGCGACCCCATTACCCAGTACCGATGATGTGCCGCATGTATGAAGTATCGGCAAGCGGCTACTATGCATACGTAAACAGACCACCATCGAGACGGGCGCAGGAGGAAGCACGGCTTGAGGTTGAGATAAGGGCTGCGCATAAAAGGACCCGCCGGGTATGCGGTGCTGAGCGGTTACAGAAGGACCTGGCCGAACACGGCGTTGAAGTGGGAGTGTGCCGGATCAAGCGCATGAGGAAGAAACTCGGCATACGCTGCAAACAGACGAAGAAATTCAAGACCACCACTGACTCGAAGCATACACTTCCTGTTGCTGAGAACTTACTGGATCAGCAGTTTGAGGTATCCAGGCCGAACACTGCATGGTTGAGCGATATCACCTATGTGTGGACTGAAGAGGGATGGCTGTATCTTGCCGCACATAAGGATCTTTTTCACGGTGAAATAGTCGGATATGCAATGGGAGAACGGATAACGAAGAACCTTGTGAGTCAGTCATTATTCCGGGCAATAGCGGCGAAGCGTCCGGGAAAGGGGCTGATACATCACTCGGATCGGGGCAGCCAGTACTGTGCTGAGGATTACAGAAGGCTCCTTGGTCAGTTCGGCATGACCGCATCAATGAGCAGAAAAGGGAATTGTTACGACAACGCCCCAATGGAGAGTTTCTGGGGAACGCTGAAGCAGGAACTTGTCCATCACAGGCGCTACAGGACCAGACAAGAAGCTATACAGGAGATCACTGAATATATCGAGATCTTCTACAACAGGCAGCGTCGGCAGGCAAGGCTGGGGTATCTATCCCCTGTGGCATATGAACAGAAATTCTATACAGGACAGCTGGCAGCTTGAAAGGTTTGGTGTCCACTATTGACATCCGAGGTCAAATGGCTCCTGATTCTCATCAACCAAAGGTAGACCAAAATCTATTATGATTCTTGATTCTGTTGTCTGGAGTTCTATACAAGTCCCACCTATTTCTTTCGTCCCACGGTGGATGGTAAGGTTCATGGTATCTCAGTTGGCTTTGGAAATATCTATGCTGTTTTTTAAGTGAAGCACTTTTATTGGGGGATCTTTCTGTTTTAACTCCTTAATACTCTTTTGGGCAATCCACGAATAACCTAACACGACAACAACCCCCAGGACTCCAGGCACAATATTGACATTAAGACTCTGATTAACCAGTCCGAAGGATTGCTTCTGCATTATGTTTATCTCATAGCATTTCTTGTAATCCTCAAAATGATTCGAAATCCTCTCAATATAACCCTTGAGTTGGGTGCTCACGTCACCCCTTAACTCAGGATTGTTCCCCAACTTGACCTCCACTATACAGAATTGGTAATCATCACTGCTCTTTTGTTTAAGAGTCAATATGTCCATCTTCGTCCTGTTAAATTTGTCCACAACCTGTCTGTCAATTATTATCAGGTCTTTTCTGTTCACGTTGTCAGTCGTCAGCATCTGTTCAAATGTGGTTTCTTCTTGGTAATTGACCTCTTTAACCTTCTGTCCCATTGATAACAAGTTTTCGGAACTGAAGAAGGGACGCAGTTGCTCTTTGGGAAGACTGAAGACCAAGTAATCGTTGTTTTTCTTCGGATCAAACCTTTTTTCTATCTTCTCGCTAATGAACTTATGGTGAATTGAAATATCATATAACTGTAATGCTTTATTAAATGATACTTTCCCCAGACTATTTCCTTTGTAGTAAAGGTTGAAATAATTATCCCTGATTTGAAAATCATATTCAAAACCTGACTGAATGATTTTATTAAACAAAAACTGAAAATCTTGCTTGATGCTGTTGAATACGTTTTCAGAAAAATACCTTTTGATAACAGGCTTGTTCATTTTTTTATTCCTCTTTCTTGTGTGAGATTTTCTACTCAAAGATAATAGGTCAATCGGGCTATACCCAGGAGGCATCGGCATCCTCCATCCATCAGGTTCATCGAACAAAAAGGCATATTCATAGTCGGGACCTAGATCACGCCAAAAGACTAGAACACCATCTGGTTCAGTTTGTTCAAGCATCTGTCGATACCAAGCTACATACTCTGCATTATGCTTACGTGCTTTCTGCACAAGTTTTGGATAAGCGGAAATAAATTTTTCAGCCAAAACTTCCACGGGGTCAGAATTACTAGCCCAGGGCAGTGGGTAATGAGGGTCACCAATAGAGCTGCGGACACTTAACGGGTCTTTTTGACGATTGGGCCATTGCGCATTTTCCATCGCACCAATTTCAAATCTCCAATAGCCACCATTTGGAGACATTACAGGGTTGAGATATAAGGATTCGTGGCCCTGCTGATGCAGATTTGCGACCATATGCATGATGCGACGGATTATCTGTGAAGGCAGGAGTCCTGCTTCGCGCAATTTTTCTTCTTCCAATTTCCTTTTCTCAAATCGCCGTATTTCTTCAGATGGTTCTATGAAATAGTCGCGCAATACCCTGCCACTTATTTGCGCCCCCGTTTTTGTATTTGTGTAGGTGTAGGCATATCCTCTATCAGTCCGTTCTATCCGAATCCGCCATCCGAGCTTGTCATCTATGTAGTCCTCTTGTTTGTTCATTTTTTTGTTAAAGGAATGCTATCAACCCTGTCTGTGGCGTCAAACATCGTATTTAAGGAAGCCGGCTCAGATTTCCAAATTGTTCGAAATGCCTGTCAAAAGCAAATGCCCTGGTCAATTTGAGGGACTTCATAATGGAAAAGCTTGTGCAGTCGGTGAAGCTGAAATCCTTGTCAGCGTATTGCTTGAAGATCGCAAAAGCCGCATCCTCCATGTGCGGAGTGATCGTGATAATTTCAATGAGACCGCTCTTTTTAAGGTTTTCCCTGAAGGCAACAGCGACACTGTGTGATATCCTTGCTCCGAGGTAGTTTATCGTCTCGCAGACAACGAAGTTCGTGGTAACGAACCTGCTCCCTTTTTCGGTTGAGGTCTTGTAGAAGGCCTTGGCCGCCTTGTGGTTTTCGTCATCAGTGTCTATGAGGGCTATAAATGCTCCCGTATCGATAAATAGTTTCATTTCTTCTTCCCATACAAATACCGGTCATGTTTTGTGGAGGCGTCCTTAATCCCTGACTTTGCGACTCCTATAACTTCTTCGAACGGGTCTTTCCCATGCTTTTCAGTCTGAATCTCAGCAACAAGAGACAGTTCTATCGCCTCCCGTATAAGCTGGTTGACGCTCTTTTTCTCTTCTATGGCCTTATACTTGAGTGCTTTCAGGGTCTCCTCAGGAAGCCTTATATTAGTGGCAACAGTGACAGACACGCTGGACCTCCATTCTCTTTTGGTTGATTGTGTTATTCGATATCATGATACTATGGTAGTACATTAATTGTCAAGAGAGCCCTTCTGGAGGAGCGTCACCGGACAAGCCAATACCTAGGGGCTAATCATTGAACAGAGATAGACAAAGTGAGTAGTTTAAGGTAAAGTGTTATAACAAAGTGGAAGGAGGTATAACATGACTATTGCAAAGGCTACTATTAAGGGACACGTGATAATACCCGCCGAACTGAGGAAGAAATATAATATCAAGAAGGGGAGCAAGGTCTGCATCTATGAGGGAAAGGGAGGCGTGATTATAATAAAACCGATTCCTGAAGACCCCATCGGGGAATCCCGGGGAATGCTCAAAGGCAAGCCCTCCCTGCTCAAAACCCTGATGAGAGACAGACGCGAGGAGGCGGACCGTGGATAGCGCTTACGTGCTTGACAGTTATGCCCTCATCGCTCACTTTGAAGACGATGCGGGAGGGGAGAAGGTGAGAAAGATCCTCAGGGCTGCTCACGAGGGAAAAACAAGGCTGTATCTCTCTGTAATCAATCTTGGTGAAATATATTACAATATTGTGAGGGAGAGGGGAGTTGAAAAAGCTGATCAGACAATGTTTATGATAGAGCAGCTGCCCATAGGCATTATTGACGCTGATAAGATTATTACGCTTGAAGCTGCCGGGCTGAAGGCCCAATACTCCATTGCATATGCAGACTGTTTTGCCGCTGCCCTTGGCATCCTGAAAAAGGCAAGAGTGGTAACCGGGGACCCGGAGTTTAAGAAAATAGGGGAAAAGGTAAGATTAGAATGGATTTGAGAAACAGGCATCATGGTTGAGCGTCTAAAGAGGATAAGGCAGGAAATACTGGGGGTTGCCTCTATTTTCGGGAGCATCTACATTGCCCTGAGCCTTGCGACATACTCCAAATGGGATCCTTCCCTCTTTGTGTTTTCCACTCTCCCTGTGCAAAATTACGGAGGCATTGTTGGTTCATACCTTGCTGATTTCATGGTCTCTACAGCCGGCGTAGTGGCTGTGGTCATACCCATTGCTCTGGTGATCTACGGGATAAAGGAGGTGCTGGGTAAGGAAGGCCATTGGATCTATCTCCTGGGCTTTATCCTCTTCATCCTTTCGGCTTCCATGCTCGCTTCTCTAGTCGCTACAACCTTTCATATCACTCTGGTGAACAACTTAGGCGGGATTGTGGGTTCTCTTCTTTCTGATTTTGCGGTAGGGCTGCTCTCAATTCCCGGAGCATATATCTTTTCATTGGCACTCTTCCTTTCTTCTCTTATTCTCCTGAGCCCTGTCTCCTTAACTTCGCTTGCCATTCGTGGACCTGAGAAGAAAAAGGACGAAGTGGAGCCAGTGGAAGAGGAGGGACCGATCATACTGGGAGAGCCTTTTACCGATCATGCAAGTATGACTATGGACACAATTACCCATGATATTCCCATCACTGTCCACGACCGGGAGATACCCAGGAAAACTCCTCCTGAAGACCGGAGTCTTTTCCGTCTTGAGAAGCCTGTGCGCAGAGGTGAGTATGAATTGCCCGGCGTTGAATTCCTGAACCCGCCTGTCCCCCTCTCATCCAGGCCGACGAGGGAGGAGATCATGTCCAGCTCTCAGTTGCTTGAGCGAAAATTGAGGGATTTTGATGTGGAAGGGAAAGTAATCCATGTCCATCCTGGTCCGGTGGTGACCATGTATGAATTTGAGCCCGCACCCGGGGTCAAGATAAACCGTGTGGTTGCCCTTTCGGATGATCTGGCCCTTTCCATAAAGGCGCAGAGCGTGAGGGCGTTCCCATTGCCGGACAAGGCAGCTATAGGGCTGGAAGTTCCCAACAAAAACCGGGAGATGGTATATATCCGGGAGATCATCTCATCAGAGAACTTCCAGAAGAGCTACTCAAAGCTCACGCTTGCCTTGGGAAAAGATATATTCGGCAATACCATTGTTGCCGATCTTCTGAAGATGCCCCACCTCCTTGTGGCGGGTGCAACGGGTTCGGGGAAGAGTGTCTCCATAAATTCCATGGTCATGAGTATTCTCTATAAGGCAACTCCGGCGGAGGTGAGAATGCTGATGATAGACCCTAAACTCCTGGAGCTCTCTTCCTATGAAAATATTCCCCACCTTATCTCTCCGGTAATCACTGCCCCCAAGGAAGCGGCAGAGGCTCTCAGGAAGATGGTATTCGAGATGGAGAGGAGATACAGGCTCCTTGCGGAGAAGGGGGTGAGGAACATAGATGCCTTCAACAGGATGGTTCCTGATGAGGAACTGCTTCCCTATATCGTGATATTTATTGACGAACTCGCTGACCTGATGTTTACCTCTGCCAATGAGGTGGAGGACTCCATCGCGCGCCTTGCCCAGATGGCAAGGGCATCGGGAATACACCTCATTCTCGCCACACAGAGGCCGTCCGTTGATGTGATCACAGGGGTCATCAAGGCAAATTTCCCGGCCAGAATCGCATTTCAGGTGACCTCGCGTATAGACTCAAGGACCATCATTGACAGCCAGGGTGCTGAACAGCTCCTGGGAAAAGGGGATATGCTCCTCATGCTCCCCGGCCAGAGGATCGAGAGGGTGCACGGCGCCCTGGTTACCGAGGAAGAGGTCAGGGCAGTAACCGGATTCATCACTTCGCAGGGAGCACCTGATTATTCCTTGTTCGAGACCATTGCTTCTGAAGCAGCGGGGCAGGAAGAGGCATCCGATGAACGGGACGAGATGTACCAGAAGGTCCTGGAGTTCGGTGAATACACAGGAGAGGTATCCATATCATCCATTCAGCGGAGATTTAAGATCGGCTATAACAGGGCAGCGAGGGTTATGGAGCTTTTGGAAGAGGATGGTTATGTGGGACCACCAAAAGGGGCAGGAAAACCCAGGGATTTCTTGAGGAAAAGGAGATGAATGGATATGACTAGAACTTTTTGCAGACGATCAGTTTTGCGGGGAATCATTTTTTGTTAAAGTAGAACTGGATGTTTAAATTAATTCAAAAGGGGAAAAGATGTCGATAAATGCAGATAAGCCGCATCTGTGGAAAGCGGACGTCGAGACGTCAATCGACTTCTATAATGATTAGTTTCTGCGCTTCGCACCGGTAACTTACAGAAAGCAACGTGTTTTGCGAACGAAGGAAGTAGTTGAGGCCCTCCAAAAAACAGCAAACCTTACCAGAATTACGCCTGAAATCCTAAAAGAAAACCCTTCTGTTCTGCCGATGCTACGGATGGTAACCGCCCCACCTTTGGCAAGGGACAGACTGATGGGATTGGCTTATGTGAATAAGAGCCTTATTGAATCAATGGAGGGCAAGAAAGACAAACCGCCGCGAGTTCCTTCCAGAATGACAAAGAGCAAACTTGACGAGGAATTGGGCAGAATCTGTGATGTAATATCAGAACTAGCCGACCGTGATCTCTTCCCTTGGCTGGATTCCAAACAGCGACCGGATCAAACAGACATTGACAGGTCTGCTGCTGTTGTTGCCGATCGTCTTTGCGGAGCAGCATCTGATCCTATTATCCGCAATGCTCAGGAGAAACGGCAGCTTGAAGCATTGAAACGGTGGCTAAGGAAACGAGGTTATAACTACATCGGCACGGATGCTGCACGTAATCCGATTGAAATGTCTCCCGGCACATTTACCTTTCGTCTTAATCTCCCCGCCGGAAAGAAATCTTCCCCGGTCAATATTCCGATAGATTGTGTAATAAAGCCTTTATCATACGACAAGACGTCAATGCCGATTCTTATTGAGGCAAAATCGGCTGGCGACGCTACTAATACGAACAAAAGAAGGAAAGAAGAGGCACAGAAGTATTCCCAGTTGAAAGAACGGTACGGCACGGGAGTTTCGTTTATCCTATTGCTCTGCGGCTATTTTGAGCCAGGCTATTTGGGATATGAGGCATCCGAGGGAATCGACTGGATTTGGGAACATCGACTGGACGACCTCGACCAAATACTAAACGGAAAAATTAAAAAAAAAGTCCAGGCAGTAAAAGAAGACACTGATCCGTACGTCGTATCCGACGATGCTGCGGAGTCGGAACGT
>Ga0335069_10011210_pt1 | contig 12669 bp, 9 predicted proteins | sample Lox_Sample_11_FD_206714 | JGI IMG/M metagenome (GOLD analysis project Ga0335069, IMG submission 206714) | Soil microbial communities from Loxahatchee National Wildlife Refuge, Florida, United States - Lox_Sample_1.1 | ecosystem: Environmental > Terrestrial > Soil > Wetlands | place: USA: Florida... | reverse complement strand
GCCGGCCTCGTTGCGCGCGTGCGGGCGCCCGGCCACGCTGACCGCCAGCGGTGTCGGCGAGGTGCGGTCGAGGTCGTACTCGTCGAAGCGGCCGGCCGGCAGACCCGCCGCGCCGAGCCCGGCGTCGGCGCCGCCGGTCAGCATGCGCACGATCTCGTACGGGTAGACGAGCCGCCGGCGCCGCGCCTCGACCACCTTGCGCTCGTAGTCGGCGGCCGGCTCGAGCGGCGCGTGGTGCGGCTCGCGCCACGAGAGCTCCATTCGGCTGCCGGTCGGATCCGTGATGACGAGCTCGATCGTGCGCGGCGGCTCCGTCGGGGCTTCGCGGTCGAGCACGTTGAGGCGCACGATCACCTTCTCGAGGCCGAGATGGCGCGTCGCGGGCGCGAGGCGCCGCGCCAGCCGCTCGACGAGCTCCGAGTCGAGGAAGATCGACGGCGCCGCGAACAGCATGATGCGGTTCCACTGCATGCGTCGGTGCGGATCGCGCACGCCGAGGTGATTGCGCAGGCAGCGCGTGGCCTCGAAGAAGTCTCGCTCGAAGGCGGGCACGTGCAGGCTCGCCTCGTGCAGATCGTCGTCGGGCGAGCGCCCGCGCACGTCGACGAGCAGGATCAGGCGCTCGTCGCCGGCGATCTGCGGGCTGCGGACGTAGAAGCCGTAGCTGTCCTCGGGCGCATCGATGCGCTCGACCTCGAAGTTGTGGAGACGCGCGAGATCGATGCGGCGCGCGGTCTCGGGGTGGATGCCGTGGAGACCCGGCACCGGCCGGAGGCCCTCGGCCTCGTGCTCCCAGGTCTCGCACTGGCGCAGTCCGGCGGGCTCGAGCCACGACACCGTGATGCGACGCGTCGGAAGGTCGTCTCGCAGCAGCGGCTGGAGCGCCTCGCGCGCCGCCATCCGCTCCTCCGCGCCGTCGACCGGGACGAACAGCTCGAGCGCCTCGATGCGCCGCGAGGATGTGTGCGCCGCCGCCGCGCTCGCGGCGCGCGTCAGGCGTTCGAGCGTCGCCGAGAGCGCGTGTCGCCGCGCGACGCCGCCGAGCACGATGTGGCCGCCCTCGAAGTCGAGCCGCTCGACGTGCACGGGGCCGACCATGCCCGAGGTGTGCGCGATCGGCCGGATCGGCGCGTAGAGGCGGCGCACGTGTGCGGCCAGCGCGACGGCGCGCCGCCGCGGATCCGCGTCTTCGATCCAGCGGCCGACGCGGTCGAAGACGGGTCGCGGCGCCGACGCGAGGTGCGCCAGCACGCCGGCCGGCGGCTCCTCGACGTCCGACTCCGCCGCGGAGAGCCAGGCCTCGACCTCCTTCGAAGTGCGCTCGGCCTCGCTCCGCAGGCGCGGACCTTCGAAGATCGCGTGGCGCGCCTCGAGCGCGAGGTCGGCGACCTCCTCCGACACCAGCGGGCGCAGCGCCGCGATGCGCGCGAGCGCCGCGTCGAGGCGCGCGTCGTCGCCGAGATGGATTCCGGTCGCGACGAGCGCGTGGACGCGGCGCAGGCAGCCGAGCACGAGGCGTCGCCGCAGCGCCGGAGAGAGCTGCGACGCCAGCAACCGGATCACCGCGCGCCCGAGCGCGTCGCTCGGCGCCAGCGAGCGCACGCCGTAGTGCGCGAGCGCCGCGCGCAGGGTCTCCTGGAAGGCCTCGGAGAGCACGGCGTCGCCGTGCGGCAGACGGCGCACGAAGTCGCGCAGCTGCGCGTAGTCCGACGGCGCGGTCTCGCCGCCCGGACCGCGTCGCGGCGCGCGGCTCATCACCTGCGCGAGATCCGCGAAGAGCGAGAGCTCGCGCCGCACCTCGGCGAGCTCCCAGCGGAAGGACTCCGAGAGGTCGTCGGGCAGGCGCGCGGCGAGGAAGTCGACGAGGCGCGCGCCGCGCTCCGGGTTCACGTCGTAGCCCATCAGCACGCGCCGGATCTCCTCGCGCGCCGCCTCGATCGCGGCGCGGCGCTCCGGCGGTGCGGCGTCGTCGGCGGCGCGGAGATCCGGCGCGCCGTCCTGCGCGAAGAAGAGGTCGAGCGGGTCCTGCGTGAGTGGCAGCTCGATGCGCGCGCCCGCCGGACGCACGCGCTCGTCCTCGCCGCGCGGCTCGATCGCGAGCAGCAGCTCGCCGGGCGCGACCTGCTGGCCCGGCCGCACGCAGAGCTCCTTCACGATGCCGGCGACCGGCGCCTCGAAGCCGATCTCCATCTTCATCGCCTCGAGGCGGCCGAGGGCCTGACCCGCTTCGACCACGTCCCCCGGCTTCACGTCGAGCGCGACCACGAGCGCGGGCGTGCCGGCGCGCACCTGGCCCGCGAGCTCGTTCGAGAAGCGGTACGGTCGTCCCTCGACCTCGATCCGCAGCCCGCGCTCGCTCCAGTCGTAGAGCACGCGCAGCGCGCGGCCTTCCATCTCGAGCACGCAGCGGCGCTCGCCCTCGCCGCGCAGCATCACGTGCACCACGCGCTCGCCGTGGTGGACGCGGTAGCGCCACGCGCCGATCGCAAAGACCTCGAGCCGGTAGCTCTGCCCGAGGTGCGAGACGTCGACGCGCTGGCCGTCCGAGGCCGGAATCTGGCTCGGCGCGATGTGCGACGGATCCGCCAGGAAGCTCGCGCGCGCGGCGTCGCGCGCGCGCTGGTAGGACAGCACCGCCGCGGCGACGAGCGCGGGCGCCGCGAAGACGCGCGAGCCGGCGCGCAGCTCGGGCGTGCGGTCGAGCCACTCGGTGTCGACGCGATGGCGTCGGTAGTCGGCGCTGTCGAGCAGGTCGATCAGGAAGCCCTTGTTGGTGGCGCCGCCTTCGACCACGAGCTCGAAGTCGACGAGCGCGGACGCCAGGCGCGCGCGCGCCTCCTCGCGCGTCTCGCCCGTGGCGATCACCTTCGCGATCAGCGAGTCGAAGTCGGGCGGGACGTCGCAGCCGGCGGCGACGCCCGTGTCCACGCGCAGCCGCGGGCCGAGCGCCGGATCGAAGCGCGCGATGCGCCCGGGCGCGGGCAGGAACTCGGCCTCCGGGTCCTCCGCGCAGATGCGCGCCTCGATGGCGGAGCCCGTGCGCGGCCGGCTCGGCAGATCCGGCAGGCGCTCGCCGCGTGCGATGCGGATCTGGAGCTCGACGAGGTCGAGGCCCGTCAGCTCCTCCGTGATGCCGTGCTCGACCTGGAGGCGCGGGTTCACCTCGAGGAACGCGAAGTCGCCGTCGGCGACCAGGAACTCGACCGTGCCGACGCCGACGTAGCCGGTCGCGCGCGCGAGCAGCACGGCGCTCTCCTGCAGGCGGCCGAGCAGCGCGGCGTCGAGGCCGGGCGGCGGGGCCTCCTCCAGCACCTTCTGGTGTCGGCGCTGCACCGAGCAGTCGCGGCAGCCGACGGCCAGCACGCGGCCGTGCACGTCGGCGGCGATCTGCACCTCGACGTGGCGGCCGCGCGAGAGCCGCCGTTCGAGGAAGAGGCGGTCGTCGCCGAAGGCGGCGCGCGCCTCGCCGCGCGCCGACTCGAAGGCGGCGGGGAGATCCTCCTCGCGCGCGACGATGCGGATGCCGCGGCCTCCGCCGCCGGCGCTCGCCTTGCAGACGACCGGGTAGCCGAGCCTTGCTGCCGCCTTCTTCGCGGCCTCGAGATCCGCGAGCTCGCCGCCGCTCCACGGGATCACGGGGACGCCCGCGCGCTCGGCCGCATGCTTCGAGCGGATCTTGTCGCCGAGCGCGCGCATCACCGCGCCCGGAGGTCCGAGGAAGCGGAGCCCGGCGGCGACCACGGCGTCGGCGAAGTCGGCGTCCTCCGCGACGAAGCCCCAGCCCGGCCACACGGCGTCGGCGCCGCTGCCGACGATGGCCTCGAGCAGCGCCTCGCGGTCGAGATAGGCCCGCACCGCGGGCCCCGGCGGCGCATCGAGCAGCACCGCCGCGTCCGCGTGCCGGACGAACGGAGCCGCGCGGTCGACGGCCGTGTAGAGCGCGACACAGCGGAGCGACGAGCCCTCGGCCTCGCGCAGCGCCTTCACGCTGCGGATGCAGCGCATGGCCGCCTCACCGCGGTTCGCGATCGCGATGCAGCGGATCGACGAGACGGCGCTCAGATCCTCACCTCGGCGGGCGCCGACGGCAGGCCGTGCTTCGCGAAGTGCTCGCGCTCCATCTCGGCGAGCCGCGCGGCGATCTGTCTCGCGACGTCGCGCGAGCCGCGTAGCCCCGCGTGGTCGCTCTTCGGCTCGAGCGTCGAGAGCGAGACGAAGAGGCGATCGCCGCGCGCGGGCGCGCCCGAGTAGCCGTGCTGGCGCTCACCGCGCAGATACACGCACAGCACGCGACAGCCCGGCAGGCTCTTCACGATGCGCCCGACGCCCCAGGCCGCGTTCTCCACCTCGACACGACCGGTCCGGCTGCGGCCGCCTTCCGGGAAGATCAGGCCCGCCTCGCCGCGCGAGACCAGGAAGGCGAAGCGCGCCAGGGTGTCGGCGACCTCGTCGCGGCTACCCCCGCGCACGATCGGCAGACACTTGAAGAGGTAGGCGAGCACGCGCTGCGTGAGGGTCGAGGCGAAGTGCGTGCGCTCGGGCACGTTCCACGGCAGCGCCGAGAAGTGCCGCACGTACCAGAGCGGCGGGGCGAGCGCCCACGCGATCAGCGCGGAGTCGATCATGGTGAGATGGTTGGCGCACACGAGCAGCGGACCCTCGCGCGCCCGCCAGATCGCGCGCCAGCTCCGCCGCGCCGCCTCGCGGTCCTCGACGCGCAGCCGCAGCCAGAAGCGCAGGAGACCTGCGACCGCCAGCGTGGTGAGCGGCGAGACCGCGAGCGCGAGCGTCCGCTGCAGCGCAAGCGCCATGCGAGCGCCGCGAGGCAGCGCGGGCGGCGTCACTAGCCGAGCTTCGCCTCGATCAGCTCGACCGCGTTGCCGACCGTCTCGACCGAGTCCACGTCCTCGTCGGCGATCTCGATGTCGAACGCGTCCTCGAACTCGAGCACGACGTCGACGAGCCTGGCCGAGTTGACCTTCAGCTCGTCGAGGATGTGGGTCTTCTCGCTCACCGAGGCGAGCGCCTCCTGGTTCTTCACGTACGGGGTCAGGATCTTCACCACCCGGTCGAAGATCTCGCTCTTCGTCATCGAATCTCCCTTCTGGTCAAGCGTGCCACTTGCGGAACACGAGACAGATGTTGACGTCGCCGAAGCCGAAGCCCGCCTTCACGACGACCTCGAGGCCAGGCAGCTCGCGGAGCTGGTGCGGAATGGATGCCCCATGCGGCGCGATCTCGGGGTGCACGTCCTCGCAGTTGATCGAGGGATGCACGAAGCCGCCCTGGAGCATCAGCACGCAGGCCACCGCTTCGATCGCGCCGGCCGCGCCGAGCGCGTGACCGATCATCGACTTCGTCGACGTGATGGGCGGAAGCCGGCCGGGCTTCGCATCGAGCGCCGCGGCCCACGACTCGATCTCGCGCGGATCGGCGCCGGTGGCGGTGAGGTGGCCGTTGATCGCGCCGATCTCGGAGGGCGCGACGCCGGCATCCGCGAGCGCCGCGCGGATGCAGCGACGCACGCCTTCGGGGTTCGGCGCGGTCATCGAGCCCCCGCCGCGCTGTCCGCCGCAGTTGACCGCCGCCCCGACGAGCTCCGCCCGGATCGCCACGCCGCGCTGCCGCGCGCTCTCGAGGCTCTCGAGCATCAGGATCCCCGCGCCCGAGGCCGCGACGAAGCCGCAGGCCGACGCGCTCATCGGGCGCGACGCCCGCTCCGGCGCATCGTTGTGCGTGCGGCAGAGCACGCGCATCGCGTCGAAGCCCGACCAGATGTAGTGGCTGGCGCCCTCGGCGCCGCCGGCCAGCATGCGCTTCGCGTCGCCGCGCCGGATGCGCTCGGCGGCGATCGCGATCGCCTCGGCGCCGGTGCTGCACGCGCTCGAGTTGGTGGTGACCTGGTTGCCGAGCGCGAGGATCCCGCCGACGCGCGCGGAGACGCCGCTCGCCATCACCTGCTCGACGGCGGTGCTGCCGAGGCGCCGAACCTTGCCCGTGTCGGTCAGCGGGACGACGCGCTCACCGGTCGTGTCCATGCCGCCGATGCCGGTGCCGATCACCGCCCCCGTGTCCCAGTCGACGGAGTCCTCGCCGGCGGCCGGCACGCGCAGGCCCGCGTCGCGCCAGGCCTCGAGCGAGGCGAGCGCGGCGTAGCGGTGCGAGGAGTTCATCGCGCGCAGGAGATCCTCGTCGAAGGCGCTCGCGGCCAGCTCGTCGACGCCCTGCGGCACGCCGGCCACGCAGCTCGCGAAGCCGAGCTCGGCCATCTTCTCGTGGCGCCGGATGCCGGAGAGGCCCTTGCGCAGCGCGAGCTCGAAGTCGGCCAGGCCGTTGCCGTTCGGAGCGATGACACCAGCGCCGGTCACGACCACTCGCGGCTTCATTGCAGCACCCCCATGCCCGAGAGCGTCCCCGAGCAGACGACCCGGCCGTCGGGCAGGCGCATCTCGACCTCGGAGCGCAGCTTGCGCCGCCGGAAGAAGATCTTGCGACCGGTGGTCACGACGCGCATGCCGGGCGGGACGATGCCGCTGAACTCGACCTGCGCGTCGGTGAAGAGCGTCTGGAACTTCGCGGCCTGCTCGATGCCGAGCTCCTGCGCGAAGAGATGGATGCCGAGCGCCACCACGCCGGCCTGCGCCATCGACTCGATCAGGATCACGCCTGGCGTGATCGGGTTGCCGGGGAAGTGGCCACGGTAGAAGTCGTGATCCGGGCGGAAGGTGTAGGCGGCCACGATGTGATCGTCGCCGACTTCGAGGATCTCGTCGATGAAGCGAAAGGGCTCCTGCTGCGGAATGCGCGCGAGCAGCTCCTCGGGCGTCACGAGCGCATGCTCCCGCCGCGGGAGTTCGGGGACGCCGCGGGATAGTCGGGATAGGCGATGCCCTGGAAGGTGCCGACGCGCGCGCGCAGGACCCGATAGATCGGCTCGCCGTCGACCGAGAGCGTGGCGTCGCCGATCACCATCGACGCGCCCGCCTTCTCGAGCTGCGTGTAGCGGCGCACGTCGACCTCGGTGCGCACGCAGACGTCGCGCGGGCGGATCTGTCCCGAGAAATCCACCTCGCCGCACCCGAGCGCGCGTCCGGCGCCGAGACCGCCGGCCCAGGCGCAGTAGAAGCCGAGCAGCTGCCAGACGCCGTCGACGCCGAGGCAGCCGGGCTGCACCGGGTCGCCGAGGAAGTGGCACTGGAAGAACCAGTCGTCGAGGCGGACGTCGCGCTCGCCGACGATGCGGCCGCGATTCCCCTCGCGGCGGATCTCGGTGATGCGATCGAGCATCAGCATCGGCGGCAGCGGCAGGCGCGCGTCGAATCCCGCCGGCGGATCCTCGATCAGGCGGCCGTAGGCCATCGCCAGCAGCTCGTCGTGCGCGAAGTGGTCGCGCGCCTGGAACTCGGCGTACTTCACGCCTCGCCTCCGAAGCGCAGCAGATAGCTCGCCCAGGTGAGCCCGGCGCCCACGCCGGCCACCGCCACGTCGTCGCGCGGACCCCACTTCTCCCAGTTCATCGAGATCACGCTCGCGGCGCTCGCGGCGCCCGTGTTGCCGTACCACTCGACGTTGGTGTGATGCCGCTCGGGCGGGATGCCGCAGGTGTCGCGCACGGACTCGAGCATGCGGAGGTTCGCCTGGTGTCCGACGAAGTGGAAGCTGCGGTCGGCGCGCTCGTGCGCCTCGCGCAGGTGGTTCACGCACTGCGCCATCTGGCGGATCCCGAAGATCTGCACCACGCGCCCTTCCTGGCGGAAGTGGCCGGCGCGCGGCACCACGACCTTGTCGCGCGACGAGGGCTTGCTCTCGAGCGTCGACTCGACGAGCCGGATGCCGGAGGGATGTCGCGTCGAGACGACCGCCGCGGCCGCTGCGTCGCCCCACAGCACGGCCGATGCGCGGTCGTTGTAGTCGACCGTCGTGGTGAGCGTCTCGGGCGCTGCGAGCAGGACGAAGTCCGGGAGCTTCTCCGGCTGCATCATCGACATCAGGTGGAGGTGCAGATAGAAGCTCGTGCACGCGGAGCTCAGGTCGAAGGCGGGGACGTCGAGACCGAGCTCGCCCGCGACGTTGCAGCCTTCCGCGGGCGCGCTGTTGGTGTCCGCTGCGGACGTGCCGCCGATCACGAGACCGATGCGCTCCGTCGGAATCCCCGCGCGCTCGATCGCCATGCGAGCGGCGCGCGCGGCGAGGCCCGCGTTGCCGATGTCGGCGGCCTCGAGCGCGGCGCGCGGATCGCGATTGCGCGTGGTGCGGATGTAGTCGAGCGGCAGCACCGAGCGCCGCGAGCGGATGCCGACGCGCTCCACGATCCAGGCGTCGTCGGTTCCGATCTCGAGCTCCTCGAGGAATCGGTTCGTGATCTCGTTGTCGGGGTGGGCGTGGCCGAGGCCGTGCAGGAAGAGCGTCACGCGTGGGAATCTCCCGCGCCGCGCGGATCGCGGCGAGTGGGGCTCGGTGGTTTTTACATGGAAAGAGCAGTCACGGACTCGTGCTGCCCCACGGGAACAATCCGTTTCAGAGATGTAACCTCTGAATCCGGCAGAGGATCTTCTTCGGCTGGGGTCGACGCGGATTCGGTGGGGGTCGGGCGCGGACGCGTCGAGGCCGCCGAGTATGACTGCGAGTCACTTTGCCGTCAAACGCGGTCGCTCGCGAGATCGGCGCCGCGTGGGCACGCGCGTCCGCCGCGACGACTAGACTGCGATCCGATGGCCGGACGCGTGACCGCGGAGCGAGACGCGCGCGACGAGCGCATCGGCTGGCTCACGTTCGACCAGCCCGAGCGCCACAACGCGATCAGCGTCGAGATGTGGCGCGAGATGCCGCGCGCCGTGGAGCGGCTCGCGTCCGACGACGCCGTGCGCGTGGTGATCCTGCGCGGCGCGGGCGACGCGGCCTTCGTCGCGGGCGCCGACATCTCGGAATTCGGCGAGAAGCGCAGCGGCGACGCGACACGCGAATACGACGCCGATTCGGCGCGCGCCTTCGCGGCGCTCGCCACGCTCGCCAAGCCCGTGCTCGCGATGATCCGCGGTCACTGCATCGGCGGCGGCGTCGCGATCGCGCTGACCGCGGACGCGCGCTACGCGGCCGAGGACGCCGTCTTCGCGATCCCGGCCGCGCGCCTCGGGCTCGGTTACCACATGGGCGGCCTGGAGGCGCTCGTGAACCTGGTGGGTCCGTCGCGCGCGAAGGAGATCTTCTTCACGGCCCGACGCTTCTCGGCGTCGGAAGCGCTCGGGATGGGGCTCGTCAACGCGGTCGTGCCGCGTTCCGAGCTCGAGAAGCACGTGCGCGAGACGGCGGAGCGGATCGCCGGCAACGCGCCGCTGACCGTTCGCAGCGTGAAGCGCATCGTGCAGGAGCTCGCGCAGGAGCCCGCGCGGCGCGACCTCGCGGCGGTGGAGGCCTCGATCCGCGCCTGCTTCGAGAGCGAGGACTACCGCGAGGGCGTGCGGGCCTTCCTCGAGAAGCGGCCGCCTCGCTTCCAGGGTCGTTAGGCGTGGCGGGCGCGCCGAGCGACGGCGCGCGCGGCGCGCTCCACGGCGTCCGCGTCCTCGACCTGACGCGCTTCCTCGCCGGACCCTTCTGCACGATGCTGCTCGCCGACCAGGGCGCCGACGTGGTGCGCTGCGAGGCGCGCGAGGGGCGCGAGTTCCGCCCGCCCGGCGCCACGCGCGACTCCTACTTCTTCCTGTCGTCCAACCGCGGCAAGCGCTCGCTGACGCTCGACCTGCGCAAGCCGGGAGGCCGCGAGCTGCTGCTGCGCCTGCTGCCGCGCTTCGACGTGCTCGTCGAGAACTTCCGGCCGGACGTGATGCCGGAGTTCGGCCTCGCGGCCGAGACTCTGTGCGAGCGCTTCCCGCGGCTCGTGTATTGCGCCATCTCGGGCTTCGGCCCCGACGGTCCGTATCGCGACCGGCCCGGGCTCGACCAGATCGCGCAGGGCATGAGCGGATTCATGAGCCTGACCGGAACCGAGGAGACGGGTCCGACGCGCGCCGGCATCGCGATCGCGGATCTGCTCGCCGGCATCTTCGCGGCGCAGGGGATCGGCCTCGCGCTGCTCGAGCGCGAGCGCAGCGGGCGCGGGCAGATCGTCCACACCTCGCTGCTCGAGGCGATGGTCGGCGTGCTCTCGTGGGGCGCCGGCATGTACTTCGAATCGGGCGCCGTCCCGGGTCCTGCCGGACAGCACCATCCGCTCTCGTCGCCCTACGGTCGCTTCCGCGCCCGCGACGGCTACCTCAACATCGCCGCCGCCAGCGACGTGCACTGGGCGCGGCTCGCGCGCGCGCTCGGCCACGAGGAGTGGCTCGCCGATCCGCGTTTCGCGAAGCCGCTCGCACGTCTCCAGCACCGCGCGGAGCTCGGCGCCGAGATCGACGCGGCGCTCGCGGGACGCGACGCGCGCGACTGGGCCGAGCGGCTCTCGCGCGCCGGCGTGCCCGCCGGCCCGATCTTCGACCTCGCGCAGGTGTTCAGCGATCCGCAGGTGCTCGCGCGCGAGATGCGGGTCGAGATGCCGCACCCGGAGCTCGGCACGTTCAAGACCACAGGACTCCCGTTCAAGCTCTCGCGCAGTCCCGGCGCGATCCGCCGGCGCCCGCCGTTGCACGGCGAGCACACCGACGAGGTGCTGGCGGAGAGCGGCGTCTCGTCCGACGAGATCGCGAAGCTCCGCAGCGAAGAGATCGTCTAGCGGCAAGTGCCGCAGGCGCGCGCAGCGAGCCGCAGGCGAGCGAAGTCCGGAACTAGACTTCGGGCTTCGGGTCGCGCGTGCGCGGCATGATCGCGATGTCGTCGACGTAGCCGCGCACCGCGAGCACCGAGAGCACGCTCTCGCACAACACGTCGAGCGACATCATCGTCGCGGCCGGGAAGAGGTTGCGCTTCACCCAGACATCGAGCGCCTCGCGCAGCCGCGCGGGCTCCCAGGCCGCCGCGAACTCGGTGCCGACCGTGTTCCCGACGACGACTCGCGTGAAGTCGACGTCGGGATGCTCCATGCGCCAGCACTCGATCAGCGCGTCGAGCGCCACCTTCGACACGCGGTAGAGGCCGAGACCGGGAAGCGGCATGCGCACCGAGTAGGAGGAGATGTAGACCGCGCGGCCCCGACTCGTGCGCAGCGCGGCGAGCGCGGCCGCGGTCACGAGCGAGGCGCCCGTCACGTTCGCCGCGAGCACCTCGCTCCACTCCGCCGCGCTCGCGGTCTCGAGCATCGAGAGCGGCGAGAGCCCGGTCGCGTAGACGAGCGCGTCGAGCCCGCCGAAGGCGTCCGCCACGCCGCGGAGCAGCGCCCGGCACTCCGCCTCGTCGCGCACGTCGCAGCGCAGCGCGATCGCGCCGGCTCCCGCCTCTTGCGCGGCCTCGGCGCAGCGGTCGAGCCGGCGCGCGGCGAAGGCGACCCGCGCTCCCACCGCGGCGGCGCGCAGCCCGAGCGCGCGGCCGACGCCCGAGGAGGCCCCGACCACCAGCACGCGACGGCCCGAGAGATCGAAGGAGACGGCCATGGGGCGCCCACTCTACCCCAGCCGAGCGCCCTCACGGCCGCGGCGTCTCGTTGTAGTCTCGGCGCCCATGCGAGGACGCGGCGGGCTGGCGGCGACGGCGCTCCTCCTGCTGCTCGCCGCGTTCGCATGGCGCAGCGTCGTCGATCTCGACGTCGGCATCCACCTGGCCGGCGGTCGCTGGATCGCCGAGCACCGCGCGGTGCCGGGGCTCGACCCCTTCACCTACACCGTCTCGGATCACGCCTACGTGGCCTACCACTGGCTGTTCCAGCTGGCGCTCTACGCCAGCGAGCGTGCGGCGGGCGTCGTGGGACTCGCGAGCCTGCGGCTCGCGCTGCTCCTCGCGACGGGCGCGCTGCTCTGTGCCACGTTGCGCGCGCGCGGCAGCTCGGCCGCATCGGGCGCGCTCTTCGGATTCGCGGCGCTCGTGGCCTCGGAGTGGCGCTTCACCTTGCGCCCCGAGCTCGTGAGCCTGCTCCTCGCGTCGGCGATGCTCTTCGTGCTCGAACGCCGACCGCGAGGCGGCTGGATCTGGCTGCTGCCGGCGCTCCAGATCGTCTGGGCCAACGCGCACGTGCACGTGCTCGGACTCGCGATCCTTGCGGCCTACGCCCTGGAGGACGTGCTGCGCGCCCGCAGCTTGCGGACGCCGCTGGTCGGCATCGCGCTGCTCTCGGCGCTCGCGGCGTTCGTCAATCCCTACGGCGCGACGGGCTTCTTCTATCCCCTGCGGCTCGCGATCCGCTTCTCGTCGGCCGACGCTTTTGCGGGTCACATCGGCGAGCTGGTCTCGCCCTTCGCGATCGCCTCCGACCCCTCCCAGCCCTTCTCGACGAGCGCGGCGCTCTTTTCGCTCCGCGCGTTGCTCGCCTTCTCGCTCGTGTCGGCTCCGGTTCTGTTGCGAGCCCGCCACGCCGCCGACGCCGCGCTCGTCGCGTTCTTCGGCGCGCTCGCCGCGCTGGCCGTCCGCAACGCGGCGCTCTTCGCCGTCGTGACCTTGCCGGCGCAGGCGCGTGCGCTCGACCTGCTGCTCGTGCGCCTCGCGCCGGCGACGCGCCGACGCGTCGGCGAAGCGATCCTCGCGGCCGCGACCTTGCTCGCGCTGCTCCAGCTCCCGCGCGTCGTGTCCGGAACCTGGTACGCCCGCGAC
>Ga0335069_10011209_pt1 | contig 12669 bp, 7 predicted proteins | sample Lox_Sample_11_FD_206714 | JGI IMG/M metagenome (GOLD analysis project Ga0335069, IMG submission 206714) | Soil microbial communities from Loxahatchee National Wildlife Refuge, Florida, United States - Lox_Sample_1.1 | ecosystem: Environmental > Terrestrial > Soil > Wetlands | place: USA: Florida... | reverse complement strand
CGGCGACGGTGCAGCCAGGTGAGCCTTCTCGCGGCCGTAGATGCGCTCGATCGCCCCGCGCAGCTCCGCGGGCTGGCGCAGCAGCAACTGCACCGCGCGCGTACCCACCCCGGCGAGGAGCGCCTCGGCGCTGCGCGGCTCGTCGAGCACCACGATGCGGTCGATCTCGGCGGCGCGATGCCAGCGCAGCAAGCCGTCGAGGAGCACGCGGTCACGGGCGTCGACGTCGAGCCGCTGCGGCGCGACGCTGAATATCGCGTTCCACAGCGCGGTGCCGCAGTCCGCGAGCAGCGACTTGGCGATGACCGCACCGGCGCCGCGGGCGATGACCGTGACCCGGCCCTGCGGGTCGCGGCCGGTGGCGCCGGCGAACCTCGCGGCGAAGCGCTCGAGGTCCGCGCGGAATGCGCGCGCCGCGTAGCAAAGCGGCGCCGTGACGGGGTACCGGTACAGCCACACCTGGTACTGCGAGCGCAGCAGCGGGTCGGCGGCGACTTCGTTCGTCAGCTGGGCCATGGTCGTCAGCGACAGGCCGACGCCCTCCATGAGCACCAGCGGCGCGCGCTGCAGGCCGAACGGCGTCAGCGCCGAGAAGCCCTCGACGGTTCCGCGGCGCATCGTGCCGCGCAGGCCGTAGGCAATGGCTGCCGGCCTGCGCTCGAGGCCGAGCGTGAGCGCGACCGGCGCCGTGAAGTCCGCGGCGAGCGGCACGCGCGTGGCCCCCAGCAGGAAGTCCGGCGCCTCGCCGGGGTCGAGGATCTCGATGCGGACGCGCCGCAGCCGGCGGTCGTCGTGGCCGGCGACGCTGACGAGCACCGTCCAGGGCCTGGCCGCCGTGGTGCGCGCCGGGTCCAGCACCGGGTCCGGCGCCGCGCGTCGCGTGCGGGCGGCGACCGGGATGCCGAGTCCCTCCCGCGCGCTGCGCTGGCGGATGCCGTGCAGCGGCTGATCCTCGGCGAGCACGATGTCGGTGTCGGCGGCGAGGGCGCCGCGCTGCGCCGCGTCGTCGTCGATCGCGAGCGTTCGCCCGGAGAATGCGTCGACGCGCCACGCCATCTGCCGGCGGTCGCGCAGCCAGTCCTTGACGAAGTGCCGCAGTGCCGACTGGTAGTGGCGCGCGAGCTCGGCGAGCGTGCTGCCGGGGCTCGCCAGATCGGCGGCGCTGAGCGCGACGACGTTGTGCGTCTCGAGGTAGCTGCGCAGCGCGTCGCTGCTCGCGACCATCGCCCGCATCACGGTCAGCGTGATCGTTCCCGCGTCCGCGCCGAGATCGACGCGGGCGCTCGACGGCGAGCGGCGGCGCTCGGCCGGCGGGCGCTTGCTGGCTGCCGCACGCTGCGACTGCCGCGCGCCGGCCGCCCCTTGGATCGGAGGCCTCGCCACGTTCTCTACTCCCTGCCGGCGCGCCGGGTCCGTCGTCGGACCGCCGCCGGCCCGAAAATCGTGACAGGCATCACGCCCGCCCGGACCTCGATTTGACAGAAGCGACGGCGCGGTGCGCGTCGCCAAGGCGCGACGTGACGCGCGTCACACTTTCCCGGCGGGCGGCGGGCGAGGCGGGGGCGGGGGCGGTGTTGCGCGACCGCGACCGCGGCCGGCGCGGGCGGCCTGCGGCGGCTAGGCGCCGCCCGCCAGGCCCTTGAGCGCGCGGAAGCGGCCGGTCGGCGAGACGTCCTCGGCACCGGCCTCGCCGGTCCAGAGCGCGTTGCGCTTGGCGACGAAGGCGCTCTGCGCGAGCGTCTCGAGGGAGCCGGAGCCCGCGAACAGGAAGCCCTGTCCCGCGACGCAGCCGAGCGCGAGCAGCGCGTCCACCTCAGGCTCGAGCTCGATGCCCTCGGCGACCGTGTCGAGACCGAGCGTCTCGCCGAGCGTGATCACCGCCCGCGCGAGCTCCGGTCCGTTGTAGCTGTTGGTCAGGCGGCTCACGAACGAGCGGTCGATCTTCAGAATGTCGATCGGGAAGCGGTGCAGGTACGACAGCGACGAATAGCCGGTGCCGAAGTCGTCGATCGCGAGCCGCACGCCGAGCGACTTCAGCTGCAGCAGCCGCGCGAGGTTCGACTCGGTGTTGTGCATGATCGTGCTCTCGGTCAGCTCGATCACCAGATTGCCGGGCTCGAGCCCGGACTCCGTCAGCGCGTGCGCCACGTCCTGCACCAGGTCGCCGTGCTGCAGGTGACGGCCGGAGATGTTGACCGCGAGCCGCAGCTCCGTGCCGCCGGCGACCGAGTTGCGCCAGGCGCGCACCTCGCGGCAGGCGCGCGCCAGCACCCAGCGGCCGAGCTTGACGATCTGGCCGCATTCCTCGGCGATCTGGATGAAGCGGCGTGGCATCAGCAGCCCGAGCTCCGGGTGGCGCCAGCGCACCAGCGCCTCGACGCCCAGCAGGCTGCGCGTGCCGAGGTCGACGATCGGCTGGTACTCGACCACGAACTCCTCGTTGGCGACGGCGCGGGCGATGTCGGCCTCGAGCCGCATCCGTTCCTGCAGCATCTCCTGCATCGGCGGCTGGAAGGCGACGAAGCGGTTCTTGCCGCCGGCCTTGGCGTGGTACATCGCGATGTCGGCCTTGCTGAGCAGCGCGTCGGCACCGGCGTCGGCGGTCGAGAACGCGACCCCGACGCTCGCCGAGATGTGCAGCTCGCGCGCATTGAGCGTGAACGGCCGGTCGATGCTCTCGATCAGCGCCGCCGCCAGCCGCTCGACCTCGGCACCGGTCGCGAAGCCCTCGACCAGGATCGCGAACTCGTCACCGCCGAGGCGCGCGACCGTGTCGGAGGTGCGCGTCGACTTCACGAGACGCTGGGCCACCGCCTGCAGCAGCCGGTCGCCGGCATCGTGGCCGAGCGAGTCGTTGACGGTCTTGAAGTTGTCGAGGTCGAGGAACATCACCGCGACCTGGTGCCGGCCCCGCTGCGCGAGCGCCAGCGAGTGCTGGACCCGGTCGCGGAACAGGCTGCGGTTGGCGAGCAGCGTCAGCGAGTCGTGGAACGCGAGCTGCCGCAGCTGCTCCTCCAGCGCCTTGCGCTCGGTGATGTCGCGGAAGTTGAGCGCAAGGCCCTGCACCGCGGAGTCGCGCGTCAGGTTGCTGCCGACGATCTCGAGCACGTAGCGGTTGCGCCCGCGCTCGATGCTCATCTCGACCGGTCCCACGGCCTCGCCGGCGGTGCCGGCGACGTCGGCCAGGAAGGCGCGCAGGCGCTCGGCGTCGCCGCCCGACCAGAGGTCGACCAGGTTGCGGCCGCCGACGTCTTCCGGGCGCAGCCCGAGCGTGCGCTCGGAGGCCGGCGAGGCGAACCGCAGCGCGCCGTCCACGCCGACGATCATGATGACGTCGGAGGCGTTCGCGATCAGCGACGCATAGCGGGCCTCGACGAGGCGCGCCGCTCGCCGCTCGCGCGTCAGCGCGTCCTCGCGCAGCACCAGCGCCTGGCGCACCATCACGAGCAGCGCGAGCGCGAACACGACGATCGTCATGACCGTCGCCGGGCTGCCGATGTCGCCGTGCGTCAGGGTCACGAGCACGAGGAAGGCGGCCAGCATGGCCGCGTAGGGCAGCGACTGCGCGGCGGCCCGCGTCGCGCCGGACTCCGCCTCGCCGGCGCCGAGCCGCATCTGCTCGCGCCCGGCGGCGGCCAGCGGCACGTAGCACGAGACGTAGAGGATGTCCTGCAGGTCGCCGGGCAGGTAGTGGCCGGTGATCTTGGCGACCGACCAGGCGACGTCGCCGAGCAGCATCGTCGCGAAGCCGACCGACAGCAGCAGCGAGACGCGCCGCCCGGTCGAGTTGTCGGCCCCCGCCAGCAGCAGCACGCCGAGCGTCAGCACCAGCACGCAGTTGAGCGCGATGTAGGTCTGGCTGAGGGTGTTCTTGAGGACGTCGATCTCGGTGCTCGAGGCGGCCGGGCGGATGATCAGGAACCAGAAGAACGCGCCGAAGCCCGCCACCAGGATCACCGCGTCGAGCAGGAACTGCGTCCAGCGGATCCGCACCGCGGCGGCGCGGATCATGAGTCCCACGGCCGTGAAGAAGAACGGGTAGAACGCGAGGTAGAAGAGGTCGGCGACGCCGGGAAAGGGATCGACGTCGTGCAGCCACGAGACGACGCCGATCGTCGTGCCGACGGCATACAGTGCCAGCGCCGCCGACAGGCAGCGCCACGCGGACCGCGTCGTGCCCGGCTGCATGCGGCGCGTCGCCGCGATGGTGACGATGAGCGCGGTGACGCAGGCGGGCGTGTCCGCCAGCAGCCCGACGTAGTGCCGGACCGTCTCGCCGCCGAACCCGGTCAGCATCCAGCCGACGCAGACGACGACGTAGATCACGAGCGCGACGCACAGCCGGTCGACCCATCCGGACGGCGCGGCGGCACGCTGTGCTGGTGTGGTTCCTGCGCTCGCGGCCACCGGCGGCACCCCTGGCTCGATCGTCGTGAAGGCGCGCCGGGCGACCCAGATTAAGTCGCCAAGCGCAGCGTCTAAACATGCGGTGGGCGGCCGGCGCTGGCAAGCGGGACCCGCGCGCGCTGGGATGCAGGTCTCGTTTGGCGCAGCGCACGCGCGCGCCGCCCGCCGGCGTCGGCGGGCGGTGGCGTGCGCCGCGCGCGGACTGTGAACTGGCTCCGGCTTTGCGGACTGGCGGGGAGCGGCGGGCCTCGGGCGGCGTCGCGGGCGCGCTCGGCGCGGCGCTCTGGTCCCGCCGCCGGTCCATCGCGGCTGGCGCCGCGGCCGGCCCGCCGGCTCACCAGTAGTGGACCGCCATGCGGGTCGCGAGCACGTACAGCAGCAGCGCGAAGATCCGCTTCAGCACCACGACCGGCAGCCGGTGGGCGATACGCGCCCCCGCGGTCGCCATCGGCCCGCTCGCGAGCACCAGCGCGAGCAGGGCCGGCAGGTAGACGAAGCCGAACGAGTGCGGCGGCAGGTCGGGCGCGTGCCAGCCGGTGATCACGTAGCCGACCGTGCCGACGAACACCACCGGGATCGCGATCGCGGCACCGGTGCCGATCGCGGTCAGCATCGGCACTCCGCAGTGCAGCATCCACGGCACGGTGAGGAAGGTGCCGCCGGCCGAGACCAGCCCGCAGACCACGCCGATCGCGAGGCCCACCGCGAGCGTCACGGCGCGGCCGGGCAGCGCGACCACCCGGTCCGTGCGCCGCCCCAGCAGCATCTGCGTGGCGCCGCCGTAGACGATCAGCGCGAAGGCGAGCGCGAGGTGGCGCTGGTCCACCCAGCCGCTCGACACCGACGACAGCATCGAGCCGCACACCATCCCCGGCGCGAGGTGCGCCGCCACGCGCCAGTCCACCGCACCGCGCAGGTGGTGCGCGCGCACGCTGGCGCTCGCGGTGAGCACGGCCGACGCCATCGCGGTGCCGAGCGCGAGGTGTACGCCGTGATCGGCGGACAGGCGCTCGGCATCGAACAGGGCCGCGAGGATCGGCACCAGCGTCATGCCGCCACCGATGCCGAGCAGGCCGGCGAGCAGGCCGACGGCGGCGCCGGCGACCGCGAAGGCCAGCAGCCAGATCACCGCCGCACCGCCCGTGCGCCGGCGCGCGGCGGCCGTCCCGGACACCGGCGCATCGCGCGCCTCAGAAGATGCCCGCCGCGACGCCGGCCGCGAGCGTGGCGCCGAGCTCGCGGGCGCGGGCGAGCGCATCCGCGTCCGGCTCGCCGACGACCACCAGCGGCGGTACGACCGTCGTCCAGCCGTAGCCGGTCGCGATGCGCTCGACCGCGCGGACAGTGCCCGTGCCGTCGGTGCCGGCACTGACGAAGAGCGCATACGGCAGCCCGGACGTGCGGCCCTCGCACGGGTAGAACGTGCGGTCGAAGAAGTCCTTGAGGGCACCGGACATGTAGCCGAAGTGCTCGGGTGTGCCGAGCAGCAGACCGTGCGCGGCCAGCAGCTCCGGCGCGCCGCACTCAAGCGCCGGGCACGAGCTCAGCGTCACGTCCTCGGCCGCCTCGCGCACGCCGGCCTCGACGGCGATGCGCAGGCGATCGGTCCGGCCGCCGCCGTGTCCGCCGTAGACCAGCAGGATCCTGCGCATCACCCGACTCACCCCACCCCGCCTCCGTCGCCGTCCGCGGTGACCGCGGCGCGGCCTGCAAGCCGCCGCCGAAGCGTACCGCGTCGGCGTGCGCGGCGTGTGGCGTCGTGGCAGGACGGGCGGGCCGACGCGCGCCGGCGCCGGCCGCTAGACTTCGATGCCCTGCGCGTGCAGGTACTCGTCGTAGCCGCCGCTGAAGTCGGCGACCGCGCCGTCGGGGCGCAGCTCGATGATGCGGGTGGCGAGGCTGCCGACGAACTCGCGGTCGTGCGAGACGAACACCAGCGTGCCGGGATACTTCTCGAGCCCGATCTGCAGCGACTCGATCGTCTCCATGTCCATGTGGTTCGTGGGCTCGTCCATGAGCAGCACGTTCGGCCGGGTCAGCATCAGCTTGCCGTAGATCATGCGGCCCTTCTCGCCGCCCGACAGCACCTTGACCGACTTCTTGATCTCGTCGCCCGAGAACAGCAGCCGGCCGAGCGTGGCGCGCACGATCTGGTCGTCGTCGGCCTTGCCGGTCCAGGTGGACATCCACGTGAACAGGTCGACCTTTTCGGCGAACTCGGCCTGCGGGTCCTGCGGCATGTAGCCGCGCTCGGCGTTCTCGACCCAGCCGATGTGGCCGGCGGTCGGGGCCAGCTCGCCCGCGAGGCAGCGCATCAGCGTGGTCTTGCCGATGCCGTTCGGGCCGATGATCGCGACCCGCTCGCCGGCCTCGACCTTGAAGCTGAGGTCGCGCAGCACCGGGGCGCCGGATCCGGGGTAGGCGAAGCTGAGCTTCTCGACCGTCACGGCCGAGCGGTACAGCTTCCTGGCCTGCTCGAAGCGGATGTACGGGTTCTGGCGCGAGGAGGGCCTGATCTCCTCGATCTTGATCTTCTCGAGCTGCCGGCGCCGCGAGGTCGCCTGGCGGGCCTTGGAGGCGTTGGCGGAGAAGCGCCGGATGAACTCCTGCAGGTCCGAGATCCGGTCCTTGGCCTTCGCGTTGGCGGCCTCGACGCGCTGGCGCGCCTGCACCGACGCCAGCATGAAGTCGTCGTAGTTGCCCGGGTAGACCTTGAGCTGCTGGAAGTCGAGGTCGGCGATGTGCGTGCAGACCTGGTTCAGGAAGTGGCGGTCGTGGCTGATGATGATCATCGTGGCGTCGTAGTCGTTCAGCACGCCCTCGAGCCAGCGGATCGAGTTGATGTCCAGGTTGTTGGTCGGCTCGTCGAGCAGCAGCACGTCCGGGCGCGAGAACAGCGCCTGCACGAGCAGCACGCGCAGCTTCATGGCCGGGGCGATCTCGCGCATCGGCGCATCGTGGTGCGCCTCCGGGATGCCGGCCTCGATGAGCAGGCTCGCCGCGCGCGCCTCGGCGTTGTAGCCGCCGTACTCGGCGAACCGGCCCTCGAGCTCCGCGGCCCGCATGTAGTCGTCGTCGGTCGCGCCGGCGTCGGCGTAGATGCGGTCGCGCTCCTGCATCGCCTGCCACATCTCGACGTGGCCCTGCATGACGACGTCGAGGACGCGCTGCTCCTCGTAGCCGAACTGGTTCTGGTTGAGCTTGCCGAGCCGCAGGCCCGCCTGCAGCATGACGTCGCCGCCGCTCTGCTCGAGGTCGCCGCCGAGGATCTTCATCAGCGTCGACTTGCCGCAGCCGTTCGCGCCGATCAGGCCGTAGCGGTTGCCGTCCGCGAACTTGACGGTGACCTGCTCGAAGAGCGGCTTGGCGCCGAACTGGATCGCGACATTGGAGGTGGAGAGCATCGGAGTCCGGTCAACGTTGCACGTGCGGTGCGCCGCACCGCAGGCACGACGCGGCCGGCAGGGGCGACACCTCAGGGAGCCGCGCCGGGCACACGCTCGTGCACGGGCCCGTCGCGGCGGGTTCGATCGAGGGAGCGCGGGGAGCGTCCGGGACGGTCCCCAGCCGCCGTATTCTAGCGCAGTGGGCGCCGCGCCGCCCTAATAAAGAGCAGCGCGGACCGGCGGCGGATGGTGCGCCCGGCCGGCGGTCGGCTCTAGCGCCCGCTCGCCGCCGGACGCGCGCCGATCCCGAAGGTGCGGCGGATCAGCAGCAGGTTGTCGGGACTGTCCCACTGGCGCGAGCCGTACACCTTCTCGAGCACGCGGCCGTCGGCGCCGACCAGCACCGTCAGCGGCAGCTTCGACGCGCCAAGCATGTTCTCGAGCTGCAGCCGCGCGTCGATGAACTGGCTGATCGTCGCGTGCGAGTCCTTGAGCCACGCCAGCGCGCGCTCCGGATAGTCGTCGGTCGAGATGCCGATGATGTTGAAGTCGTGCGCGAGCTCGAGCCACGCGAGCCGGTCGAGCGAGGCCATCTCCTGCCGGCAGGGCTCGCACCAGCTGGCCCAGACGTTGATGATCAGCGGCTTGCCGCGGAACTCCGCCAGGCGCCGCGGCGGGCCGTTGAGCCCGCGCATCGTGGCATCGCGCAGCGGCTGGCCGACGCCGACCTCGCCGGGCGTGTCCGCGCGCACGCCGCCGGCCGCGCCGAGGGCGCAGCAGAGCAGCAGGAGGGTCAGCAGGTGCTTCATCGCTCGGGGTCACGCGGCCGGCGGCAGGGCGGGGCGCCCGCCATTCTAGTCCCGCGCCCGACCGCGGTCCTCAGGACTCTACCGGGTGATGCTCGGCGACCCAGCGCAGCATGCCGCCCGCCAGGTTCGCGACCTGCCGCAGACCGGCCTTCTGCAGCAGCACGACCGCTTGCGCGGAGCGCGCGCCGCTGCGGCACACCGTGACGACCGGCACGTCGCGCGACAGTTCCGCCGCACGCTCGCCGACCAGCTCGAGCGGCATGGGCCGCGCGCCGCGGATGTGGCCGAGCGGCCCGGTGAACTCCTCCGCCGCGCGCACGTCCACGAGCTGCACCTCGCGCCCGAGTTCCGCGAGCCCGGCCGGCTCGATCTCCCAGATGCCGGCCACCGTGAAGCGCAGCGGCGCCCAGTCCTGGCCGTCGCCGAACCGGGCGCCGTCCTCGGGCCGCCCGACCCGCAGGTTGGCCGGCACCGCGACCTCGAGCAGCTTCGGGTGCGGCAGGTTGAGGTTGCGCATGTAGCCGACGAAGTCGTCCTCGCCGACGGCGTCGGCGATGCGGGGGTTGCAGCGCCGCTCCTCGGCGACGCTGCTGGCGGTGAGGCCGCGGTAGTCGTGCGCCGGGTACAGCACGCACTCGCCGGGCAGCGTCAGGATCTGGTCGCGGATCGAGCGGAACATGGCGTGCGCGTCGCCCTGCTGGAAGTCGGTGCGGCCGGTGCCGCGGATCAGCAGGCAGTCACCGGTCAGCGCCAGCGTCGCGTCGTCCAGCACGAGCGTGATGCAGCCGTGCGTGTGGCCGGGCGTGGCGCGCACCTGCAGGTGCCGGCCGCCGAACCGGACCCGGTCGTCGTGGCGCAGCAGTCGGTCGGCGCCTTCCGCACCGCTGGCCGCGGAGAGCGCGATCGCGCAGCCGAACTCGCGCTTCAGCCACCACGCGCTCGTGACGTGATCGGCGTGCACGTGCGTTTCGATGGTCGCGACCGGGTTCAGGCGCAGCTCGCGCAGCAGGGCCGCATCGCGCTGGCGGTGCTCGAGCACGGGATCCACGATCACCGCCTCGGCGGAGGCCGGATCCCCGAGGAGGTAAGTGTAGGTCGACGAGGTCGGATCAAACAGCTGCCGGAAGATCATCGGGGCGGCCTCGCGCGCAGAGCGTGAAATCGTACCTGACCGCGGCCGGCGTCGTCGGCCGATCGGCAGGCGGCCCGCAGGGCGCCCGCGCACGGTACCGGCCGGTCTGGCGCGGCGGCGGCAGGGCCGCCGGGAGGATGTAACATCGGGCCGTACGCCGCCCAGACGGCCCGAGGGGAGAGTCATCGTGAGGCAGACCATCACGCCGTCAGCCGGCGCCGGTGAGGTGGTGCGCGCGGCCGCGCGCGCCCGCTGCCTGACCACCGCCCTGCTCGCGGCCTGCGCCGCGGCGGGCACCGCCGGCGCGGCGCCCGCGCCCACCGACCCGTCGGTGGCCGGCGCGACCCAGCTCGAGGAGGTCATCGTCCACGCGCGGCGCCGCGAGGAGCGGCAGGCAGACGTGCCGCTCGCGATCAGCGTGGTCGGCGGCGAGGAGCTGCGCCAGCAGTCGGCGCTGCTGATCGACGACGTCGCCCGCAACGTCCCGAACGTGCGCATGGTGAGCTCGCCGCAGTCGGTGTCGGCGCTCGACGTCACGATGCGCGGCCAGACCGTCAACCGCTCGGCGATCGTCTTCGACCCGGCGGTCGGCATGTACGTCGACGGCGTCTACGTCGCCAACGGCCAGGGCGCGATGATGACGCTCCTGGACGTCGACGCCGTCGAGGTGGTACGCGGCTCGCAGGGCACGCTGTTCGGCCGCAACAACACGGGCGGTGCGATCTCGCTCTACACGCACCGCCCCGAGCTCGACCGCTACGCAGCCGAGGTCGCCCTGTCGGGCGGCGACTACGGGTCGTTCATGGGCCGCGCGATCCTGAACCTGCCGGCCGGCGACACCTTTGCGCTGCGCTTCGCCTACCAGGACAACGAGCGCAGCGGCTTCGGCTCGAGCGTCGGCAGCGGCCAGGACAACTTCCAGAACCAGCGCCGCTACCAGGCGCGGATCGGCGCACTGTGGGCCCCGGCCGAGCAGACCGACGTCTACTTCACCTACGAGCGCTTCGAGGCCAACGAGATCGGCGCGCTGCTGCACCCGCTCGCCGGCCCGACCGGCACGCTCGTCTCCCAGCTCGGCCAACTGTTCGCGGCCTTCCCGGTGCCCGGGCTGCCGACCGTCACCTTCCCGGCCGACCCGTACCAGGGCGACGCCAACTTCGCGGCGTTCGACATCGCCAAGACCGACGCGCTGCACCTGACGGTGAGCCAGCGCTTCGCCGACGGCCTCGCCGGCAAGCTGATTCTCGGCTACCGGCACCTCGATACCGGCACCGCGCTCGACGTCGACGCCTCGACGCTGCCGCTCGCGGACACGACGCTCTACAACAGCTCGAACCAGAAGAGTGCCGAGCTGCAGCTCACGGGCAAGGCGCTCGCCGACCGGCTCGACTGGGTCACCGGGCTCTACTGGTTCCGCGACAACGGCGGCGCGCCGTCGGTGCAGTCGCCGGGGTCGCCGGACTTCCTGAGGGCGATCGCGATCATCAACCCGGCGGTGCTGGCGGCGACCGGCGGGCAGCTCGATCTGACGCAGTTGTTCACGCCGCTGCCGGTCTACGAGCAGAACTCGGTCGTCAACCGCTCGCTCGCGGCGTTCGTGCACGCCGAGTACCGGCTGACGCCGGACTGGGCCGTCGCAGCCGGGCTGCGCCGCACCGGCGACACCCGCGAGCTCGACGAGAACAGCTACGTCGACATCCCGGGCTTCGGCCAGAGCTGCACGATCCTCGACCTCACGGCGCCGCCGCCACAGGGTCCGCCGCCGCCCTGCCCGCCGATCCACAAGAGCGTCAGCTACGGCTACTGGTCATGGGAGCTGTCGACCCATTATCGCGTCAGCGACGGCGTGAACGCATACGCGCGCATCGGCCGCAGCCAGCGCTCGGGCGGCTGGAACGCGCCGCTCGCGACCGTGCAGGACGAGCCGTTCAGGCCGGAGCAGCTGACCGACTACGAGATCGGTCTCAAGGCGGACCTGTTCGGCGGCGCGCTGGCGCTGAACGGCGACGTGTTCTACGGCCAGTACGACGACATGCAGCGACTGCTCGCGCGCCTCAATCCCGACGGCACGCCGGTGACGCTGGTGACCAACGCCGGCCGGGCGCGGATCAGCGGCGCGGAGCTCGAGGCGCTGTGGAGCGTCACGCGGCAGCTGTCGCTGCACGCCTCGCTCGGCTACACCGACGCGCGCTACCAGACCTTCCTGTACGCGCCGCTCGAGGGCGGCCCGGTCCAGGACCTGTCGGGCAACGACTTCTACCAGACGCCGCGGCTCGAGGCGGCGCTGGCGGCGACCTACCTGATACCGACGACGGCCGGCAACGTTCGCCTCTACGCCGATTACGCCTGGCAGGACAAGGTCGAGTTCAACGTCATCAACGACTTCAACTACCAGCCGGCGTACGGCACCGCGAACGCGCGCCTCGCGTTCGAGAGCCGCTCGCGCAGCTGGGAGCTGGCCGTGGTCGGCCGCAATCTCGCGGACAAGCACTACTGGTACACCGGCGGCACGCTCGGCGCGCCGTTCGCGCCGACGCCGACGATCGCCTGGGCGATACCCGGCGAGCGCCGCACGCTGGCGGTCGAGGGAACCTACCGGTGGAACGGCGCCCGCTGAGCCGCACGGGCGGCTGAACGGGAGGTTTGGTGCACCGCACTACGCGCCATGGACCGTCCGCGCGGGGCGATCGTCGATTCATGCTAAGAAGGAGGCCGCCCGGACAGGACGGCCGGCCGCGTCCCGGACGGGCAGGGCGCCGGCATTCCACCCGGGCCTCGGGGAGAATCCCCGGGGACTGGTCGCATCGCTGCGGCCGCCCGGGGACCGCCACAACGACAACTCAAACGAGGAGCTCTCAATGAAGACGGGAATCTGGGGACGCACGCTGCTCGGCATCGCCGCCATCTGTCTCGCGACGTCCGCCGCCAGCGCGGC